>Ga0302325_10015893_pt1 | contig 15971 bp, 16 predicted proteins | sample Palsa_T0_2_FD_201948 | JGI IMG/M metagenome (GOLD analysis project Ga0302325, IMG submission 201948) | Peat permafrost microbial communities from Stordalen Mire near Abisko, Sweden - Palsa_T0_2 | ecosystem: Environmental > Terrestrial > Soil > Palsa > Peat permafrost | place: Sweden: Abisko... | reverse complement strand
ATGCGCTTGCGGAGAGGGTGGAAGTTCCTCCGCCGGTAATGGTTTGGGATGTCGGCTGGACTGTGAAGGAGGGAACGGTGCTTACGGATACGGTAACACTCAGCGTCGCGGCGTTCGAAGAAACATTTCCCGAGGAGTTGCTCGCGACCACGACATAGGTGCCTGCATTTGACTGCTGTACGTTGGGTAGGGTGAGCGCCGGACCGGTAGCTCCGCTAATGTTGGAGCCATTAAACTGCCACTGGTAGGTCGGTGCCGGGCTCCCGGATGCGCTCGCGGAAAAAGTCGCGGCTCCACCGGCCGAGACGGTCTGCGACAACGGCTGTATTGAAAACGAAGGAAGAGTGCCTGCTGGCATTGTCACGCTTAGCATCGCGGTGTTCGAGGAAACGCTTCCTGAAGAGTTGGTCGCCACCACGACATAGGCGCCCGCGTTGGACTGCTGCACGCTTGATAGCGTCAGAGATTGGCTCGTGGCTCCGCCGATGTTGACTCCATTGAACCGCCATTGATAGGTCGGAGCCGGAGTCCCGGATGCGCTAGAAATGAGAAGCGCCGAGGCGCCGGCTACGACCGATAGCGATGTCGGCTGAATTGAAAAAACCGGAAGGCTGTAGGGAGATTCAGAAGCCGAAGGGGGTCCCGCGCCGGCAGCATTGATCGCAGTCACGGTGAATGAATACACGACTCCGGGCGCCAAGCCGGTTACCTCAATGGGTGACGAGGCTCCGGTTGCTGTGACCGAGGAGCCTGATGTGCTCGTCGCCGTCACAAGATATTCGCTAATTGCAGTGGTCCCGGGACTGGTGGGGGGCGTAAAAGACACATTCGCCGAGGTGGCGCTATCTAGGGAAGTTCCCACTCCTGTGGGAGCCTGCGGATATGGGGAGGTGCCACTGGGAGCACTGACATTGAGTTCGAGAACACCGCTGCCAGAACCAGCGGCATTTACCGCGCTCAGAGTGATCGAGTAGGTTCCAGGCCCAGCGGCTATAACCCCAGAGATGAGGCCGGAATTTGAGTTTATACTGAGACCCGCCGGCAACTGGGCCGCCGTATATGGTCCCGCAATGGCTCCGGTGAATGCTACGTAATACGAAAAGCTTCCGCCGGAGATTGCACTGGCGGCTGACGGGCTGCTCAGCGCTGGAGTAGCGGCGGCACCCCACATAATCACGTTGCCGTAGTACGTGGAGACGTAGACGTTGCCGGCGCTGTCTACGGCGATTCCGATGGGTGTTTGAAATAGCGCTGCGCTGCCCGAGCCGCTGGCGTACCCACTGGTACCTGCGATCCCGCCGATGGTTGTCACCACGCCGCCGCTCGTGATCTTTCTGATCGTCTCGTTTCCGCTGTCCGTGACGTAAATGTTATCCGCTGCATCGACTGCCAGTGCGTCCGGATCCCTAAATCGCGCATTGCTGCCCGCTCCGTCAGTCGATCCATAGAGACCGACAGAGCCCGCAAGAGTTGAAACGACACCTGATGGGGTGATCTTCCTGATGGTACCGTTTCCGGCATCGCCGATGAAAAGATTGCCAGAACTGTCGACCGCGATTCCGATGGGGTCATAGAAACTTGCCGCATTGGCCGCTCCATCAGCGGATCCTTGGGTTCCGGTAAAGCCAGCAATTGTGGAAACCACACCGGCGCTAGTCACTTTTCGGATCGCATTATTTTGACTGTCGCACACGTAGACGTTTCCTAGCGCATCGACAGTGATGCCGGTCGGACCGTCAAACCTGGCAGCGCTTCCGGCTCCATCGACTCTACCAGCGGCCTTCGCCGTTCCCGCCAATGTCGAAACGACTCCAGCAGGTGTGATCTTTCGTATCGTGTCATTGCCACTATCCGCAACGTAGAGATTCCCAGCCGTGTCGACCGCGATGCCCCAAGGGTAGTAGAAACTCGCTGCGGTGCCGACGCCGTCTGCTGAACCGTAGCCTTGCAAGGAGCCAGCCAGGGTCGTCACGACTCCACCATTGGTAATCTTGCGGATTAACGAACCGCCGCTTTCAGCTAAGTAAATAGTACCAGATCCATCCACAGCTAAGCCGGCCGGCGCGTAAATCCTCGCCGCGCTACCTGTGCCGTCCACGGAACCTGAAGGGGGTCCATCGAGGCCGGCTAGAAGATTGAAAGTATAGGGTGTGGCATAGACCGATTGGCCTTTTAGTCCTAAACGCGCACAAGCGGCGACCATGGCGCAACAGATTACCTTTGCTGCCCAAGTTCGGTTCATCCGATTTTTCGGTGTAACGACCATACACAGGCGATCGACGCCAGGACATCTGGGAGCATGCTTGACTTTCATGACACCTGGCTGCCTCGGATCCGCTAGTCACGGCGGAACTTTTTCTCGAATGCGCCGGCGGGCAGATAGCTTGCGAGCGACATCAGCGGACACGGCGACCGGTTGTGCAAGTTTCGCTTCAGTCGCGAATTCGGCGCAATTGAGACGATTTGTGGTCGTTAGGACCGGCGGCTGGTTCGCTGGTGACAGCGTACGAATTCTTCGCTTAAAGGAGTCCCTCGTGAAGCCCAACTACCGCACATGGCTGGAGGCAGAGAAATATGAACAGGGGACCGTCAACGCCCAGATGTACCGTGCCAGCCGGGTCGAAGAATTTCATGGCGATCTGGATCTGCATTATTCCAAGGATCGGTTCGCCAGCTTGCTCGTGGCGCTGCGCTATTCCAGCGCCGACAAGCGCCGCGGACGCCCCAATCCCTCGAAAATTCCGATCGACGACGACATCAAGAGCCACCTTGCGTCCTATCGAAACGCGGTCGAGCGCTACCGAAGGTTTCTCCAAACGGCCGATGGCCCGGGCAACCATGCGGACCCCATGGGAGTGATGGCTCCCACCGCGGAAATGGAGGGGGACAGCGTCCACCGAATCGGGCTGGAGCGCGACATGCAGGCCGCGTTGCGGGTTGTTATCGACCAATTGGAGTCGGGGCTGACGATCATCGATGACGGGGCCGAACAGTGGGTGCAGAGCGGATTTATCGATATTACCGCGCGTGATTCCACGGGCGTGCCCGTCGTCATCAAGCTCAAGGCCGGTTTGGCGAACCAGCGGTCCGTGGCCGAGATCCTGAGCTCCATGGGCGATTTGGCCGCCGAGGATGAACTTAAGAAGGTCAGGGGCATTTTGGTGGCTTCCGAATTCGACGCCAAGGCCAAGGCTGCGGCCAGAATGGTGCCCGACTTGTTGCTCCGCCGCTATTCCGTTCAGTTCAAGTTTAAGGATGCCTGAATGCGATCAGCCGCCTGAATGAAGATATCCATCGTCGTCCCCGCCTTTAATGAGGAATTGCTGCTCGCGAGGACGCTGGAAAACCTGAACTCGGCGTCGGCGGTGTTTGCGCGCATGGGGTGGCAGACGGAGATCATCGTGTGCGACAACAATTCCACGGACGGTACGGCGGCCATCGCGCGAGCCGCCGGAGCGTCGGTGGTGTTCGAACCCGTCAATCAGATCGCTCGCGCCCGCAATTGCGGCGCGGCGGCGGCCAATGGGGATTGGCTGCTCTTCATCGACGCCGATTCCTATCCGAGCGAGGCGCTGCTTGCCGATGCGGCGCAGACAATCGCCGCCGGCCGGTGCCTGGGTGGAGGAGCCACGATTCGGATGGACGAAAAGCATTTCGTCGGCGGAGTCGTTGTGCGGGGTTGGAATCTCCTCAGTCGAATGGGCAAATGGTTTGCCGGCTCTTTTATTTTTGTCGAAGCCGCGGCCTTTCGGGAGCTCCGGGGTTTCAGCGAGGAGCTCTTTGCGGGTGAGGAGGTGGAACTGTGCGCCCGATTGAGAAAAATGGCTCGCCGGGCAAACAGAACGATCGTGATCCTCCACCGTCATCCGCTGCTGACCTCCGCGCGAAAGTTACGCCTCTACACTCCCTGGGAGCACGCCCGCTTCGTTTTCCATCTCGCCCTAAGTCGCCGCACCCTGAATCGGCGAGAGGTTTGCGCCATTTGGTACAGCGGCAGGCGGTAGCGAGTCGCTGCTATTTCTTGGCCGGCGCCGCCGCCGCGGGCTCCGCAGGCGCGACAACCGGTTCTCCCGGAACGGGCCGGTTCCGATATTCGGAATAGTCCGGCACGATGCGTTCGTAGGTGGAGTCCATCAGGGGCGATGAGATGATAAAGTCGGCGGAGGCGCGGTCGCAGGCGATGGGTATGTTCCAAACAACCGCCATCCGCAGGAGGGCTTTGACGTCGGGGTCGTGAGGCTGCGGCTCGAGCGGGTCCCAGAAGAAGATAAGGAAGTCGATTTCGCCCTCCACGATCTTTGAGCCGATCTGCTGATCGCCGCCGAGCGGGCCGCTTTCGAGTCTTTGGATCGGAAATTTAAGCTCTTTTTCGAGCAGCGCGCCGGTGGTGCCGGTGGCGAATACCTTGTGGTGAGCGAGCAGATCGCGGTTGTATTTGGACCACTCGATGAGGTCGCGCTTCTTGTTATCGTGTGCGACCAGGGCGATCTTCTTGTTAAGCCCCATCTGGATTTTCTTGTAGATCATTTGGAGTCTTTCCCGTTCGATTGTCTGCTCTACAGCCAGGATGGCTCCGTCGGCCCGCGGCGTGCAAGCACCTGTAAGGCCGATATGTTAGCTCTTCGGGATCTCTGTGGCTATTCCGGGTCCGGGCTTATTCGTTCAACCGAGGGGTTTTTGTGTCGATTTGAGGGGGAGTGCCACTGAATTGCCATGTCTCACATCCATCCCATAGGCGCCTTTGGCGGCAATCTGAATGCCGCAGCCGAGTACCAGGAACGCCTGGCGCGACAGGGTGCTGATCAGAAGGCGGCGCGCCGGGCCAAGAACGGCGAAAAAAGCGAAGTAAGGACTTTCGACTCCGCGGTCGATACCGACGAAGAATCAGCCCCGGACCGTGAGGAGGGCAGCGATTCTGAGGGCGGCGGCGGGGGCGATACGGGCGGCGGCAATTCTGGCGACGGGTCCGATAGTGATTCGCCCTGGCATGCCAAGGCTTGAGCGGGCCGGGTAGCGGTCTCTCATTTCCGAATCCAATGGCGCAGCACCTGATGGCGGGGCGTCGCCGTTCGTCGGGTCCTTGTCGTGGCGATCAATTCACGGCGCCGGAGGGTCTTCATCGCCGCTTGAACCGCGCTCTTGGACAGGCCGGTACCCTCGGCGAGTGTTCTCAGGCTTATGGCCAACGGCAGCCAGCGGCCCCGAACCGCCAGTCCATAGAGGTGGATGAAGACGAGAAATGCGGCGGGCTGCTTATCGTGTCCGACGAGGTCCCGCAGCAGCACGTCGAGCACGTAGTCGTCGATCGGCACGGATTCTCGAGAGCGTGGCACGACTTCGAGGGTGGACTATACCGTTAAACGGACAATCCTTTTCCGCCCTCCAACGGCTTGCTGCTAGACAGCAAAATGCGCGGCGCACAATCTCCGGCGCCATGATCAAGAACATCAAGTTTGTGAGCATTCCGGTGGGAAACCAAAACCGCGCCCTCGATTTCTACACGGATAAACTCGGATTCACCATCATCACCGACCAGCCCTTTGATCAGACGCAGCGCTGGATCGAACTGCGAATACCCAAGGCCGAAACCCGCGTGGTCTTGTTCACCCCGGAGGGACACGAGGGACGCGTGGGTTCGTTTGTCGGGGTGTCCTTCGATTGCGAGGACATCGACAAGACCTACGCCGAGCTGACCGCGCGCGGCGTTCCATTTGAGGGTCCGCCGAAGAAAGAACCCTGGGGCGTATTCGCGATGTTCAAGGACAGCGAAGGCAATTCATTCGTTCTCTCGGGGTCGAAAGGATGAGGCTGCGATGGTCGCTGGTTGCGAGGATCGTGGGGCGCAACCGGCACTGATCAGCCTTTGGGGGTGAGCGTCGTGAAGAATTGGATCACGTAGTACGTGGCTGGCGCGGCGCCGATATTGCGCATATTCTCCATCTCGTTCGCGGCGAAGAAAATCATCGACCCAGCGGTGGCCGTTTGTTTCCGCCCGTCGATGTTCACCTCCAGGGTGCCTTCCTTCAGAACGATAAACTCCTCCTGAGGATGGCGATGGGGCGCTCCGGTGGTCTGGCCGGGATCCAGGGTTGTGATATGGCAATGGAACCGATCCAGAGTCGGAGTGGGGAGGTCGAAGACGTCCCTCCTGAATCCGGTCTTTGTCTGCTTGGGTGCCAGGTCGTCCCACCGGATCACTCCTGAGGCCATTTTCGCGGCCCCCGCCGATGCCGCGTTCGGCGCCGGCATAGAAGTCGAGAACGGTGCCGGAGCTTCGGCGGCCGCGGCGGGCATGGGGCCCGCGGCCATGCAGACAGCGGCAAGCAGGGCTGCCAGAGCGAGTCCCCTCCGCGGCGGCGGTGGCGCGGAGGGAATGCGGGTGCGATAGAGGACCGGGCTGTGCCCTTGGGGCGGTGGGGATTTCATTGGGGTCGAGAAACCGTTCAGTTTTTTTGGCCGCCGAAAACGGCGAAGCGGCCTTCGCGGAAGAAGCAGGTCGTGTGAGCGAAACCGGCCTCTTGGAGCATCGCAAGATTCTCGGAGAGGGTGATGTTGAGATCCTGTTCCACCCGTTTGAGCGCCGCGGCGATGGCCTCGCGGGCGAGGCCGCTGGCGTGGATGGCCTCCCTCCAGGAACGATCTTGCCAGGCCTCCAACTCGGCCGATTCGCCGCGGACCTGGTCCGCATTCACGAACAGCCCTCCGGGAGCGAGATCGGCAAAGGCTTTGCGGTAGAGAGCCGCTTTGGCTGGGTCGTCCAGATGGTGGATCGAGAGGGCCGAGACAATTGTGTCGAACGGACCTTCGACGCCCAGTTCGCGATAGTCAGCGGCCACGAAATGAACCTTCCTCCGCCGGGCGAAACGTTTCCGTGCGACCTCCAGCATCGACTCCGCGGCATCGCAGAGCACCAGGGTGGCCTCGGGACGAATGCGATCGACGTAGGCCGCGGAGAGCCCCGTTCCGCTCCCCAGATCGAGGACTCGAGGCGTCCGACTCCGGACGAGGCTGTCGACCACCGCTGAAAGGCTTCCATAAAACCCGTCAAAGCAGGGGATGAGGCTCCGGCGCTGGGCGTCATAATTCTGGGCTGCGTCGTTGAACGCGGCGCTTACGCGGGAGAGGTCAAAGGGCGTTTGAGATTGCGGCACTTCAACACAATGCCAGGGCGGCAGTCGCTTTGGAAATACCTTTTCCGAAGAAGGCGATAACGGCAGGGCATCATCATCGGCAGCAACAGCAGCCCTTGACAGTATTAAAATGATATCATAAAAGTATCACATGAGCCCGCTGCCTTCTTCTCACACCGTCAATCGCGAGTTCAGTGTCGTTCCCGCCAGCGGGTGGTGGATCGTCGCCGTCGATCTCGCCCTCTTTTTGACGGGAGCGGCGCTGATTTATTCCGCCGCTCATGGATCGATCGGATATTCCGCGGCTTCCGCATCGATCGAAGGAAATTCGACCGTCCAGCTCATTGCCGGCGTTTTCTTCTTGGCAGGGGGCGGCATCGTCGTTCGCGGCTTCTTTACTTTGGAGCCCAACGAGGCGCTCGTTCTCACCCTATTTGGAGCGTATGCTGGAACGGTGCGCCAGAGCGGGTTCTCGTGGGCGAATCCGTTCAAGATCCGCCGGCGGATTTCCGCCCGAGCCCGCAACTTCAATAGCGAGAAGATCAAGGTGAACGACAAACGCGGGAACCCGATCGAAATCGCGGCCGTCGTCGTTTGGAGGGTGCGCGACACCGCGCCGGCCCTGTTCGATGTCGAAAGCTATCTCAATTACACCGAGGTTCAGACCGAGTCCGCAATCCGTCATGTCGCGAGTTCTTTTCTGTACGATGACGCCGAGAACGGTGAGGTCACCCTCCGGGGAGGTGGGGAGCAGGTCTCCGCCGCGCTGAGCCGCGAACTGCAGGAGCGTTTGGACAAGGCCGGCGTCGACGTCGAGGAAGCCCGACTGACCCACTTGGCCTACGCGCCGGAGATTGCGCAGGCGATGCTGCGCCGGCAGGCGGCGGAGGCGGTTCTTGCCGCGCGCCGAACGATTGTTCGAGGAGCGGTGGGAATGGTGGACATGGCGCTTCGGGAGCTGTCCGAGAAGCACGTCGTGGACCTCGACGAGGAACGCAAGGCCGCGATGGTTTCCAATTTATTGGTCGTCCTGTGCGGCGAATCAAACGCCCAGCCGATCCTCAATACCGGAACCCTTTATCGGTGACGCATGCCTGAGGCCCGAAAGTCATTCCTTCTGCGGATCGATCGTCAGCTCTGGAGGGAGCTGGAGGGATGGGCGGAGGACGAACTGCGCAGCGTCAATGGGCAGGTCGAGTTCCTGCTGCGCGAGGCGGTTCGCCGTCGCAAATCTTCCGGCGCTTCGGTGGAGCGAGCCGGGACGGCTGCCGTCTCTCCGGTCGCGGGGGCGCTTGGAGAAGGGGCCGCCGCCACGACGCTCTGAAGACCGCGTGGCCCGCGGGGGGTCGCGAGCGGACCTCAGCGATAACGGTAGAGGAGGACTCTCTGGACGATCGGCCCATCCGGGCCGAACCGCAGGCCGCTGCCCGACTGTCCGGTCTGGGCTGCGGCCGCCAGGTCGTAGTCCAGCACAATGTCGTCCCCGCTCATCTTGCGGCTCGCGACCCAGGTGCCATCGGTGACCGTGCCGAGTTCGGCGTCGGCGATGCCGGCGATTCCATCCGCGGGCGGAGCCGGACTGAACGTCACCTGGACGTCGGTTCCCGCCACGATGAAGGCGTCGGGCCCCTCGGCCAGCGCCAGGGCGCAGCCGAGCTGCGCCACCTTCGACGGATCTCGCCTGTCGCGCCTGAGTTCAAAGTGAATCGTGTACCCGCCGATCGTCGAATCCTGCCGCGGATGCCCTGAATTGAGCCACGCTCCGGTGATTCCCCCGTCGGATTGACGCTGGAGGATCCGGGACGCCAATTGCCCGAGAACGGCATAGCCTCTGCCCAGGGGCAGTGGCGCGCCAGCCGCGGCGGCCTGGGTGGACAGCCGGTGCGCCTCGTCGATGCCGAAGGGAGAATATCCGATGGCCGCGTGCTCTCCGATGGCAAAAAAGGCATTCGCCACCCCCGCGCTGTCCCCGCGCGATTCCGGGATGAAGAGGGGGTTGTCGGGACGGTGGAAGCGTCCGGTCCACACGTCAAAGTCGGGAAGGTAGATGTCCGGGGCATTGAAATCGATCGCCGGTGCGGCCGCTTTCCAGATGTCGAGCACGCGGGGTTCCGGACCGCCGCTCGGGTAGTCGCCGGGGCCGCGGTCGCTCGGCTGGACGATCCACGTGTTGGTGTATACGGGAATGGGATACACGGCCTTTCCCGCCGCCGCGATGTGCCCCATGTAGCGGCCGTACTGCCAGGCCATGAAGGCCTCGTCGGCGGTGTTCCCCGGTCCGAAGGCTTTCTCCCAACCCGATCCGCCGGCCGCAGGGGCGCCGGCGGGGGCGCCAGCCGCGCTCGGCGTCCGAAGCAGGGCGGACTGCGCTTTGCCGAGCGCTTCCAGCAGCTCCTGCGGGACGGGTCCCGCGAAGGCCGCATCGGCCTCCGCACCGCGGTCGCGGGAATCGCCCAAGACTCCGACCTCGTTCTCCATCTGGATCATCAGCACAGTGTGCCGTTCTCCGTCGACCTGGGCCAGGTGGCGCATGAACGCGACGTACGCCCGTTCGTCCCCATCGCGTGCGGCCTCGCTCAGCGGCGTCAGGATCTCCACGGATTGCCCACTGCGGATCCGAACGCGCGGGAAGCGGCGCTGGTCGGCCTTCACCCAGCCCGGGGCAAAGCTTGAGAGGCTGTTCTTCCAGCTTCCGAACCACAGGAAAACGAGCCGCAGGTCATGGGCACGTGCCCCTTCAATCAGCTGGTCAACCCATTTGAAGTCGAAAGCACCCTCCTTCGGCTCGACCCACGCCCACGCGGTTCCCACTAGCGCGGTGTTGAGATGGAGGCGTTGCAGCTGGGGCCAGACCGTGTCCATTCCGGCCATGTCGGTCGACCCTGTGTTCGACACTTCGCCTCCCAGGATGAGCCAGGGTTTTCCATCCACGATCAATTGGGTTGCGGCGCCGCGGCGTTCCAGGTGGGGCGGCGCGCCGGCCGCAGGCGCTCCGAGAGCGGCGGCGGCAGCGAGGACTCCGATGGCTAGGACGGTGCGGGCTTGCGAATTTAGAAGGGAGAGAGTCATGAGGGTGAAGACGGCGCGGCGGGCGACTGCAGATGGCAGCGGCCGACCGCGCGCAAAATAGGGGGAGGGGTTGAAGCGAGGCGCCAGGAGTGACGTCAAGGGGGCTGACGCAGCGACTGCCCGAGAGTTGCCGCCGACAGGCCTCTTTTCTAATCAGTTAATCGCGGACAGTCAGAGCGTGCCCTCGTGCTGCGCGCATGGCCGGCGGATTGGCCGTTGCCCGTGGGTGTGCGCCAAGATTGACTGCGCCCATGACCCGGGCCCAACGCGCCACCTACATCAGCCAGCGCCTGGCCGAGCTCTATCCGGAGACGCCTATCCCGCTGGTGCACAAGGACGCCTATACGCTCCTGGTGGCGGTCGTCCTGTCGGCTCGTTGCACCGACGCAAAAGTAAACCAGATCACGCCAAAACTTTTCGCGCTCGCCGACACACCGCAGACCATGATGCGCGTCTCTGTGGCTGAGATTCAAAAGATCATTCGCCCCTGCGGGCTTTCCCCCCAGAAGTCGCGGGCGATCTCCGAACTGTCCCGCATCCTGGTTGAGGAGCATGGAGGCGAGGTCCCTTCCACGTTCGAGGCGCTAGAGCGGCTTCCCGGTGTCGGGCACAAGACGGCCAGCGTGGTCATGTCGCAAGCCTTCGGCGTTCCGGCAGTTCCCGTCGACACCCACGTTCAACGCTTGGCGGGGCGTTGGAAATTGTCTCGCGCACGAAACCCGGTCGAGACGGAGCGGGACATCAAGGAGCTCTTCCCGGAGTCCGAATGGATACCCCTGCATCTGCGCATGATTTACTACGGGCGCCAATACTGCACGGCGCGCAGCTGTGACGGAACGGTCTGCGAGATATGCCGCACCGTGAATGCGCGGGTGAGGCCCGGGAATTAATCTCCGTTGCCCGTCTCTTACAGAAAGCTACCTTACTTCCCATGCGCATCCACGTCCCAAAAGAGTGGGCCCTTCCGCAGTCCGCCGCCACGTCCGAAGCCGACTACACGCGGAGCAGCCGGCGCGAATTCCTGAAAGCGATGGGAGTCGCCGCGGCAGGCACCGCGTTCCTTCCCTCGACGGTTCGCGCGGCGACCTCGGGTTTCCCGGCACCGGACAATCCGGACTATCCCGCCGGTGCCCTCAAGATCACGCCGTTCAGCCTCGTCAGCAGCTACAATAATTTCTATGAGTTCGGTCTGGATAAGGGCGACCCGGTCGTGGAGGCCAACAAGGGCTGGAAGACCGAGCCCTGGACGGTCGAAATTGCCGGCATGGTCGCCAATCCGGGCAAATGGGACGTGGAGGATCTGGTCAAGAAGATGGGAGGGATCGAGCAGCGAGTTTACCGCCACCGGTGCGTCGAAGCCTGGTCGATGGTGATTCCGTGGGACGGATTTCCGCTCGCAAAATTGGTCGATATGGCCGCTCCAACGGCACAAGCCAAATATCTGCGTTTCACGTCGTTCATGGATCCTAAGTCGGCCTCCGGCCAGCGCGGTGCGGATGACATGGGATGGCCGTACGTTGAGGGCCTGCACATCAACGAGGCGCGCAACGAGCTGGCGATGATTGCCACCGGAATTTTTGGAAAGCCAATCCCGAACCAAAATGGCGCGCCGCTCCGTCTGGTGACACCCTGGAAATACGGCTTTAAAGGGATCAAGTCGATTGTGCGCATCGAATTCACGGACCAGCGTCCGCTCAACACATGGCAGCGCCTGGCGCCCAACGAATATGGATTTTTCGCGAACGTGAACCCCGCCGTCGATCATCCCCGCTGGTCGCAGGCGAGCGAGCGGGTGATCGGCGGGGGCTTTTTTAGCGGACGGCAGCCGACCCTCCTGTACAACGGCTACGAAAAGCAGGTCGCGGAGCTCTACAAGGGCATCGATCCGCACAGGCTGTATTGACGCCGGGCGAGCGGGCGTTTGCCTCGGTCGGCACGTTCTGAACACGATCGAAAAACTCCTCCGCTCCCGCTTCCTGGTCCTTACGCTGATTGTGCTGCCCGGGTTGTGGCCCGCATGGCCGCTCCTACGGCAGGATCCCACCGTTCTTGCTGATCCGGGGAAGTATCTGCTGCATCACAGCGGCTTTGTGGCCTGCGTGCTGCTGGCCACGGTGCTGGCTCTCACGCCGCTTCGTATTCTCTTTCCCCATTCGAGGGTGGCATTGGCGCTGAACCGCCACCGTAGGACAATCGGGGTGAGCGCTTTTGCGTATGCGGTGATCCATCTGACCTTTCAATTCCTGCACGAGAGCGGGTGGCCCACGTTCTTTGTGGATATGCGCAAGCCATTCCTCCTCAGTGGAATGGGAGCATTCATCATTCTCGCGGCCCTTGCTGCGACGAGCTTTAACGCGGCCGTGCGGTGGCTCGGAGGGCGCCGCTGGAAGAACCTCCACCGTCTCGCCTATGTGGCGGCCGGACTGGCCGCCTACCATCAAGCCGCCGCCCGGAAGCTATTTCCGGTGCAGGTGCTCTGGATTTTTGTTCCTTTGGCTGCGCTCGAGGTCGCGCGCATGATCAAGAAGGCGCTACCGGCGCCCCCACTCCATGACAGCCGCCGAGGCTCTTAACCGAATTGCCGCTCTGCGCTCCGAAGTTGTGCGGCACGACGAACTCTACCACCGCCGTGCGGCCCCTGAGATCGCGGACGCGGACTACGATGCGATCAAGCGCGAACTGGTGGAGCTCGAGACACGCTTCCCGGATGCGGCCGTTGCCTTGGGCGCCGATTCCCCGACTCAACGGGTGGGCGACGACCGCTCGGAGGGGTTTCAGACCTACCGTCACCGCGTCCCGATGCAGAGCCTGGACAACACCTACTCGGAAGCCGAGCTGCGTGAATTCCACGCAAGACTGATGCGGCTGCTCGACCGGCAGGAACTCGTCTATGTCGTCGAACCGAAGATCGACGGGCTCGCGGTCAGCGTGACATTTGAGCGCGGGCGGCTCGTCCGTGCCGTCACCCGGGGGAACGGTGTCGAAGGCGACGACGTCACGGCCAACGCGCTCACCATCCGGTCGCTCCCAAAGGAGCTTACGCCGGCCGAGGGTATGCCGGCTCCCGAATCGATCGAGATTCGGGGCGAGGTGTATCTGACGCGGGCGGAGTTCCAGCGAATCAACCAGGAGCGCGAGGAAGCGGGCCAGGAATTGTACGCCAACCCGCGCAACCTCGCCGCTGGGACGCTCAAGCAGCTCGATTCCGCCGAGGTCGCGCAGCGAAAACTGGAAATCGTCCTCTACGGCATAGGCTCACGCGAGCCGCCCGGGGCCGGGGGCGACACCCAGGCCGGCTACCACGAGCGTGTGCGCGCCTGGGGGCTTCCGGGGGTCGAGAAATTTTGGCGGGCGCGAGGGATCGACGAGGTCTGGACCGCGATTCAGGAGCTGGACCAGCTCCGGCGCAATTTTGCGTACGCGACCGACGGCGCCGTCGTGAAGCTCGATTCTCTGGCCCTTCAGGGCGAGGCCGGGAGCACCAGCAAGGCTCCGCGCTGGGCCATGGCCTACAAGTTTGCGCCGGACCGGGCTGAGACGCGCGTCCACGCCATTTCGGTTCAGGTCGGGCGGACCGGTGTTCTGACGCCGGTCGCCGAGCTCGATCCCGTCCTCTTGTCGGGAACCACCGTGGCGCGCGCCACCCTGCACAACCGGGACGAGATCGCCCGCAAGGATATCCGGATTGGTGATACCGTCTACGTCGAAAAGGCCGGCGAGGTGATTCCCGCCGTGATCGGCGTCAACTTGGAACGGCGCACGCCGGAGTGCATTCCTTACGTCTTTCCGGTGAATTGCCCGGCGTGTGGCACGCCCGTGGTCCAACTCGAGGGGGAGGTGGCCCTCCGCTGCCCCAACTACGAATGCCCGGTGCAGGTGCGCCGCCGCGTGAGGCACTTCGCCTCCAAGGGCTGCGTCGACATCGACGGCCTTGGCGAGGCGATGGTGGACACGCTGGTGGATAAGGGCTGGGTGAAGGGGATCGTCGACATCTACCGCCTGCCCCGAGAAAATCTGCTCTCGCTCGGTAAGAGCGTCGCCAAATCGGCCGACAATCTGATCGCGGCGATCGACCGCAGCCGGCGGGCCGAACTTTGGCGATTCATCCACGGACTTGGGATCCTCCATGTCGGCGCCGCCGGCGCCAAGGATCTGGCGACCCACTTTGGAAGCCTCGAGGCGCTCTCCGAAGCGAAAATCGGCGATTTTCTCGGGGAGAAGGGCGCAAGCCTGATACCTGGAATCGGCGAGACCATGGCGGAGGCGATTCTCGCCCATTTCCAGCAGCCGCGGAATCGCGTGCTGATCCGGGAATTGGCAGACCTCGGCGTGGCGCCCGAGGCGCCCGTACTGCGCAGCGCGGCCGTTTCAGAGGGGCCGTTCAAGGGAACGACCTGGGTCCTGACTGGGACGCTCCCCACGCTGACCCGGGACGAGGCGACCGCCCGCATCGAAGGCGCGGGCGGCAAAGTGACGGGCAGTGTCAGCAAGAAGACCTCGTTTGTCCTCGCGGGCGCCGAGGCCGGCTCGAAGCTCGAGAAGGCCCGCTCGCTTGGGGTCCGTGTTGTCGACGAAGCAGAACTGCATCAATTGCTGAAATAATCAGCTTAAGGTAAAAAATAGACCTCGATCATGGCGTTGCCGCCGGCTGCGGCAGTCATCTGCGAGGTGTAAGCCCCGGGAGCCAACTCAAGCAAAAGACAAGAGTCGGTTTGACCGGGTGTGAGGGCGAAGCCACCCGCTATCGAAAAAGCGTTGGCGTAGAGGGCGGTAGTCGCGGCTGTTGCGGACCAGTTGACCCCGCTGCCCAACAAGGTTGTCGAACTGTAGAGGCTCAACCCCATCGTTGAGGCCGTGTTCGGCACACCGAAGGCAGCGAGCCCAGGGCCGACTGCCCGAATCAAAACGAAACGGTTCGAAGTGCCGTTGATCACGAAGCCCGCAATCGTTGGCCCTGTGGCGGCAAGGAAGGTACGAGTCGACAGGTTGACCGGCCCAATTCCGAATTGCGAGGACCTGATCGCAAAGTTTCCATTGGAAACGGTGACGCCCTCAGTCGCGATGCCGGTGGTCGTCGTTTGAAATGTCAGGGACAACAAATACGATCCGCTGCCGGCATTGTTTGGCACGAACGTGATTTGGCCGGCCGTCGATGTCTGCTGCACATAGCTCCAGCCTCCCGACTCAGGGGCGATCGGTCCCAGATCTTCGTTGTCTGCCACTAGGTCGGTTGTTATATCGACATAGGTTCCGTCGGCCTTCAGCCACCGGTGATACGAAGAATTGGTGTGAGCGATCGTCGCGAAGCCGAACGTGATCACGTCGTTCGAAAGCGTAGCGGGCGCCTGCGCTCGCATAGGCTGGCCGACAGTTAGGCCAATAAGTGCCGCCATTAGGGAGCTGGTGGCAAACTTCCAAGAATGCCTGCAATGCCAGAATATTCCAAAGTTCATGGAAGTGGTTTGAATCCGCGCATCCACTAGAAACGACACTTCGACGCCCGAATTCCGCCATTCCGTCGCGCGGCCCTTGAGCGGGCACCCTCAAGAGGCATCCTGCTCCGAGGTCAACTGGCCTCAGTCCAGCTGCGGTAAAAAAGAGACTCAGCCAGGCTAGAACGCGATTCCCGGACCCAGGACGCCGATGAAGACAATGAGCATGAGGATGCCGCCGGAAATCCAGCCGGCTTGGGCCTTCAGCACGAGGCCGATCCCGCCCGGCTTCGCGGACGAAGCCTCGAGCGGAGGTATCTTGCACCATGCCAGGAGCGAA
>Ga0302325_10015892_pt1 | contig 15971 bp, 11 predicted proteins | sample Palsa_T0_2_FD_201948 | JGI IMG/M metagenome (GOLD analysis project Ga0302325, IMG submission 201948) | Peat permafrost microbial communities from Stordalen Mire near Abisko, Sweden - Palsa_T0_2 | ecosystem: Environmental > Terrestrial > Soil > Palsa > Peat permafrost | place: Sweden: Abisko... | reverse complement strand
GATCCCTACGCGGTGGCTCACATCGGCGAGCTGCAATGGAACCCCGCAGTATTTGGATACAAGATGGAGTCGGGGGACGACACCACCTTCGACGAGCGGGACAGCGCACCCTTCATGCCCAAGTGCGTAGTCGTCGATCCAAACTTCGATTGGCATGGTCAAAGTGTGCTGAGCGAGGTCCGCTTACCGTTTGACGACACCATTATTTATGAGCTCCACGTCAAGGGCTTCACTAAGCGATTTCCAGGGCTGGACGAGAAGCTGCGTGGCACCTATGCGGGCCTCGGCGCCGAGCCGGTCGTCAAGTACATCAAGGAGCTGGGTGTCACCTCGGTGGAGCTGATGCCGGTCCATTTCTTCATCAATGACAGCAACCTACTGGAGAAGGGCCTGACCAACTACTGGGGTTACAACACGATCGGATTCTTTGCGCCCGATGCGCGCTATGCCAACGACCGCCGCCATGCACTGCGCGAGTTCAAGGAAATGGTCGCCCGCTTCCACGATGCAGGGATTGAAGTCATTATGGACGTGGTTTACAACCACACCGCGGAAGGAAACGAACGCGGCCCCACGCTATCGTTCAAGGGAATTGACAATGCAAGTTACTATCGCCTGCTCCCCGACAAGCCGCGCTATTACATCAACGACACCGGCACCGGGAACACGCTGAATCTGAGTCACGCACGCGTTATCCAGATGGTGACCGACAGCCTGCGCTACTGGGCAGAGCAAACCCGTGTCGATGGCTTCCGCTTTGACCTGGGAACCATCCTGGCGCGGGAGCCAAACGGATTTGACAATCAGAGCGGATTTCTCAAGGCCTGCAGTCAGGATCCATGCCTGTCAAGGATCAAGCTCATCGCAGAACCCTGGGATTGCGGTCCTGGCGGTTACCAGGTGGGCGCCTTCCCTCCCGGCTGGGCAGAGTGGAACGACAAATTCCGTGACACGACACGCAGGTTCTGGACCGGCAACGCCCCAGCAGCCGCGCTGACCGAGATCCTGTGTGCTTCCCCTTCCATCTTCAATCACCAAGGACGCAGACCCTGGGCATCGATCAATTTCGTCACCGCTCACGATGGCTTCACCCTGAACGACGTGTATAGCTACAACGAGAAACATAACGAGGCGAACGGTGAAAACAACAGGGACGGCAATTCCAACAATAACTCCTGGAACTGCGGCGTCGAGGGCCCGACGGATGACGCAAATATCATTGCTCTGCGCAAGCGCATGATACGTAATGCTCTGGCCACCTTGCTCCTGGCCCAGGGAACCCCCATGTTGCTGGCCGGCGACGAGTTTGGCCGCACTCAGGGTGGCAATAACAACGCTTATTGCCAGGATAACGAGATCGGCTGGCTCAATTGGGAGCTGCACGAGAAAGGCGAGTCGTTAATTGCCTTTACCCGTCGACTGACGAACCTGCGCCACAGGTATCCCATTTTGCGCCGCAACCTGTTTCTCACCGGCAAATACGACGAAGAGTTGGGGGTCAAGGATCTGACCTGGATCAATGCCAACGGATCGGAGATGCAGCAGGAGCACTGGGGTGATAACGGCATGCGCTGCTTTGGCATGCTCCTGGATGGGCGAGCACAGGTAACGGGAATAAAGCAACGGGGGCGGGAAGCGACCATATTGATCGTGATCAACGACCATCACGATCTGGTTAAATTTACTTTGCCTGAGTGCCCCGGCGGCGATACATGGTGGCTACTCATCGACACCAATATCACCGACAACAGCGAGCGAGGGAGCTTCAAGGTTGGCGAAGCTTACGGGGTCACGGCGCGCTCTTTGCTGGTCTTTGTCTTGAAGGAGGAGAAGCAGTAGAGCATTTTCACTTCTACGCTGCACAGTCGGGTTCAGCGACGTGCGTCTTTTCTTGAGGAAAAGCCGCGACCCGAATTTCCTGTAAGGCTGGGTGCGGTCGACGAACTTCATGCGGCTTTCCGCACTGAAAGCCGCACACGCGATTCTTTTTGGAGCTGCGAACAGGAAATTCGGGGGTCGGGAGCGGTTGCTTTGTATACACCAGAAGTGAAAATGCTTTAGCCGGCCGATGGACGGAACGGGGTAATCATCCTTGAACCCCGCAGAGGGTTCAAGGATGAGGCATCCGGCAGCTCTACTTAGACACTTGCCAATCGCTACCGTTCATCACCAGCGCATCCTGACCAGGCTGGCTCTGCGCAAGCGCGGCACTCAGAGAGGGGAATGCGGTTTTGACCTCCTGAGACTGTGCCCATCCCGGAACATCCGCTACGCTGTAATGATAGTTCACTGCTGCGGTCTTCAAGCCGGAACCGTTGACGCCGGCGGTGAAGCTATCGATCGAATCCACAGCGCGATGACCATAACAGAAATTACCGTATCCCGGCTGGTTCGTATCCGGGGTCCAGGCAGAACGCCCTTGTGCTGACAGATCGTAATTGTTCACCTGCTTCGAAGCGACGATGAAGACCTTCTTTTCAGCGGTAGTGCGCGTAAGAAGACCGGCGTCGGTCAGGGCGTCATAGCCTTCTGTCTTGGCATCGTCAGAGGTCGCCGCTTGCGCAGGAAGCTTCTTCTCTTCCTGCCAGAGGCATAAGGGATGAGCCTTGTAGTAGTTGTTGATCGCCGCTTGATAATTGGCCTTGGAGTTGTCCTGCTTGTTACAACCTGCGAAAAGAAGCGTAACGCCGCAGAGTAATACCACACGATTTTTTCTTGTCATCGAAAATCCTTTCTATCACCTATTGCTGGGGGCAGGCTTTCAACCGAGCAGGCGATAGGATGCTTTCCCCAGCTTTGCCGTTGCAAATCGCATGGGTGTGACACGAAACAACATATGGCTCGACATCACCACCCCATTGATTGAGATGCGATGCGCGAGCCAGCTCGATCCGTGTATCGTGTTTTCAAAGGCAAGAAATAAGTTCAGACGCCGACTGGGGGAATCAACGTGGAGCAGGATTGGGCTTCGATGCTGGCGATCGCGATTCGAGAGGCCAGGAGCGGCTTGGCGGAAGGCGGCCTTCCTATTGGGGCGGCTATGTTCAACACTCAGGGAGAGCTGCTGAGTGCGGGGCACAATCGACGGGTGCAGCAAGGTGACCCCTCGGTGCATGCGGAGACGGATGCGTTTCGCCGCGCTGGCCGCTTGCGCTCTTACCGTGACGTGGTGATGGTGACTACACTAGCCCCTTGCTGGTACTGCAGCGGGCTTGTTCGTCAATTCGGAATCCGTACGCTGGTTGTCGGCGAGAGCAGAACCTTCAGCGGTGGATTGGATTGGCTACGTTCGGCCGGGGTGAGGATATTTGACCTGGACTCTGAAGAATGCGTGATCCTGATGCAGGGTTACATTCGCGACCATCCCGAGATCTGGTATGAAGACATTGGCGAAGACGATGGGCCTGGCGCGTGAGCGTTGCGAACCGTTGCGGGTTCTTATGTGATGATTACAGTTCCCAAAGCTCAATATCAGCCGGGACACATCAGGCCCTCGGCGCCCGCGGATTTGGTTGTCTTCGACCAAAGCGAAACAGAAGGAGAAGCTCCCGTAGCGATCCCAGCCCAGGTGGCGAAGGTATTGGGTGAGGTATAGGTAGATCCAGCGCTTACGCTAAATGCCACGATGTTGGTTTGGCATGGAGTGGAGCTGGCCATTCCATTGGTAACGATACCGTACGACGCGATGAAGTTGAGGTAGCCGGCGACGGGCGCGGTCGCCGGTGGCCAGCCCAGGGTCAGTTCCAACCGCGGCGCCTCCGTAGCTGCAGTGAAGCCCACCGGCCCCAGCGACGAAACCCGGTTATCGTGTTCGGTGACGTTTCCGTGAACATTCAAAGAGCCGGATGGGCTGGTCTTGCCGTTGGAAAGACTAAAACCGCCGCTGCCACTGTACTCGATGAGCTTGCTACCCTCAATCACGCTATTCTTCGAGGTGAAAGCGGGAATAAAGCTAAAGCCAAGCGATATTCTCAGGTCGAAGGGCACGGCGCCCACCAGGATGGGCACATGATATGCTGCTTTGGAAAGCAGAACACTCTTCACGAGTTCGGCTGGCCAGGACGTAATTTTAGCCATGGCGCCCGCCTTCATGTCGTCGGTGGCGATCGCGTACCACTTCAGCTCGACCTGGCCAGCCAGGTTGGAGTTGATGAAATCCATCTTGGTCAGCTTGCCATCTTTGATCTGCATCCTGATGGTGGAAACGAAGTTGCTAAGATAACCAATGCCCTCATAGGCCAGCTTGCCCTGGCCCCCCCCAAATTTAATGGTTGCCTGCACGTCGAGGCGATCATTCCCTGGAGTGAATTTGACGTGGTAGTTGTAACCGGAGAAGTCCACATCAAAATCCGCGATGCCCAGCGCAACCGTTGTCTGAGGGCCCGCGGCATACACAGTGCCGGGAGAAAACCTGGATGGCAGCCACTTCTGCAGGGAAGACGACTTTCTGGCCTGCATCCTGCTGAAGTCGATCTTGTAAGTGCCTTCGAGACGACCGTCTTTGATGGCATCGGTGATCATGGCTGGTGCGGTCTTGAGCAGGTAACCGTTGGCGGTCTTCTCCACATCGACCACTGTGCGCAGCGCCACGCCCGAGAGCAACAACACGCTCCCGCTTCTCAGCTTGGCGATCTGGCCGGCCGAGGAATCAAAGGTATAGTTCCCCTCTCGATCAATGTTGACCAGGTGGCGCAGCGTATCGTCTTTGTTGATCACCGTTACGCCGTCCTGATAAGTCACGTTATAGGCAGTGGTGCCGTCTTGCATGGGAGAGGATCGCGGAATATACACCGGACCGGTAAAATGCCTGCCGTGATACCCGGCCGCACTTACGTTCAAGTCAGGATCCTGGGGTCCAGCCGAGCTCGCCGCGGGAGGTCGGTTGCGGGCCGCCTGCTTGCCGCAGGACGACAACAGCACTAGGAGAGTGACCGAGCTGACCAGCAGGCTCTTGAGAACCAATTTCCGATCTGTGGTTCGCATTTCTTAGCCTCGACTACCACTGCGGTGCGCGGAATTGTTCGAATGGTACCGCCTTGGAGCGGACTCTGTCGCCACAAGTTGACAGCAAGCGTGCTCTTACGTAAAAAGAGAGACAGCTCGCTGGTTAAGCCATTCTTTTTGAAACATCCATCGGCAGCATCCGCGCGCAGAGCTGTTTCAGCGCTCTTCGTCGGCAATGGCTTCGCCTTCGGCGTCTGGTCGGCGCACATCGCGGTATTCAAGCAGAACTATCAACTTAGCAATCAACAGCTAACCCTGCCCCTGTTTACCCTCGCGCTGGGCGCCATCCTGTCTATGCCCATCGTGGGTCGCCTGTTCCATCGTTTTGATAGCTCCGCTATCGCATGGAAAGGGCAGATTTGCTACGCAGTATTACTGTCTTTGCTGCCCTGGACCAGGTCTCTGACCTGGCTAGCCCTGGGGACGTTCCTCTTCGGTCTGTGCCGCGGAACGGTAGACGTGTCGACCAATACGCAGGCAATCGTCACCGAACGGGCATACGGTTCAGCCGTGATGAGTTCGTTGCAAGGGTTCTGGAGTTTAGGAGGCGTGATTGGCGCGGGTTTCTCCAGCCTACTCTTGCGCCAGCATGCGAGCGCACGCCAGGATTTGGCTGCCGCCGCTGCGGCGATGATTGTCACAGTTTCGGTCAGCCGGCCCTATTTGCTGGCCGACGAGGCACCGGTAGATCCTCCCGCCGGCTGGTCGTTGATCCCGCGACCCTTGTGGGCGTTGGCCGCCGTCGCTTTCCTTTCCCTATTCATCGAAGGCTCGATTGGTGACTGGGGAGCGGTGTATCTACGCTCGATACTTCATGTCTCCGCAGCTACAGCAGCCACTGGTTACGCAGCTTTTTTCCCTGTCGATGATGACCGGCTGCTTTGTCGGCGATTACTTAAACATGAAAGTCGGGCCGACCAACCTGCTACGAATTTCGGGGACTCTGGTTGCCGTTGGCTTTGGATTCGCCCTCATAGGTAAGACATACACCGGAGCGATGTTCGGCCTGCTGATTGCGGGCTTCGGCACCTCGAATATGATTGCCCTCATATTCGGCGCAGCGGCGCGGAGAAGTCCTGGAGGTGTGGGAGCAGCCATCGCTGCAGCCTCCAGTGTTGGATACCTGGGGTTCCTGGTGGGGCCGCCGGTGGTAGGTTCTCTGGCCGGCGTTGTGGGTTTGCGGGTCGCTTTAGCGCTGGTCGTTGTCGCCGGCACCGTGATCTCTCTTTCCGCGCGCAAAGTACTAGGCGAAGCGGCGAGCTAGCTTCAGCAAGGGACCGCGTTCACTTTTGGTTCTAGAAGGTGTACCGCAAAGCGAACTGAACCTCGCGTTGGTTGTCAGTAAGCGTGCTGGTGATGGCCTGGCCGCCCGGAACATTGGGGTTGGCCCCAGGGATCTGAAACTGCGGGTGATTGAACATGTTGAACAGCTCAGCACGAAACTGGATTGCCTGTCCCTCGGTGATATGAAAATCCTTCATCGCACTGAAGTCCACATTCACCTGGTCCGGTCCACGCAGCGACCCATTGCCGGAATCCCCAAATTGATGGGCAAATGTCTGACCCGGAGCCAGGTCCGGAATAACAAACGCCGCCGGATTGTAGAAGCAAGTGAGGGTCTGCTTTCCAGTGGCCGGGCATCCGAGCGCCGCCTGGCCGGCCAAGTTGTAGGAGAAGTCCTTCGGATCGTGAATACGATTCGGCCAAGGCCCCCCCGTGCCGGTATTGGTCGGATCGTACGACAAGAAAGCCGTATAGGCCTCACCCGTGCGTGCAGTGATGATTCCGCTGGCTTGCCATCCACCCACCACACCGTTGACCGCCCGGTTGAGATTATTGCCGTACATCCGTCCGCGTCCGAAAGGAAGCTCGTATGTATAGCTGGCCACAAAGCGATGCCGGTAATCCGGGTCGACATACCCGTATTGCGCCTTGATGTTATAGGGGTTCTGAACCTGGCCTCCTACCTGTCCATTCGCCGTGCCCAGGTTCTTCGACCAGGTGTAAGCAGCCAAAAAAGTCGACCCATTACTTAACCGCTTTTCCAGTTTGGTTTGCAACGCGTTGTAAAACAAACTGAAGTTTGGATAATCGATCGGATAGATAGAGGAAAGGCCTGGAAGTTGATTGAAGTAAGGGCGTCCGAAATTGCCGGTGGAATCGGAAAAGTTAGAGTCTAGCGGCTGCTCGGGCTGATCGAGGTTGGAGACTTCGTTGTTCCAGATACCAGTCGCTCGAGTTGCTACATACGCAACTCGCAGTGAAACCGTGGGGGCAAGTTGCTGCGCCGTGCTGAGATTCCACTCGAGCACTCTGGGCGCCTTGCGCACCGGCCCGTTGGTCTTGACCTGTCCGGTCGGGTTCGCCGGATTGATGGAGGGAAGATTGGTGGGGAAGCCTGCTGCCAGCATGTTTGCGGGCGCGGGAGCCGTCGTCGCCGTCAATTGCTGCGAATAATACTGCAAGAGAGGCGGATTCTCGCCAATATCGTTGAATTGGTTACCCTCCGGCGAGTAGAACTCACCAAAGGCTCCGCTCACTACAGTCCTGCCGTTACCCCATGCGTTGTACGCAAAGCCAAAGCGAGGGCCCACGTCGCTGTAGTCGAAGCTTACTCCAGCGTTGGAAACGGCATTGGGACCGTAGTTGTTAACCAGAACACCGCGGGCGAGATCGAAGTTGCCTACCTTGCCGCCAACCGGCGAATAGATGTCATAGCGAAAACCAAGGTTCAGCGTCAGCTTATCCGTCACCCGGTAATCGTCCTGCACGAACTCAGACAACTCCCAATATCGCGTAGGATCCTTACCCGCAAGACCATCCTGTTCCCGGTAGATCGGAAGTCCCAACAGAAGATCAGCAATCGCGTTTCCCCCATCACCAGTGGCCTGATTCTGCGTGAACTGGCCGGAAAAAGTGAACTGACCGGCGGGGGCTTGCGACTGGTAAAAGTTGCGTTGCATACGGCGGAAGTCAACACCAAACTTTATGGAGTGTTTCCCATGAATCAGAATCACGGAATCGGCCACTTGGTAGGTGTTATCGGCGACCAGTTCGGGAACGTAGGTTGTGTTGCCCATACTATTGTTAAACCCGTATCCCGAAAGGTTGAACAAGGAGAGCCCGGAGGTCTCGGCACTGCCTCGATTGGCGTTCGGAATGCCTAGCTCTTCCGAGATGTTCTTGCCTGAGTTGTCACCGAGAGTACCCACGCCGAAGCGAATATAGGCAAACCGCGCATCGTTCAATACGTTGTTGCTGAAGGTATGGGTCTCGCCGATCGCGTAGTTCTGGTAGCGGGTTTTGATATTGCTTCCGACACCGTCGCAACAACCACCAGCCGCACCTAGGGGCGCAGGCTTGGCAAAGACGATGCGCTCATAGGCGGCATGGGTAAGGAGATGATCGGCGGGGCGAAGAGCATGGTCCACCCTGACGTCAAACTGATCATCCGAATATGTCTGGCTGGGGTTGAGGACAAGGTTGTTCTGCTGCGCGCCGGCGACATTCGGCAACGGCAGAAGGTTCACCACGGCCTGACCAACCGAATCGATCCGGTTGGCCGGAATCAGCGATGGATCGGCAGGGTCGAGCAAGGAACGCGAACCAGTAGGCGTGGTGGTATTTGGATCATAGAGGTTGACGCCGAGACCAGAGAAATCACCGTTGTGCTCAGCCTGTGTTGGCACCGTGCTGATGTAGGTAATGCCTTCGTTGTAGCGCGTGCCCTGATAATCGCCGAAGAAGAAAGTGCGGTCCTTGATGATTGGACCGCCGATGAATCCGCCGAACTGATTGCGCTTAAACGGGGGCTTCCCGGTGGTGGCAAAATAATTCGCGGCATCGAGCGCGCTGTTGCGGAAATACTCGAAGGCGCCACCATGAAACGCATTGGTTCCTGACTTGAGCACCGCGTTTACGGCCGCCCCGCCGCGCCCGAACTCAGCCTTCATGGAGCTCTCTTCGATGCTGAAAGTCTGCAGCGCATCGGGAGAAGGCTGCACCGCGATTGTGCCCTCCCCAAATTCGTTGTTATCCACCCCATCCAATAGGAAGTTGTTATCGAACCCGTACAAGCCATTGACCGCAAGCTGAACACCCTGGCGGGGATCGTCAGTTGAGGTTGTTAGGCCAACCCCCGCGGATGAGCCCGGCGTTGCGCCCGGACCAAGCCATGCCAACTGGGTGAAGTTGCGGCCATTGAGCGGCAGATTGACAATGCGCTGCCCGGTCTCGATGGTGCTGAGCGACGAGGTTTCCGTGGACAGGATGGGAGGGGCCGCCGAAACCTCTACGGTCTGGCTGGCACTGCCTATCTTGAGTTCGATGTCTATCCTCACGACCTCATTGACGCCAACCTGAATCCCGCTTTGCTCCGTCTTGGTAAAGCCTGGCGCTTCGACTGCAACCGAGTACGTACCCGCCGTGAGCAATTCCGCGCTATAGGCGCCTGCCTTGTCCGTCACTAGCGATCGTTGCTGTTGGGTGTCGGTACGAGTCACAGTCACTTTCGCACCCGGGATCACAGCGCCTTGCGCATCTTTGACCGTACCGGCGATGGTGCCCCGATCAATCTGCGCGAATGAAAAGGTTGCGAAAGAAAGAAAGACTACGAACACAGACAGGTATAGCGGACGTCCCAGAATAGACTTCATCTTTGCCTCCTGAAGAGAGACCAATATGATTTGCTTTTCAAAGGGGGCCGGGGAAAAGGGCAAAGCGCTTAGGGTTAACCGTTTAATAACATCGTAACCATTCAAAGTAAAGAAAATTTTGACTTGCTGGCGGCATCAGTCGCTGGGCAGCGCTCCCTTCCGTCCGGTTTTGCCGCTTGAGAGATCGAGCTAATCGCTTTGAAACTTCATCGCCTGTGCGGGAGAAATGAAATGCTAGACTCGTTATCGTTCGACGTCGTATGAGCATCGCAGTCCCTGCTTGGCGATGCGACAAATACCCCTGAGGAAAAACACTGATGAACGCACCCACTCCCGGATCTTTGGGCTCCGGATCTCCGCGCGTGCTGATAGCAGGCGAATCGTGGATGACCCACAGCCTTCACGTGAAGGGCTTCGATTCGTTCACCACTTCTACCTACATGGAAGGCGGAACCGCGCTCATCGCGGCGCTACGTTCCGGAGGCGTGGAGGTGACTTATCAGCCTTGTCACGTGGCCGCTAACGCATTTCCCGACAGCCCGGAGGCCTTGTCCGCCTTTAACGTGATCGTTCTGAGTGATATTGGTGCGAACACACTGCTGCTACGCGATAACACCTTCATGCGATCGGAGCTCACCACGAACCGCCTTCAACTGCTGCGGAGCTATGTCGAAGAAGGTGGCGCGTTGCTGATGATCGGCGGGTATCTCACCTTCCAGGGGATCGAGGGAAAAGCCGCGTATCACGGCACGCCGGTGGAAGAGGTGCTCCCCGTCGTATTGTCGGCGCACGATGATCGACGTGAGAACCCCCAAGGAGTGGTCCCGGAAATTGTCGACCCCGGCCATCCGATCGCTCAAGGGCTCAAAGACTGGCCGGCCATGTTGGGCTACAATCGCGCGGCTTTGCGCCCCGACGCACATCTCGTCGCCAGCATCGGCGGCGACCCCTTGATTGCGGTTAGAACAGTTAAGGCAGGACGGACGGCGGTCTTTTCCTCCGATTGCAGCGCGCATTGGGGTCCACCGGCCTTTACCTCCTGGGCCTGTTATCCGACACTCTGGTTGAATCTCGTGCATTGGCTCGCCGGCGCGAAGAACTAACAAATATCGAATGCCTGCGCGACCTCGATCACCCGGCAATCCGCAAACACCGGCTATCGCGCGCAGACCCGCGATAGCTGACGGACTCGCAAACCGCTTAGCAACAGAATCTTAAATTTTGCGCAACACCGTCTGGACTGCGATCTAATCGCTTTGAATCTTGCCGGTGGGCAACTTGCAACCGGGAAGGGCGATGGGTTATCGTGGGCTTCTTGCTTTCAGGGGGAGCAGCAATGGAAAGTCTGGCAATCCTGGGGGGCGCCGCTTTACGGACCACCCCATTCACCCCCTGGCCGCAGTTCTCGGATAAAGAAGAGACGCGGATTCTCGATGTGTTGCGCGGTCGCGCCTGGGGAGGGCAGCCCTTCCCTGGCAAGTACTCCACCCAATTCGCCGCCGGTTTCGCCAAGCTGCACGATGCAACCTACGGCCAATGCGTCAACACCGGCACAGTCGCTATTCAAGCTGCGCTCAAGGCCATCGATATCCGGCCGGGCGATGAGGTCTTGGTCCCCGCCTACACCTGGGAAGGGACGGTGGGGCCGGTGCTGCTGGTAAATGCGGTGCCCGTGTTCGTCGACGTCAACCCCGACAGCTACTGCATGGATGCCGCGGCCGCCGAGGCCGCGATCACGCCCAAAACGCGGGCCATTCTGCCGGTGCACCTGGGCATGCGTTTCGCCGATATGGATGCCCTGCCTGAGATCGCGCGCAAGCATTCGCTGAAGATCGTCGAAGACTGCGCCCACGCGCACGGAGGCAAGTGGCGCGGCAAGGGCGCGGGCTCGATTGGAGACCTGGGCGCCTTCAGCTTTCAATCCAGCAAGCTCATCACCTCCGGTGAAGGTGGAGTGGTGCTGACCAACAACCTGGAGTACCACGAGCGCGTGCAAACCTACATCAACGCCGGCCGAGCCAGCGTGACGGATAAATTCCACCATCGGACGATTGGCTTTAATTACCGGCTGGGTGAGTTTCAGGCAGCGGTGCTGAGTGCGCAACTGGAGAGCCTTCCCGAACAGGCTGTGATTCGCATGGCGAATATGGCTTACTTCGAAGAGCAACTGGCGAAAACCGCGGGCATTGGTTTCTTAAAGAAGGAACCGAGAATTACGACCTTGGCTCCCTATGGCTTCGTGATGAAGTATTTTTCTGAGCAGGTGGACGATATTCCCCGCGCAGCCTTTGTCGCAGCTCTGCAGTTGGAAGGCATACCTTGTGACGGCCTGTTCTATGAGCCGGTCTATCGCAGTTCGCTATTCCCGCTCGATCCCGCCGACTTCCCCGCGCTCAGCTGGTGCCGTTCGCAACCGCTTGATTTGAAGACGATGTATGCCTGCCCGGAATCGGAAAAGGCTGCATACCGTGAGGCAATCTGGTTTCCGCACCAGATCTTCCTCGGTCCGCGGGCTGACATCGACGCCATCGTGCAGGCGATTCACAAGGTACTCAAAAACATCGAGAGCCTGCGCGACCTGGATCACAAAGCGATCCGCAACCAGCGCCTGTCACGCGCAGACCGCGAGAGTTGAGCTTTGCCTGCGGTCGGTTTTGCTGTCCTCGGCCTGGGCAACCTTGCACAGACGCAGATACTGCCTGCTTTCCGTGGCATGCAAACGGCCAAACTCGTGGCTTTAATCAGCCGCGACCTGACAAGGGCCCGTCGTCTGGGTGAAGTGCATGGGGTCGCTTTCGCCTACGACAGCCTGGATGAATGCCTTGCCAACCCCCAGGTGGAAGCGGTGTACATCGCGACTCCTCCGGGCGTCCACCTGCAGGAAGTGACTGCAGTGGCGCGTGCGGGGCGGCATGTGCTCTGCGAGAAGCCGCTGGCGGTAACGGCCCCAGAAGCAGCAGAGATGGTCGCTACCTGCGCCCGGCAGTCCGTCCTGTTAATGACCGCTTACCGCAAGTGTTTTGAGCCCTCTACGGTCTTTATTCGCGACCTGATTCTCTCTGGCCGCTTAGGGACGCTCAAGATACTGCACTCCTCCTTCAGCGAACGTCACGCACGTCCCCAGACCTCGCCCCCATGGATCCTTGACCGTACGCTTGCCGGTGGAGGACCCCTCATGGACCTGGGCGTCTATTGCATTCACGCCGCCCGGTGGCTGACTGGAGAGATTCCCACGAGCGTCTCGGCCTTCCAGTGGACCCACGACCGGTCTCTCTTCCGCGAGGTTGAGGAGGGCATCGCTTTCTCCATGTATTTTCCCAGCGGACTGGTCGCGCAGGCGAGCACCTGCTACAGCGCTGCCCTCAACTCGATGCTCTATCTGGAGGGGACGCTGGGCTCAGTCTCGCTCACGCCAGCGTTCCCATACGAGCACGTACGCGTGCTCAACGCCCGCCTTGGAGATGAGCTGGTACATCGGGAGTTCCCGGTGGTGGATGAATTCGGCCCGCAGATCGACGCGTTTTCCCAGGCGGTTCGGGGCGGACCTCGTCCACCCTCCTGCGGCAGGGATGGCTATGTCGACATGGCGATCATTGAAGCTATCTACGGCGCCGCCCAGAGCGGTATCCCTCAGGCAGTGAACCTCCAGGGCGACGCGAAAAATTAACCGGATCTATTCCTTGGTTTTCAGCAAATGGGCATTGTTCTGCAGAAAGGCTTCGATTTCGTCCTTCATGCCCAGGATTTTTGTCCACTGCTCTTTGTAGAGAGTCACGGGGAACCGGCCGACACCGTAGAGCGATACTGCTCCCTTCTCGCTGACTTTTAAACTCAGTCCACGGACACTCTTGTTTTTGAGCTGATCGTTTTCCACACGCAGCTTCTCAATCTCTGCCCTTAAATCTTCCTCGGACATAGTGCACCCTCCTGAACTGAACACATCTGGATCAGTCTAGAGCATTTTCAAAATGCCGTAGGCCCGATTTCTTCCTGCTGAGAAGGATGGTGTATACCGGATAGGGATGGTGCACCATGCCTGGGTGTGACAGCCTTATCCGAAATGTGCGCGTGGTCGACGGCAGCGGCGGCGAACCTTACCCAGCCGACGTTGCTATCGACGGTGGCCTTATTTGCGGGATCGGGGAACTCTCTCGATACAGCGCCCGCCAGGTTACAGAGGGAGCGGGACGGGTGCTCTCCCCGGGCTTCATCGATGTGCACACGCATGACGATACCAGCGTGGTGCGCAATCCGCAGATGCTCGCCAAGCTGTCGCAGGGCGTCACTACGGTGATCGTCGGCAACTGCGGCATCAGTGCAGCGCCGGTGACATTGGCCGGGGACCCCCCGGACCCTATGAATTTACTGGGAGACGCGGACGCCTTCCGATACCCCACCTTCGCGGAGTATGTCGCGGCGGTCGATGCGGCCAGGCCGGCGGTCAACGTGGCCGCTCTGGCCGGCCATACGGCCCTGCGCAACAACCATATGGATCGTCTCGACCGCGCCGCCACCGCAACTGAGATCCAGGGCATGCGCGCGCAGCTCATCGAGGCCCTTGACGCCGGGGCGTTGGGGTTGAGCACCGGCCTCGCCTATTTGTCGGCCAACGCCGCCCCCCCGCAAGAGGTCTTATCGCTGGCTGAACCGCTCGCAGCGGCGGGCGCGGTCTACGTATCGCACATGCGCACCGAAGGTGAAGCGATCGTCGAAGCCATGCGCGAGGCATTCCAGGTCGGCCGCCAATGCCAAGTGCCGGTCGTTATCTCCCATCTGAAGTGCGCAGGCGTCGCAAACTGGGGCAGGAGCACAGAGGTCCTCAGCACATTGGATACGGCGCGGGCTGATCAACCGGTGCAGTGCGACTGCTATCCCTATGCGGCCTCGTCGAGCACGCTCGATATTCGCCAGGTAGACGAGCGCGTTCGTATCGTCATCACCTGGTCGAAACCCCATCCCGAGATTGCCGGCCAGACCCTGGAGCAGATTGCTCTCGCCTGGGAAATCCCACAGCGCCAAGCGGCCCAGCGTTTGCAGCCCGCAGGGGCCATCTACCACTGTATGTCTGAGGAAGATGTGCGCCGCATCCTGCAACATCCAGCAACCATGATCGGCTCCGATGGCCTGCCCAACGACCCGCTACCCCACCCCCGCTTGTGGGGGACGTTTCCCCGCGTACTGGGCTACTACTGCCGCGAACAAGGCCTCTTCCCGCTGGCAGATGCCGTGCATAAGATGACCGGTATGCCCGCCCAACGCTTCGGCCTGGATGGGCGGGGACGCATCCGCGAAGGCGCGCACGCCGACCTGGTGCTGTTCGATCCGGAGACCATCAAAGATACGGCGACTTTCAGCAACCCGATCTGCTGCGCCGAGGGGATCGCCGCGGTATGGGTCAACGGCGCACTGTCCTATAGAGACGGGGAAGCCACCGGGCAGCGAGGCGGACGCTTTCTGCCCCGCCCGCGCAGGAGACAATGACCTCAGCCAACCCGGATCCCTTCCACCCATGATCGACAGCCACGGCCTCTACCTGCTGATCGCAGCCGCGACTTCCGTGGTGGTGCTGATTCTGCTCATCGCGGTGGTCAAGCTCAACCCGTTCCTCTCTCTGCTGACAGTTTCGCTGGCACTCGCAGTTGCCACCGGGATGCGGCTCGAAACCATCGTTGGCTCCTTCGAAACAGGGACAGGCACTACGCTGGGGCATATCGCGATCGTAGTTGGCCTGGGCACCATGCTGGGCAAGATGATGGCCGAATCCGGAGCTTCAGATCGCATTGCGGAGACCTTGATTCACCTCTTCGGTGAGCGATACGTCCCCTGGTCCATGCTCTGCGCATCGCTGATCGTGGGCTTGCCTGTCTTCTTTGAGGTGGGCTTCGTTCTGCTGGTACCGATTGTATTTACCGTGGCCCGCCGCACTCGCACTTCCCTGGTCCTGGTCGGGCTGCCCATGCTTGCCGGCCTATCCGTGGACCACGCCCTGGTGCCACCGCATCCTGCAGCCATGCTGGCGGTCACCATCTTCCACGCCGACGTGGGACGGACGATCTTATTTGCCCTGCTGATCGGCATTCCCACAGCGGCGATTGGTGGCCCCCTTTATGCGCGATGGATTGCGCCCAGGATTGTCCTCAGCGAGCACAATCCCATGGCGGAAGAATTTCTCGAGCACGAGGCCAATCGCAGTTTGCCCGGCTTTGGCGTGGCCGTGACCACCATTTTGTTGCCCGTGGTGCTGATGTTAACCGGAAGCTGGGCCGGCTTGGTGGCCGCGCCTGGCACCGTGGCTAACCGTGCGCTGCACCT
>Ga0302325_10015890_pt1 | contig 15972 bp, 11 predicted proteins | sample Palsa_T0_2_FD_201948 | JGI IMG/M metagenome (GOLD analysis project Ga0302325, IMG submission 201948) | Peat permafrost microbial communities from Stordalen Mire near Abisko, Sweden - Palsa_T0_2 | ecosystem: Environmental > Terrestrial > Soil > Palsa > Peat permafrost | place: Sweden: Abisko... | reverse complement strand
GCGAATTCTAACAGTAGACCTGACAAGCTGTGCCTCGGAGAATCGGCGGGAACAAAATGCCAGTCTGCCCGCTCTAACGGTAGCAGGAGAGGCACACATGAAGATCACTCCGGGTGCGTTATGGCTGGGCGGCCGCAAATGGCTAAAGACTGGATGGTTGATTACAGCATTCTTAGTTGCGGTGTATGGCGGCGTCATTCGTCCTTCGCGTGCCTTTCGTGGGATTGCGATGCAAAAAACCGCTGCGCTAGCAACAATTGAGCGCAACCGTCATTGGCTGGTACCGCTGCCGCAATCGGTGGACAACGCGACGCTGGCGGCAGGCGTCGTTGGGGGCGTTCCGGGCCGAGTCGTATCCCGTTCGGTCCCGATGATGACATACTTGCCCACGTCGGATAGTCTCGCCGGGCGCAGACTCGTCCGCACATCGTCAATCGATCTCTTGGTGAAAAGTCCCGCAGAATCAGCCGAGAAAATCCGCTTGCTGACCGAGCACGTAGGAGGGTTCTTGGTGAAGTTGCAAACCAACGGTGCGCAGGATGCCACGAACGCTACGCTCACCATCCGCGTGCCGGTCGCACGCTTTGCAGAGGTGGGAGCCGAAATCCGCAAACTGAGTTTGCGGCTGGAAGGCGAGCAGATGGAGGCGGAAGATGTGACAAGGCAATATGTCGACCAGCAAGCCCGCCTGCGCAATTTGCACGCGCAGGAAGCCCAGTACCTGATCATTCTGAAGCAGGCGAAGACCGTCAAGGACACACTCGATGTCAGCGAAAGGTTGAATGGGGTCCGAGGCGAGGTCGAGCAGCAGCAAGCGGAATTTGAGGCGCTCTCCAAGCAAGTGGAAACCGTTGCGGTCACGGTGTCATTGCACTCCGAAGCAGAAGCGAATCTGTTTGGACTGCACTGGCGGCCTTTGTACGAGCTTAAACTGGCGGCGATGCAAGGTCTTGAGGGTTTGGCTGATTACGCTTCCTCCATGTTCTCCTTGGTTTTTTATCTCCCGGCGATTCTGCTGTGGCTGGCGACGATCCTCGCCGGAGCCGCCTTGGGCTGGAAAGCTTTGCGCCTCGCCGCTCGAATGTTATTCGCCGGGAAGAAAACTGCGGGCGTACTCGCCTAAGAGTTGCCTATCCAATCCTCCCCATTTAACTCAGGTCATGTCAACAAAAGGGAGAATTCCACCCCATGAATTCATTCGTTTGCAGGCGCTCTGGCGGAAGCCTTTCTGACCCATGCTTATTCTATTCTGGAACCTGCTGACTGTTGCTCTTGCACCTATTGCTTGCTGTGCGACCCGCACGTCGGCCACGCCTCATCTTCGAAAAACGGCATGGCGGAGGATTCGGGGTGCTCAAGCTCCGCAGCCAGGAGAGGACAGCCAAGCCCAGGTCACCTTTATATAGGCTAAGCGGGATTCGTGACTCGCCAGCCTTCCTCATGACCTCAGTCTTTCTCATTGCGAGGCTAGCCATGGCACTAGCGTTGTCCAGGCAACTTCGTTTGCCGGTGTGTTTGTAAAGAGGTCCGCAGCAGAGGGAAGGTCCGTCTTCCCGTGCGTGACGGACATCCTCGCCCGCGCCCTTGGCCAACAACTAAATAATTCGCGACGCTCCTAGCGAGACCAGCACACCGAGAGTGCACCCGATCAATGCTAGCTTAGCGCCCGAAACTAAAACGAGTGTTGCAGTCCCATTGCGCCGGGCACCAAGGGCCATCCGGATTGCGATCTCGTGCGTGCGCACCGATGCGGAGAAGGCGCTCGCCGCATAGATCCCCGTGAGGGCAAGCAGAAGAGCACCCAGCTGCGAGTGGTTAGCTTGATGGGAAGCGAGCGACGAATGGAAGCATGAAGCGGATGACGGAAAAATAGAAGAAGGTGATTACCGCGGCGATCAGGATGGAATCCAGAGAGGGTTGAATGCCGGTCGCGCGGGTCGCCCTCCATGCAAGGAAGAGGACCGCGAAATTCAAGGCTCCGGTGGCCAGGCTGGTTAAGGCTCCGCCACCCGCACCCAAGCCCAAGAGCAGGCTGGGGAGAGCGAGGATACAGGGAATGGCGATGGCGAAAGAGAACGAGCGAGAGCCCGGCTCCCGGAGCAGGCACGGGAGCAGCAGCAGGAAAGGAAGATGAGCCGGAACGAAAGAAACGAGGAGATAGGACCAGGCAGCAACATTGCGTGGCAGGTAATGAAATGTGGACCGCGAATGGGCCAAAGCGAAAATTGAATTCAGCGCGCCGAAGAAAATCTGGGCGGCGATGGCGACAGCGAGCATACGGATCGATTGGGCGGCGGCGGCCGGATTGGGCTCAGCAGTGAGAGGCGTTCGGGGCGAGCGGAAGTGGCGAACGATGGCGCGGACGATGGCCACAGTAAGAAAAATATCCACGGCCACGAAAATGGCGAGGGCCAGAGACAAGACGAGGCCTGCAGTGTCGCCGGGCTGGGCAGATTGATAGCCAGTGATGGAGGCGAAAGTGCCCAGCAGGAGCAAGGGTCCGAGCATGAGCAAGCACAAAACTAACAACGATATGCGGAGCGTGTTGTAGAGGCGATCGTTCACGGAAAACTAAGTCCTTCGGTTGAGGCTGGCGACCGGCATAACCGCGCCGATGGAGACGCCACAATTGCAAGTTTGGCTGAGAGGGCCGGATCGCCGAGATCCGGCCTCCATTTTCGCGATTGTGGGCGAGTGACGGCAACTCTTCCATAATCCGGTGCGGTAGGGTTTGCCGACAGCACGTCCGGAGTTGCCCCCAAACCGGCGGTTTTCGACCTTGGCTAAGGCTAAAACTGCCAGGGTAGCTCCACAAGCCATTCTAACGTGCTGCCGCAGTCTCGCGGCTTTCTACCAGGAACACTTGGAAACCGGTAATTTATTGGCCGCTAATTACCCATGTTTAGTTCCTTGCCAGGCGTAAGCCCAGGACCGCGCGCCGCGGAAGTGAGGTTTCGGGGTCGATCAATACCGAACACGATGATCTTTCGTAAATATCACCGCGACAGTCTTGTAGGATCTTGGGATGACTACCTGATTCGGGCAGTAATCGTGGCCAAAGGCGTACGCCAAGAGGTCCAATGGCAACATGACCAGCGAGATGACAAGGGCGCCGGGGATATTCGACGCTGAGAAATGCGAGCTGTAGTGTTCGTCAACATGAGCGTCTTCTAGCGGGCTTATGAAAAATACTTTGGTTCTTGCAGTCGTTGAGTCGGCAAAAGCTACTCGGCTGAGCTCGAGTTCAACGTCGCCGCCTTTACACGTAGTGGGTTGTTTCACCTTCGTGACGCGGGCGTGGAACACCCCACCGGCCGGCAACAAAGTAACCCCATCGACAACCAGCGGACGGGCCAGCCGCAGCGGCACATCATCACTCACTTTCGCCGACGCCGGATCGAGAGGCTCCAGCAAAGCAAACTTGAGCGCCGTGTTCTTGCGCACGAGAACCATATTCGGTGACGTGGAAGCTTGCTGAGCGCCAGCGTCGCCCGGCAGCGCCAGTGCAACTGCAAGCAGACCCGCAAAGAACTTGGGCTCCATGGTTGATTCCCTCATCATTCGCACGCGCGTCATTGCCTGAAACCGTTAGGGAGTAGTGGTTGTCAGCAGCGAGGGTGCCCCGCCCGCGGCGAACGGTGAGCCCTGCAGGGGAGTGAGCGCCCCAGTGTTGCCGTCAATCGTATAGGCAATGATGGTTTCCGCTTGGGGATCGGCCGCATACAGAAAATAACTGCCCGACGAAGTCAATATCTGACTCAAACCCATGACAGACGCCCCGGCAGCGAAGGGAGATCCCTTCACCGGGGTTAAGGCTCCCGAAGTATGGTCTACGGTGAACGCGGAAATCGTATCGTCCTGAATATTAGCCGTGTAGAGAAAGCTTTCCCCACCTTCCGTAAGTGGAACGTATGCCATTTGTTGCGGGTCGTTGCCCGTGGGGAACGGCGACTGGGGCAATGCGGTGAGGCTACCAGTAGTTGGGTTGATCGAGAACGCTGCGATCTGATTGTTTGCGTTGGCTGTTCCCGACAGAGCGACATAGAGAAAATTGTTGTCGACGCTTACCACCATTGCCGACGGCCCTGGGTAAGATCCCGGCGCACCAGTGGGGAAGGGGGAGCCGATGATTTGCGTCAGCGATCCATTCTGCTGGTTGATCGCAAAAGCTGAAATCCCACCCACAGGGTCATACAGATTGCTTACATACAGAAACAGCGGATTGCCGGCCTGGGGCGCTACTTGCACAGCCTGCACCGGAGTGTTGCCAGCAGGAAAAGGCGATCCGGGAACGGGTGTGAGCATTCCGCTGGTTGAGTCGTAAAGAAAGCCAGCCACTTTCCCGGCATTGAGGTCCGTAGCGTATAAATAGGTACCGCCTTCGACAAACGCACTTAGCCCGCCGGCGCCCGGAGGCGTATCCCCCAAGGAAAACGGCGAGTTTGCGATTGCGGTGAGTACGCCCGAACTCGAGTCGATCGAGAAACCGTCCACTTCATCGTTTAAGAAGTCAGAAACATACAACTGGCCGTTCATAGATGCGACGATCCCGCTGCTGTCGTTCGGTCCCGTCGTCACCTGCGGTGCACTCAAGGCTCCCGAAGATGGATCAATGGTGAAAGCCAGAATCTGGTTGATGCCGGTAGCGTAGAGAAACTCCGGAGGAGGCGGCGGCGACTGGCAATCAACCGTGCAAACGACCCCAATCGAAAACCCCTTCAGAGGATTACACGCGGTCAAGCCCGGCAAGAGTACAACCGTCGCGAGGAGGCTGAGCAGTTTGTCTTTAGACATGAAATTCATAGCGAGTTCTCCTTCTGACTTCTGAACGAAGCCTCTCACCGGGACAAGATCGAACTCAGGGGCTAACCGTGATGACTGACGTCCCATACTTGGACACTGGCGAGCCGCCGCCAACACCAATGCCACCAAACGTGGACCACTCAGCCGTGATGTGGTAGGTGCCCGCAGTGCTGGGAGCAAAGTAGATCACGGTCAGGGAGCTGCTAAGACCACCTGCTGTTTCCTGAATCGAACCAGCTGGGCATGGTCCAAGGGGTGGCGGCTGATAAAAAGTGCAGTTCGCGCCGCCGGAAGGATCTTCGGCAATGCTCCACTGCTGGATCATGCTGGCGCACGTTGAGCAGAGGCCTTTCACATTGGCTTGCAAAGTCACTTGGCCGTCCGCAACGACTGTGGCGGCTGCCGGCGAAACAGTTACGGTCACATTGTTCGCATCATACCCGCCACCTGTACCGCAGCCGGTGATGACAATCAGCAGAACAAGTGTGACGGCCCACAGGAATCTGTTTGAATTCACTATCGACCCCCCAATGAATCACACAATTCAACGTGGCGACCTTTCGCACATATTCCCCCGTCTGCTCCCTCGTTGGCCGCGATCAGATTGCGACCACCGCTATCTAGTGCGCGGCGTCCGCAGGGGCAGCGCGGTAAATGGTGGTGTGGGCGGGGATCACAGCACCCACGATCGCTCCGCCCGTAGCACCAATTGCGATGCCAACCAGGGCACCAACTCCTTCCGAGACTCCTATCCAGTCTTTCGATCCGGAACCGGCGGCAGCGCCAATGCCCGCTCCGGCCAGCCCGCCGACCACCAGGCCAATCACGGCATGCTCGCCGCGCCGGGCGCCGGAAGCGGTCGAGACGCGTACGACGACTTCGCGTTTCACCGAAACATCGGATCCTTTTTCCTGCAGTGTGAGTACATCGTCGGTAATGCTGATGAATGCTCCGTCGTGGCGTTTCATGCTGGATTCGATCACAACTATGCCTTGGCCAACCCTCAGGCCGCGCAGGTCGGACCACGAGCCTTGCTGCTTCTGAGCACAGAGCGTTGCAGGGAGCCCGAGGACAAACACAAGAACCAGGCAGCGTCGCGAATTCATGAAATGCCTCCAAGGTCAACCGATGTCTTCGACAACTCCACACTACTGCTGCAAAGTTCCTGAGAATGTTGCGCTCTCACCCTGACACGTGGGCGTGGAGCTGCAAGATCCAGTGCCCGTCATCGTGCCCTTCGAAACTGTACCGCTGCCCGTGAACTCAACGAAGTCGCCACTTGCGAAGCCAGCGACGAAAAGCAGGTTGAATGTCCCGTTCGCGGGAACGGGGTTCGCGGCCACGCCTATCAGAACTCCTTGCCCCGTATTTTTCGAGAAGCTGGGTAGTCCGCTTCCGGAGATGGAGCCCTGCCCACTGTTGTTGTTGGCGATGAAGCAGGCGGGGCCTTGCACTGAGAACATACCCACCGGTGTTGTTACGCTGCATGGACTTGAAACCAACGACACCTGGTAAGTCTTGGATCCGCTCTGGGAAGCAAGATTCCCCGTTACAGTCCACATCCCTTGCAGGGAGGTCGCCGATCCGCTTGCAGCGTTCTTGGTGGAACCACAGCCAACGGCGAAGACGATCGAAATCAAGATCAAGATGCGTTTCATACTTCTCTCCTTAACCAGCGACGACAATTAGCAGGACGACGAACCCGAAGAGGGTGATATCGTGCGTGCGAAGAGGGGTAGTGCCCAGGAACTTGGCACGCGTTGGCCCGGTTTTCTGCCATCTCTAGAATTGACTGAACCGCCGGCGCCTTACTTTACAGTGTGTTTCGCTCCCGCACAACCAGCCGCCACCACGTCTTGAGCTGGCAGCATGCAGTTCGGCTGCCATCTATCCCGACAGCGGGGTAGCGGGTAGTTATCATAAAGACCCAATACCGACAGCGGACTGGGGTCACGGTGAATCGCCGGATGGTGCTATATTCCCGAGGGAAAGGCTTGACATGACTCTGAATCGAGAAAATCCTGCAGCCGAACACTTGGGTCTTCTCTATCGAGTGTCGCGAGCACTTCTGAAGGAGGGCGAGTACGGCGAACTACTGTCCGGGCTTCTGGATACGCTGATCGAAGGGCTGGGGGCTGATCGGGGATTCGTGGTCGTGCGCGAGGCCGGAGAGTTCCGGGCGACGGCAGCACGGAACTTTCGCAGTGAGGCGCTATCCCAAGCGGAGGAAGCGGTGAGCTGCTCGATTGCGCGGTCCGTGATGGAAAGTGGGAGAGCAGTCCTGATTGGCGACGCGTTGATGACCGAGCCCTACAGCCGGCAGCCGAGCATACAGCAACTCTCCCTTCGATCGGTTTTGTGCGCCCCTCTGGTGGCCAGCGATGAAGCGTTCGCGCTCATCTATCTGGAGAATCGGCTGGTCACCAATTGCTTTACGGAAGAGCAGCGAAACTTGCTGGATGAAGTCTGCGCGTTGGCGGCGCCACGATTGCGTGCTGCGGTGGCCATGAGCCAGGCGCATCGCCGCGCTGAGGCTTTAGAACGCGCTCACACGCAATCCGACGGAATATTGACCGCCGACTCCGCCATGGAGCGCGTTTTGCAGACCGCGCACCAGATCGCGACCACCGATCTGCCCGTCCTCATCGAAGGAGAAACCGGAACCGGGAAGGAATTGGTAGCCCGGGCTGTCTATCGTCATAGCGCGCGGGTCAAAGGACCTTTTATTGCCTTGAATTGCGCCGCGATTCCGGCGTCGTTGATTGGCTCTGAACTTTTCGGCTTCGTGCGGGGCGCATTCACCGGCGCGAATCGCGATCGCGTCGGTTTCATCGGAGCCGCCCATCGGGGCACGCTCTTTCTGGATGAGATCGGCGATCTCCCCCTCGACCTGCAGCCTCATCTGCTTCGAGTCCTGCAGTCGGGCGAGTTTACGCGGCTGGGGAGCACCCGGATCGAGCAGGTGGACGTCCGGTTCATCGCCGCAACCAACCGCGATCTGGAGAGCGAAGTGAAGGCCAGCAGATTCCGGGCCGATCTGTTTTTCCGCATTTCCGCCATCACGCTTCGTTTGCCACCTTTGCGCGACCGGCCCCACGACACCAGGCTTCTTGCCGAACACTTTGTGCGAACCGCAGCGGCGCGCTATGGCCGACCAGTGCCGCGGCTGACCGAGGACTGTTTGTCGGCATTGACGGCCTACAGTTTTCCGGGAAATGTGCGGGAACTCGAAAGTGAAATGGCCCGGTTGGCCGCGCTGGCCTCGGCGGATGTCCCATGCGGTGTTGATTTATTAAGTGACCGGATTCGTCGTCGGGGCAACGGCCAGTCCCAGGTCTCGTCGCAAGCGACCCCCATCGCTCCGATGTCGCTGCATGAAATGGAGAAGCAACTGATCGATTCCGTCCTGCAGTACACGGGGGGAAACCGTACCCGCGCCGCCGAGATTCTTGGCATCAGCCGCGAAGGCCTGCGGACGAAGCTCCAGCGACAACAAGTCCCCGCCGAATCTGATCCCCTTCCATAGGTTTCGCACAGCTTTTAAACCGCAGGCGTCACGACGTTCATAACATCTACAAGCGCGTAAGATGGCCGTCCAGGTGCCACCTATTGCTTGCTTTCGTGGGAAACGAGACACACTGGGGAAAAAGGCACTTGCGGCCCAGTCAACTCTGGAGAAGGCAGCAAACTCGGCCAAGGGCTGCCAGATTTCCGGGCGATTCCCGAAGGTGAGTTTTTCACGTTGACAGACTCGTCCCAAGGCGGACTTCCCGCGTTGTCTTAGAGATATTCTCCCGAGGGGCAGGAAGACGTATGAGAAAAACTAAGTCAGAGCGACTTCCGCTACCAGTTGACTGCGATTTGAGCACCGGGGCCGAACCTATGTAGCCGAGGATCTGCAGTAAAGAGCAACTGGACTCTCGCAGAGTGGCCCTAGTAACTCGGTAAGGGTGATCGAGATTTACCGTTGATGGCAAAGGGGCTCGCGCCGAGCCCGGGTCGCGGGTTCGAAAACGCACTTCGCCATTGAATCGGCTGCGGATTGCAACTAACATGCAGGGCAAATGCCGGAGTTCTCTACAGCCGACGGCAAGGCCCTTGGCCACTATCGCATCCTGGGACAACTGGGCGCAGGCGGGATGGGTGTGGTCTATTCCGCCTACGACACCGTGCTGGAGCGAAACATCGCGATCAAGGTAGTAGGTGATCGCGTGCTTGCGGATAAGACTGCACGCGACATGCTGCTCCGTGAAGCCCGGACAGCCTCGTCCCTCAACCATCCCAACATTTGTACGATCCACGAAGTCGGCGACTCGGATGGTGAAGCCTACATCGTCATGGAGCGAGTGGAGGGTCAGGCGCTCAGCTCCCTTTTAGGCACCAACGGTCTGTCGTCAGATTTGGTTGTCCGTTATGGGATGCAGATTGCCGATGCACTCGCCCATGCTCACGAACACGGCGTGATCCATCGGGACCTCAAAAGTACGAATGCAGTGGTCACCCCGGAAGGTCGCGTCAAGGTGTTGGACTTTGGCCTGGCCGCGCGCTTACGCGACACCGAGCTCCAGGAGGCAGTTTCGTCGAAAGCGCCAGTCACGGAATCAAGGCTGATTGTGGGCACGCTGCCCTACCTGGCCCCGGAATTGTTGCGTGGCGAGCCTGCCGGGGCGCTGACGGACATTTGGGGGCTTGGAGTCTTGCTCTACGAAATGGCTAGCGCGAAGCACCCCTTTCGTGGGCGCACGGCCTTCGAGCTGAGTTCCGCAATCCTGCAGGAAGGTCCGACACCCCTCCCTACAAATGTCCCTTCGGGCCTCCGCGCGGTCATCTTGCGCTGTCTGGAGAAATCGCCGGGCGACCGCTACCAGCGGGCTCGGGAAGTACGCGCCGCGCTGGAAGCTCTGCAAGGATCGCACACCGGGCGGCTTACAGGATCTACCGCAAAGAGACTTCGCGTGACCCGATGGCTATCAGTCTCCGCGCCGTTGCTCCTCATCGCCTTGTCGCTGGCGTTTAATTGGAGGGGCTCGCGCGACTGGCTTTTCCACCGCGGTAGCAAGGCCATAGCACCAGTTTCCGTGCCAAGCACAAAGTTGCGCAGGTCGGTAGCCGTCCTCAGCTTCCAGAATGCCTCGAAACGCGATGAAACGCTATGGCTCTCGACTGCTCTCTCAGGGATGCTTGCGACCGAACTTTCAGCTGGAGAAAAACTGCGAATCATTCCCGCAGAAAACGTTGCCCGCATGGAACGCGACCTGTCGTTGACCGGGACGGATACACTCGCCACCGACACTCTGAAGCGCGTGCGCAGCTATGTGGGCAGCGACTTGACGCTCGTGGGTAGCTATACCACTTTGGGGAAGGTTTCCGGAGGACAGATTCGGCTCGATGTGCGGCTTCAGGATGCAACCACGGGCGAAACCGTCGCGTCGGTCGCTGAAGCGGGTAGCGAGATCAATCTGTTTGATTTGGTCTCGCGTGTTGGCTCAGATCTCCGACGCAGATTAGGAATCGGAGAACTGGCCACAGTAGACGCCGCCGGAGTGCAAGCCAGCTACCCTACCACGCCCGAGGCGGCGCGCCTTTACACGCAAGGACTTTCGCAGCTGCGTGTGTTCAACTCGCGCGAGGCCCTTGTCGCATTGCAAAAAGCCGTCTCCGCGGATCCGAAGTTTCCCTTGGCTCATTACTCACTGGCCCTCGCGTGGTCTGCCCTGGGCTATGACGAGAAAGCGAAAGATGAGGCAAAACTTTCGTTTGAGCTCTCCGGAAGCTTAAGCCGCGAGGATCGACTGCTGGTGGAAGGCCGTTACCGGGAAATGACGCAAGATTGGCCAGTTGCCATTGAGGTCTATCGCAACCTGGTGAACTTCTTTCCCGACAACGTCGAATACGGTTTGCGGCTGGCCGGTGCGCAGTCGCGCAGCGGCAAAATAAAAGATGCATTGGCTACCATCTCGGCGTTAAAAATGCTACCTCCTCCGCAGAATGGGGATCCCCGAATTGAGCTTCAGCAGGCCTATGCCATGCGAATCACGGGTGATTCTCAGGAGATGCTGGCAGCCTCTATCGCAGCCGCGAATCAGGCAGCCGCCCAGGGTTCAAGATTTGTTGAGGCTAGCGCCAGGCTCTCTGAGGGAACCGCACATTTCCGTCTTGGCGAAAAAGAAAAAGCTTTGGCAGCCTGGGAAGAGTCGCGCCGCATCTGGGCCTCCGCGGGCTACCCCGGCGAAGTTGCCAAAACGATGATCAACAGCGGCATCATTTGGCAGGAGATGGGCAATCTGCCGGAAGCCAATAAGCGCTACGAAGAAGCGCTCTCTATTTGGAGAACTTCAGGAAACAAGCTTGGCCAAATGAATGCCCTGGCCAGCTTGGGGGATCTCCGAAGCGATGAAGGCGATGTCGCCGGGGCAAAACAGATGCATCTGGAGTCCCTGGTAATTGCGCGTGAAGTGCACGCCGTACCCGATATCGCGGGGGCGCTGATGGAACTTGGTGACGACCAAATCGCCTTGGGAGATGCTGCTGGAGCGCTCACCAACGATCGTGAGGCCGTTGATCTCGTGCGACAATTCCCTGGGCGTGGCGCATTGGCGGAGGTGCTCACCCACATCTCGCACGCCTTCTATCTTCATGGCGATCTTCAAAGTGCCAAACAATCGATCCAGGAATCGCTCGACCTCGCTCGCCAGATCAACAATAAGTCCCATGTGGCGCGCGCGATGGCTAACTGGGCAGAAATCCTGAGGGCTGAGGGTGATCTCCCTCAAGCTCGGAAGAACCTGGAAGAGGCACTGAAAATTCGTACCCAGATTGAACAGAAAAGCGACGCGAACGCAACACGCCTGCAACTCGCTGAGCTATCGATTGCGGAAGGAAACGCCGTTGAGGCCGAACATGCCGCGCGTGAAGTCCGGGACGAGTACCGCAAGGAAGGCCACCATGACGATGAGATCCGCGCGGAAGCTGTGCTGCTACAGGCATTACTCCTGGAAAACAAGTCCAGTGAGGCCGAAGAGGAAGCCAGCAAAGTCAACTTGGTTGTGGCTAGGTCTCAAAACCTCCGTACTCGCTTGTCGATAGCGATCGTCGATGCCCAAATCCAGGCCGATTCAGGCAAACGGGATGAGGCTCTTCTGAATCTTGCAACAGCAACCCGCGACGCCGCAAGATTTGGCTTCGTACCTGACCAGCTTGAAGCCCGTCTGGCTCACGCGGACATCGAGCTAAGGTCCGGAAAGATTGTCGCGGGCCGCGCTGAACTCGTAGCCCTAAGGGAAGATGCTGCGAGAAAGGGATTTGACCTAATCGCCCACGAGGCAACGGCGCTGATAAACAGGAAACCGCCCGGACCGTGAGCATTTGACTGCGTGGGAGGAGCACCTCGTTAGGCGACCGCCTCTGTTACCTCCCGCAGGTCAGCTACCTCGATATGGGACTGAGCGAGGACCGCGATTATCGCGATCGACCGAGAGCTCGAGCGTATGGCTGGACCTTAAGGGGTTTTCGTCCAGTGGTCTTCGGGAACAACCCATAGAGCGGCATCTAGCCGGAAACCTTGTAGTGGGATATAACGATATTGGCCGGTTATTCTCCGCCATCCGGGGTCGTTTGAAGTGGGTTGACTCAGAATCTGCGGTCTCTTATCCTTAGTCCATTGGCTGCACCGATCCTGTCTGCGCAGATCTTGGCTGCACGAATCCTGGCAGCAACCGAGTCGCCTATGACTGCCATCACGAGCCTCAGTCTCTAGAGGGCGATAGCGGCACCCGCCGCATCGGCATACGTCCTCAACACCACACGTGTAACTGACTCGAAAGCCGCTGAGGTCGGCTTATCTATGACATTGCAATCGCTCGGGTGGAGTGCGTTTTTCGAAGCACATGTGGAGAACACAACGTCACGCCCCAGCCGTGTAGTTTCCGAGGGTAGAGACCTTTTTCTCGTCGACGATGGCGTGCGCGAGGTATTGGCGTCGCCCAGAGGGCGTTTACGGAATCAGCCGGGCTTTCCTCCCGTGGTGGGCGATTGGGTGCTGGTGGAATCTGCGGACGATCACCGATACGTGGTGGAGAGCATCCTGCAGCGCCGCACGGCCATTGTTCGCAAACAGGCGGGGTCGCACGCTTCGGCACAGGTGTTAGCCGCGAATGTGGGTCGTGTCCTGCTGGTTACATCGATGAATCAGGACTTCAGCGTGCGGCGTCTGGAGCGGTACCTGACGTTGATCTGGGAGAGCGGCGCCACCCCGATCATCGTACTGACGAAAGCTGACTTGGTGACCGATGTCGGGCCGTTCCGCCGGGAAGCGGAAAAGTGCGCTCTCGGCTTTCCGGTGCTCTGCATCAGTAGCGTGTCGGGCGACGGGATCAGCGAACTCCGTTCGTCGCTGGTTGTGGGCGAAACCGTTGTCCTACTCGGTTCTTCAGGAGTGGGCAAATCCACCCTGGTCAATGTGCTCGGCGGAACTGGCGTGCGCGAGACCAGAAGCGTGCGCGAAAATGACGGTAAGGGAAGGCACGCAACAACCGACCGGCACCTCATCCAGCTGCCCTCCGGCGTGCTCCTCATCGACACGCCGGGACTCCGCGAGGTGCAACTCTGGGCCAGCGATACAGCGGTCGCACAAACCTTCCCGGAAATTTCCGAGCTCGCGATGCATTGCCGATTTCGCGACTGTCACCACGAGGAAGAGCCCGGATGCGCCGTGATTGCGGGTATCGCGACGGGACAGATTGATATGGACAGGCTCGATAGTCTCCGTCGCCTTCGTCGCGAACTGGACCATCTCGATCGGCAGAGCAATCCGCTGTCAGCCCTGCAGTACAAAAGCAAGATCAAGCGGATCATGCGCGCCCAAGAACAGCAGCAGCGCCACAGGACAAAGCCTTGACGGGCCTCCCGTTGGTGCTGCGCAGGGACAATCCGGCATGAAGCAGGGGGGAAAGAAATTCTGTGAAGCAACATACGATAAGTCCTGGTTTGTCGGAAACCCTTCCCTTCCCGGATTAGGTAAGATCGGTTGCCAGACAGCTCTTCTGGATTTGTCGTCGAAAGAAAGTTCGAAACTTCCTTTTGCTTTCCTTCCAAAAGGAAGCGTGTCACGCCGCGCTCAGACTCAGGAATGACCTTGGCGCGGTTCTTCGGTAGAGACCTGAACCAGGTCTCTGACGTGCAATCCCAATCGTCGGTATGCTAAAAGAACCGAATGATTACCTCCGCAGAACTTGAAAAAATTCCCCTCTTTGCAGGCGTTGAAGAACAGGAACGACGGCGCCTCGCGCGGCGAGCTGCCGACATTTCCCTCGAGCCCGGCGAGTGGCTCATCCGTGAAGGTGAAGAGCCGCGCTTCTTTGTCGTCCTCGAAGGTGAACTCGAAGCGATCAAAGACATCGTTGGCCAGCGTCGGATGCTCGGGCGCAGTGGCGCCGGTGATTTCTCTGGCGAAACCCCAATCTTCATAGGTACTGCCAGCATTGTCTCCGTACGCGCCGTTACAAAATGCCGCGTCGCTCGCTTCGAGCGCCAACAACTGCAGGAGCTCGTCCGCGATAGCCCATCCGCCGGCGAGATGATTTTCCAAACCATGACCTCACGCTTCGGCCTGGCGCAGAAGCTCGCGCGAGAGACACCCTCCTCACGCGTTCAGATCGATGGCTCGAAGTACGACAACCATTGCCGCGCTATCCGAGCATTTCTCTCCGCCAATCGCATCCAATACGATTGGCGCCCGAGCGTGACTGAGCCGGAAACCGGCGTCACAGTTTCGGTCGAAGGTACACCGCTCGAAAATCCCACCGTCCGCCGCGTCGCCGAAGCCCTTGGCTTCCAGACCGTCCCAAAACACCAGCACTACGACCTCATCATCGCCGGCGCTGGTCCCGCGGGCATGGCCGCCGCTGTCTACAGCGCATCCGAGGGACTCAAAGTCCTCCTCGTCGAGCGCTTCGCCGCCGGCGGCCAGGCGGGCACATCCTCACGCATCGAAAACTACCTCGGTTTTCCTGCCGGCATCTCCGGTGACGAGCTCACCGAACGCGCCCTCAAGCAGGCCAAACACTTCGCTGTCGAGATGCTCTTCAAGCGCAATGTCGAGCAAGTGCAGTCGCTCGACGATGGCCACTGCGTCACTCTCGATGGCGGCGACCGCATCACCGCACGCGTCCTCCTGCTGGCCACCGGCGTTTCCTGGAATCGCCTCGAGTTTGAAGGGCATGATGAACTTCTCGGCCGCGGTATCGTCTATGGCGCGTCTCGCTTTGACGGTGTTGCCGTCACTGGCCAACGTATCTTCGTCGTCGGCGGTGGCAATTCAGCCGGCCAGGCCGCCGTCTTCTATTCCGGCTACGCAGCCCAGGTCATTATGCTCGTCCGCGGCGCCGGACTGACGCAAACTATGTCGCAGTACCTTATCCAGCAGATCCATGACAAGGCCAACATCCGCGTCGAGCCCTACACACAGGTCACAGCCGTCCATGGCGACGACCATCTCGAGCAGATCACGACCTCCTCTCGCCCACCCGGCGGCCCCGAATCCACCTGCACCCGTGACGCGAAGGCGCTCTTCATCATGATCGGTGCCGTCGCCAAAACTCAGTGGCTGCCCACATTTCTCGAGCGCGATGCTAACGGGTATATCTGTACTGGCCGCGACATGACCACCTGGTCACTGGACCGCGAGCCCTTTGCGCTTGAAACCAGCATCCCCGGCAATTTCTGCGCGGGCGACGTTCGTCACGGTTCCGTCAAGCGCGTTGCCAGCAGCGTTGGCGAAGGCAGCATGGCGATCGCCTTCATCCACGAATACCTGGCGCTCACGGATACGCATTCACAAGGCAGCGCATCGCCGTTTCATCGCGCGCTTTGATATCGGTGTAGCCCGTCTCGATGAGCCTGCGGAGTGGTGCGGTGTCCTTGGCGTTTCCGCTAAGCTTTCACATGGCGCATAAAAATAGCGTGACCGGCTGGATGGGTCCCCTGAAACGCCCCAGGGTGTAGGAATGGCAATGGGTGCATTTCGTGGTGGCGATCCACTTGACCGATTCGTCGCCATTTCGGACAAGTAGCCGGAAGAGCCAGAATTGAAGCCCCACTCAGAGCCTTATCAATCTTTGGGAAAGTTCGGGTCTGCCTTTACTTCTTCGATTTGGGCTGTGTGGCGGGCGC
>Ga0302325_10015889_pt1 | contig 15974 bp, 14 predicted proteins | sample Palsa_T0_2_FD_201948 | JGI IMG/M metagenome (GOLD analysis project Ga0302325, IMG submission 201948) | Peat permafrost microbial communities from Stordalen Mire near Abisko, Sweden - Palsa_T0_2 | ecosystem: Environmental > Terrestrial > Soil > Palsa > Peat permafrost | place: Sweden: Abisko... | reverse complement strand
CGCCGCCTCCTTGCGGTAGGCCAGGCCGGCGTTAAACAGTTGCAAGAAGATCCACTGCGTCCAGCGGTAGTAGCTCGGCTCATGGGTGGCGATCTCGCGCGACCAGTCGATCGAGATGCCCCACGAACGGAACTGCCGCTGGAAGGAGGCGATCGACGCCGCGGCCGAATCGCGCGGGTGCACGCCGGTGCGGATCGCGTGGTTCTCGGCCGGCAGGCCGAACGCGTCATAGCCCATGGGGTGCAGGACGCGGTGGCCGGTGCGGCGGCGGAAGTGCGCGATGGCGTCCCCGACCGAGTAGCACTTCAGGTGGCCGATGTGCGGCTCGCCGCTCGGGTAGGGCAGCATCTCCAGCACGTAGGCCTTCGGCGGCAGGCCCTCCAAGGCCGCCGGGTCGCCCGGCGGCGCGTTGGCCACCTCCCAGGTGTGCTCGTGCGCCCACAGCCGCTGCCAGCGCGGCTCGATCTCCTGCGGGTCATAACGCTGCTCACTCATGGTGTGCCGCGGAGGTTAGCGGCGCGCCACGCGGCGCCCGCGGCCGCGGGTTAGCGGCTGTTGCCGAAGATGTTCAGCAGCGCGAGGAAGATGTTGATGATGTTCACGAAGATGCCGGTGGCGATCCACACGACATCGTCGCTCTGCGCGCTGCGACGCAGGTACTGGAAGTTGATGGCCAGGAAGGCCGCAGCGAACAGGTAGATGGCGATCGAGATGAGGACGTTGCCCGCCCCACCGACAAGCACCAGCACCCAGGCCACCACGATGACGGCCAGAAAGCCCCAGAACAGCGTCCGGGCCCAGCGCACCAGGTCATGGGACGTGGCCATCCCGAACGCGCCCATGCCCACCACGGTCAGCGCGGTGCCGGCGGCGGCCTGGTAGACCACCGTCGGATCGGTCGAGGCGTAGTAGTTGAGGACCGGGCCAAGGCCGATGCCCAGCAGCAGGGCCAGCGCATACAGCCAGGCGACAGCGAAGGTGCCGACGCGCAACGGCCTGACGAAGGACTGCGCGAACAGCATGACGATCGCGACGATCTCGAAGACGAGTCCGGTGCCATAGGCGAGGTCGCGGCCGATGTAGGCGCCGGCGGCGAAGAAGACCAGCGCGACGCCGACCAGGAACATCACCCGTCCGAAGAGCAGTGTCGCGTCGGTGGGACGCGCGTCCGCCCGCTCGCCGAAGATGCCTACCTGACCCGTATCCGCCATTTTCGTTTGTCCTCACCGCTTGCGCGGGGCGCCCCCCTAAAAGGCGACCCTGTTCTCTGTCGGTACAAGAATAGATCGTGGCGGTTACGTGTCGATAAACGCAGCGACCCACGATCCGCGGCGGCTGGTGCGCTGACGCGCTTCTTGCAGGCTGGGCGGCCGGTAGGACTACCATCCCCGCCATGAAGCGCCGCGCTGGTCCGCCCCCAGCCGAGGACGACGGTTACGCCGACGACGACGGCTACGAAGACGAGATGGATGCGGGAGCCTGGGAGGCCGAGGCTCACTCGGAGCCCACGACGGAGTTGGCGTCGCCGGAATCCGACCCGGAGCCGCCCGAGGCGTCGGTGCCGCCGACCGAGACCGTGGTGCTGTCCTCTCGCCTGCAGTCGATCGTGGAGGCGGCCGAGCGCTCGGCGGAGGAGTTGCGCGCTCAGACAGAACAGCGGGCCCACGAGCGCATCGCCGAGGCCGACCGGGCCGCCGACTATCGCGTGCAGGCGGCCGAGGAGGAGAGCGCGGAGATCGTCGCCGAGGCCCGAGCCAAGGCGGCGCAGGTCGCCGCCGAAGCGGTCAACACGGTCGACTCGATCCACGCCGAGGCCCACGCCACGCTGCGCGAGGCCAAGGCGACGCTCGCCCAGGCCCAGCACGACGCCGCGCAGCAGGCCAAGGAGACCCTGGAGGGGGCTCGTGATGAGGCCCGCGAGATTGTCCGCTCTGCCTACGCCGTCACCAACGAGGTCATGGACGACGGCAGCGAGTTCTCCGACCAGCTGCGCGACCTCTCCAACTCGCTGCGCACCAACGCCGAACGCCTGCTGCGCGACATCCGGCTCGCGCACGGCAACATGACCGCACGGCTGGACCAGGCGTCTCCGAGCGCCGATGCGTTCCCGCGCTCGCGCGGGCGCTCCGGGGACGGCGACGCGTCGCCGCCGCGTCGCCGGACGCGACCACAGGACGTCGAGGCGGCGGTGGACTTCGAGGTGCCGGACTTCGTCATGGGAGACGAATAGCAGCGGGACTCGTGCTGCGGTCAGCGCGGGCCGGTAAACTGACCCGACCAGCACTCGGGGCTATAGCTCAGCTGGGAGAGCGTCGCGCTGGCAGCGCGAAGGTCGTCGGTTCGAGCCCGACTAGCTCCACCATATGATCGCTAATCGAACCCCCGTCCTATGAAAGGGCGGGGGTTCGGGCGTTTCCGAGCCCCGCGGCGACTAGCTGCTTGCCCGCGCGCTGTCGTACATCGACGCCCAAAGGGGGACGCCCCCAGGGGCTGGCCGGCTCCCAGCTCGATCGCAATGTGACGCTGTACCGCGCGCCGCCCGCAGGCGTCTGAAACGCCATCGGTTAAGTAACGGACGGTCGCGGTCGATGACGGTGATCGATGACGTCGACTTGGCATGGAGCAGCCGGCCGCCGGCTGGCGCTTCTGAGTGTCGTCACGGTCTGCGCGCTTGCGGCCGTGAGCTGCCCGCCGGCCGCCGCCGCGTCCCCGCGCCCGGTCACCTTCTGGATATCGCCGCGCGGCAACGACCGCTCAGATGGGTCGAGGGCCCATCCGTTCGCGACGCTGGTGCGGGCCCGCGACGCCGTGCGCGCACTCGCAGTCGCCCGGCGCCGTGCCGGCGTCGACGTCTACCTGCTCGGCGGGGTCTATCGACTCAGCCATACGCTCGTGCTCGACTGGCACGACTCCGGTGTGGCGAACGGGAGCGTGGTCTGGAGCGCCGCCCCCGGCGCCCATCCGGTGATCAGCGGCGCGATCCGCGTCGGGGGCTGGAGGCTGCACGACGCCGCGCGCCGGATCTACGAGGCGCGGGTTCCACCCGGCCTGTCAACTCGAGAGCTGTACGTCGACGGTCAACGCGCCGTGCGCGCACGCAGCGAGATGGATCCGCCCGGCTTCGCTCGCACGCGGACGGGTTTCCGGGCGCCGAACGACGCCATGGACTCCTGGCGCAACCCCGGCGACGTGGAGCTGGTCACGATGACGCAGTGGAAGATGATGCGGTGTCCGGTGCAGGCGATCCACGGCCGCGACATCGTGGTGCAGCAGCCGTGCTGGTCCAATGTCAACGTCTTCCCCTACCTGTGGTCGTTTCAGACCCTCAGCTGGATCGAGAACGCCTATGCGTTGCTGAACCGGCCGGGGGAGTGGTATCTCGACACCAGCGGACGGCGGCTCTACTACATCCCCCTCCCCGGGCAGCGGATGTCCCGCGTCGACGTCGAGGCACCCGCGTTGCAGGCCCTCATCGACGTCCATGGGACGTTGCGTCACCCGGTCGAGCACCTCCGCTTCCAGGGGCTGCGCTTTGAGTACGGGACCTGGCTCGGCCCCAGTGGCCCGAACGGCTACGCCGACGACCAGAGCGGATTTCACCTCGACGGCTACGGCCACCGAGCGAACCTGACCGGACACGACCCCGACGATACGCGCACGCCCGGAAATGTCCGGCTGAGCTACGCGCGCGACGTCGCATTCGTGCACGACGACTTCCTGCATCTCGGCGGCGCCGGACTGGATTTCGCCGCCGGCAGCCAGCACGACGCGATCATCGCCAACCGCTTTAGCGACATCTCCGCCGCCGCCATCCAGCTCGGCGGCGTAGCCATACTGGACGCTCACCCACACAGCCCCGCGCAGGTGACACGTGACAACGTCATCACCAACAACCTGGTCAGCGCCACGGGCCGCGAATACGAAGACGTCGCCGGGATCAATGTTGGTTTCACCACCCGCACGCTGGTGGCCCACAACGACATCAGCGACGTCCCCTGGTCGGGGATCTCGATCGGCTGGGGCTGGGGCCTGCTCGATCCCGGTGGATACCTCGGGCTACCCGGCGCAGTCCGGGGGCAGTGGGGCGACTACACGACGCCGACCACGAGCAGCGGCAACCGGATCGTGGACAACCGCATCCACGGCTTCCTGGGCGCCCTGTGGGACGGCGGCGCGATCTACACCGTCGGCCAGCAGGGCGCGTCGGCCCGCGACGGCGAGCTCATCGCCGGGAACGTCGCCTCGGGCAAGCGCCCGCGCGCCGGGGGAAACACGTTCTACACCGACGGCGGCAGCCGCTACGTGACGCTGGAGCGCAACGTCTCCCTGGACAACCCCGCAGGCACGACCGACTTCGGGCCCTGCGGACTACCCGATTCGCTGGCCCTGTGCTCCGAAACCTTTCCCTACGGCAGTGATCGCGGCGGCTGCCGCCCGTACGGCGACATCACCTACCTCGACAACTACTTCAGCGACCCGACGCCGTTCTTCGGCGTGTGCCCCTATCCGCCCCATCCGGTCGACGTCATCGATGACGACACGCACGTCATTTCCACCGCCGGCCAGGTGCCGCGCCTACTCCTCGACGCGGCCGGGTTACAACCCGCCTACCGGTCCACCGTCGGGGCGCCCGGCTGAGCGCCGGAAGTCTCCGCGGGCGCAGCAGAGCCCGGTGGGATCCCAGAGATCACTCCGAGAAATCGTACGAGGCCCGGTAGGTGTCCATAGTCGACCGGGTCCTCTCGGTTCTAACGTCATATCGCCGCCAGCAACTGCACGACGTTCGAAGCTTCTCGGCCGGCATAGCCGGCGCCGAGCCCTTCGGCTGGGGCCTGGTCGCTGATGGACGCCGCGGCATACTCGTTCCAGCGCTGGTGGTCCACCAACGAGGCCCGCCCCAGACTGCTCTCGATCGTCGAGACCGGGACCGAACGTCGCAGCAGTCGTTCGACGGCCGCGTGGACCTCGATCATGCGAAGAGGTCCATCGGCCTCAGAAGTGCGTTTAGGACCATTCACGTAGATGGGTTGACACCGCGTTCTGAGACGTGTATTCGTCCGCGGTGATGCGGCGGGGGCCCTAATCGTGCGAAGAGCGTCCGCCGGACGGCGCCCTGGTGGGGCGTGGTGTGATGGTTGATCTGGAGGATCTCGCGCGGGATGTGCGTACGCGGGGCCTGGTGCGCGTGTTCGCTGACCGGGGGCGCGAGCTCGTCGGCTCCCCGGCCGCCCGGCGCCTGATCAGCGGCGAGAACCTCCTTGAGCTAATCCGCGCCGACCCTGAGCTTCGCTCCGCCGCGGACGGCCCGGTATCGCGGGGCTCGGGACGGTTCACACACACGAGACGCACGTTCGTGGCGCTCGCCGCGGCCGGCCTGCTCGAGCCCACGATCGCGCGCGCGCAGGCGGAATCCGTGTCTCACCCCCGCGCTGCGGCGGCACAGGCCGCGCCCGGACCGCTCGAGGCCGACGGGAGCCCGGTGGCGTCCTACGTGGCAGCGGAGTTCCAGAACTGGGGTCAGACGGTGACCAACACGCCGGCGGTCACGTTCGTGCCCCGCACGAAGCAGGGCGTCCAGGCGATCGTCAGTTGGGCGTCCGCGCAGAACAAGACCGTGCGCGCGGCGGGCTATCGCCACAGCTGGTCGGACACCTTCTCCGCCAACGGCCAGGTGCTGATCTCGATGCTGCCGCTCGACGTCGTCGAGGACCTTCCGGCATCCGAGCCACCGATCGATCCGCAGGACCAGCTGCAGGGGATCGAGCTGGTCGGAACGGTGGTTGAAGGCGGCGTTACCAAGGCGTTGTGCCGCATTGGCGCGGCGACGACCAACGAGCAGTTTCGTATTTGGTGCCTGGACGCCACCGGCGGGGACTCGGCGTGGACAGTGCCACTGAACGTGATCATGGTCGAGATCACCTGGGGTGGCAGCAACGCGCAGATCTGCCATGGCGCCGGTGTGGCGCAGCCAACGCTCAGCGACCTGGTGACGGAGGTGGAGTTCGTCAACGCGCTCGGCGAGCTGCAGACGGTGTCCGACCCCGCGCTCCTTTCGGCGGCGGCGGGCTGCTTCGGACTGCTCGGAATCGTCACGGCCCTGACGCTCAAGCTCGACCCGATGACCTATGCGACCCTGCAGCCCAAGAACGTGCCCGTCGCGCTCGCCGTCCCGCCGCCAGCCGGGTTCTCGGTTCCGTCCGCCGTCGACATGAGCGGCGTCTCCCAGGCCGACCTTAACCAGGCGGCAGCCAATTTCGCAGCACAGTGCGAGGACTCGTACTACGCCGAGTGGTTCTGGTTCCCCTACCAGCCGGACGTCTGGGTGAACAGCTGGAACAACGATGGTGCAAAACAGGACGCCCGGCCGTACCCGAGCGCGTTGGAGACGGCGGTCGAGGAGGCGGAGGAATACCTCATCCAGCTGCTTACCGAGAGCGCGTTCCGGCTGCTGCCCGGACGCACGCAGGCCGAACTGTTCGGCAGCCTCGCGATGGCCAACCTTCCGCACGACGTCACCATCGTGACTCCCCTCATCGACGCGTTGCACTACCGGCGCGGCATCCAGAACTTCCGCGTGCTCGACATGGAGTTCGAGATCCCCATCCCAGCCCTCGCCGACGATCCGACCCAACCGGACTGGTCGATCTGTCAACGCGCGTGGTGGGACGCCATCGCCAGTGTGTACGAGGCAGCCGGCGCTCCGATGCGGGTCACGCTGGAGATGCGGATCATGGGCGGCTCGGGCATCACGATGGCGCCGGAGTACGGCAACAGCCTCGGCACGTGCTCGATCGAGGTCCTGACGAGCCTGATCACGCCCACGACGGCGTGGACCTCGTTCATGCAGAACCTCGCGAACCGGTGGACCTCCTACACGGACGCCGCCGGCCAGCCGCTCAACGTCCGCCCGCACTGGGCCAAGCAATGGCAGCAGGTCACGATCGGCGGCCAACCGGCCGTCGACTACCTGCGGGACACCGCGTACGCCGCCCGCATCCCGGCGTTTCAAGCTGGCCTGCAAGCCATCGCCGCGGAAGGCGGCTACACCGCGAGCGACCTGCGGATCTTCAGCAACCCACTGTTCGACAACCTGCTCGGCGCGATCTTCGAGTAGCCCGGGAGGGCGGCGCCAGCACGGCTCAGTGGTGCAGCGCGAGCGCGAGGTGCGCCACGGTGGAGATCACGTAGGCCAGCCCGAGCAGGCGTCGGAACCCGTTGACCCCGTGCGCGAGCTCCTCGTAGGCCCAGACCGCGAGGGCCAGGTAGGAGATCGCCGCCCCGTAGCTGTGACCCAGGCCGTGCGTATGCGCCGCGACCTGACCGCCGAGGAAGGCAAGGATGAGCGGCAGGTTGGGGAACTGGGCGATCGGGTAGTCCCGCGGCCAGGAGATCTGGGTCAGCCGATGGAAGCCTGACCACAGCCGCCGCAGGCCCGGAGGCGAGGGCTCGGGCGGCGGCCAGCCGATCTGCGTCAGCGGTCTCAGCCTTGCTCCGATCAGGCGGCCGGGTCGTGACCATGTCTGTTGTGTAAAAGGCACGCTCACTGTCCAGGACCGCTTCGGCGACGAATGCTTCCCACCGAAGCGGCCGGCGGCGGCGCGTCCGCGCCGGGAAGGAACGGGCTGGCCACGGAGTCTGGGTGGCAACACGGGCACACGCCCGCGCCATCAGGCCGCGAGCTGCACTGGGGCAGGCGCGCACCGAACGACAGGAGAACGCAGTGAGTCGACGATCGATGTTAGGAGTCCCCCTGGTCGCGCTCGCGCTGGCCGGGTGTGGCAGCGCAAGCAGCAGCAGCTCGTCCAGCTCCGTCTCCAGCAGCGCGCCGGCCGTCGCCAGCGCCACCACTGCTGCCGCGACCACGGCGGCGCCCGCCACCAGCGCCTTCCTCGCTCCGCTGAAGACCGTTTCGACCGTTGCCTCGACCGTGCCGGCGAACGGCGACGTCAATCCGTACGGCATCGTCGTCGTGCCCACCTCCACCGGCACGCTGCACGCCGGTGATCTGCTCATCACCAACTTCAACAACAAGACCGCCGGCCAGGGCACCGGGACGACGCTCGTGCAGATAAGTCCGAGCGGCCACCGGTGGCTGTTCGCCAACATCAGCGCCAGCTCGCTGCCCGGCAGCTGCCCCGGCGGTGTCGGCCTCACCACCGCGCTGAGCATTCTCCCGGGCGGCTACGTGGTGGTCGGCAGCCTCCCCACCACCAACGGCATGTCGGCCACGGCGAAGCTCGGCTGCCTGATCGTCACCGACAACACCGGCAAGCCGGTCAGCACGATCTCCGGTCCGAACATCGCCGGGCCGTGGGACATGGCCGCCTCGACGACGGGCGACATGACCAACCTGTTCGTTAGCAACGCGCTCAACGGCGGCGCCGCGGCGGGCAAGCACGTCGACAAGAACTCCACCGTGGTGCGGATCGCCCTGCAGTCCGGCCCCGGTCAGCCACCGAAGGTGCTCAGCCAGACGGTGATCGCCAACCAGATCCCCTGGCGCGATGACCCGGCCGCACTGGTGATCGGTCCGACCGGCGTGGCCCTCGCCGCCGACGGCACGCTGTACGTGGCGGACACCCTGGACAGCCGCATCGCGGCGATTCCCCAGGCGGCCACGCGCACGACCGCGCTGCCGGACGGCGGCACCACGGTGACCCAGGGCGGCTTCCTCAACCAGCCGCTCGGCCTGGTGCTGGCGCCGAACGGCAACATCCTCACCGCGAACGCCGGCAACGGGAACGTGGTCGAGACCACCCCGGCCGGCCACCAGCTGTTGGTCCGCACCGCCGACACCAAGACCGGCGCCGGGTCGCTGTTCGGCCTGGTCATCGTCCCGGGCGGCAGCGGCGTGTACTTCGTCGACGATGGCGACAACACCCTGAAGGTGCTCCACTGAGCCACCGGCGGGTACCCGAGCGATCACCCTAGAGGTGGTCGCTCGGGCCCATGGCCGGCCGGTCCCGCAGTACAGTCGGCTCGCCGCAGCCACCGCAACCATGAAGGGACGCGAGCCATGGGTTTGATGGATCGAATGAAGCACGCGGCCGAGTCCGCGCAGGCCGTCACCAGTAAGGTCGGAGTCGGCGCGTCGGCCGATCAGATGGCGCTGGCCAACCGAGCCAAGCGCCTGCGCAGCGAGGGGATCGACACGCCCGCCCGCATCGACCTGCTGGAGCCGACCGGGCACACCGACGCGCCGGGCGGAACCGAGTACAACATCACGCTCACGGTGTCTCCGGCGGGTGCCGGCAGCTACCAGGTGATCACCAATCAGTACATCTACCCCTCCTCGCCCTACGAGCAGGGCGACGACGTCACCGTCAAGGTCGCCCCGTCAGAGCCCGACGTACTGATGATCTGGGGCCGGGCCTGAAGCGCGGTCGTGCTATCCGCCGCGGAGGCGGTTGACGAGGCGGCCGCCTCGGGCTGCGACGGATCCCGGGGTTTGGTTTGGCGCTCGGGCGCCCGGGTGCGCGGTGGGTGTGGCGAGAAATTGTTCGTGGTGACCAGGTTCTCGCCAAGGGCCCCGGCGCCGCGGGCCCCGCGGCGAGGGGTGCGGCGAGGAATCCTTCGTATTGACCAGGTTCTCGCCAACGCCCGTCGAGACAGCGGTCGAGCCTGGCGGCGGTGTGACAGTGTGTGCCGGACGGCAACGGCCCCGTCACGCGACCGTCACAGAACCGGACGCACGGGCCGCTGCGGGGCCCCACGGCCCCTGCGCCCGCACAAAGGCCCACCCGGGTCCCCGGCGCGCGGCGAAAGGCAGTCCACGGCCACGCCGCTCGCTGGCTTTCCGACCGGGCTTGGTACCAAGAAAGACCCGCCCGCACGGATCCCTGGGTCCGAAATCACCACCGTCCGTCACTCAGATCTGGCCGTGACTCGGCGGCCGTCGCGCGGCTACTGGGCCTCGGCCACCTGGCGCATCGGCGCCTCGCCCCACAGCGCTTCCAGCCGGTAGTACTCGCGCGTCTCCGGCGTGAAGATGTGCACCACCACGTCGAGGTAGTCCATGAGGATCCAGCGGGCCTGGGACAGGCCCTCCACACGTCGCGGGCTCAGCGAGTACTCGTCCTTCAGGCCGCGCAGGATGCCGTCGTGGATCGCCTTGGTCTGGCGCTCGGTGTTGCCGGTGCAGACCACGAAGTAGTCGGTGTAGCCGAGCACTCCACGGAGGTCGAGCTCGACGATCTCGATGGCCTTCTTGTCGGCCGCCAGCATGGCGACCGACTGCACGAGCTCATCCGGGGTGGGACGCTGCTGCTCCGGGGCGGGGGCGGGACTCAGCACGCCACGCCCCTGGCTGGATGACTGCTCATCGATGCCATCGAGGATAGCGGCGTCATCCGACGCCTGCCGGCCACGGCGCGCGGTAGAGGCCGTGCTCGCTGATGTAGGCCGCGACCGGGGCGGGCACCAGCCCATCGATCGTCTCGCCGGCCGCCACTCGTTCACGCACCTGCGACGAGGACACGTCGATCGGCGCCATGTCGAGGAACTCGACCCGCCCTCCCGCGCCCAGCCCGGCCAGGGTCCCGCGAATCTCGCGCCGCGCGCTACCGTCGCGCTCCGCCACGGCAAGTCTGGCCAGCGCGAGGATCTCGGCCGGCTCGCGCCACTGGGCCAGCGTCCGGGCCACGTCGGCGCCGAGGATGAAGGTGAGCTCGCGGCCCGGATCCTCCGTGTGCAGGGCGCGCAGCGTGTCGACCGTGTAGGACGGGCCCTCGCGGCGCAGCTCCAGGTCGGACACGGTCAGGCGCGGGTCCTGGCCCACGGCCAGGCGGCACATCGCCAGGCGGTGCTCGGCTCCCGGGTCCGCCTCGGCCTCCTTGTGTGGCGGCACCCGCACGGGCATGAACGCCACCCGGTCGAGCCTCAGCTGCTCGAGGGCCTGGCCGGCGCAGCGCAGGTGGCCTTCGTGGGGCGGGTTGAAGGTCCCGCCCAGGATGCCGAGCGCGGCGACCCGCAGCTCAGGCTCGGACGTGCCCGTCTCCCTCGACCAGGTACTTGAAGGTGCACAGCTCGCGCAGGCCGATCGGGCCGCGGGCGTGCAGCTTCTGGGTCGAGTTGCCGATCTCCGCGCCCAGGCCGAACTCGCCGCCGTCGGTGAACCGCGTCGAGGCATTGACGTACACGCAGGCGGCGTCGATGCCGAGCTGGAACGCGCGCGCCGCGACCGCGTCGCGGGTGACGATCGCCTCGGAGTGGCCGCTGCCGTGACGGTTGATGTGCTCGATGGCCAGCTCGACGGACTCGACCACCGCGATGGCGATGGTCAGGTCCAGGTACTCGGTGTCCCAATCCTCGGCCTGCGCTGGGACGATCTCGATGCCGGCGGCCGCGGCGAGCTCGACGGCGCGGACGTCGCCGCGCAGTTGTACGCCGGCTGCCCGCAGCGCCAGGGCGATGTGGGGCACGAAGGTCGCGGCGACGCCCTCGTGGACGAGCAGCTTCTCCGCCGCGTTGCAGACGCCGGGGCGCTGCACCTTGGCGTTGAGCACGATGTCGGTGGCCCAGTCGTGATCGGCGGTCTCGTCGACGAACACGTGGCAGTTGCCCGATGCGGCGTAGATCACCGGCACCGTAGCCACGTCCTTGAGCGCCGACTTCAGTCCCTCTCCCCCGCGCGGAATGATCAGGTCGACCAGGCCGCTCTGGGTGGCCAGCTCGGCCAGCTCACCATGCCCGCCACCGGCCACCAGGCTGACCGCGCCGTCGGGCAGCCCGGCGTCGATCGCGGCCTCGCCGGCGATCGATGCCAGGATCGCGTTGGAGTGCGAGGCCACGCTGGAACCGCGCAGCACGATCGCGTTGCCGGACTTCAGGCACAGCGCGGTGGCATCGATGGTCACGTTCGGGCGAGCCTCGTAGACCACGGCGATCACGCCGAGCGGGACGCGCACCTTGCGCACGTCGAGGCCGTTGGGCAGACGCTGCCCCCCGATCACCTCACCGACCGGATCCGGGAGCGCGGCGATCGCCCGGACGGCGGCGGCGATCTGGACGATGCGATCATCATCGAGGCGCAGCCGATCGAGCAGGGCGTCGCCGAGGCCGGCCTCGCGCCCGGCGTCCATGTCGCGCTCGTTGGCCAGGAGGATCTCCGGGGTGCGGGCGACCAGCGCATCGGCGATCGCTGACAGCGCCGCGTCCTTGGTGGCGCTGTCGGCGCGGGCAAGCTGCCGAGCCGCCAGCTGGGCGGCCTGGCAGATCTGGACGACGGATGTGGCGGTGGTGGCCATGGGCGTTAACAGTAGGGGCTGCTCAGTTGAGGACAAGGTAGTCCCGGTGCACAGCCTCCTCGGTGCCGCGCGGTAGTCGTTCGCGCACGGCATCGGACTTCAGGCCCATGACCTCGCGGAGCTCGTCGGCGGAGTAGTTGCAGATCCCCTTCGCCAGGGCGGGCGCGAGTCCGGAGGCGGCCCCGTCGCGCTGAGCCACCTCGACGGCGTCGCCGACGTCGAAGCTGCCGAGCACGTCGACCACGCCGACCGGCAGCAGGCTGGTGCCGCCTTCCAGCAGCGCCCGAGCCGCGCCGGCGTCGACCACCAGCGTCCCTCGGCTTGGCTTGGCGTACTTCAGCCACAACTTGAAGGACGAGTAACGCGCGGCGCGCGGCGGGAACGCGGTGCCCTCGAGCCGCCCGGCCAGCACTCCTTCCAGCGCCCCCGCGCGCAGCCCGTTGCAGATCACGGCGCGGATCCCGGCCGCCGTGGCCATGTCGGCGGCCACCACCTTGGAGCGCATGCCGCCCGAGCCGAGCGGCGAGGTGCCGGCGCCGATCTCCAGGGCGGACAGCGCGGCGAAATCCGTGACCTCGCTCACGAGCGCGGCATCGGGCACGCGGCGCGGATCGTCGGTGTAGAGGCCGTCGATGTCGGTGAGCAGGACAAGCAGGTCCGCGGACACCAGCACCGCCACCTGCGCGGCGAGGAAGTCGTTGTCGCCGAAGGAGATCTCGTCGGTCGTGGTGGTGTCGTTCTCGTTGATCACCGGCACGACGCGCCAGTCGAGCAGCGTCCGCAGCGTCTGGCGGGCGTTGAGGTAGTGGATGCGCCCACTGACGTCGTGAAACGTCAACAAGACCTGCGCGCTGGTGGCACCCCGTTCACGCAGCAGCTCGTCATAGACGCGGTAGAGCTTTCCCTGGCCGACCGCGCTGGCCGCCTGCAACTCGCCGATGGCGGTCGGACGGTGGGGCAGGCCCATGACCTGGACGCCGCGCGCGATGGCGCCGCTGGTGACCAGCACGACCTCGTCCCCGGCGGCCTGCAGCGACGCGGCCGCGTCACAGATGCGGGCAAGCGTGTCGGCTCGCAGTTCGCGGCGCTCGTCGGCCACGATGCTCGAGCCGAGCTTGATGACCACGCGACGCATCAGTCGACCTCCCGCGGATCGAGCTCAAAGACGATCCCGTCGATCTCGATCTCGTCGCCGGCCTGGAAGCCCTCCGCCTCCAGCGCCCGCATCACGCCGATCCGCTGCAAGCGGCCCTCCACGTAGTTCATCGCGTCCTCGTTGTCGACGTCGAAGCGGCGCATCAGACGCTCGATGCCCTCGCCCACCACCGTGAAGGAGTGCTCGCCGCGCCGCTCGACGCGAAAACCGCGGCGGGCCGCGGGCCGGAACACCTGATGCTCGGCCAGCCCCTCGGCGGCGGGCAGGAGCTCGGTGCTCGACACCGGCGGCGTGCTCGGCACCAGCGCCAGCAGGAGCGACGACAGCTCGTCCAGCCCGGCCCCGGTGGCGCTGGAGGTGGCCAGGACCGGCACGTCGGGCCCGAGCCGCCGCGACCACTCGTCGACGAGCTGACGGGCGCGCGCCGGCTCGACCAGATCCGCCTTGGATAAGGCAAGCACCCGGGGCAGCGTGGCCAGGCGCTCGTCGTAGGAGCGCAGCTCACGCTCGATCAGGTCGAAGTTGGCCTGCGGATCGGCATCGGGCTCGCCGGTGAGCTCGGGAGCCATGTCGAGCACGTGCACGAGCACTCGGGTGCGCTCGACGTGGGCCAGGAAGTCGTGGCCGAGGCCGGCGCCGTCACTGGCGCCCTCGATCAGGCCGGGAATGTCGGCGACCACGAGTTGGCGATCGTCAGCCTGCAGCGTCCCGAGCACCGGCTCGAGCGTGGTGAACGGATAGTCGGCGACCTTCGGCGCCGCCCGGGTCAGGCGAGAGATGAGGGAGGACTTGCCCGCGTTGGGCAGTCCGACCAACCCGACGTCCGCCAGCAGCTTGAGCTGCAGCGACAGCCAACCCTCCTCTCCCGGCAGTCCGTTCTCGGCGAATCGCGGCGCCTGGCGCGTGGCCGTGGTGAACTGCTTGTTGCCCCGCCCGCCCGAGCCGCCGCGAGCGACGATCGCGTGCTGACCGGAGACGATGAGGTCATAGCGACGGCCGGCCAGGTCCCCGTCCTCCCCGCGGACCTCGGTGCCGGGCGGCACTCGCAGCAACAGCGCTTCGCCGTCGGCACCGTGGCTCTGCTTGCTCCCGCCGTGCCCGCCGCGCTGTGCGCGGTGCTGGGCCCGGTGGCGAAAGTGCTGCAGATCGCGCAGCGAGTCGTCGCACAGCAGCACCACGTCGCCACCCCGTCCACCGTCACCGCCGTCGGGTCCGCCCCGCGGCACGTGCGCCTCGCGGCGAAAGCTGCGGCTACCATCCCCGCCGGCGCCGGCGTGGATCTCGATTCGTGCGCGGTCGTAGAGCATTTCCGCGCAATCGTGACACGCCGGCAGGGCTGACCCGGCATCGCCGACGCGCCTGGGTAGCATGCGGGCGTGGCCGCGGACGGAGACGAGAGCGCGATCACCGTGCGGGGCGTGTCCAAGGCTTACGGCGACGTTCAGGCCCTCGTGGGCGTGGATCTCGACGTCGCGCGGGGCACCGTGGTCGGACTGCTCGGACCGAACGGCGCCGGCAAGACGACGCTCGTGCGGATCCTGACCACCCTGCTCACCGCCGACTCCGGCACGGCCCGCGTGCTCGGCCTCGATGTGCAGCGCGACGCCGCTCGGCTGCGCGAGCGGATCGGGCTCGCCGGTCAGTACGCGGCGGTCGACGAGAACCTCACCGGGCTCGAGAACCTGACGATGGTGGGCCGCCTGTACGGCGCCAAGCGAAGCGCGGCCAAGGCGCGGGGCCGCGAGCTGCTCGAGCGCTTCGACCTCGTCGAGGCCGCGGATCGGCCGACCAAGACCTACTCCGGCGGTATGCGGCGACGCCTCGACCTCGCGGCGGCACTCGTGGCCGAGCCGCCGGTGCTGTTCCTCGACGAGCCCACCACCGGCCTGGACCCGCGCAGCCGCCTGAGCCTGTGGGAGGTGATCGAGACGCTGGTCGCCGAGGGCACCACCGTGCTGCTGACCACGCAGTACCTCGACGAGGCGGACCGGCTCGCCGACGCGGTCGCCGTCATCGACCACGGCCGACTGATCGCCGAGGGCACCACCGACGAGCTCAAGGATCGCGTCGGCGGCGAGCGGCTCGAGGTCCGCCTCGATGCCGACGCGGACGTGCAAGCGGCCGTGCGAGCGCTGGCGCCGATGTCCGACGAGGCGCCCAGCGCCGAAGGAACCCTCGTTCAGGTGCCCGTCCGAGTGCGCAACGGCGCCATCGTGGAGGCCGTGCACCGCCTCAGCGAGGCCGACGTGGGCGTGGACGACCTCGCGCTGCGCCGACCGACGCTCGACGACGTCTTCCTCGCGCTCACCGGCCACGCCGCCGAGGACGGCTCCGGGGAGCCGGCCCCGTGAGGCGCGCGCTGTCGGACACGCTCGTCATCGCCGAGCGCAACCTCATCCGCCTCCCCCGGGCGCCCGAGTTGCTGCTCGCCTTCACCGTCCAGCCGGTGATGTTCGTGCTCCTGTTCCGCTACGTGTTCGGGGGGGCGATTCGCACGCCGGGCTACGCCTACGTCGATTACCTGATCCCCGGGATCATCGTGCAGAACATCGCCTTCGGCGGCTTCGTCACGG
>Ga0302325_10015888_pt1 | contig 15975 bp, 13 predicted proteins | sample Palsa_T0_2_FD_201948 | JGI IMG/M metagenome (GOLD analysis project Ga0302325, IMG submission 201948) | Peat permafrost microbial communities from Stordalen Mire near Abisko, Sweden - Palsa_T0_2 | ecosystem: Environmental > Terrestrial > Soil > Palsa > Peat permafrost | place: Sweden: Abisko... | reverse complement strand
ATCAGGTCCGCGGATCCCGATCTAACCGCTTCCAATATGCGACTGGTTACTGTGGGTGAATGCTGAAAGCAAGAAAGATACTTTATGGTTGCATGGCCGCTATAAATCATCGATGTCGGGCCGGGATGGAAAAGAATGTCATCCTTGAAGTAGTATGCCCGTTCTCCGATGTACCGCAGCAATAGTTCATTGATATACCAACGTCCGCTGCCAAAAAGTCCGATAACATACGTTGTTCGGTCGTTCCCCACATGAGGGATTCTCCAGCCCAGGTTTAGCAGTAGGCGGCGAACCTTCATTCGGACCACCTGCGCCTGTTCGCGGGGGGATTTTCGGGCAAACCTGATCAGCGACATTTCGGAATACTAATTTAGCTGGCGAGGGCAGCAAGTTTCAAACGATTCAGTCCATGGCGGATGGCCCAGCTTTTCCTGGACGATCAAAGCGGACGGCACCGACCAGCCAACTCCACTCCATATCCGGACACGATGTTCGCCAACGAACACCGCTTCCCCGCCCACCGTTTTTCCCGGCCGCATAAACCTCAGCATTCCTGCCGTTTAGCAAATCCCCGGTTGGAAGCAGACCTGCATCAATTTTCGTGGGAACCGCGTCACCATCGGATTGCGTACCTCACCGCGTGGGATTGGGAGCATGACAACTTTAGGTCAAGACATTCGCTACGGCTGGCGCGCCCTGCGCAAAAGTCCCGGCTTTACCGCGGTAGCTGTGCTGGTGCTCGCGTTGGGCATCGGGGCCAACACCGCCATCTTCAGTGTGGTGAACGCCGTGCTGCTGCGGCCGCTGCCGTTTGATCAGCCGGACCGGCTGGTGCAGCTCTACCACGTTCCGCCGCAGGCCAGCTTCCCCGGCATTCCAATATTTCCCGTCTCGCCGGCCAACTTCCTCGACTGGCGCGCCCAGGCGCACAGCTTTGAGGGCATGTCGGCGTACGGCTTCGGCCACTACACGCTCACTGGCTCGGGTCAACCGGAGGCAATTCGAATGGTAGCCGCGACCTACGGCTTCTTCTCGATCCTCCACGCGGAGCCGTTACTTGGCCGCGTCTTTATGGAGAGCGAGGACCAGCCAGGCCGTGAACACGAAGTGGTGTTGAGCTATGACCTGTGGCGAACTCATTTTGCCGGCGACCCGGCAATCGTCGGCAAGAATATTCAACTGAACGGCGAAGCTTATACGGTGATCGGGGTGATGCGGCCCGGCTTTCAGTTCCCCGTTTTCGGCGATCCCGACTCTCGCACCCAGATGTGGAAGCCGCTGGCCTGGAGCGCCCAGGAACGTGCCATTCGCGACGATCATAACTTTGGGGTGATTGCGAGGTTGAAGCCGGGCATCACGCTGCAGCAGGCGAAGGCCGAGCTCGACACTGTCTCCAACCAGATGGCGCAACAGTATCCCAAAGACAATAAGGGCTGGGGTGCGACTGCCATCTCGCTTCGCGACGATCTGGTCGGTGACGTTCGTCCCGGCTTGCTGATTTTGCTGGGAGCAGTCGCGTTCGTGCTGCTGATCGCCTGCGCTAACGTGGCCAATCTGGTGCTTGCCAAAACGTTGTCGCGACGCAAGGAGATTGCGATTCGCGCAGCCTTGGGCGCAAGCCGGCGTCGCTTGTTGCAGCAAGTGCTGGCGGAAACCGTTCTGCTGGCTCTTGCCGGCGGCGCATTGGGCCTGATTTTCGCGCACTACGGGACCATGTTTATCGTGAAGTTTGTGGGACAGCAGTTGCCGCGCGCCGGTGCAATTGGACTCGACGGCTGGGTGCTGGCCTTCACGTTCGGCATTTCGCTGCTCACCGGCTTCGCTGCCGGCCTGCTGCCAGCCTTGCGCTTGACCAGGCAAGACGTGAGCGGAGCGCTGAAGCAAGGCTCGGGCCGCACCGCTTCCGAGTCCGGTGGAAGCCGCATGCGCAGCGCACTCGTCGTTTCCGAGGTCGCGCTCTCGCTGATGCTGCTGATCGGCGCAGGTCTCCTGATTCGCAGCTTGTGGATGTTGCGCGCCGTCAATCCCGGCTTCGATGCGAATCACGTTGTGACCATGTACTTGTCCGTTGCGCCGAAGAAATTCATTACCCCGGCGCAGCAGATCGGCTTCTTTGACCGCGTTCTCGAACGCGTTCGCACTCTGCCGGGCGTGCAATCCGCCGGCGTCATCGACGTTTTGCCGCTCAGCGGTTATGGCTCCCACCAGCCCGTGCAGGTGGAGGGCCGACCGGTCGTGGCCATGGCCGATCAGCCCGAGCTTGATATGCGTTTGATCAGCCCAGGTTATATGAGCGCCATGCATATCCCGTTGCTGCGCGGCCGCGAGTTTGACGACTCTGACGTTGTGGGACGTCCTGGAGCGGTGTTGATCAGCCAGTCGATGGCACGGGAATTCTGGCCGAACCAGGACCCGATTGGCAAGCGCCTCACCCTCTACTTTTTTCCGGACCTGCCGCGCGTTGTGGTGGGGGTGGTCGGCGATGTAAAGCTGGATACGTTAAACCAGACACGATCGGCGGCCGCTTTTTACCTCCCGTTGGACCAAATTTCAGCTGCGCGAGGTGAACAGTGGCAATCCTACGGCATGACGCTCGCCGTGCGCACGAATACCGAGCCGCTCAACCTGGTTTCAGCGATCGGCAAGGCCGTCCATGAGGTCGACTCCGAGGTGCCTCTGCTGCAAATCGAAACCTTGCAGGATACGGTGGACGAGTCTTTGACCCAGCAGCGTTTCACCATGCTGCTGCTGGCGGCGTTCGCAGGACTGGCCTTGTTGCTGGCAGCCATCGGGATTTACAGCGTGCTGTCTTACGCTGTGCGCCGCCGCATGCGTGAGATTGGCATTCGCATGGCATTGGGCGCGCAGATCAGCGATGTCTTGCGCATGGTAGTTATCGAAGGCATGAAGCCGACGCTGCTGGGCGTGGTCATCGGCCTTGCAGGGGCGCTGGCCTTAGGACGCGCGCTTGCCAGCGTAATCTACGGCGTCAGCTCACGCGACATCGCCACGTTCGGCACCGTCGCAGTCCTGACCACCGCCGTCGGCCTGCTGGCCAGCATCCTGCCGGCTCTCCGCGCCGCTCGCGTCGATCCCATGAAGACCCTGCGAGAAGAATAGAGCTGCTACATTCTGATACTAGTCAACAAGCGACACCGCGCCGCTTCCCAGATCGTAATAACCCGCGACCACCTTTATCTTCCCGTCTTTCACCATGCCTGAGATTACGGGCGACGACTCGCTCAGCAGCGTTGCCTGAATCTTCGCATTCCCCTTGGTAGCCGCTTGCAGATCATGTCCAGCCTGGTCGATTGCCGGCTGGATGTGCGGAAATAGCGAGCTGATCTGGCCGGGCACTCCCTTGCCTTGAATAGCAGCCTTCACTGCTCCGCAGTTGGAGTGACCCATCACCAGGATCACCTTCGTCCCCAGCACCGCCGCGCCGTACTCCAGGCTCCCGATGATCTCCGGCGTAATCACATTACCCGCAACACGTGTCACGAAAATGTGACCGATGCTCTGATCGAAAACTAACTCGACTGGAACGCGCGAATCGGCGCACGACAGCACCGCCGCGAACGGTTCCTGTTTTTCCACCGTGTGCTGCTTCAGGATTTCGAGGTCGTGCTGCAGCGAAGGCAGATTGTTTGACGCAAATCGCTTGTTGCCGGCCATTAACTCCGCCAGCGCTGCGTCGGGAGTGGAAACGTCCTGCGCCCCCGCCGATGACGGCAGCGCAAGTTCCAGTCCACCGCTCAGTACTCCGGCAACTGCTCCGGTCAAACTCATCTGCAACATGCGACGTCTGGACAGGGCCTGCTCCGAGCTTCGTCCGTTCATGGGAAATCCCTCACGTGGATTGTGTATCGCGAAGTTTAACTCGCCGTCGCTCCGGAGACAACCTGAATCAACAATGTGCCATAATGACGGCGTTATGAAGGCCAAAATTTGTCCTTTCGTCTGTCGTCTGCTGGTGATGTTGGCCTTGCTGTTTTCGAGCCTGTGCCTGACGGCGCAATCTCAACCACCGTCTCAATCAGCCGCGGCCCCGCAACCTAAAACCGAAGCCATGGCGTTAGTGAAGCAGGGCCAGGACCTCAACACCGACGGCAAACTGGACGAGGCGATTGCGCTCTACCAGAAGGCGCTGCAACTCGATCCGCGCCTCTACAACGCCGAGCTTTACATGGGCGTGGCCCTGGACTTACAAGGCAAGTATGCGGAGGCGCGCCAGCATCTGGCGAAGGCGATCGAACTCGCCTCTGAAGCGCAGACTACCCAGTCCTTGCGCGTAATGGCCGTTTCCTATGCCTTCGAACACAACACCGCCAAGGCTTCGGAGTACGAACGCCGGGCTTACGATCTGCAGTACAACTGGGGCAGGTATGAGGATGCCGCCGCCACCGCAACCGAGTTGGGTCGCATCTATCTTGAATCGGGCGACACCGACAATGCCTTCCAGTGGTATCAGACGGGACGACTGACCGGACTAAAGGCCCCCAACCTCACCCCGGCCGAGAAAGACCTGTGGAACTTCCGCTGGGAGGGGGCCATGGCCCGCATCACCGCGCGCCGCGGGCAAGCCGCTAAAGCCCAGGAACACGTGGCGGCGGCGAAGGCGATTCTGGATAAGACCGGCATTCCTGACCAGGCGCGTTTTTATCCTTATTTCGTCGGATACGTCGCGTTATATGGCGGCGACTACAAGACCGCGATTACAGAGCTGCGAGAAGCGGGCCTGGATGATCCTTTTCTGTTGAGCTTGTCGGCGCAAGCCTATGAGAAGTCTGGCGACAAGGCGCAGGCGATCGAGTATTACAAGAAGGTCCTGACCATCAACCTGCACAATCCCTCGAATGCCTTTGCCCGTCCGCTGGCGAAGGAGAAATTGGCGGCACTCGCTCCCGCGGGAGCTACGTCGCCAGCCCTTCGCTGATGGATGGTACAGCCCGCGAGGTGGGCGGCTCAGTTGAGCCCAGGACGAAGTCCTGGGTGCGGTAAGGTTTCTTACGCAGACTAAGCAGCGGACTCGCCGGCTGGCGTTGTCGATGCCTCGTTGGTCGTATCGGTCCCCGTGCGCTTGCCGACCAGATATTCGAGCATTACTTCGATCATCTTTGTTTTTTCCCGCGGATCGGCCGTGTCTCCCACAAGTTTGAAGGAAAGAAGGATGTTCTGAACAGCCAGCAGGCTGTCATGGTATTCCTTCATTTGCCGAACTGTTTTGTTATAGAGATAAAAAAATACCGCGGAAATAAATTCAGTCGCCACACCCGAAACGCCGGAGAGTATTGCGACGGACGGGCCGTGCTGACTATCGTTGATCGTCCGGTTAATTCCGATGCCGATGATGACGAATCCAGCGAGACCAACGCTCAAAGAAGTGATGAAACTCTTATTGGCGTGACTTTTGACAGTGACATAATAAGCAGACAGGTTCTCAACGTTAATATTTACGAGTCTTTCGAAATAGTCGCTAGACGCCCCACCTGTTAGGGTTGCTTTAACTTCCATTTTTCGGCGTTCTTCAGCCACTTTTTCAAGTTTGAAGGCACCGATAAATGCCGCTATAGACATCAGAAGTCCGCAGAGCATCAGCAAAAGAACGGTGGCATAAGCACCACCTCGAAGAGCCAGAAAAAGGACGGCAAGCAAAATTAAAGCAAGTCCTGCTGTGAAAAAGAGGGCTACGAAAAGAAACAATGACCTGTCGCGGGCCTGAAGTTGGATCTGAGGGATCTGAACATCCTGCAGTTGTACCGGTCGTGGCGTCTCGTCGCTCATCGCAGTGAAAGTATATCGTTCGAACTTGCCGAATCCTAGAACATTCCAGGGCGGCTCTCTGAGAGATCGCGACTGCGCGATCGCGCCTACTCCAGCTCTTCCGCCAGCCGCTGCGCCGTGTGTTCGACCTTGATTTCCGCGCCGTCTTTATCCATACCTCCGCGAATCTGCATTACGCAGCCAGGACAATCCATCACCACCAAGGGTGCGCCGGTCTCCTTGATGTTCTTCAGCTTGCGCTCGAGGATGGGCGCTGAAATTTCCGGCATCTTCAGCGAGTACGAACCGCCCATCCCGCAGCACATATCAGCTTCGTACATCTCGGAGATTTCGTAACCGGCTTTGGTCAGCAATTCGCGCGGCTGCTGCGAAACGTTCAACGTCCGCTTCAGGTGACAGGAATCGTGATACGTCACCTTGCCCAGTTGCTGGCCCTCCTTGAACGTCAGGCGCCCTTCGTCGACCAGCATCTTCACCAGTGTTGAAAAGTCGACAACCTTTGCGGCCAGCGCGCGGGCGCCAGGCAACGAGTCCGTTTGGCCAAGGCTCTCGAATGTGCTGATGAAGTCGTGCTTCAGTGCGACCGTGCAGGTTGGACATGCCGATATCACGTACTTAACTTCCTGCTCCAGCAGTGCGTTGATGTTGTCGCTCGCGTTCTGCGCGGCGACTTCGTAGGCGCCGCTGTAGCGCGCAGGCGCGCCGCAACAGGTCTGGCCTTCAGGGAAGATGACCTCAATCCCAGCCTTGTTCAGGATCTTCACCACCGCCTCGCCCATCTCGGGATAGGCAAAGTCGATGAGGCATCCCGAATAGAACGCCGCCTTCTCTGTCTGCTCGGGTTGCTCGATTTTTGGGAACTTGTCGCGCAGGGGAACCTCGGCGATCGCGGGCAGGCTGCGGAACTCCGTCATGTCAGAAAGGAAGAACGGCAGGTGCCGAATGAATCCGTCCTTCTTCAGCGGCTTCTGCGCGAGCGATGCGGTGCGCAGCATCGAGTGAAACAGCCTGCGATTGTTGACGACGGAGAAAATAGCTTTCTGCGCGACCGTCTGCCCCTTTTCGACGGCCAGCCGCCGGCGCAATTCCAGAATCAGTCCGGGGATGTCGATCTTGCCGGGGCAGAACTGCGTGCAGTTGCCGCACTGAATGCAGAGGCTCTGGATTTCATCGGAAGACTTCAGCGCGTCGAACCACGCGGTCAGAATCGTGCCGATGCCGCCGGTATAAATCTTGCCGAAGACGTGGCCGCCGACCAGCCGAAACACCGGACACACATTCAAGCACGACGCGCAGCGGATGCATTGCAGCGCCTGCTTGAACTTCGGATCCTGCGACATCTCGGTGCGGCGATTGTCCATCAGGATGATGTGCAACTGCTTGGGCGTGCCGTCGGTGTTGGGCACGGGCCCGCTGATGATCGAAACGTAGCTGGTGAGCAACTGCGCCGTGGCGCTGCGCGGCAATGCCGTCAGCACCGGGACGACGTCGGCGAAGTCAGACATCAGCTTCTCGATGCCGACGATGGCAACGTGGATCTTCGGCAGCGTCGTGACCAGGCGCGCGTTGCCTTCGTTGGTGATGATGACCAGGCTGCCCGTCTCCGCGACTGCGATGTTCGCGCCCGTAATGCCCATCCCGGCGCTCAGAAACCTGGTGCGCAGCTTGCCGCGCGCAAACTTCACCAGCTTGGGGATGTCGGGCATCTGACCCGCTTCGACCTCCTGGCTGAAGACGTCCGCAACCTCTTCCTTGGTCATGTGAATGGCGGGCATCACCATGTGCGATGGCGTTTGCTTCGCCAGTTGCACGATCCACTCGCCCAGATCGGTCTCGCGAACTTCGATGCCGGCCTTCTCTAGATAGGGGTTGAGGTGGATTTCCTCCGATGCCATCGACTTCGACTTGACGACACTCTTCACGCCGTTCTGCTGCGCGAGTTCGAGAATGTACTCGCGGACTTTGGCGGGATCGTCGGTGCGAAACACTTTGGCGCCGCGCGCTTCGGCCTGCTGCGTGAATCGCTCAGCCAGTTCGTCCAGATGCGAAGCGGCGTAGCCTTTGCGATCGGCGATCTGCGTCCGCACTGCTTCGAAATCGATCCCTTCGTACGCCTTCTCGCGGCTGATGCGGTACGCCTCGGAGAAGCGTCCTAGCGCGCCGGCGAGATTCGGATTGTGCAGGGCGGTATTGATCGACTCACGAAATTCTTTGCGCATCAGTTCACCCCCGCCATATCGTCGACGAAGACGATGATGAGTTTCTCCGGGCCGTGAACGCCGATGGTCAGCACCCGCTCGATATCGGCAGTGCGGCTGGGTCCGGTGATAAACGAGATGTAGTTGGTCTGCTCCGGGCGAATCTTGCTGAAGACCGCCGGCATATCGGGAAGCAGACGATTGGTTTCGACGATCGCGATGTGGATGTTCGGCAGCGTCGAGACCAGCCGCCGATCGACGGGCGCCGCATCCTGGACGAGTGAGCCGGTATTGGCCATCGCCCAGTCAAGTTGGCTGATGCCGACTTTCGAGCCAGCGGCGCGCTCACGCGTGACCTCGAAGTTCAAGCCGGGAATTTGCTCGGCGAGCTGCTGCTTGCTGACGCCGCGTAGGAACGGGCAATCAGCCCAGACGGCATACGACTGCGGCGAATCGGCGACGCCGGCCTGCTGCAAATAATGGGCGATGAAATTAAGTGCCGCCGGCTTGTGCGGGAAGCGGTGAACTTCCGCGCTCACCGCTTCTGCGCGTAGTTTGAAGGTGTCGAAGATGGAAGTCATGGGAACTCGCTTTTCGCTATTGGCTTTTCGCTCTTCGCCAGAAGCACGTGTGGGGATCCCGGGCGAAAAGCGAATAGCGACGTTCTCAGCATGACAGCCCGATGAACCTCATGCTGTGACCTGCGTCGCCAGAGATTGTGACCGGATGACAAAGAGGGGAGGAGTTCATGCGGGCATCGTTAGCGTTCAGAGACGGCTGCGGAGGCGATCCTTGTCCTGATGGCGGAGGTTCTTCAACGGCTGGCCATTTGCTTACAGCTGCAGTGGCTCTATGTTCAATCAAGAAGTTCGCCAGACCATGCTTCGAGACGCCAGCCATCATCGTAGAGTTGCAGTAACGACCTGTGTTTCATCGGTTTGGTAAACACCGTGCGTACCACATCAGGGCATCCGGCAAAGTCCCAAAGATACGTAAACCCCACGACCTTGACCTTGCCAGCAGGGCCCAACAAGGTACTGGCATCTGATATGCCTGTTATTTCCACCACCTTTATTCCAAACTTAGATCCTTGGGAGCCGTTATACGGTCCTGAACTGAGTGCTCCGCGATAAGGGTCGGTGAAAACCATACAATTATTCAGAAGTGCGGTCGCTTTGTATGACCCGGTACGCACCCACAGTCCTTTTTGCACCCCTGCAGTGAGTTCGTCAGCCGTTGGGTATATATCAACTGTTGCAGGGGCTTTAGTTTCAAGCAAGGTCTTCGCCTTGGCGCGTGTGAGTGTTCCTGACGAGCAACTAACAGCAACTGTTAACAAAGCAACACCAACGATCAAGTCGAATCTTCTCATGGGGCTACCTCGTTTGTGCGGAACATGCACCACACTGATGCGGAAGGTGCGGGCTGTGTAGAACGGGCCCTCCAGGCCCGCGTCCCCGACTGCTTTTCGAAACCCGAGTCGGCTTCAGCCGACGGCAGGTTTGTGCCCAATCAATCGGAATTCTGTGCCGCCAGGCTGAAGCCCGGCTCCTCATTTTTCTTCGCGCCGGGACGCGGCGCTGAAGCGCCGCTCTACCCGAGCGCCCGCATTACCCGACCTGCTTACTTCACCACCAGGTGCGTGAACGGAGCCACATACGCTATCAGGAACACAAAGACGCCGACCAGCACAGCCAGCGCAATGCTATGCCAGAAGACGTAGCGCAAGATGTCTCCCTCGTGTCCATACCACTGCGTCGCGGTGCTGGCGACGACAATACTCTGGGCATCGATCATCTTGCCCATCACGCCGCCCGCGCTGTTGGCTGAGGCCATCAAGATCGGCGAGGTGTTTACCTGCTGCGCCGTGATCTTCTGCAAGCTGCCGAAGAGCACGTTGGACGACGTATCCGAGCCGGTCAGCGCCACACCCAGCCAGCCCAGCAGCGTGCCAAAGAACGGATACAAGTGTCCGGTGCGCGCGAAGGCCAGACCCATCGTCGCATCCAACCCGGCATATCGGGTCATGAACCCAATGGCCATCATGGCCGCAATCGTCACCAGCGAGAACCGCACCTTCATCAAGGTCCGGCCGTAGACGGCGAAAATCGTCTTAACGCTCAGCCCCATGATCAAGCCGGAGATGAGGGCCGCCAGCAGAATGCCCGAGCCGGTTGCGCTCACCCAGTTCAGGCCGAACACTGCCGGCTCCTTCGTCGGCTTGGCGACGACCGGCGGGACACGCAGTGCAAGATTATTCAGGCCCCCGACCACGAACTGCGGGTTGGTGATTTTGCTGGGCGGGGTTTGCCAGCTGGCCATCGAAGCAAAGACCTTCTCCGGCGTGTTCATGATTTTCTTGCCGGTTTGCGAGCCCCACAGGAAAACGATGACGCTGAGGATGATCCAGGGCACCCACGCGCGGGTGACGTCCGCGCGGCTGAATCCGTGGTCAGCGCGGTGCTCGGTTTTGGCTTCTTCCCCTTCGAAGGTATAGACCCGCTTGGGATGCCAGATGAACAGGAAGCCGACCAGGCATGCCATCGAAATTACCGATGAGCCGATATTTGCCAGCCACGGCCCATGCAGATTCGAGATCAGAACTTCCGGTATCGCGAAGCTGACACCAGCCACCAGAATGGCTGGCCAGATTTCCAGCATCGATCCCCAGCCGGCAAAGGCGGCGATCAGCCAGAACGGCACCAGGATGCAGAACGGTGCCAGAATGCGGCCCGTCATCGCGCCTAGCGTGATTTCGCTGTAGCCCGTGACCTTGGCCAGAGCGATGATGGGTGTGGCCAACGCGCCGAACGCGACCGGTGCGGTATTGGCGATCAGCGACAGGCCGGAGGCTTGCAGCGGCGGGAAGCCTAAGCCGATGAGAATCGCGGCCGTAACCGCTACGGGAGTACCGAATCCCGATGCGCCCTCGAAGAATGCGCCGAAGCAGAACGCGATCAGCAGCAGTTGCAGACGGCGGTCTTGCGTGATGCCGGTCATGCTGTGCTGCAGCACATTGAATCGTCCCGCTTCACAGGTCAGCTGGTACATGAAGATGACGTTCAGCACGATCCAGCCGATGGGGAACAGGCCATAACCGATTCCATAAACCGCCGTTACCGCGGCCATGCGGCCCGGCATGTGGAAGGCGAAGATCGCCACAATCAAGGCGGTCGTCAGTCCAAGCAGTGCGGCGTAATGCGCCTTCACATGGCCCAATGCCAGGCTGCCCAGCAGCACCACCACCGGCAATGCGGCGATCAGTGTCGAAAGCAACCAATGCCCGAGGGGATCGTATCCCTGCGACCAGGGAGCAGTCACCGACGGCAGTTTGAGGATGACCACGGAGATGATGGCCGCGACGATGACGAAGATCGCGGATGCGAACGGATTCGCTTTTGGCGGCGCGCCCTTCGGCGGCGCGGTTACCGGAGGCGCAGGAGTTGGAGTCTTGGTGCTCATTCAGTTCTCACCAGTGTTTGCCAGGATGTGGCAAGCCTTTCCTCGAATTTTCTCTTTCCAAGGAGTTCGTGGCCCGTAGCAGCGACGGAGTGTCCCAATAAGCTGGGAATGTAATCGATCGCCCTCCGGCGCGTATCCCCGAATCGGGCTGGCTAGCTGGGCGGGAAGGTTCGAGCCAACCGTAAGCACGGAGATCGCAAGGATTATCGCACCGCGTAGCAGGGTGCCAACACAAAAACTAGACGAATCACGGTTAATTGCGAGTGATCCATGTCACTTTTGGCTGTGACGCATGGCTGTTTTTCGCACAGAGACTCGCGCTTAGGACGGAACTGTGGCGCTGGAGTAGCTTCCGCGCCTACGCTTTCCAGGAACGAGCGGCGGTCCGATTGAATGAGTGGAGCGCACACAAACTGAAACTCAGAGAGCGGACAACTTTCCCGCAGTGACGCATCCTACGGACCCAGGTCCCGAAGCGCGCCAGACCCGGGGCAGCCGCGGATGTGACCGTACGCGGTCACCAGAGCGGGTTGTGCGCCATGAGCACAGGGTCTAATTTCGACGATCAGTCGTGGCCCTGACCACAGACACCCCAATTCGTTCCTGCGGCCTGCTGAGGCCGAATCCGGCGGTATCCCCTCTCAGGGGTGAAACCTCGGATATGATCGGCTGAGCGGCGAACCGCAGATCCCTCGGACGGGTGGCCCAGGTTAGCGTCCAAACGAAGGACGCGAACCTGGGGCACCAGGCTATTGCTAAAAGTTCATTGTAACGGGGTCGGAATCTCTGATTCGCAGGCTCGCTGACTTGCTGTCCTTGGGAACGTCGAAAAGAAGCAGAATCCATGTTTTTCCGCCAGCATCGAGGTAAATGCTCATCGATCCTGTGAATTGACTCACGACGGTCAATCCCTGCTTCTGCAAATCCTCAAGCTGGGAAAGTCGGGAGGTCGAGAATCCCGTGCCGACGAAATCGATTGGGGATACTGTTTGACCACCTGAGGGCGTCAAGGAAATGTTCAACTTTCCGGCCTCCTTAACGCTAATTGCCTCGTCGGCCTTCTGCTTGCCTGTGTTCTGGAACGTCAGCAGCACTTCGAGGTACTTGCCGTTCGGCGGCGAGAGTTTGACGCATTCGCGCCGGAATGCGGCCCCGGTACTCACTACAGATGTAAAGTCCCCCTGTCCTTCACTCGAGAGTATGACGGATGGCCCCCCCCGACTGATAGTCCGTCCATCTTCAGATAGTAGTAAGTACCGTTCGGGACCTTATCGAGAAGCAGGAACTTGGTATCAGGGGGAGCCCAGCTTCGTGCTGCCACCATCGTGAAAGTGACACTCTTGCCCAGAGTCGCGGTTGTCTTCATCTCCAGGGGCTTCGCTGCATCTCGAGAAGTCGATGTGCCTGTTGCCACGGATCCAGCGGTGCCGGCATTCGTTGCTCGGCCCCCTTTGCAGCCGACGACGATCCATGGTGCAAACATGCAGAAAAACAGGATAATCGTGAAACAGCGTTTGGATTGCGGTTGGCGATTCGCCTTCAATACCGTCATAGAATTGCCTTTCAATTGCCTTACCGTTGGGCTGCTTACGCTTCGGTAGTGGGCTAATTTCCGGAATTTCGTTTTTGATCTTGAAAACGGCACCATAGTACACCCCTTTCGCCTGTTCGCGAACACTGTGAAACGATTTTTCATCGGGAGCACTCCCGACGGTCTGCCATCCACATCAGCACAGCCCAAAATTGCCCCATTTTGTGGCCTACTTTTCGCAACACCTCTTCCTCACTCCATCCCGCTGTAGACGATTCCACTGCCAACCTGAACCGCCATCCATCTATCCCGTCGAAATGGGGCGGCAAATCAAGGCAGAAACGAGCCGTACCGCCTCAGGTCAACATCGTCAGCAGCATCACGACGTCGCTCTTGGCGTAAACGGCGTGTAGCAGGTTCGCTTCCATAAATACCCATGAGCCCCTGGACAATTCCTTTTCCTCGCCGTCCAACGTGACCCGGGCCTCGCCGCTCAAGATTTCAATGATCGCCGGAACCGATGCGGTGTGTTGCGAAAGCTCCTGTCCGCCGGCAAAGCCGAAGAGCACGATCTTGACGCGATCGTCGCGGTGAAGAGTGCGGCTAAGTGTTCCATCCTTGGGAATTTCGAGCTCGTTCAGCAGGTTCTCGATCGCGACGTAGTTGGGCACATGCTCCTCCCGGAAGATCGGCTGCGGTGATCATGATATCCGAGCCGAGCGCTTCCAGTCGTTATGGATTGCGGGCATCCACTGGATACAACTCCGGCTCACTGGTAGGGATAAAAGATAAAGAACGCCAGCGACAGCGCGGTTAGCACCCAGAGACCAGGCTTCAGTTCGTGGCGCTTGCCGGCAACGATCTTGCAGAGCGGATAGAGCGCAAAGCCGGCGCAGATTCCAATCGCAATATTAAAGGTAAACGCCATAAGAGAAACTACCGCGAAGGCGGGAATCGATTCGCTGTAGTCGGCGAAGTCGATGTGGGTGATCGGCGCCAGCATAAACAGTCCCACGATGATCAGCGCCGGCCCGTACGCGACAGCGGGAATTGCAGCCACCAGCGGTGCGAAGAAGAGCGCCAGCAGGAAGCAGCTTCCCGTCACCAGGACGGTGAATCCGGTCCTTCCGCCCACCTCGATTCCCGTAGCTGACTCCATATACGCACCCGAGATTGTGGTGCCGAGGGCGGGAGCGATGCAGGTGGTGATGGCATCCACCAGCATGGGCCGCTCAATCTGCGGGAGCTGTCCGTCCTGATCCAGAAAGCCGGCGCGCGCGGACACCCCGATTAGCGTTCCCATGGTATCGACGAATGCCATAACGAACATGGTGAGCACGACTGGGAAGGCTTGCCACGTCAGGGCTCCGCGGAAGTCGAGCTTCCACAGGATGGGCGCGAGGCTGGGTGGCAAGCTGACGATCCCGTGGGGCGCTGCCGCGACTTTGCTGACGAACGCGACAATTGCGGTGATCACGATGCCAATCAGGATGGCTCCCGGAACTTTGCGAATAAGAAGGATGGCCTGCAGCACAATGCCGAATATCGCCACCAGCGCCGCCGGCGAGGCCAGATGTCCCGTCTGCACCGGCGCGCCGGGAACGCCCACTCTGACCAGGCCTGCTTCGTTGAGTCCAATGAAAGTAAGGAAAAGGCCCATGCCGACGGCGAAGCTGAAACGCAACGATGTGGGTACCCCTTCAACCACCCATCGCCGCAGGTGAAACACCGTCATCAGAACAAACAACACACCGGAGATGAAAATCGCGGCCAGTGCCGTCTGCCAACGAATCCCCAGCGCGCGGCAGACGGTATAGGCAATAAATGCGTTTTCGCCCATATACGGCGCGACCGCGAAAGGCCGGTTCGCGTAAAACGCCATGAAGTAACAACCGAACACGCACACCAATGCCGTCGCCACAAACGACGGGCCTTCCGGAATGCCTGCCGACGAAAGAATCGCGGGATTCACCACCACGATGTAGGACATTGTGGTGAACGTCGTGAGTCCGGCAATCAACTCACGCGTCAGAGTGGTTTTGTGGGCATCGAAAGCGAAGAGCCTGCTCAACCAGTTCAAAGACACTCCGGATGGGTCAGCGTGACTCGAAACAGCAATGTCGATAATAGCAAGTGGGAAGTTCGCTGGCTTGCGGGCTGTCTTTTCGCGGGGAGACATGCTCCACGCTCAAACCACCGCAGAAGGCGCCGACGCCAGGAAGTGCTAATCTTGTGGCAAAAAAGTGTCTGCCCCGCGAATCCTCCTGGGCGTGTCGGTAACGTGCTTCTCAATCATCGCAAGAATCTGCACTTTTCCCTAACAAAGTCATGGTTAAGTGTATGAATGCAATGCGGAGAGATTGGCACCGAAAGTGCATCTATCAGCAGCGACTAGAGCTTTATGCCTAGCTCCGGAGGAGATATGCGACTGAAAACCCTGCTGGTCATCGTCGCCCTTGCTGTTTGTGTAGCCAGTGCGCCGGCGACCTTCGCCCAGAACCTGATAACCAACGGTAGCTTTGAAACATCAGACTTTACCGGTTGGACTACAGGCGGAAACTTTGAAGACACCCAGGTGTCAAGTGGAGCGTTTTACGAATACAGCGGTGCCGAGGACGGTACGTATTATGCCACCTTGGGTCCCGTTGGGAGCGATGGAACACTTAGCCAGACACTCACTGACCATGCGGGTGCGCAATACACCGTTAGCTTCTGGTTTGCTTCAGTTGGCGACAATCCCAGCGACTTTAGCGCTTCCTGGGATGGCACTCAACTGCTTAGCCTGACCAATCCGAACACTGGCTCAGCCTGGACTCAATACACATACACGGTGACCGGAACAGGCACCGATACCCTCGCATTCGCTTTCCGCGACGATCCGGCCTACATGGCTTTGGATAACGTTTCGGTCACGGAGAACAGCGGCCAGAGCGTTCCGGAGCCCAGCAGCTTGCTCCTGCTTGGAACAGGCGTGCTAGGCTTGGGCGGAATGGTTCGCCG
>Ga0302325_10015887_pt1 | contig 15975 bp, 14 predicted proteins | sample Palsa_T0_2_FD_201948 | JGI IMG/M metagenome (GOLD analysis project Ga0302325, IMG submission 201948) | Peat permafrost microbial communities from Stordalen Mire near Abisko, Sweden - Palsa_T0_2 | ecosystem: Environmental > Terrestrial > Soil > Palsa > Peat permafrost | place: Sweden: Abisko... | reverse complement strand
CCGACGGATGGGAAGGTCCCGACGCGCCCGCCCCGGGCGTTGCGACCACCGAGCCTCATGACGCGGCTGTCGAGCTCAAGGAGATAGGCGCGCTCGACAAGGTCGATTGGCGCGAATATCTCGAGAATTATTCCAATAATTGGCAGAACGGCGGCGGCTCCGAGCAGGCCGAAGAAGATCGCCCCTCGATGGAGAGCATGCTAACCCGCAAAGCATCGCTCGAAGACCATCTGATGTGGCAGCTGCGACTGTCGAGCCTCGGCGATACCGACCAACGGATCGGCGCGACGATCATCTACAACTTAAGCGACGACGGCTACCTCGAAACACCCATTGCGGAACTCGCCGCGCAACTTGAAGCGACACCCGCCGATGTCGAGCGGGTGCTCAAGCGCCTGCAGCGTTTCGATCCGCCCGGCGTGGCGGCGCGCGACCTGCGAGAATGCCTGCTGATACAGCTTCGCAATCTCGGGATGGAAGAGTCGCTGGCCGCGCGTATCGTGGCCGACCATCTCGACATGCTGGAGAAGCACCGCTACGCGGAAATCGCCAAGGTGCTGCGGATCGATATCGACATGGTGGGTCAGGCGACCCGCACGATCGCGGCGCTCGAGCCCAAGCCGGGACGCGATTACGGCGGCCAGGAGCCGATTTACGTCGTTCCCGACGTCTTCATCCAGAAGGTCGGTGTCGATTTCCAGGTGAGCCTGAACGAGGACGCGGTGCCGCGGCTGCGTCTGGCCAGCTACTACCAGCGCGTGCTGCGCGACGGTGCGGTGACCGACGAGACGCGCGAGTATCTGCAGGAACGGCTGCGCTCGGCGCGATGGCTGGTGAAATCGATTTACCAGCGGCAGCAGACGATCTTCAAAGTCGCGCGATCGATCGTGAAGTTCCAGCGCGAGTTCTTCGAGCATGGCGTCAGCCGCCTGAAGCCGCTGGTGCTGAAGGATGTCGCCGACGATATCGGGATGCATGAGTCGACCATCAGCCGGGCCACCGCCAACAAGTACGCGCATACGCCGCAAGGAATTTTCGAGCTCAAATTCTTCTTTACGTCGGGCGTTAAGGCGACCGGCGGCGAGGATGTCAGCGCGGAGACCGTGAAGGAAAAAATCCGCTCAATGGTGGCCGGCGAGGGTGCCGACGGTCCTCTTTCCGACCAGACGATTGCGGACCGGCTGTGCGCGGAAAGTATCAATATCGCGCGCCGCACGGTGGCCAAGTACCGCCAGGCTCTCGGCATCCTGCCCTCGGCCCGACGCAAGCCGGTGGCCGGGCGGAAGGAGGAAAAGGTGCCTGACAATGCACGCTAAACAGACTCACGGAAAAAAAGCCCGGGTGACCGAGCGCGCAGCCCGCCGTCACGCCAACGTGCGCGCGACGCCGCCAGCCAGTGTCGCGGTTACCTTCCGCCATATCGATCCGACCGTGGCGATTCGCCAATACGCCGAACGCAAGCTCTCGCCGCTGGCAAAGCTGCTCAAACGGCCCTGCGACATCCATCTGATTCTGTCAGTTGACAAATATCGCCATCACGGCGAAGTTACGTTAAGGTCCGGCGCGTTCGGATTGACGGCTGAGGAAGAGACCAAAGACCTCTATTCGGTTATCGATCTGCTGGCGGACAAGGTCGTGCAACAAGTAAAACGCCATCAGGGTAGGACGGTCAGCCGCAGGTTGCGAGCGCCCTCGGCGGGCCAAGTGATGACCGAGTCCGAGCGCGACAATTGAGCCTGTGGGCCTCTGAGCCGGCCGCGCGGAATTTACTCGGCGCCGTACGGCCCCGTGCAGACTGATCGCCGGAGAGCATCGGAAAATGTGTACTGCTAGATTAATATTCCGCGGAACCGTGGCATGAAGATCACCGATATACTTGAGCCTGAAGGCGTAATTCCTGACTTGAAGGGTCCCAACAAGGCCGCAGTTCTCCGTGAACTGGCGGCCCATCTGGCCGCGTCGCATCCGCGGGTGAAGGTGGAAGATCTCATCGCCGTGCTGGCTGAACGGGAACGGCTCGGGTCGACCGCGATTGGCGACGGCATTGCCATCCCGCATGGCAAGCTCAAGGGGCCCGACAACATCATTGGGTTGTTTGCCCGCCATATCAACGGCGTCGATTTCGACTCGCTGGACGGCAAGCCTACCTTTCTTTTCTTCCTGCTGGTCGCACCCGAAGATTCCACCAGCCTTCACCTGAAGGCGCTGGCCCGCGTGTCGCGACTGCTCAAGGACGGAGCGTTTCGCGATCGCCTGATAGCGGCCAATGACGCCGCCGAGCTCTACCAGTTGATCAAGGAAGAGGACAGCCGTTACTGATTCGTTACCAGGCTGAGCCTTCGGCGCCGACTGCACCTCGTCCAACGGCGCGGCGGATCGTGAGCATCAGGATTATTGACTCAGGATCATCGTCAGGATTATCGACAATTTGATGTCTGACGACCGATCTCCCGCAATCCCAGTCGTTCCCCGACTCATAATCGTTACCGGCGTTTCTGGATCGGGCCGCGCGACGGCGCTGCGCGTGATGGAGGATCTGGGGCTCTACTGCGTCGATAATCTGCCGGTCGCGCTGGCGCCGGAAGTACTGCGGCTCGCCAGTGAGAACGATCCGGCGCTAAAGGGCGTTGCGCTCGGCGTCGACGCGCGAGAGAGGATGTTCTTCCCGCAATGGCCGGCCGTGTTGTCAGACCTGGAAGCTCAGGGCATCCATCCCGAGGTCGTTTTTCTCGACGCCTCCGACGAGGTTCTTGCCCGCCGCTATTCGGAAAGCCGCCGGCCCCATCCGCTCGCCGAGAGCGGTCTGAGCGTCGCCGAAAGTATCCAGCGCGAACGGTTGGCGCTGGCGGAAATCCGCGAGCGGGCCAGCCGCATTATCGATACCACCACGCTGACGGTTCACGAGTTGCGCGAGATTGTGACCGCGCTCGTGATGGGCGCGGGCGTGCGCGACGGACTTGCCGTCACGTTGGTCTCGTTCGGCTTCAAATATGGACTGCCCGTCGGACTCGACCTGGTTCTCGACGCGCGCTTCATCCCGAATCCATTTTTCGTCGAAGAGTTGCGCGATCTTAACGGGCTCAACCCCAAGGTGCGAGATTACGTGATGGGCAAGGAGGAGGCCCGCGGCTTTATCGATCGTGTTGCGGAATTGCTCGAGTTCCTGTTGCCGCTCTATCGGCGTGAGGGCAAGAGCTACGTCAGAATCGGAATCGGATGCACCGGCGGACGCCATCGCTCGCCCGCACTGGTTGAGGAACTACGGCAGCGGCTTAACCGCGACGGCGTCCGCATCGAAACGAGCCATCACGATATCGTACGATAGCCGGCTCGCGGTCCAGTGCCGCTAGCTCATCGCAATTCCCGCGTCGACGTTGATCGACTGGCCGGTAATCCCGGCCGACGCGTCGCTGGCGAGAAACAGCGCAACGCGCGCGCATTCGTCTTCTGTCACCATCCGGCCGATCGCGGAACGTCCGACGATCGATTGTTCGACCGCCTCTTCGGTCATACCGCTGGCGGTGGCTCGCGCCTTTATAACTTGCTCAATCCGGTCGCCGGCCACCGCTCCCGGACAGATACCGTTGACGCGGATACCCTCGCGCCCCCATTCGAGCGCCAGCGACTGAGTCAGGCCGATCATCGCCCACTTGGATGCGGCGTAAGGCGTGCGCAGTGGATAGCCCACTCGACCGGCCAACGACGAGATATTCACGATATTGCCGGAGCGCTGCGCCGCCATCCGTTTGAGCGCTTCACGTGACGCCAGCCAGCATCCGGTCAGATTGATATCGATCGATTCCTGCCATTCGGCGAGAGTGATGTTGGTAATTTTGGCGGTGGGTCCCGCTATACCGACGTTGTTGACCAGGATGTCGACGCGGCCGAACGCATCCACGGCGCGCTCGACCATCCGCTCGCAATCGGCCTCGGCGGCAACGTCCGTTCGAAGATAAATCGCGCGGCCGCCGCGGCGCTCAATTTCGGCGCAGGTCTCCTGGAGCGGCTCTACCGTTCGTGCGGCGACGACAATAGTGGCGCCCTCGCGCGCATAGGTCAGGGCGATATTTCTGCCGATTCCGCGGCCTCCGCCGGTGATTATCGCGACCTTGTCGGTCAATTCGCCCATCGTGGTAGCTCCTTCAGGAAGTAGCGCACCGAAACGCCCACCCGCGCCAATAATGTAGTCGCGACTGTACCCTCAACATACCCGAATTCGCGCGCTTGTATGGCTCGAACCCACCCCGTAAAATTACTTTACCATGGCTGCCGCGAGTCCGGTGCGTCCGCCCGACAACGGCGTCACGACGTTCACCTTCGTCAATCTTCTGCGAATCGCCATTATCCTGCTGATAGTGGCCGGCGCGGTTTATCTGCTGGCCGCCCATGCGGAATGGTTCGACGATCCCAAGCGCGTGAAGGTCGAAGTGCTTCAATGGGGCCTGTGGGGCCCGCTCTTTTTCATCATATTTTACGCGGTGGGACCGTCATTCCTGGTGCCCGGCGCCGTCATGACGATCGCGGGAGGGCTCGCGTTCGGCGCGTTCTGGGGGGCGGTCTATTCGCTCGCCGGAGCCGATATCGGTGCGATTATCGCCTTCGGCGCGGGCCGCTTTCTGGGTCGTGGATTTGTCGAGCGGATTGTCAGCGCCAAGTTCAACCGGATGCTCGCGGGAATCGCGCGCCACGGCTTTCAGATCATCTTCTATCTGCGGATAGTGCCGATTATTCCATACAACGCGCTGAACCTGATGGCTGGCGCGTCGCGTATCGCTTTTCGCGATTACTTCTGGGCGAGCATAATCGGCATGATCCCGGGCACGATCGTTTTCGCCTTCCTCGGCGACGCGCTGTGGCATCCGGCATCGCCGCGTTTCTTCGTCGCGCTGGGGCTGATCGCCGTATGTATCGCCGCGGGTGAAACCTACCGCCGATGGTCGATACCGAAAGTCGCTACCGGCGCTGTCTAGCAAGAACAGCCTGAACTGCCCGGGCGGCGTTCGAATATCGGCTGCAACTATCGTTGTGCCGGAATTATCGTCGATAATCAGACACGCGCTTTGCGCAATCAGAGTCGCGTCTTGGCGGCCAATAAAAACGCCCGCCGCGAATTCCAGATCCACGGCGGGCGTTGAGTGAACGATTACTTATCGAGGATCAGGTACCGGAGTCCCAGCTCGTCAGATATTTCTTCTGGTCGGCTGAAAGTACGTCGATCTTGATGCCCATCGCGGCGAGCTTGTAAGCCGCGACTTCATCTTCAATCTCGATCGGCACGTTGTGAACCTTAACCGGCAGATTCTTGGTCTTGGCCGCCCAGCTGGCCGCCAGCGCCTGCGTGGCAAAGCTCATATCCATGACCTGCGCGGGATGTCCTTCGGCGCACGCCAGGTTGACCAGCCGGCCCTGTCCGAGCAGGTAGATACGCTTCTTGCTGCCCTTCAGGTGGAAGGTCTCGACTTCGCGATCCGGATGGCGATCGATTTTGCTGGAGAGTTTGCGCAGAGCGGGGATGTCGATTTCGACGTCGAAATGGCCCGAATTGCAGATGATCGCGCCATCCTTCATAGCCTTGAAATGGTCGGCGTCAAGCACTTCCTTGTCGCCCGTCACGGTGACGAAAATATCGCCGACCCGTGCCGCGTCGAGCATCGGCTCGACCCGGAAACCATCGCAAGCCGCCTCGAGAGCGCGGATGGGATTAACCTCGGTCACGATAACCTGGGCGCCCAGGCCGCGGGCGCGCGTCGCTACGCCGCGTCCGCACCATCCGTAGCCGCCGACCACGACAACCGAACCAGCAACCAGCACGCCCGTCGCGCGAATGATCGCCTCGAGGGTCGACTGGCCGGTGCCATAGCGGTTGTCGAACAGGAACTTGGTCTGGGCGTCATTGACCGCGACGACCGGGATGCGCAAAGCCTTGTCCTGCTCCATCGCGCGGAGCCGGATGACCCCGGTGGTCGTCTCTTCCATGCTCGCGCAAACTTCCTCGGCGTGGTCCTTGTATTCAGTGTGCAGCAGGCTGACCAGGTCGGCGCCGTCGTCCATCGTGATGGTCGGATGGCGATCGAGCACGGCACGCAGGTGACTGTAGTAGGTTTCGCGGTCGGCGCCATGAATCGCGTAGGTCGGAATTCCGTATTCCTTGACCAGGGCCGCGCAGGTGTCGTCCTGGGTTGAAAGAGGATTCGACGCGCAGCAGAAGACTTCGGCGCCGCCGGCCTTCAGCGTGCGCAGCAGATTAGCGGTCTCGGTCGTGATATGCAGGCAGGCCCCGAGCCGGTGGCCCTTCAGCGGCAATTCCTTGCGGAAGCGGTCGCGGATATGGCGCAGGACGGGCATCTGCTCGTCGGCCCATTCGATTCTGCGCCGGCCATGCTCAGCCAATCCAATATCAAGTACATCGTAGTCCTTCGCGGCGCCATTGCGATGCGCGGCGGACGAGGACTTAGCCTTCAAAGTTTTCACAGCCATCAATATTTGCTCCGGAAGTTTCTGGGTAAGTCTGCCCGGCGTGGCTTAATGCCCCGCCGCGTTTTTGAGCGCGTCGGCCAGGTCCGTCCGCTCCCAGGTGAAGAAGCCGTCGTGAGGATCGCGGCCGAAATGGCCGTACGCGGCAGTCTCCTGATAAATCGGGTGCTTGAGGTTGAGGCTGCGGATAATTCCGGCCGGCCGGAAATCGAACAACTCGCGCAGCGATGAGGAAAGTTTGTCGTCGGGAACCGTGCCGGTATTGAACGTGTCGACCAGCAGCGAAACCGGCTCGGCGACACCGATCGCATAGGCGACCTGAATCTCGCACTTCTTGGCGAGTCCCGCGGCGACGATATTCTTGGCCGCATAGCGCGCCATATAACAGGCCGAACGATCGACCTTGCTGGGATCCTTGCCCGACAGCGCGCCGCCGCCGTGACGGCCGTAACCGCCATAGGTATCGACGATGATCTTCCGCCCGGTCACGCCGCAGTCGCCGTGCGGACCGCCGACTACGAAGCTGCCCGTCGGGTTTACGTGGAAAACCGTAGATTTGGTGAGATATTGCGCGGGGATGGTCTTCTTGATCAGCTCTTCGATCATCGACTCGCGAATTGTCGCGTGTTTGACGTCGGGCGAATGCTGGGTCGAGATGACAACCGCCGTGATCTCGGCCGGCCGGCCATCGACGTAGCGCACCGTCACCTGGCTTTTCGCGTCGGGCCGCAGCCACTTGATCTGGCCGGACTTGCGGATGCGCGAGAGGTTTAGCATGAGCTGATGGGCCACTGCGATCGGCAGCGGCATCAACTCGGGGGTCTCGTCGCAGGCAAAGCCGAACATCAGGCCCTGGTCGCCGGCGCCCTGTTCCTTGTGCAGGCCCTGGCCTTCCGTGACGCCCTGCGAAATGTCGGGCGACTGCGGTTCGATAGCGGTCAGAACGGCGCACTTGTTGGCGTCGAAGCCGACTTCGACATCGTCGTAGCCGATGGCCGCCACGGTCTTGCGGGCGACATCGACAAAGTCGATTTTGGTCTTGCTGGTGATTTCGCCGGCCATCACGAGAAGGCCGGTTTTGATCAGCGATTCGAGTGCGACGCGGGAATCGGGATCACCCGCGATCAGCGCGTCCAGGATGGAGTCGGAGACCTGATCGCAAACTTTGTCAGGATGACCTTCCGAGACCGATTCCGAGGTGAATAGAAAATCCTTCTGCGGCATTTAAGCTGCTCCTTGGAGCGTGTTTTCCCCGTGTTTTCCCGTCGCCAGTCGCCGTACTAAAACCCGATGGCGCGCCGTCGCGCCACGCCGCTGCAATACTGGATGTCTCAGCTACTATCCGGTTCCGCGTACAGTTCGGTGAGTCAAATATCCCAGCGGCTTGAAGCCTTACAACTCAATCCTTTTAACCGAGCCGGACCGCCCGGTCAAGTCAAGCGAACGATCGTGTATAGCCTTTGTCGATAGTGCTTCCGAGCCGACTACTCCTCTCCGAAACGCTCCTCAAAAACGCGCTTAATCGCCGTCATCGCTTCGGCTGCATCCTCGCCTTCGACCCGCACCTTGAGCTTGGTGCCCTGGGCAGCTCCGAGCATCATCAGGCCGGTAACGCTGCGCGCGCTGACCTGGTTCTTGCCCCGCGTCAGCGTGACCGCAGATTTGAAGCGATTGACCGTCTGCGCCAGCGTACTCGCGGCGCGCAAGTGAAGGCCGAGCCTGTTCTTGACCTCCACGGATGCATCGAGCGCGCTCATTTCGGGCTAGACAATAAGGGATAGGCAGGGGCGGGGTAAACGGTCTGGCTGCTCTTTATCCCGTCAGGATGCTGATTTGCCGTTGCTGACGCGCGGTTCCTCATGGACGCCCATGGTCTCCGCATTAAAGAGCTCGTACAGGCGCTCCTGAATCGCGCTGTCGCGGGTGCTGCGCATGCTGCGACGCCATATCCGCAGAGGAACGACGGCCTTGGCCATGTTGCGATGTCCTCCGGCGCTCCCCAGATCGCCCAGCAGGCGCTTGGCGACCTCGCCGACGTTGCCCCGGCCGTTGCCCTGGTTGCGCAACGCCACCACGAGGTTGAGGCCGAGTTTGCCGGCCACGGCCACCGCTTGGACACCCTCGAACTGCAGGCACAGCTCGGCCATCTGTACGATTAGATCGTCGCGCTCGACGGTGCCCAGATGCAGCGCTATAACGCCGTCGCGGACCTCAAGGCGCTGCATCGCACGCGAGAGCACGCGGGCGAAGCTCAGCGGAAATTCGGGCCGATCGATCTGACGAAGGAGGTTAAAGTTGGCCAGCGGGTAAAGATGCATGAACGCTTGCAGATCGTCGTCGGTGACACGTCGCGACAGCATGACCGTGTCGGAGCGGATTCCGTAGAGCAGTGCCGTCGCCAGGCGCTCGCTTATATGCTGGCCGTCGGACATCAGATACTCGGTCATGATCGTCGCAGTTGCGCCATAGCGCGCACGGACATCTTCAAACGGCGCGTTGCCGGTGGTGTAGCCCTGATGGTGATCGATAACGATATCGGCGCGCGGTATCTTTTCACCGAAATAGGGCGGCTCGACGTCGACCATCGCTATCTTGTCGAATTGCCCCAATGCTTCCGGAGTCGCCGGGCTGATTTCGATCTCCAGCAGATGCACCATCATCCGGTTTTCCGGACGAGTGACCGGCGTGAAACTGAAGAACGGCGTCGTCAGGCGGTTGCGCCCGAGAATAGTCCGCAGCGCCATCGCGCTCGACATCGCGTCCGGATCGGGGTCGTCCTGCAGTACGATCGCGATCCTGTCCCCGTCACTGACCAGACCGCGAAGTTCTTTTAGCTTGTTCCTGGTTAAAGCGTGATCCATTAATCTGAAACTGCAACATGAAGCCGCCGACCTTTGCGCCTGGTGACCATCCGGCGGCGGCAACTCTGGAGGGAGCCGGCGCCACACCCCGCGCCGATCAGCGGGCCTTGCAAATGCCCCCCGGATTCATTCCCATAACACAGGGTACCCTATCCGTCCATTGCGGGAAGCATCAATGATCAGTCAGGCTCGTTACAAGCCATGAATGAACCCGAGCAATTGGAGCAGTGCGAGCTATGCCGCCGGCCCGCCGTCGACTGGATGCTGACATTGACGGTCGAGGATCGATCGGGATTCCGGCAACAAGCGTTTATATGCGCTAATTGCGGCGTTAAGCTGCGCCTGACCTCGGAACACGCCCGCGATCTCCAGATCGATCCGTGGCTCCACGAGGCGGTCGCGCGCGTCCTCAGGGGCCGCGAGCAAAACAGGGAATAGTCGGGGAGTGATTGGCAAGATGGCTTTGCGGTCTGAAGTTGCCTCGGGCGCCGATCTTTGGCCCCTTGAAGAGGCGCGTACTCTGCTCGAGCGCGTGCGCAATTATCCGCCGTCGCGGCCGGTGGTGTTTGAAGGCGGCTTCGGCCCGTCGGGGCTGCCCCATCTGGGTACAATGGGCGAGGTGCTGCGGCCTTCCTATGTTCGTCGCGCACTTGCCCGGCTCGATCCTGACCGCCCGAGCCGCCTCGTCGTCTTCATCGATGATATGGACGGGCTGCGCAAGGTGCCCGAGACCATCCCGAATCGTGAGGATGCCAAATGTCATCTCGGCAAGCCGGTCTCCCGCATTCCCGATCCTTTCAACGATGGCCATCGCTCCTTCTCGGATCACATGGTCTCGTTGCTCGGCGATTTTTTGCGGCCCGTCGAAGTCGAGTACGAACTGATCCTCTCGAGCGACGCCTACGGCAACGGTCTTTTCGATGAAGGCCTGCGCCGCGTGATGGCAAAGCATGAGGAGATAAGCGCAATCGTCAAGCCCACCCTGCGCGAGGAAAACCGCGAAGGATGGTCCCCGTTCCTGCCGGTCTGCCCGACTTGCGGCCAGGTTAATTCGACCCGCGTCACCGCCTATCATCCTGAGCGGGACACCGTTGAATTTTCGTGCGAACGCGCATTCGGCGGCGCGCGCGGATGCGGCTTTAAGGGCGAACAGACCGTCCTCGGCGGCAATGCCAAGGTCCAATGGAAGGTCGACTGGGCGCTGCGATGGTACGTGCTCGGCGTCGACTACGAGCTTTACGGCAAGGACCTGATCGATTCGGCGCGGCTGTCCGGCGAAATCGTCCGCATAATCGGCGGCGAGCCGCCGCTCGGCTTCCCGTTCGAAATGTATCTCGATGAGGAAGGCCACAAGGTCTCGAAATCGGTCGGCCGCGGCGTGACGGTCGATCAGTGGCTGCGCTACGCGCCGATCGAGGTGCTCAAATATTTTCTGATTCTCAATCCGCGCAAGGCACGCAAGCTCTTCATCGAGTCGATCCCCGGCTTCATCGACGAGTACCTCGACGCGCTCCGTAGCATGCACACCGGCGAGGCCGCCACGGGCGATCGCATTCTCGATTTTGTTCTGCAGAGCACCAGTTCGCGCCACTTCAATTCCGATCTTACCTACGGGATGCTGATGAACCTGGTGTCAGCGCTGGGCACGTCGGATCGCGATCTGATCGGCCGCTATCTGCGCAGTTATGACCCGTCCCTTGATTCGGATCCCGACACTGCGCGGCTTGCGCGGACGCTCATCGACTACGCGGTTACCTACTATCGCGATTTCGTAGAACCCAATCGGCACAGCTATGTCGCTGCCGACGGCGAGCGCGCGCAACTGATCGAGCTGCGTAGTTTTCTCGAGACCAATCCCGAGGCGACCGCCGAAGCGATCGAAAAGACCATCTATGATCTCGGCCGCGCCAACTACGAAAAGCCCGGCCGTATCTTCCCGCTGATGTATCGCGCGATTCTCGGCCAGGAGCGCGGGCCGCGGCTGGGCGCGTTCATTCGGCTGGCGACGCCCGCGCGCGTCGCCGAGCTTATCGGGCAATCGCTCGGCGCCGCTTCCTGATCGCAAATAAAAGGAATCCAGTCGATGACGACAAGAACCAATCCACCATTCCGTGCCGATCATGTCGGCAGTCTGCTGCGGCCGACCGATCTGATCGCCGCCCGCGAGGAGCATCGCAACGGCCGAATCACGGCGGCTCAACTGCGCACTGTCGAAGATAGCGCGATCACGCGCGTCGTCGATTTGCAGCAGGAGATCGGCCTGCACGGCGTGACCGACGGCGAATATCGTCGCGGCTCGTGGCACATGGACTTCATCTACCGGCTGGGCGGAGTCGTCCGCACCAGCGACAAGCTGACCGTGCAGTTCCGCAACGCGGACGGCGATATCGATGCGACCTTTGCCGGGATGCGCGTGAGCGGTCGTGTGAAGCTGAGCGAGACGATCTTCGGCGACGATTTCAGCTTTCTGAAGTCGGTCGTCAAAGCCACGCCCAAGCTCAGTATCCCGTCGCCCAGCATGGTGCACTATCGTGCCGGCCGCGCGTCTATAGATGAGGCGGTCTATCCCGAGATGGACGCCTTCTACGCCGATCTCGCCGCCGCCTATGCCGACGAAATCGCCGCGCTCGGCAAGCTCGGATGCATCTATCTGCAGCTCGACGACACCAGCCTCGCGCACGTCAATGATCGGACCCAATGGGACTACATCAGGAGCCTCGGCGGCGAGCCCGAGCGCCAGCATCTGACCTACATCAAGCTGGTCAACGCGGCGCTCGCGAAAAGGCCAGCGGGCATGACCGTATGCACCCATCTGTGCCGCGGCAATTACCGTTCATCATGGGTCGCCGCGGGCGGCTACGACCATGTTGCCGAAGCGCTGTTCAACGAGCTGGCCGTCGACGGCTATTTTCTTGAATACGACGACGATCGCTCGGGCGGCTTCGAGCCGCTGCGTTTCGTGCCGCCGGGCAAAACGATCGTGCTCGGACTGGTGACCACCAAGAAGGGTGCGACCGAGCGTAAGGACGAACTGAAGCGCCGAATCGATGAGGCCGCGAAATATGTGCCCCTCGATCAGCTATGTCTGAGTCCGCAATGCGGCTTCGCCTCGACCGTCGAGGGTAATGACCTGACCGTCGACGATGAGATTGCCAAGCTGCGGCTGGTGGCCGAGACCGCGCGCGAAGTCTGGGGCTGATCGGCGCGGCGCCTCAGTTCGGCAGACCTGGAGCGCAAGACCCGAATCGGGGGATCACATTATGAGCAGTGTGAAGACGCCGCCGTTCGCCGCCGATCACGTCGGCAGCCTGCTCCGTCCCGACGCGTTGATAGCCGCGCGCGCCGAGCGCCGCGACGGTCGCATCTCGGCGGTACAACTGCGTGCAGTCGAAGACGACGCGATTCGCACGGCCGTCAAGCTGCAGGAAGATATCGGGCTTCAGGGCGTGACCGACGGCGAGTTTCGCCGCGGCTCCTGGCACATGGATTTTCTCTACCAGTTCGGCGGCGTGGAAAAGAGCAGCGACCAGTTGAAAGTCCAGTTCCGCAGCGACTCGGGCCCGGTCGAGGCGTCGTTTGCGGGCCTGCGCGTGCACGGACGCGTGAAGCTCGACAGGACTATCTTTGCCGACGATTTTCTCTTCCTGAAATCGATCACCACTGGCACGCCGAAGCTGACGATTCCGTCGCCCAGCATGATGCACTATCGCGGCGGCCGCGCTGCGATCGACCCCAACGTATATCCCGATCTGGAAGAGTTCTGGAGCGACCTCGGCACCGCCTATGCCGACGAGATCGAGGCGCTCGGCAAGCTCGGATGCACCTATCTTCAAATCGACGATACCAGCCTCGCCTATCTTAACGACCCGGCTCAGCGCGAATATATCAGCCGGCTCGGCGGCGTCGGCGCCAGCCAGCATCTGACGTACATCAAGCTCTTCAACGCGGCGCTGGCGAAAAAGCCCGCCAGCATGACCGTATGCACCCATCTGTGCCGCGGCAACTTCCGTTCGTCGTGGGCGGCGTCGGGCGGCTACGACTACGTCGCCGAGGCGCTTTTCGGCGACCTCAAGGTGGACGGATATTTTCTCGAATACGACGACGAACGCTCCGGCTCCTTCGAGCCGCTGCGCTTTGTCCCGCGAGGCAAGGCCGTCGTGCTTGGGCTCGTGAGCAGCAAACGGACCGGGCTCGAGAGCAAGGATGCGCTCAAGCGCCGAATCGACGAGGCCGCGAAATACGTGCCGCTCGATCAGCTCCGGCTGAGTCCGCAGTGCGGATTCTCGTCGACGGTCGACGGCAACGCGGTGACCTTGGACGATCAGGTAGCCAAGCTCAACCTGGTGCTCGAAACCGCGCGCGAAGTCTGGGGCTGACGACTCGGCACAATCGTCAAACCGGACTGAACAGAAGAACGGAAAAGGAGCCCTGCGATGGGACGCAGCAGTGCGAAAATTCTAACCACGCATGGCGGCAGCCTGATACGGCCGCCCGAGCTGATCGCAATTCTGCGCGCGCGTGAAAGCGGCTCCGGCTACGACGCGGCCACGCACGAAAAAATTCTGAAGGGCGCAATCGCGACGGTGGTGCGCGAACAGGCGGCGGCCGGAATCGATATCGTCAGCGACGGCGAATTCGGCAAGTCGATAAGCTGGTCGCGCTATATCGTCGAACGCATCAGCGGATTCGAGCAGCGCTTCGACGAATCGGCCGCCGCGCTAAAAAAGGGCGAGGTCGTCCTGCCCAGCCGCGATCGCCGCGCGTTCCCGGATTTTTTCGCCGAATACGATAAGACGCAGGGGCTCGGCGGCTCGCTCGAAGGATGGGTCTGCCACGATCCGATTAAATATGTCGGTCAGGCCGCGCTCGCGAAGGACATTGCGAATTTCAAGGCGGCGCTCGCCGGCGAGGACGTGGCCGACGGATTCATGCCCGTGGTTGCGCCGGCCAGCGTGCTCCCCTACGCACGCGATGAGTATTACCCGAACGACAGGGATCGCCTGCTCGCGGTCGCCGACGCGATGGCGCACGAATACCGGGCGATCGTCGACGCCGGTCTGCTCGTCCAGATTGATGACGCCTGGCTGCCCGACATGTACGACAAGAGCGTGCCGCCATCGACGATGGAAGAATATCGGCGATGGGCCGGCCTGTGCGTCGATGCGCTCAACCACGCGCTGCGCGATATTCCGCCTGACCGCGTGCGTTACCACATATGTTGGGGGAGCTTTAACTCGCCGCATACCGGGGACGTGCCGCTCAAGGAAATAATCGACCTGGTCCTGTCAATTCGAGCCGGCGGCTTCTCGATCGAGATGGCCAACCCGCGTCACGAGCACGAATGGCGGCTGTGGGAGAGCGTGCGCCTGCCGGCGGGCAGCGTGCTCATTCCTGGCGTCATCAGCCATCAGACCAACGTCGTGGAGCATCCGGAACTGGTCGCGGAGCGCATCACGCGGCTGGCCCGGCTGGTCGGTCGCGAAAATGTTATCGCGGGCACCGATTGCGGATTCGCGCAGGGACCGTTCGTGCGCCGGGTCCATCCGTCGATCATGTGGGCCAAGCTGCGCAGTCTGGCCGAGGGCGCGCAAATAGCATCGCGCGAGTTGTTTGGCTAGCCGGTTCCCCCCAAAAGGTTCGCGGAGTTCAGACGAATTCGGCGAAGACCGAATCGGCCAGCTCGAGTCCCCGTTCGGTCAGGCGGATATTGCCGTCGTCGCGCTCGAGCAGCCCGTCCTCGATTAGCCGCGCGGCCCGTTCGCCGTAAAGCGAATCGAAGCCGACGACGAAGCGGCGATCGAAGTCGTTAATCCTGAAGCCCGCGCGCAGCCGCAAATTCAGAAAGACAAATTCTCCCGCCGCGGTCTCGCCATCGGTGGTCTCGGCGCCGGTTTCAGCGCGGCCCGACGCGGTCGCAATCTCGATGTAGCGCCCGGGCGCCCGCTCGTTCCACCATCGCCGTCCGCCCACGCCGTCGCGCGCGAAACTATGGGCCCCCGCGCCGATTCCGAGATAACTTTCGCCGTGCCAGTAGGTCAGGTTATGGCGCGACTCATGACCGGCGGGTGCGTAGTTGGAAATTTCGTACATCGGGTAGCCACGCCTGGCTAACGACTCGCGCACAGCTTGAAAGATTTCGGCCTGATCGTCGCTCGGCATCGGGATGATTCGTCCGCGGCGCATCTCCGAGAAAAACGCGGTGCCTTCCTCGAAGGTCAGGTTGTATGCCGAAATATGGTCGGGACCCAGTTCCGCCGCCGCGTCGATATCGGCAATCGCGGCGGCAGGAGTCTGGCCGGGCAGCGCGAAAATCAGATCGAGATTAAGCCGCGAAAAGCCGGCGCGATGGGCCAGCCGGGCGGCCTCGCGAGTGTCATCGGCGCCGTGGATCCGCCCGAGAAACCGCAACGAAGCCGCATCGAAAGATTGCGCGCCCATGCTGATCCGATTCACTCCCGCCGCGCGATAACCGGCGAACTTCGCGAGCGTGACGGTGCCGGGGTTAGCCTCGAGAGTCACCTCGGCGCCGGATTCGACAGGGCGGATGTGATTGGCGCATTCGATTATCCGCTCGATCGATTCGGGCTCGAACAGCGACGGCGTGCCGCCGCCAAAAAATATCGTTGAGATTCCGCCGGCA
>Ga0302325_10015886_pt1 | contig 15975 bp, 16 predicted proteins | sample Palsa_T0_2_FD_201948 | JGI IMG/M metagenome (GOLD analysis project Ga0302325, IMG submission 201948) | Peat permafrost microbial communities from Stordalen Mire near Abisko, Sweden - Palsa_T0_2 | ecosystem: Environmental > Terrestrial > Soil > Palsa > Peat permafrost | place: Sweden: Abisko... | reverse complement strand
CTCGGCCACTATCACGGGCCTGGGCACTGACCCCTATGGTGTGGCGATCACACCGGATGGGACTACGGCCTATGTAGCCAACTTCGGCTCCAGCACCACTTCCGGCACGGTATCGGTTATCAACATCGCCAGCAATACCGTCATTGGCACCATCTCTGTCGGGGGCGAACCCACCGCGATCGCATCAAAGTAAGAGGAAGATGAGAGGAGGACGGGCGCGGCGACGTGTTATCGCCGCGCTTCCTATTTTCTGGAAATCTACTCTTGACTGCACGATTTCTCACTACTAAGCACCTTCCATGGCCTATTGGGAAGCGCTGTTTAAGCAATTAACGGATTGGATGGACAGCGGCATAGTGCCCAAGCCACACCCTCACGACCGCGTTGTCGAACTAGGGGACCAAGAACTCAATTCCGGCATATCGGGCGCGCCGCTTTTCAAATTTATTAAAAGGCTCAACCCTGCCTTTTCTGAATCCGAGCTTTCTTCACGTTTTCCGGTTCGCTCGGATTCTCGCCTCTATGCTACCGAGATATGGAAGCGGGCGGGAATGGAGTATCTTTCCTACGATATTACTGAAGCGCCCGATTCCACAGTGTTTGACCTCAACTTCGGGTCAGTGCCTCAGAAGGATTTGGGAAGCGCAAAAATAGTCACGAACTTTGGAACCAGCGAGCATATAGCGAACCAACTTAATGTCTTTCGTGTGGCACACGACCTGATGATGGTGGGAGGAGTTTCAATCCATAATGTCCCTTTTACCGGATGGCTCAATCACGGTCTATTGAATTACCATCCGAAGTTCTTTTTTTCCCTGATTGTAAATAACCGATATCGCCTCAAATATGTTGAGTATATGGCTCCGACGCAATATGCCACTCACGGACCCGACCATGACATATTCGACGGCGATTCATTGCCTCAGCGTGAAAACGTGCCCGGCTCAGATGCTTGGAACTCCATTCATCTTGCCTCCGGCTTGATGACCCTCGTCATCGAACGGAGATTTCCCGACCCGTTTGTACCGCCGGTAGACTTCGCAAAAGGATATTTCGGCGATTTTCCCGGAGGTGATTTATCGGCGTTGGTCGGACTTGATGACTTACCGCATAGCGCATGGGCCGATGCCTATCGCAGAAAAGTAACACCATCTCAAAGCGTAGTCTCCTCCTAGAAAGATCGCGCTCGGGGAACAATGCGGGTCCGGTTCACGGTGAAATAAGGCCAGCGCTTTTATCGTCGGTTCATCCACTTGCGGGCGATCACACCGGTAGGGCGTGATTCTTAGTTTGTCCCGATGTGGCCCTTTCGTAAGCCAGCCGAATTAACACCTCCCTCCCCGAAACTGTTGTATCACTGCACTGGTGGTTCCAACACCAATACCAAATCTAGTAGATTGCACTTCCGTTACATCCCACCCGTAGAAATCAATTTCCGTACAGACTTGTCCCCTAAGCACAGCTCAGGTGAAATTCTGAAAGGTTTGTCTTGTGGTTGCGGACTGTGGCTGCCATGCCGCGGCAATGCGCTAAACTTGTCGCACATCTAAATGAAACTGAATTACAAAACGGCATGTGAAGTGGTCGCCCGGGGATGCTTCTATCTTCCGGGCAAGCTGACCTGACTCGTCTTAAGCAAAGTCGTTTTATAGCCTCGTGACGCTATGATGCTGCGACGTTATGACTGTCACGCCCGGCGAGCCGGCTATGCAGCTCCAAGGTGTCGATTGCGTGATGGCTACTCCGTGGCCGGAGCGACCTCAATCTTGTCGATATGGGGAGCATCTTCCGGTTTTGCAGCCTCTTGTTCGTCGGTGCCTTCCTGGATGAACCTGAGGCGATGTTCAGTAATGCCGGTAAAGACCCCACGAAGGTTTTTGCCTTCCGCCCTCACCTCCTTGCCGCCGAACCTAAAGATAAGTTTGTCCTGAGGCAGGAATTCGGATTCGCGGAGGTGTCCGTAATCGAAGCTCCTGATCTTGCCATCCTTGAAGCGCAGCTCCAGCATGAAGGCTTCCCGGCTTCGCGCGCGCGCCTCATCAAACGCCTCGATGGCGTCCTCGACTTCCGGCTCATGCTTGGGACGCTGAGTCTTGATCAGTCTTGCCACTGCGGAGGAGCGTTCCCTTACTTCAGTGTCTTCCATGACTTGCCCCTTCCCGCTGCCGTCGCATCGCTTCCATTAGGGCATCCGCGGCCATACGTTCGCGTCTCAGGTAATGCGCTCGCTTGATGTGGTGCAGGTGTTCAAAGTCGCCAGGGCGTGCCTGACTAAGCGGTTCCAGCGGATTCACTCCCGCCATCAGCTCGGTGGCGGAGAGACGCGCGGAGCTACCCTGGACTGCTTCCATCATTGCTTCCTTGTCATCGGTATAGAGTTTTACCCCTTCCCGACCGCGCGAGACCGAGACATAAAACTGCTCGCGGTTGGCCGCGCCCAGCGACTCGGAGCCCAGCGCAATTAAAACCTTGTCCACAGTCTTGCCCTGGCTTGCATGAGAAGTCACGACATAGCCGTGCGCCAAGCCTCCGTAATTCTTCGGGATGACAATGCCGTTGGGAAGGAGGATGTCGCCGTTCTTCGTAAATCCCGCCGCCTCAAAAATCTCACCGTTATTGAGCCGGAATTTCCCGCCCTTGGCGCCGGGCCTGGTGTCGGGGACGAATCCATTCATGGTGATGCGCAGGCGGTCATGTTCGGCAAGTGCCAGCTGTTCCTGCCGGTAAACCTGAAATTTCTTCACCTCTGTATAGGGGAGGATGACTTCGCGGCCGTCCGCGCGCGCAACACGCACGCCGGTCATACCGGCGCTCTTGACCTTTACCCGTTCCCCCCGTTTAAAACCCTTGGCGTTCTGGTGAAACTGCAGGATTTCACCTGGCGCATAGTTGGCGCAGTCCGTGCGCTCCGCTTCCGTGAGCTTAAGCGGACGCAGCGTCGGCACGGACTGTTCGTCGCGGGAGAGCTTGCCCGACTCCTGCAGCGTCTGGCGTATCGCTTTAGTAACGCGGTCGCCTTCCTTATGCGTAGGCGATACGACGAGCGCTGACTTGGCCGTGCCATTGCTTTTACGTTCGGAAATCGCCGAAGCATAATCCCTCGCAATCTGCTGGTAACGGTCCTCGCCAGAATTCTCGACGATAGCTCCCATCTTATCCAGTGCCGCGATGCCCTCTTCAAGCCGTGTCCTGCCGCTGAATCCCGGCATATCGCCTTCACTGATGGCCTTGACGGCATTGCGGTAGTCCTCGTCGGTCTGGCGGCGAATCTCGCTTAAGGTGGCCGTGCGCATGCCCGCATTGTTTTCCAGAATGCGCAGCGCGTCCCCGCGCTGAACCGCTTTATGCTGGCCGGAGTCGCCCACGAGAATTGCGCGGGCATCCTGTTCTTTCAACACATCGAAGACGCGCTTCAAGTCCTTGACTGACAGCAGGCCCGCTTCGTCGATTAGCACCGCCTGACCTCGAATCCGGGCTTGCAACTGCGGGTCAATGAGCAGCCTAGCTACGGTGTGCGCATCGCCGAAGCCTTCCTGGTGCAGGACCTCGGCTGCATCGGCGGACGGTGCAAACGCAAAGACCTCATTGTTCGCGGCTCTGACCGCAGACATAGCCGTCCGCAAGAGCCGTGTCTTGCCGGCTCCGGCGAGGCCTTTTAAAGCGGTGACCCGATCGCGCGAATTAAGAATCGTGAGCGCCGCATTGCGCTGCTTTTCGCTTAATTCAGGATCGAGCAAAGCCTCTTTGCCGCCGCCGAGCTTGCGCCGTGTGCCCCTGCCCGCCTTCACAAAATCGATCATGTCGCGCTCTTCCTGCAGCACTTCGCGCGTAGTGACGTAGTTTTGTCCCTTGAACTCCCGTTGCAGGATATCGCCGCGCTCCATCACCGCGTGCCTCACGTCTTCGACGCTCGCCTTGCCGAAGCTTTGAATCAGCGCGGTTTTAAGGAGGTTCTTGTGCGTTACCGTCGATTCCCGCTCAAAGCAATGCGAAAGCGCGTAGTCCACGGCATCCGCCGCAGTGCGCCCGTCGGTCTGCCGCCCCGCCCGTGCTTTCATAATGGAGTCTCTCTGGCCGCCGTCGATGCGCTTAAGCCACTGCTCGCGCAGCTCGGCAATATTCATCTGCTCCTCGGGCTTTGCTTCGCGCGTCCACTGGCCGAGCTTGGCCTTTTTATCGGCGTCGGTGATGCCCAGCTCCCTAGCCTTCTCCTCAATGATTTCCGTGCGCCGGGAGAACTCGTCGCATACCGCGCGGTCGATTCCGACAATCTTGAAGCTCTTGCCGTCGCGCTCGATACCGTAGCCGAGCGCCGCTATCTTCTTTGCAAGCCGCGAATGAAAGGCAGCCTGGTAATAGCCCTTATCGCGCACCAGCGTTTCAAACTGGCCGGCCTTCCAGCGCCGTTCGACCGGATCATAAGAGGTGTTGAGCGCCACGGCGTGGCAGTGCAGGTGGGGGTCCGGCAAGGAAATTCCGTCTTGGGTGACAGGACGCGCCGTGCGGTGGATGAATTCCGCCCAGACCATATTGCAGCTGAGACGATTTTCATCGCGCCCATCGGAGCGCACCCGCACCTTCATCTTGTTTTCCATCTCTTCCATGGTTTCCTTAACCGCATCGCGGAAGGCGGCCTGGATGCGCTCGTCCTCGCCCAGCTCGTAGGCGAGCGTCACCGACTTTGGCGCATTGAAGGTGAAATCGTAGGAGACTCTGCGGTCGGCCTTGGTGCGCGGCGTCAGCGGCTCCCCGGTCCTCGGGTCAAGGTTATCGCACAGCCGGAAATAGCTTTCCTTATCCACCTGGCCCGAAAGGCCCAGCATTTCCGCGCCGCGTCCGTGCCACTCTCCGGGGAACTCCGCGGAGTCTTTCAGATAGTAGTCCCGGTCCATGTGCCGGGTGAAATAATCTTTGCCCTGCTGCGCATCGACGCAGGGAGTGACATTCAGCATCAGTTCTTACCTAAAATGCATTGCGTGTTCCTGCGCCAATACAAAATCTGGTAGTTTTTATCGAAATTGACTCAACCCATAGAAGAAGAACTTCCTTCTGGCAAGACTTTCGCGCACAATTTGAGGTGAGAGATTTCCGGATGGAGAAATGTGATTGCCAAAGAAGGACGACAAATGCCGCACCGTCACCGGATGCGTTCTTTAGCGCATCCGCACGCCGGGTCGGTCGTCATTGAGGAATTCAATTCCTGCCTTCTGCAGGACGCTCGCCACCTTGCCCAGCGTATCGGTGCGCGCGCCTACCGGCCCGTCGAATCCTTCCATTCTTCGGATGGTTCTGAGCGCGACTTTTGCTTTTCGCGCCAGGTCGCTCTGCGCCCACCCAAGCAGCGCCCTTGCCGCGCGAATATGCCTGCCCGTTAAGAGGATCAATGGGAACCGTATCACGGATTCGCTTCTAAGCTCAATAAAATGAACGGTGTGCGCCTTTTATAGGCCAGTAGTTGCCGTTTTGCGGCCAGTTGTGCGATCCTCGATCAGCTATGCGATTCTCAATGACGCCCACGCTTGCAGCCAGCGTCACGGCTGCGTTCTTCGCTTCCGCCCTCTTCGCCCAGGACACCGGTTATTACACTTACCCCTCGCACCCCGCACCGAAGAGCGCGGCTTCTGCATCCTGCAGCAAGCAAACCCGCGTTTCCGTCGAAGATGCATTGGGGTATGCGATTGATGCGTTCAAGGCCACGCCCCCTCAGCAGGGGACAGGAAAGTGCTGGCTTGAATTGGCGGCCGCGCAAGGCAACGCCGCCGCGTATGGCGGTCTAGCCTTGATTTATTTCAAGGGATTCGGCGTTCCTGTTGACCTGCCGAAGGCTCTGGGTCTAGCCATGCGGGCTGCCAAAGGCGGTGATACTACGGGCGATCTCGTCATCAGTCAGATGTATGAGACGGGACAGGGACTGCCGAAGAGTCCGGAAGAAGCGAAGTTCTGGAAAGACAAGGTTGCACAGGACGAGGCCGATTACCAGAAACGTCTCGCGGCCGCGAGCCCCCCGTCCGACGCCGGCAGAAAAAACGGCCCGGGCGCCGCGGCTCGCACCGCATACGGTCCTAATGGGCCTCAGCCCGGCGAGGAGCAGATCGCCATCCCGAAGGAAATGCATTTCCGCGCGCAGCACTCCCTTACCTTCACGCTGGAAAGCGATGGCAGCCTGCATAACCGCACCAATCTGGGTGCAACCCGCAATTCACACCGCGTGCTCTCCATTGAGAAATTCACGCCCGACTCGGTCATTATCCACCGCACCGATTACGGAGACTTCCCGCGCAGCGAAACGATGACCGGCCATATGGGCCCCGGCTACAACACTGCCGTAGGCCAAGGGTGGGCCTTGAGCTGGGGAGACGCTCTTAATGAATTGCCCGCCAATGATGCAGAAGCAGCGCAGCTCATGGGCAATTCACCACAGCAGCAAATGGCAGAGGACAATATTTACATGCTGTTCCGCCTCTTTGGAGCTTTGGGCAGCTCTCCGGCGCCCGAGCCCAAGAAAAGCGGCATCGGTTGCGCCCCTGGGGTCGTGAACTACAACTGTGGCCGCTGACCAGCAAACGCCGGGAGCGTCGCCATGTCGGGATATATCCTCGGCCGTCGAGGGCGAACCTCGCGCGCGTTCGGTTTCACCGACGCCGTGCGCCCGGCATCGCAGGATCTGATCACTTACTCCGGCGAAGGACACATCATCACCTTTGCGCCCACAGGCACTGGCAAGACGTCAGGCCCGGTAATCTGCAACGCGCTCACCCATCCCGGCCAACTGATAGTCCTCGACATGAAGGGCGAAGTCCACGCCGCAACCGCCCAGGCCCGCCGGAATATGGGGCAGCAGGTCCACGTCCTCGATCTCCGTGACGGCGTGGAATCCGGCTCACTTAACCCGTTAGAACTCGCGGCGCAGTCCGGAGACGACATCGCGGCTATCGCCCGCAGCTTTGCCGCCGAGCTGATAGACCGCTCCCCCGATGAGCGCGACCCCTTCTGGTCAAATTGGGCGGAAACGATGATCGCCGGAGGCGTGACATGGCTCCTCGGTGACTGCGATGCCGAGAAGCTGAAGCTCAGCAAGTTGTTTGATCTCTTCACTGCCGATGATCCCAGCTACGCCATCGCGGTATTGCTGGATGGCAAAAAAGATAAAGTCACACACCGCAGCGCCAGGGCTGCATTCGCCTCTTTACTGAATCTTCCCAGCGAAAACACCCGCCCGAGCGTCCTTGGCACCGTGCAAAGCCATTTGCGCCTCTTCGATAGCGATCTGGTCCGCCGCCTCACCGATACGAGTTCCATCGACATCGACGCCTTTATCGCGGGCGAGCCGATGTCGATTTATATTATTGTTCCGCCGCAGCGGCTTGAGGCTTACAGCCCGCTACTCAGGATGTGGATATCCGGCCTTATCCTGGCGATGACGCAGCGCAAGAACCTGCCGAAAGAGCGCACGCTCATGCTCTGCGACGAAATCGGCAATCTCGGCCGCATCGACGCCCTGCTCACTGCGGCAACCCTCCTGCGGTCCTTCGGCCTGACGCTATGGTGCTTCTTCCAGAACGCCGCCCAGCTCAGCATCTACGGACCGCAGGCAAATACTCTGGTTGATAATGCGGGAGTGGTGCAACTCTTCGGCGTCAAGAACCACCGGATGGCGCAAGACCTCGCCAATCTCATTGGCGGAATCTCGCCAGAAGAACTCCTGAAGATGCCCTATGACCAGCAGGTAATTCTCATCGACGGCAAACTAAACCGCGCCAGCCAGGTACGGCACTATAGCGACCGGCATTTCGCGGCCACCAAAACCTGATGCCCTCGCTTCTCATCGCTTGCCTTAGCGCACGGCGCTTGCCGGTCGCCAGAAGCGAGTTCACAGTGGCCTTGACAGTCGCAATTTCTCAACCTACGGTTTACTGGCACGATTATGAATCCGAACGACAAGCCCCCTCCGCGCGATTACCGCCAGGAGGTCACAGACGATATCATTGGCATGCTGGAGCAAGGCACTGCGCCGTGGCAGAAGCCCTGGGAGGCGGGAGAACTCGGACGCAGTCCGTACAACCCCACCACGAATAAGTCCTATCGCGGCGGCAATGTGCTCGGGCTGATGATTGCCGGGATGCGCAAGGGGTACACCGATCCCAGGTGGATGACCTATAAACAGGCCGCCGATAGCGGGTGGCAGGTGCGCAAGGGCGAGAAGGCCACCGCCATTGAGTTCTGGGAGATTGGCCGCGGCAAGGATGACGAAGGCGAATCGGACGCAGATAAGCCGCGCGCTCGCATGATCCACCGCATCTATTCGGTCTTCAACGCCCAGCAAATCGACGGCGTTCCGCCGCTGGAAATCCCCGACCGTAAGCCGTTCGAGGTCATCCAAGCCGGTGAGGACATGCTGCGCAACTCCGGGGCCGATCTACGCCACGGCGGCGCGAAAGCTTATTACAGCCCGTCCACGGATCACATCCAAATGCCGCCGCGCGAATGCTTCACCGACGAGCCGCATTACTATAGCACCGCGCTCCATGAACTCGCGCACTGGACGGGCGCGGAGCATCGTCTAAAGCGGCTGAACAATTCCCCATTCGGCAGCCCCGATTATGCCAAGGAGGAAATACGGGCGGATCTGTCGAGCCTCTTTCTTGCCGCCGAGCTGGGCATCCCGTACGATCCGAAGGATCAGGCGGCATACATCCAGAGCTGGATCACGGTGCTGAAGAACGATAAGAACGAGGTATTTCGCGCCGCCTCGGATGCCTCGAAAATCTGCGATTACCTTCACGCGCTGGAGAGCGGAAAAGTAAAGAGCGAAGAGCCAGGCCCGTTTACGGAACGCGAGGCCGACGCAAGTCGTCAACGACAGGCGCGCTCTCGCTGAAGTCCGGCTCCGGCGTTTCGTCCTCGAACCCGCTGCCCGCCAGCAGCTCGCCGCCGATATCCTCTATCGCGGCTTCCATCTGTTCCCTCCAGGGCATCTTTCTCCTGTTCGGATGCATGGCCAAACCATACTCCCGTGACTTCCGCAATACAAGATGCGAACGGTACTTCCGGATTGAGCGCTTAAGCCGCATCGCGCTCGCTCACTCAGGCTTGACCGTGTAACCATACTGCACCCGATTCCGGAAGAATTGCCGAGACATCCTTCGTCTTGCGGCCCCATGTGAGCCATCGATAGGCTGTCGCCTTCCTCCAAGGCGAAAGTAGATTCTTAACAGGGAAGGTGCCCCTTCCCTCGCTGCAATCCTTGAAGGATTTCCGCGACCCATCCCAGCGGGGGCTTTGGCTGCCGCCGCCCCCGCAACGCCCCCCGTGTTCTTTCTTATTAAGGGGACACCCCTGCCGTCCGTCAAGCAATGATCTGCCCTGATCGGGTTTTGGCTCCCCCAACTCTTTTTGCAAAGAGCGCGTTCGCAGGCGAACGCAAAATCTTTCTTTTTTCTTAAGCCGCAAAAAGAGCAGGTGCCCCCAAAAAGGTGCTTGGCACCTCAGCTCCTTGACGAACGCCACCCCGAAAACCGGCTTCCATTCGGTTTTATGAGCGCCCCTCTTCGGCGATGCCTCAGAGACGCTCAGAAAACCGTTTTAACCACTTTGAAAAAGGAGACGACACCATGAACATCATCGGAAATTTCACCAAGGACGGCGAGAACTATCACGGCTCAATCAACACCCTGCCCTTTTCGGGCGCGGTGACGCTAGAGGCGGTCAAGGAAAAGCCCACCGAGAACACTCCGGATTTTCGCTTCTTCACCACGCGGGGGCGCAACAATGGCCGCATCCAGATCGGAGCGGCATGGAAGGAGCGCAGCGAGGCGGGCAAAGAATATCTGGGCGTGCGCCTCGATGAGCCGAGCTTTCCGGCTCCCATCTCTTGCCGCCTGATTCAGCTGGAAGGACAGGAAGGCTTTAGCCTCATCTGGAGCCGTTCATAAGCCACGGAAGCGGGCGGCCCGCAAAAGGTCGCCCGCCTTTCTTCCCAAGAACCCGCCAATCACAAAGGAATCCGAAGTTATGACCAAGACCTTAACGCAAGAAGACCTGCGCCAATTCAGCGGCAGCGAGCAATGGTTCAGGCACGGCCTCATACGCCGCATCGTGTTTACGGAAGGTGCCAAGCATGTGGCCGATGCCGGGGGAGCCTATTGGCTCTTAGATGAAATCGCGCTCGCGCAGCAATTCATCGAAGGCGTGGCCGCAGAAGCGTTTCAGGTATGGAAACTCGAAGTGACCGGCAGTTCAGGCGTGCTCACGTGCGAAGACGGCAATTACACGCAAGTCTTTCGCAAGGACATCCCGTTCACCGACTTTCCGCTGCCGGAAATCACCCTGTGGTTCACCGACAACACCATCCTCCTGCCAAGCGAATATTAACCCTCCGGGCGGCCTTCTCTTACAGGCCGCCCCTCTTCTCCCACCAACCAATGAAAGGAAACCCGCCATGACTACCACCACCGAAACCACTGCCATCGCGCTTAACAAGCTCACCACCTGGGACGGCAACGTCCGAAAAACGAATACCGCCGAAGCCATTGGGGAGATGGCCGCCTCGATAGCCTCCCACGGCTTGCTGCAATCGCTTGTCGTGAAAAAAGCGGCGCGCGGCAAGTTCGCCGTTGTCGCCGGTCAGCGCCGCCTGCTTGCCATGCGGGAACTCGCCGCGCAAGGCCGCATCGATGCTGATATGGCCGTTCCGTGCCGTGTGATTGCCGCAACCATGGATGCCGCCGAATTGAGCCTTGCGGAAAACGCGGTGCGGCTTTCGATGCATCCCGCCGATCAGTTCGAGGCTTTCCGCGATCTTATCGAGCGGGGTTCCTCGCCCGCCGATGTCGCGGCGCGCTTCGGCGTGAGCGAGGCAACCGTCAAGAAGCGCCTGAAGCTTGGGAAGGTCAGCCCGGTCATCCTCGCCGCTTACCGGGAAGAAACGCTTTCCTTAGAGCAGGTGATGGCTTTCGCCGTGTCGGATGACACCCACGCGCAGGAACAGGTCTTGGCGCAGCTCACGCACTGGCACGCCGACCCCTCCGACATCCGCGCCACCTTGACGCAGGATAAAATCGCAGCAACTGAGCGGCGCGTGCGTTTCGTGAGCCTTGCGGCCTACGAGCAGGCCGGAGGCGAAGTGGAGCGCGACCTTTTCACCGAGGACGAGGACGGCCTGTTTATCCTCGATGCCGCCCTGCTCGACCGATTGGTGACGGAAAGACTGCAATCAGAAGCTGAAAAACTCAAAGCCGAAGGCTGGAAATGGGTCGAAGCCCGCTCTTGCCTTGATTACGAAGCTCAGAGCGAATTTCGGCGGGTCTACCCGCAGCCCGTTGCATTTTCCGAAGACGAGCAAGCCGAGCTTGACCGCTTGGCCGAGGAATACGATGCGCTTGAGCAGGAAGAAGAGAACGAAAAGACTTCGGCCCGGCTTGACGAAGTACAAAACCGCATCAACGAGCTGGCGCAAAGGGAGCGGGCCTATACGGCGGAGGCGCTTTCCATGGCCGGTGCCATCGTCAGCGTGGGGCATAATGGCGACACGCACATCGTGCGCGGCCTTGTGCGGGCGGAAGATGTGCGCCCTGCCGACTTGGACGGCGAAGCGGATGAACCGAAGCTCACACCTACCCATTCCGCCACGCTGATAGAAAGCCTCACCGCCGCCAAGTCCGCCGCTCTGGCGGCGGAACTGACGAACCGGCCCGACACCGCCCTTGCCGCCGTGGTGCACGCCCTTGCGCTCAAAGTCTTCGCCCTTCACGGCGAGAGCAGCCTGCAACTTTCGCTCGCGCCGATGCGTTACCGCGAGGCGAGCGCGGGTTGCGAGGCGCTGGAAGCAGCCCGCGCCGCATGGGGTGAACGGATTCCGGGAGAGGCGGAAGCGCTCTGGCACTGGTGCCTCGCGCAGGATAGCGACAGGCTCCTTCAGCTTCTTGCCTTTTGCGCCGCATGCTCCATCGACGCCGTGCAGAAAAAGCACGAGCGCGCTGACACCTCTCGCCTTGCCCTCGCGGACGCGCTTGCAGCGGCCTTGGGCCTCGACATGGCGCAGTGGTTTACGCCCACGGGCGCAAATTACTTTAGCCGCGTCAGCCATGCGGTAATCGTGGAGGCGCTTGCGGAGGCCAAGGATACAAAGCCGATGCGCTCATGGCAGGCCATGAAGAAATCCGAACTCGTCACCTTTGCCGAGCGGGAAATGCGGGACTCAGGCTGGTTGCCCCAGCCGTTGCGCCCCGCCGCGTGACGGTAATCCGGGACGGCGCGATCCGCCGTCCCGGTTCCTTTCCCCGGCAAATACGGATGCAGACGGGTGCGGCCCGGCCAGATCGCTTCAAGGCGATAGGGACCTTGAGCGATCTGGCCGGGCCGCACCCTTTCTTTGTTTTATAGCGCCCGCGGCTATTTCGCCGTAAGCAGGCGGGCGCAATAATCCGGCACGCGCCGCACGGTTTCTGCGCGCGATAAACAGGAAGAGGCCCGCGGCAGCACCCATTCCACCACGTCGGCCCGCGCCGTGTTTTTGCCTTGCGCCGGCATCGCCGGCGCCTTCACGGAAGGGCGTCGTCGCCCGAAACGCATGGCGAGCTTGATGACCAGATACCCAGCCATTCCCAGCCACAGCAGCGTCAGGCCGTTGCGCGCCGCCTCATCGGCTCTTGGCGCTCGCATAACCATGGGAATAACCATGAGCGCCAGCGCCGCGACGATAACTCCCGTCCAGCGAGAAGCACCCTTCGGCCTGCGCGGCGCGGGTTTGGCGGCGATTGCGCGCGGCGCGCTTCCCATGGCGTCCCACTCCGCCCGCCACGCGTCGTAGCGACGCACCTGTTTTTGGGCCTTATGCACCGTTCCCATGAAACTAAGCGAGATGAGGCCCAGCCACCATGGAACCGCGCCGCCGAACCATCCAAGCACGCACAGCACGCAGACGATGGTAAGCGCGGCTGAGACGCGCCGCGCGGCGAGAAAACGCGATAGCGAAGTCGGAGGATTCATTGCGCGAATCTCCTCAGCATCATATTGCCGCCGGACGCCTTGAAGACGCGCCCGCCCTGAAACCAGATGCCGGTGACGATATTGCCGTTCGCGGCCCCGCCCGTTTGGAGAATCCGGGCGAACTCCCCCGGCTCAATGACATATTCCATGCTTTCGCTATAGCCGCGGTTGAAGTTTTCGGCGGTGCCCCGGCCGCGGTTGTTGCCCCAATTATTCCCCGCGCCGGTATTGGTGCCGGTGCTGTGCGTGACGCTATAGCCTCCCCCGCTGGAAGACCCGGAATTCGACGAACTGCCCGTGTTCTCGCTATTGCCCGCCGACATGCCTTCATTAAAGCTTTCCGAGCCGCCGACGCTCACATTACGCCGGCGCGTGAGATGCTTGCCAATCATCCGGGAGGCGTACTCGTTTGTCTCCGGGCAGGCGTTGGAGTGGTAGATGTGCGTTATAAATTTGCCGACCAGGCCGTGGGCTTCGTCGTGTCCGTTGGTGCCGCCCATCTTGGCGTAATAGGTGGGCAGCGATTGCGTGAGAAAAACAGGGCAGCATTTCGCGCCGCGCGCCATGCCGACAAACTCCCCATCATAGGAGTGCGCGGTCTCCTGCGCTTCGTCGCTCCAAAGGAACACCGGGCGCTCCCGGTGTTCCTTTGGCAAGCTGTTGCGGCCCAAAACCGCACGCTGCCACATATATTTGAAAAGCATCTGTGCGATGATGCCGTCCTCGTTCCAGGTGAGCGTCGGCATGGCGAGCACGATGACCGCGCCATGAAAGGTCATCTCCGGCACCACCGTGGTGGTGCGTCCGCAGAAGATGCGGTTGAGCCTGCCATGCTTGAAGCGGTCCAGCGCGGTCGTGATGGTGATGACCATGTTGCCGCGCGTTTTTTCAGGAATTGCCGGGTAGGCTTCCGTCCAAAAATGGATGTAGTCTCTTAGCGCTTCGCGCGGCAACGGCACGGCGGGACGGGTTTCAGCCGCCTCCATGACGGAATACATGAACGACTTAGCCTGCCAGCCGGCGCTGGTGACGTCCTTGATGCTGGTGGGTGCGGTGTTGATGAAGCGGATGATATCCGGGATGCTGAGCATACCGGACGCCGAATAAAGCGGCGGGAGGGTATAGCGAAGCAGCTGGCGCTTGGCATCCTCCCATATGGCCGCTTCACTTCCTCCCGGCTGGTTGGCGATGGGATTGGCGCGCTTGGCGGCTTCGAGAATCCGGATAAGGCATTCCGTCACGGTGCCTATGCCTTCCGCGCCCTGGCGGTCCATTTCATAGGCGAGGAAGTTGAAGCCCTCATTCTCATCGAAGAGGATGAGGGACTTCTCGCGCCCGTGTTCGCTCGCGTACCGTATCCATAAATCCACCTCCTCCGGTTTCGCTGCCGTCACGAGGCCGCCGAACCCGGCGCGCAGATACGCTCCTGCCAGCATTTTGCCCGATCCGGAAGTCTTGCCCGATCCGATGCCGCCAAAAATATGCACGCCCTGGCAGGCATCGGTGAGGGTGAAATAATCGCCCCGCGAGAGCTGTAAGAGCCGAGTATCGAGATTCTTAACGAACGGCATCTTAAGTTCCTCCTCCCCCTAGCTGGCGAGGACTTCGCCGTAAGCGGCGTGCGGCGAGCCTCGGTGCGGGATTCACTCGCTTTAACTTTTTTGGGGTGACATTCTGCGACTTCACTTCGGTAACAAGGCCGCCCATTCCGGGGCGTAAGAACGCGCCTGCGAGCATTTTTCCAGACCCCGAAGTCTTGCCCAATCCGATACCGCCGACAACAAGCACGCCCGCGCAAGCCTCGGGCAGCGTGAAATTGTCCAGATGGGAAAGCCGCAATATAGGCGTATCGGGATTCTTGACGTTAGCCATCTCAATTTCCTCCCCCTTGTGCCAAGGAAGCATGCGCCGGAAGCGGCGCGCGCGAAGTTTCGGAGCGGGATTGGGCCGCCCCTTTTTCTTCCCAGACCTCGAAATGCAGGTGGCTGGCTTCAATACCGTCGGGCGGGCCTACCTCTCCGATATCCTGGCCCTGATGGACGAAGGCGTGGTGGTGCAAGCCGTGAAGCGCCTCCCCAAGATGGGCGTACATGGTAAATGCATCGTCCCCGTGGGCCAGAATGACCACGTTGCCATAGCTTCCGCATTTACCCAGATAAATAACCACGCCGTCGCTTGCGGCGCTGACGCGCGTTCCCTTGGCCGAGACCAGGTCAACGCCGAAGCGCTCCCGCCAATGCTCCGCCTGAGGGCTCAAGGGCGACGAAGTGATGGGACATGGGCCGGAACTCAATGCGCTCCGGCTTACGAGGAACTCCCCTATCGATTCCGTGCGCGTGCCGAAAATCAAAAAACAGGCGGAAACGGCGAGCAGAAGCAGACCCGCCAGCGGCCAATATCTTAAATATTCTTTCCAATTCATTGTGTTTGTCCTTTCTTAAAAATTGCCCCGGCCTGTCCTTTCACCAAGGCATGCCGGGGCGTGGGTTTAGGATCCAACTTCAGCAGTAGTCGAGATCGAGCTCCGGTTCGTGTTGCTGTTCGCGCTCCGGCTCCATATTCGGCTCTACCTCACGGGTATGCGTGCGGCTGCCGAAAGACGGCTCCATCTCCTGCGCTTCCGGCCAGTGAGGGGCGTCATTATCACCCAGCGAACGGCCCCACATCGGTTCTTCCACGACCTTCTGGCGGATGTCGGAAACGACGTCGCCAAACGATTCAGACCAATGCTTCGCCATACTAAGCGGACCTCCTTAAGGTGTGAAAAACGCCCACCACGGTGCTGGGCACCGTGAGGAACACAGGCAAGCCAACGGGGATTGCCGTGATGAGGCCCACGGCCAACGCTTTAATGCGCGCGGCCTCCGCGTCATCGCCATAAAACCTAATCTGCGATTTATAGGTAATGACGCCGAGAACAACGGCCACGAGAATGGCAAGTGGGGCCAGCGCCCCCATGCTGATGACTGTGCCGCCAAAAAGCATGGC
>Ga0302325_10015885_pt1 | contig 15975 bp, 13 predicted proteins | sample Palsa_T0_2_FD_201948 | JGI IMG/M metagenome (GOLD analysis project Ga0302325, IMG submission 201948) | Peat permafrost microbial communities from Stordalen Mire near Abisko, Sweden - Palsa_T0_2 | ecosystem: Environmental > Terrestrial > Soil > Palsa > Peat permafrost | place: Sweden: Abisko... | reverse complement strand
TTAAGTGAACAGTATTGCGTTTAAGCCGCAGACGGCGCTCTTTTAAAAGCGCGTAGAAAGAAGAAACGGGGCGTGCTAAATAGATTGGCGGAATCATGTCATCCCTGGACCCATACGCGGAATATTACGCAAACCCGAGGGCATGTATAAATCCTTTATCAAAAGCGATTTTGGTGATTTTTAGTGCAGAAATTCGAAGTACACAGAATTCGGACTTCGGACATTCTGCGCCTGAAATGTGCTTACTCGGCCTTCAAATCGAAAATACGGTCAGTTTCCGCCGTCCGCACTCAGCACTCAAACCAAGCTTGTGTCCTCTGGCGGCATTGTGGCAGAATCCAGCCTATGGATCTTCGTTACGCTGCCACTCGTGTTGGTATGTGGTTTATTATGGAATCAAAACGCATGGCAAAGCAGGGAAAAACTGCGCAGGAAATCATTGCGCGTCTTAATGATTTCCGGCACGTTCTTAAAGATTGGCGAGATCGTCCGGTGCCCCTTCCGAGTGATGAATTCCCTGAGTTTTGGGATAGTCAGGCTCTCGAAGAATTCATCGTAAAGCGAAAGCCTGAATGGCTCAAAAACCCAGATACAGCTGACACCTTCCAGGGGCTGTGAAATAAATTACAACAGCAATAGCGGCGATTGTGCCCATCACCCTCCCGATTGAGGGGATGATTTGAAAGGATTCAGAGGGGGGATGCATAGCGTAGAACGTGGTAAATCGTGGTTGAAAACCCGATCTCTCTCGAAGTAAAGACGCCCTTTGGAGGCGTTATGGGGTTTGTCCCTCACGACGCCGCGACCATCGGCACAACCATTGTCGGCCAGAGCTGGCGGACGAATGTTCCAGAACAATCAACGCTTAAGGGAAACTGGAGCTAGGTTTGAGATAAAGATCCAGGCCTTCAAATTCGCTTTGATATATCGTTCCACAGAGTCGGGCGCGAATAGCCTCTCTGCTACAACTTGTGCTGTATCCTTACTGGCACCAAGCGAATACCGCGAAAGAACGGCTCAGCGCAGCTGACCTTTCATTGCTTCGTCCGTTCATTTAATCGGAGCGTTCCTCCTCGGGATTCCTTGAGTAGCCCCACAGAGCGGCATCCTCTGGGCCAATGAAAATGACTGTATTACACTCGAGCCCAAGCGGGAAGAAGCGAAGCCGAAACTTGCTACTATCTACGAAGGGAAAGGAGATCTCATTCGTAATCAACTCTCCTTTGGCCGGACAGGGATGACGATGAAGTCGTTCAAGGACCCGGACGATGGGGGAATCTCAAAAAAGGGGAAGTATTCAGTTAACGGAATACTTTCCGATATTCCGAGTTGTCGGTGGCGATCTAGCCCCATCCTTGCGTTTCATCGAGGAGAGCTCGGAATATTAGAGCGAGGCGAGCAAGGCCAAGAGAGATTCTTGCAATGGTTTCAGGTGGCGATTGAGTGGGATGCCCACGCGCCACGATTGGAAAACGGATGGTTCATCCCAGGATTGGCAATCGGCTTTGCTGTGCCGGCCTTCGCCCAAGAGAAAGCAGCTACCCCAGCGGTGCCCAACCCCTTTCAACCCATTCCTGCGGGCCCCGCATTAGTGCAGCAGCTTGAAGCGATAAATGATAGGTTTGATGAAGCATCCAACAAACACGATGCAGCCGCTGTCGCAGCGCTCTACACCGCAAATGCGACTCTTGTGACACCGCTGGGAATATTTTCCGATCGGAACGCCATCGAGAAATATTTCACAGATGTATTTCAGCGTTACAATCCTTCCGATCATTCTACAAAAATCAATTATGTCTATGCCTTTGGTGGCGACTTATGTGCAATCGGAGGGTGGACCTTAACTGTTAATGGCTCCCAGCGCGGCGGGGGCTATCTGATAAATGTGTATACCCCCGTGCGCGATACTTGGAAGATTCGTGCTTCAGTGTTTAAGTATGCGACAAATCCGTAGCCTCAGCCCTACACCGTTGGGAAGGATCCTCACCTAAAAGCCGGCCAACCGTTTCCTCTTTGGACGATTCACCTGAACCGTTTCCGTACTCCGAACTATAAGGTTTGGAAACTTGAAGATCGTTTAAGTCGTCTCAGTGCCACAGCTCCACCCGAAGAATCTTTGCCGGCCTGAGAATGCCGTCCGGCGGAAGAGCTGTAGTTCCACCGTCCGTTGTGAAGAATGCGACGCGACCCATCTCTCCGGCCTCACGTCCCCACGCTCCGCTCGATGGCCCTACAAGTTCCTCATCGAAGGGGCTCCCAGCGATGATTTCTCTCTCTTCGTAGCGATCTGGTTCCAAAGACATCCGATCAATTGTGTTCTCACGGTGAGTCGTCACATACGCGACTCCGGCATTTTCGTCGAGACAAAAGTCGTCCATCATTTTGTCTCCTCCCAGATACTCCGGAAGACCGAGCGGCGCGAGAGTTTCGCGGTCCACTCGCACCCGCATGAAGAGCTTGAGCACTGTGGAAGTGTAGTAAACATAAGAATTTCTTTTCGAGAAACGCAGGCCGTTCACTCCCGGCTGTTCGGGCTTCAACTCGCCTGGATGGTAGAGCATGCTGTAATGCTTGAGCCAAATGGATGCGGACGCACTCCGCCCATCCTCAGAGAGATCAACTCGCCAAATCATACTTGCGAAACAGTCGGCGACAAGAATGGTTCTAGGGCCCACTAGGCAACTCCCATTGAGAGCGCGAACTGGAGACGGAAAGGTAAGGACAAGCTCTGGATGAATCTCTTGGTTGGGCCTCCAGCCGCGTAGATCGATCCGATATAGAGTCGATGCGTGCGTTACGTATCCGTCGCAGACGCACAGGTAGAACACATCCGGTTCCGGTTCCACCATGCTCATCGGGGACGTGTCGAACGTAAAAAGTAGCGCCGGTTCCACTTGTTCGCCGGGCTTTGCCGGAGGAACGTACCATAGCTCATGCGTCTTCACAGAAGTGACAAGGATAGAGTTGTCAGCACGGACGGCGAGATTCTCTAGAAAATAACCCTTCGGAAAGGATGCAAGGGTGCTCAGCGTTGCCTTTTGCTTGTTTGTTTTCATGGATATACACGAAACTGCGTACCTACGTTATCGGCAGCGAGAACTCTTGCGCCAATGGCAGTCATTTTCTGGGTTTCTACGTCGTGGCTTCAGTCAAGTGAGGAGTACGGTGTAGCAACACGTTCAATCTCACCCGGGGTCAATTGCTCGCACGCATACTCTTTTTGACGCGTCACCGTTGTCTTTGCGTATGACAAGAGTTGTCAGGAACAAAGAACTAATCAATTCACGAGTGGCCTGACTTCTAAGTTTTGGAGTTCGTCCTTCGCGTGGGACGGCAGGTTTTCGCGTTTTCCGATTAGCCGGCCATCTCCAGCGCAATGCAACCGACTGTGATGATCTGGGAAATTATTTGCGCGCTTTCTGGAATTTTCGCCATACCCGAAAGCGAAAGCAACGCTTCGAAAATAGTATTGGAAAAGCTTATGAGAACGAGCCGAGGCTGCCGTGAAGTGGACAGGGTCTGACGTCGATCGACCGCAAACCAACTGTTAAGGAGACTACCGTGACACTACCGAACAAGACTGAACATCGGGCAATCGTCGATACCCATCGGCACCCGATCGGACCCAAGCTCGCAGCCAAGATGGCGGAGGCAGGCCTGTACGACCCGAAACAAGCATTCCCGCAGTCCAACGATAAGGACTTGATCTGCTATCGCGAGTTTTTCGATCTGGACTACGCCATGCCCAAGCAGCGCGAGGAAGGCGTCACCCTCAGCGTTGCCAGCAATGGAGGCGAGGTGGTCTGGTTTGCGCAGGATTTGCTTCAAGTCACCACCGGCGAGGCCCTTAAGTTCTTGAACGACGAATACCTTGAGATCAGGGATCGCTATCCCGGTGAGTTCGCGCTGATGGCCAACGCACACGCGCTCGAAGAGAGCTGTCGGCCGATCGTCGAGGAGATGATCAGCCAGGGCGGCGCCAAGGCGATCGCGGTGGCCTCCAGCTACGGCGACGGCGCGGATCGCGCCTACCTCGACAGCCCCAAGGCTGAATGGTTGTGGGAGTTTGCGGAAGCGAACGACATCGTGGTCCATATTCATCCACCTATGATGTCGGTCGGGCACGAGGTGCTCATGCAGTACCGCCTCAACGAGGCGGTTGGCCGACCCTTCGATTCGACCGTCAACGGTGCCCGGATGATCGGCTCCGGCTTGTTTGATCGCCACCCAAAGCTACAGGTGCTGATCGTCCACATGGGCGGTGAACTTGCGTCGGTCCTTGGACGCCTCGAATTCAATTGGCACCTCAACTACAATGGGGTCCGCAACCCGCCGCCTGGCAGGCCTTACACGAACAAGCGGCCGCCATCCGACTACTTCAAGACCAACATCCTGGTCGACACCATGGGGTTCAGCCCAATTGGAGTGCGAGCCGCGGTTGAAATGTGCGGTGCGGACCGAATGGTGTTCGGCACCGATTACGGTCCGATTCCATACGGGATCAAAGAGCATGTGCAGATCGTCGAGGACGTGCTTCCAAGCCCGGCTGAGCGCCAACTGGTGTTCTGGAAGACAAGCAACAGAGTATTCCGCCTGGGCCTATCCGATACCGATCTGGTTACCGAAGAGTTGAAGCTTCCCTCGCAAGACCGCTGTTCACCGATCTCGGCAGTAGCCTAGAGCCAGTCCCGAAAACCCGCTTTTTACGAGAAAAACACGCTGCAAGACGAGGCATTGCAAGAATTTACGGCTTAAACGTGATTTTTTAGTGTTGTTATCAGTTTTGGGTGTAAAACCCGTGATTTGGCGCCAAGCCGAGAGACACCTCTGGCATTGAGCATTGATTCTAACGGCTAACTCAGGACCATCGCCAAACCAGGTTTGGTAAGATTCCATGACTTTTCTGGCATGCGCTCCCTGTCGTACGTCGTAAGCAAGATGTCCCGAGACTTCGCTACGGCAACAAATGTCTCCGAACAAGGATGCGCCTCTCCCCGATACACAACGTTTGACAATATCTCTTCGACCCGTGTAGTCGGGCTCTACCTCTTGCGTCTTTTTTTCCCCTTTTTCCTTTTTCGGTGCAAATACCAAGCTTCTAATTGCCAATTGGCGCGGAGCCGTTACGTAATACGTACATTACGTACATTCTCAGGACGTTGGGGTCAACCTGCCCCAGATTTCCAAGGCGGACGGCAGAGGCCGGGAGAATTACTCATGGATGAACAATCTCAATCGTACTAAAAAAGAAAAGGAAAAGGCCGAATCACATAACGTGGTTCAGCCTTTTTGCTTTCAGCTTACGTACCGGAGCAGGGTTCTAGCGTTATGGGGTTTCGGATGCGTCAAATTGGGCGTCTTTAATCAGAAAATTAGGTTTCGGAAACTCAGTTATAGAAATTGCCAGTGGTGTTTGGACGTCGACAAATGAATCATTACTATATCGGTTGCCTCCGTTTGAATTTGTATCCGATATTCCAACAGCCTCGTTATAATAGTAATTAGTAAACACACAATTGCTTATTATAGACGCACTAACGTTTTGGAACTCGACGCCCATTGGTGAGCTTTGTGCAAATGGACGAAGAATGTTTATCAGGAAATTAATCTTATTAACAGTTAAATTCGTTAGATTATTGGCGTCAATTCCATAATTAAAATTCTGTATCGTACCATTCTTAATTGTGATTGGGCTACTCACCGGAGCACCGCCGACAATTATACAATAACTTCCCGGCGTTAAGCCTCCCATAATTGCGAACCCATTTAAATCTATGACGACTGGTCCCGGTAAACCTCCGCTTATGGATATCGCTGGTGTTCCAACCACCGATGGAAAGCTTAGATCACCTGTCAATTAGTTACGATCGTAGAAACGAGCGTTATGCATCCTTCCATGACTTGGTTTGCTTGCTCTACCGCAAATTTCTGCGAGTCGTGAAGCCATGCGTCGTAGTTATTTAAGGTGTCAGCTGGGTCATTGCGAATAAGAAGCACCTTCACAGGGTTCATTCCAGCGAGTTTTAGCAAATCATTGGTATCCATAATCACTAGTTACGTTTGGTTTTATTTTCGCACAAGTTGCCCTTAAACTATTGCCGATCCTTCATCCGGTGACCGGAACATATCTCCAAGGTGAATTCGCAGGAACAGTGGATCGATCTGAAGGGACGGCTGGTGAAGACGGGAATCAGGGAACGACAGGTTGCTTTGTCCGAGTTGGTCCACGCCATCCGGGAATACCGAAAGATTGCGGAAAGCAAACCGCTCACACTTCAAGGATCAGATTACGCCCATGCGGTTCAGGAATTGAACAAGTCGCTTCACGCACCTCGCGTGGCACCCGAGACTTCATGACCTCCGGAGGGATCTTCCATATATTGAGAGCATGAATAACCCCCCAGCCGCGATGAGTTGGGAGGCCAAAATTCTTCGGCTTGAGGAGGGGTGCCAGACCAAGGACGCCACCGCAAAAAAACAGGATGTTATGCTGGTTTGTGGGGAAGGCCGGCCAGGAAACGTGTCCGTAAAGCGCACGATGCTGCTTGAAAACCACCATCTTGGTGATACGAAACTCAAGGTATCCCGGGAAGGCCTTTCCGGATGAGGCTTGAGAACGTGGGATCGTCGTCCGCCTTGCGAGCGCGGTCGTTGATATGGCTTAGGCGCTTGAGTTCTGCAAAAGGCATCGACCTGTCGATAGCCCCGAGGTCGTAGGCATGTTCGTCGATAGAGCCATTCACAAGGAGCTGCCAGTCCCAGGGGTACGCCGAGCCGATGTGCTTGGCGTGGAGCCGGACGTTGGAAGTGCAATTGCTCAAGAGCTCGTTATACCACTGCGCTCGCTCGTGGAGCTCGTTGGCGCTTTGGAGGTAATCGAGGAAAAGGGCTCGGGACCGTTCCGGGGTCGCCGGAATCAGGTGATAGAGATAGACGTCTTCAAGCCGGTAATTGGTGCGCAGCCGCACGATGTCGCGCTCGTCGCCGATGACGTAATAGAGCTCGAACTGCCGGTACAAACCAGCGAGTGCCGAATAAGCCTGGCCCTTCGCCATCCGCGTCTCGATCGAAATGCAAACGTAACCCTCCGGACCGAAGTCGAAACTCACGAAGGTGTGGCAGATAAGAGTTGATCCCCAGTAGTTAGTAAAAAAATAGACGGTGCGCAAATTAGAAAGATGCACAGTCTTGGTTTCCCATCGCGGCAGGAAGTCGGTTTTGGTCGTGTAGTGGAAGTTACGGAAGTTGTGGATCACGACGCGGTCAGGATCAATTTCGGCATATGGCGCTTGGGCCACCTCTGGCTGCCAGTCGCGCGTATTGGAGGGGCGAATCGTGACCCACCATGCGGCCACGAGCGTAATTGCGCCGATAACCCCGAGCCACGCGCGCCATTGGGGTCGCACGAACAAGAGCGCTGCGATCGCACCCAGTCCAAAGACCGCCGCCACCAGAGGTCGACGCAACGCTGCGACCGGGAAATCGAACCAGAGCGCGCCGAAGGCCCACGCGATGCCGATCACTAATACCAACCAGCCGACACTCAAGAGGAACCAGCGAACTAAAAAATGCCTTTTGTTGAACCAATCCGGAAACTTCGGGACCACAATCGTAGCCAGAACAATTAAATCGGCGAGAATGGCAAGCCAGAGGAAATCGAACCCCATCGTAGAGGCATAAAAAGTAAGAATCGAAAGCACGCTCGCCAGAAATGCGTACCAAAACCGCTTAACCCAGGACCCGAGCGTTTGGCGCAAGTTGTGCAGCGAATAAATGTCTTCGGTGGGAAAGGGCGTTCTCTGTGCGCAGCCCGGTAGCATGTATAACACATGGCAGCCAAAAAAGACGGTCAAGCCCAAGCACAATAGCGTTAATCCCAGGAGCCAACGTTGCCAGTGATGATAATGTCGGAGGTTTGGCAAAAACGCGGCAAATACTCCAATCGCGGCGGTTGTGATCGTCATCAGAGCAGTAACCCAATCTTTCAAGAACTCTAAAGCTTCCTTCACATTGCGATCCCCAATGATGTCATTGGGGATCGGCATGCGTCGAATCAAGCCGAGGTCTCTGAGTCTTTTGCGCAGAGGTGTCTCAACCTCTTCCGGCGCCCGGCTGATATATTCGTACGCGTCCTGCTGGGACCTTGGAGTCAAAGTTTTCAGGTAGTTGATTGCTTCCTCGACCGAAAAATCGCGTGTCGTTTCCCGCTTAAAGTTGGAGCGCAGGGCTGTCCAGACTACCGCGTCGAAGCCGCTCGTTTTCAGCCACGGTGTGATAAGGTTATAGGCATATTGATGTTCGGGGTGAATTTCATCTGCGGGAAGGTTAATTGACGCATTTTTGCCAGCGAGGTCCGCATATCCGATAGAACCGTCCTTGCTGTTCTTTTCCGCCTCGCTGCGCTCTCCGGAAAAGCGCGTTTCCCGGATCCACAAATCTGTCACGGCATCCTCTAGAGTCGAGCGAGTACTCGCGGCAACCCGCGTAGGCGCATCAGCTCCATTTTCCCTATCAATTACGAGCGTCAGGCGTCCATCCTTTGAAACGCGTGAGAACTCGATGCGCAACGTCGGCCCACCCTGCTTAAAGAAATGCCCACAGAGCTGGCTCAAGCTGCCGGGATCCCAGACGAGAGAACCCCACCCTAAAATTGCGATCTTCATAGAAAGCCTAAGGCTTATTCTACTTGCTTACGATACCGTTCCAAGATGAACATTGAGTCAATCCCCCCACTTTGTGTGTGCCGGAATCGTAACTCTCATTGCCAACCGAGCAGACTCAATAGGCAGCGCATTCATCGATCTTTGTAACCGCCAAGATAACGAGAAGTTGTCCTGTTATTGCCTTATGTTCCAGTTTTGCCTTCCATTGTAAGAAGGTTGTGTTGGCGATACTCCTTCTCCTTCCACGCCTGAATCGTTCAGGCGCACATCAACGACATCAAACATCAAAAAAATGAAAACGCGCAAACTTGGAAACAGTAACCTGGAAGTGTCGGCCATCGGCTTCGGCTGCATGGGACTGAACTTCGGCTATGCCACTTCGCTCAGTAAGGACGAGGGTATCGCGCTAATCCGCGCTGCAGTAGAGCGCGGCGTTACCTTCTTCGACACCGCCGAGGTCTATGGCCCCTTCACCAATGAGGAAATGGTCGGTGAAGCGCTGAAGCCGATGCGGGACCAGGTGGTGATTGCCACAAAGTTCGGCTTCAATATCGACCCAGAGACGAAGAAGCAGGCGGGCCTCGACAGCCGACCCGAGCACATCCGCGAGGTGTGCGACGCGTCGCTGAAGCGGCTGGGCATCGAGGTAATTGATCTCTTCTATCAGCATCGCGTCGACCCGAACGTGCCGATCGAAGACGTAGCCGCCACGGTCAAGGACCTGATCGCCGAGGGCAAGGTGAAGCATTTCGGCCTCTCGGAGCCAGGTGAGCAGACCGTCCGCCGCGCCCATGCAGTTCACCCGATCACCGCGCTTCAAAACGAGTATTCGCTTTGGACGCGTGGACCGGAGACCAATGGGATTCTCGACGCCTGCGAGGAACTGGGCATCGGTTTCGTACCGTACAGCCCGCTCGGTAAGGGCTTCCTGACAGGCGCGATGAGCAAGGACACCAAGCTCGGTGAGGGCGACTTCCGGAAGATACTGCCGCGCTTTACGCCGGAGGCGTTGGAGAAGAACCAAGCGCTAGTCGATCTGCTGAAGCGCATCGCAGGCGAGAAGAAGGCGGCGCCAGCACAGATCGCGCTCGCCTGGCTGTTGGCGCAGAAGCCATGGATCGTGCCGATCCCCGGCACCACAAAGCTCCACCGGCTCGTGGAGAACCTCGGCGCGGCCAACGTCGCGCTGACTGCCGATAACCTCGCAGAGATCGAGCGCGCCGCGGCTGCGATCACGGTCGAGGGGGAACGGTATCCGGCGCACCTTCTCGCCACCACTGGCCGCTGATGTGACACCGATCAGGGCTAGCCCAGCGGATTGAACTCAACTCGCTGCTGCGATCTTCGAGCTTCCCCTGGAGCGTTACGTTCTCCTTCTCCACATCTGCAGATTGGAGACAAAATTGCACGGCTGCGGAGGGATTCTGCAGACGTTGGCCTGTCCCCTTGCCCGCTGGGCCTTCGGCTTTAAAGTCTGGACAGCTTGCGTATGAGTCCGAGCCTTAAGGATGCGGCCGGCTCTCTTGATTCATGGCTTGCGCATGCCAGAATCGATCTGCGTATAACTGACAGTCCTACTCCGGCTGCGATCAGGATCGGTTTGACAGTTCCGCCATCCGTTTCTCCATTTCTTCTGGCGATAGATCTTCAAGATGGGTGGCCACGTTCCAAACATGGCCAAAAGGGTCGGTGAATATGCCGGAACGATCTCCGTAAAATTGGTTTGCCACCGGTCTAACCTGCTTTGCCCCAGCTTTGGTGGCTTTTTCCATCACCGAATCGACATCTTCAATGTAGAGATGAATGATCACAGCAGTGCCGTCCACGGCATTTGGACTTTTTAATCTACCGGCTGTCGGACCGGTGGGTTGGTCAGCTAGCATGACCACGGAATCGCCGATTTGAATTTCAGCATGCGCGATCTTCCCACCGGGCATCGGCAGACGCATTCGCTCGGTTGCGCCGAAGACCTGCTTGTAGAATTCGATAGCTTCCGTCGCGCCTTCAACAATCAGATAAGGGGTGACGCTCGAATATCCACTCGGGATTGCTTTTAGGTTCATAAAATTCTCAGTGTGGTGACCGAGAATGCTGCGGCTCGATACGAAGACTTGTCAAGCACGGAGCCCTGATGCAAAAGGGGTCAGTCAAATTGACTGACCCGATTGCGTCGCCCGTCAGCGATGGGAGCTGGAGAGCCGTTTATAGCTTAATCGTCACCGCCTTCAATTCAGTGAACGCTTCGACTCCTTCCTGACCAAGTTCGCGGCCCCAGCCCGATTGCTTGAAGCCGCCCCACGGCAGATTAGGATCGAAAACATTGAAGCAATTCACCCAGACGGCGCCGGCGTTCAATGCCTTGGCCAGGCGCAACGCTTTGGAAATGTCGCGCGTCCAGATGCTGGCGGCCAAACCATACAGGGTTTGGTTCGCGACCGCTGGGATCTCTTCGGTGCTGCCGAACGGAATTGCACAGACCACGGGGCCGAAGATCTCCTCTCGTTCAACACTCATGGCCGGTGTGGTGTTCAGCAAAACAGTTGGTTCGTAAAAATAGCCGCGCTCGCCGACCTGCTTGCCGCCCGCGAGGATCTTTGCCCCGTTCTTTGCGCCATCCTGCACATAGGATTGTACCCGATTCAACTGCACTTCGGACATCAACGGACCGATTTCGCTCTCGGAATTGAACGCTGCCCCAAGTTTTATCGACTTCGCGCGTTCCGCGACGCCTTCCACGACACGATCAAAGACATTCTTTTCAACATAAAGACGGGAGCCGGCACAGCAAACTTGACCCGTATTATGAAAAATGGCCTGCGCAGCTGCGGGAATCGCCGATTCGAGGTCGGTATCGGCAAAAATGACATTGGGCGATTTGCCTCCGAGTTCAAGAGTCACGCGTTTCAAATTTCCAGCTGCTGCCTCGACGATTTTCTTTCCGACCTCGGCAGATCCGGTGAAACAAACTTTGTCGACATTGTCGCTGTGAGCTAAGGCGGCGCCGGCGGTCTCCCCAAAACCGGTCAGAACGTTAAGGACTCCCGGAGGTAACCCCGCTTGATCGCAAAGTTCCGCGAGCCGGAGGGCGGTGAGCGGCGTCTGTTCCGCCGGCTTCAGAATCACGGTGCAACCAGCCGCTAGCGCCGGAGCAATCTTCCAACTCGCCAGAACGAACGGAAAATTCCAGGCAATGATCGCAGCCACGACGCCGACCGGCTGCCGCAGAGTCACGCAATGATAGGGGTCGGCCTGGAGTGAGAGGTCGAAGCTTTTGCCGCTGAGTTTGGTGGCCCACCCGCCGTAGTAACGGTAGGTTTCGGCGGCAAACCACATTTCGCCGGTCGCCATCTTGACCGGTTTTCCGGTGTCGAACGCTTCCAGGTGCGCCAATTCTTCCAGATTCTCTAATATGAGATCGGCGAGTTTGAAAAGATACGCGCCACGTTGCGCCGGGCCCAGGGTGCTCCAACGCTTCTCGAAAGCGTACCGAGCAGCGGCTGCGGCACGCGCGACATCTTCTTCCTTGGCAGACGCAACCTCGGTGATGGCGGTTCCCAGAGCAGGATCTTCGGTCTCGAAGGTCTCTCCACCGAGTGCATCGACAAATTCGCCGTCCATATACAGCCGCTTTGGACGGGCCAGGAATTCCCTCGCTTTCACCGACAGCTGTTGTTCCGGACTATGAGTTAGGATGTTCATCTTTGACCTTCTGTTTTCTGATTAATTGGGAGGCGATAACTTATTGCCTGCGGGGGTGTGCTTACTAACCTGTCGGTCATTTTTGCAAATGGCGGACGATGTAGAAGAATCCATGTGACCTTTCAACAGCGCGGCGATAGAGGAATACTGCTCACCTAACGCCTGAGAGACGAGCTCCAACCCAGCTGACTATGCAACTCTGCCTGCTTGAGCACTGTGTCCTTTAGTAGAAATCGACGCTGCAGTGACCACGTAGAAAGACCGTTAGCTTTACTGCGAAGTATTCCGAGAGGCTTTCTATTCTGGCGCGCCGCATTTTGCAATATCTTTTTGCAATATTTTATTAAGATCCTAACCCGTCGAGAAAAACAACCTTTTTTGGGTATGGCCGCGGTTGCGCAGAGGTTCTTTTTCTAAGCCAACGCGTGTGCCCCCGCCGCCGTCTCCACGGACCCACCGCGAAGACGCGACGGCGTATTGTAGCATAGGCTTCCAGCCTGTAGTTGGTCCACAGGGCTCTTATTCAATGCACTATTCGTGTAGCCACCCGTTGGACCTGGGCGACGGCGTCTTTCCCGGACTCCGAACCGGTCAGGACTTTGTTCACGGTTTGGAAGAAAGCTGTCGAAAGCTGGTTGTAATCGGCGCCGGTGACGGTGGAAGGCCGGGCGACAGCGGTATTGAAAACGTCCACCATTATCTTAAACCATGGGTATTTGGCGAGCACATCCGGGTCGTTGTATAAGGCCGTTCGGGTAGGAAGAACGCTCCAGGCGATCGTCCGTTTCTTCTGGATCTCTGCCGAGGAGAGGTAACGAACCAGCTCGGCGCTGACGTCAGGCGCCTTCGAGTAAGCGGAAATCATTAACTGCCATCCGCCTAGACAGGCGGCGTGCTGGCCATTGTCGCCGCCCTTAGGCATAACCGTGACATCAAACTTTCCAGAAACGGCACTCTTCGGATCGGCTCCTAAGGCATAGGCGTAGGGCCAATTACGCATAAAGGCGGCGTTACCGGCCTGCCAGACATTCCGGGCTTCTTCTTCACCGTAGGTTGTCACTCCCGCCGGTGAAATGGTGCCAACCCAGCTGTGAGCCGTTTCGAGGGCGGTGATCGCGTTCGGGTTATCGATGGTAACTTTCTTGTCTGGTTGGACAATTGTGCCACCCCCGAAACTGTCAATCCATTCCAGGGCGTTGCAGGTGACGCTCTCGCTGGCCCTGCCTTCGAAGACGAAGCCTTGAAAATCGGGATTACCAGCCGCGCGCTCACCGTCCTGGATCTTTTTGGCCATCACCGCGAGTTCTTCCCAAGTCTTGGGTGGCGCGTTATAATCATACTTTGCCAAGAGATCGGTCCGATAGAAGAGCAAGCCGGCGTCGGTATAAAGCGGGATCGAAACAAGCTTGCCGCCAACCGTGTTATTTTGAATGATGCGTGGGAAATAGGCTGCGATTTCCTCCTCCTGGTAGTACTTCCTCAGATCAACGGAATGCGGGGCCGCAACCCCTTGCCAAATCACGTCAATTAAATAAACGTCCACGTCCGGGCTTTTAGCGGCCCAATACTGCTGATATAACGGCAAGGCTGCCGAGGCGTCATTGGGCCGGCTGATATACTCGAGCTTGTTGCCCGTTTTTTTGGCCCATTCTTCGGACACAGTCCGGGTCCAACGGCCGCCCTCACCCCCCTCCGGCTCGGCCGCAAGCCGAACTGTAACGCCTTCGCCGAACAGCGAGGTGGTAAGCAGGGAAGATAAAAAGGTAAAGCCGAAGATTCGAACGATGAATTTTGCCAAAGGCGGTGTAAATGGTTTCATTAGAGGTGAACTTCAATCAGTTGGAGTTTAATACCGGAGTAAGCGGCGAACGGCAGCCGAGCCGCTGTACTCCGTTCCCCGTTTTGGAGGGTGGTGCCTATTTTTGATACGATGAGTTGCCTGTCTTCATTAAGTTCCAAACGGATTACGAGGTGGAAGTTTCAGGGTTGCTGGAAAAGCGTTTAGTTGTTCGCCCGCGTCGAGATTCCGGCCGCTCGGTATCGCTTGTTGGATTGCAAACCGTTTGATACGCTCAGCGGACTATAGGGGTCGCAATTGAAAGAGTATTGTTCGCGTGGTGAGGAAGCTGGCCGATTTCACACCACACAATGGAACGTTGTCTTGCTTTCAGCGCAAAGCCAGGTGCCCGGCTCAAAGGCCGCGCTGGCGGAGTTATGCAGGCTCTACTGGCTACCGCTTTATACATTTGTTCGGCGCCGCGGATACAGCCCTGCCGACTCGCAAGACGTGGTCCAGGGATTTTTTCTGCACTTGCTTGACCACAAGGCGCTGGCGGAGGTCGATCCGCGGAAGGGAAAATTCAGATCCTTTATGCTCGCCTCAATCAAGAACTATCTTTCGAAGGAGGTTGACCGTGTCCGTTGCTTGAAGAGAGGTGGAAACATCGAGTTTGTTCCTTTCGATCCGAAGAACGCCGAGGAGCTTTATCGGTTTGAACCGGCCGATTTCTTAACGGCAGAAACAATCTTTGACGCGCGTTGGGCTACCATTTTGCTGGAGGAAGTGATGACTCGGCTGGCGAACGAATACGCCGCCGGTGGAAAAGAGACCACTCTGCGGGCGTTGGAGCCTTTTTTGGCTCCCGGCAGTGTCCAAGTCGTACCGTCGTACGAACAAGTAGCCGATCAGCTTCAAGTTAGCATTGGCGCAGTCAAGACACTTATCCACCGGCTGCGAAAGCAGTTTGCCGCCCTCTTGCGCGAGGAGGTTGCCCGGACGGTGTCCGATCCACTGGAGATCGACGAGGAGATCCATTCGCTCTGTGAGGCACTGATCGCCGCCGAAGGACGGTTAGGCCCATGAAATTGAACACCCGACGCACCTGCCCGGTTTGCGGCATTCCGTTTTCTAGAGGATTGAAATTCTGTCCGGTCTGTCTGCTCGGATTGGGCATAGGGGGAGGGAGCGAGTCTGGCGAGATTGGTCCGGACGCCGCTCGGGTTGGGTCAGCCTCCGAGGTGGCCCGTCAGCGCTTTGAACAATATGAAGTCGTCTGCAGCGAAAAGGGGACGCCGATCGAGTTGGGTCGCGGGGCGATGGGCGTCACTTACAAAGCGTTCGACGTCGATCTCCACTACCCCGTCGCGCTAAAAGTGATCGCCGAACGGTATCTCGGAGACGAGTCAGTCCGGCTTCGTTTTTTGCGTGAGGCACGCGCGGCGGCCAGCCTTCGTCATCCAAACGTCGCCTCGGTATTTCACTTGGGCAGGAGCGGCGCCAGTTACTTCTATGCCATGGAATTTGTGGAGGGCGAAACGCTGGAACACCTGATTAAGCGTTCAGGCCGGCTCGAGGTAAAGCTGGCACTGGCAATCGTCACGCAGGTCGCTGCCGGTTTGGCGGCGGTCCATAAAAACAACCTGGTCCATCGGGATATCAAACCAGCGAACATTATGATTCGTTTTGAGGAGGGAGGCACTGTGATGGCAAAAATCATCGACCTCGGCCTCGCCAAGGCGGTCGATCAGTCAGGCGATGAACGGACGATTTCAACAACTGGGACGTTTGCTGGGACTCCGGAGTTTGCCAGTCCCGAGCAATTCGGGGGAGTCC
>Ga0302325_10015884_pt1 | contig 15975 bp, 12 predicted proteins | sample Palsa_T0_2_FD_201948 | JGI IMG/M metagenome (GOLD analysis project Ga0302325, IMG submission 201948) | Peat permafrost microbial communities from Stordalen Mire near Abisko, Sweden - Palsa_T0_2 | ecosystem: Environmental > Terrestrial > Soil > Palsa > Peat permafrost | place: Sweden: Abisko... | reverse complement strand
GGTTCGGTCAAAGGGCGGAGGCCATCGCGTTGGCGACGCGAGATCAGCGAGCGCTCTTGGCGGGCTCCGGTCGACGCCGGAGAATCGAGTAGCGGCGGAATGAGACTGCGTGGGCCTGAGAGGACTTGAACCTCTGACCTCTTCCTTTCAGATCATCTCGGCGGCCGCCGCACCAGTCTGATGGCAGACAGGCGGCCATCCTGGCTCTCCGTCAGTGGCCGCTACAATCCCCGACTGACCAGTGCATCGGGCACGTGGCGGGCACAGATCCGTAGAACTGGGCGGCCGTCTGGGACTGTCCACTACTAGCCAGTTGGTCACGGCCACGGCGCTGCGTCGCCGACGGTGTAGCGTTATGCAGCCGTGCGGGTCCCGCGTGGAGGAGGGCACACGGAGGTGCAAGCATCGATAGCGCAGCGTGCGGTGGCTGCAGCGAGGTCGACCGCCTCGACGTTCGACTTGCCGGTGGACGCCACGGTCGTTCTCAACGACTCCAACCGCCTTGTCGTCCGCCTGATGCCATGCGATGTCGTTGCGCGGGTTACGCCTCCAGAGGCTCTGGCACCCGTGACTGCCAGGGCGAGCTGGCTCAGCGGGGAGGCGTATCAAGCGAGGTTGGCGACGGAAGTTGAAGTTGCGAAACGGCTCGCGGAGAACGACAGCCCGGTTGCTGGACTCGACCCTCGAGTCGAGCCACGGGTCTTTGTGCATGATGGCTTTGCAATCACCATGTGGACCTACTTTGCACCTGTTCGCCGAATGCTTCCGTCGGCCGACTACGCGCAGGTGCTCGAGTGTCTTCATGCCGGCCTGCGACAGATCGACGTCCCGACGCCGCACTTCATGGATCGCGTGGCGGCTACTCAACAAGACGTTGCGAGCCGTGACGTCACTCCCGATCTCGCTGAGACCGATCGGGCGCTTCTCGCCAACACGCTGCAAGATCTGAGCGAAACGATTGTCAACCGGCGCGCGGCCGAGCAGATCCTGCACGGCGAGCCGCACCCAGGCAACGTGCTCAAGACGAAGAACGGGCCGCTTTTCATGGACTTCGAGGATTCTGTCCATGGCCCCGTCGAATTCGACCTTGCTTGGGTCCCCAAAGAGGTCAGCGAGCGCTATCCGGACGCCGACCAAACACTGGTCGGCGAGTTCCGGGGGGTCGTACTGGCGATGATCGCAGCGCACCGCTGGAGTCGCGACGACCAGCACCCGAGCGGGAGACAATCCGGAGTGGCATTCCTCAACGCTCTGCGACAGGGTCCGCCCTGGCCTCCGCACGATGCCGTCTAACGCACAGCCGAAAGAGCTGCGGATGGTCGCACTCCGGCCCCGACTGCGAGTTGCCGGTGGTTGCCGCTGCTCTCCGTGCGATCAGGCAGCGGTCGGGCACCCGGCACGGCACAGTGTCGCTTACGACGGGTGGCACAATGCGCCTGTGTCGATCTCCGCGGAAGGCTCCCCTAAGGCCCGTATCGTCACGGCGTTGCTGCGGGACGGCGACCGGATTCTGCTCTGTCACCGATCTCCCCGGCGCCGTTGGTATCCCGACGTCTGGGACCTGCCCGGTGGGCACGTGGAGCCCGGGGAAATGCCTGGCGCGGCACTTGCTCGAGAACTTCGAGAGGAGCTGGGCATCAGCATCGCGGCGCCGTCGGGTCCGCCCGTGCAAGAAGTTCGTGGCGGCACGTTCGACATGCAGATCTGGCTGATCGAAGCGTGGACGGGATCTCCGGTCAACGTCGCGCCAGGCGAACACGATGCAATCGCGTGGTTCACCGAAGATGCGCTTGGAGAACTGTCCCTGGCTCATGACAGCTACCTTGCAATGTTCAGTCAGGTTCTTGCCGAGCATCGGGCCTGACCACGACTGCAAGCTGGGAACCGCTGATGGGGTCTGGTCTGCGGCTTTGCCGGGTGGGCCTGAGAGGACTTGAACCTCTGACCTCTTCCTTATCAGGGAAGCGCTCTAACCGTCTGAGCTACAGGCCCGTACTCGTGCCAACCTTCGCTTGCCTTGGCACGCCGGCCTAGGTTACCGCAAGCTGGGACTAGCTGCTCAGTCGGATTCCCTGAGCGTTACCTCAATGCCGCCCGTGAGGTGCGTCACCAGGTTGTACAGCGCGGCGCCGACCGTTGCCAGGGCCGTGAACAGCACCGCATTGATGGTGCAGACCAGCGCCGTGTACTCCAGCACCCGCGAGGCGCTGAACCAGCTCGATGCGTTAGAGCCGGGGTGAGTCTTGTTGTAGGTGATCAGCCCGACGGTCTGCTCGATCTTGGCGAACACGCCCAGCTTCGACAGCGCGAAGTAGATCACGGCGACGGCGACGAAGCAGACCACCCAGCCGACCAGGGAGATCAGGAAGCTGAACTTCATGACCGACAGCGGCTCGATCCGCTCCAGGCTCAGGAGCGCCCGGCGCGTGGGCTGACTGCTCTGCTGCGTCCGCGGCAGCGGGCCGGCCCCGGGAGCGCCAGGGCCGCCGGGGACGCCCGGACGCCGGACAGGCGCAGCCTTCGGCCTGGGCTTAGCCTTCGGCTTCGGCTTCGGCCGGGTCTTGCTGATGCCGGAGAACGAGGATCCCACCTTCGAGGCGAGACCGCGGGCGCCGCTGGCAGCACCAGCGACAGCCGCCATCGCGGCCGTCGACGGGCCCTGGCCGTTGGTCGGGGGGCCGCCGGCAGGAGCGCCAGCCGGACTGCCGATCGGGGCAAACGACGGAGACTGCTGGGTGCCACCCGGCCCCCGCGGCGTGCTTGCGCCGGAACGGCTCACGGAGTCTGCCGGAGGCCGGCTACCAGAGAACTCTGCTGCCGGAGCCTGCCTCGACTCGGCCGGGTCCGAGGCCTGGGCCTGGGCCTGGCCACCCTTGGACGGTGCCGCGCTGTCCGCGGCTGACGAGGACGCCGACGGGGACCCTGATGGTGCTGCGCCGTCCGAGCCTGCGCCGGGGACCGTGCTCCCGGAACCCTCGCCAGATGACCGAGATGGCGCCTCCACGCGGTTGTCCACCCCGTCCTCCTCCGTACCGTTCATTGACACGAGGTTATCCCCAGTCAAGTGGACCCGATTCGCTCGAATCAGAAACCCTGCTACGGCTGATCGTTATGACGCCGGAACAATCCAGGTCGTTGCGCCGCCCCGTGAAATCCCACTGGGGCAGCCTTCCCCGTGCCAGCCCGGCGTCCCCCGTAACTACCGACATTTTTGAGTTACTTTTGGGCACGATACACGGTCCGTCAACTGAGCTACCAGCAAAGACTGACAGGAGGAGCCGGCCGCAGCCGGGCCCCCGGCCGGCTTCGTTACTCTGTGCCGTCGTCAGATTCCGGAGCGCCGGCAGCCGGGGTGGCCGTTTCGGCACCGCTTTCGGCAATCTCGGCATCTTCGTCTGACTCGCTCTCCGCTTCGGCGTCAATTACTGCCTCAGCCGCAGTTGCCTCGGCATTTCTCGCGATGGCCACCAGGCTCTGGCCATCGCCGAGGTTCACGAGCCGGACGCCCATCGTCTGGCGGCCGGAAAGCTTGATCTCCGCCGCCGGGGTCCGGATGACGCCGCCTGCCGAGGTGATCGCGAAGACTTCATCCTCGGGCTGGACCATCAGCGCGCCGATCAGCACGCCCCTGGCGTCGACGATCCTGGCGGTGACGACGCCGAGCCCGCCGCGGCCCTGGACCGGGTACTGATCGGACGGCGTCCGCTTGGCGTAGCCGCCGCCGGTGGCCACCAGCACGTCGGCACCTTCGGTGACCACGTGCATGCCGAGCAGCTCGTCGCCGTCAGTGAAGCGCATCCCGATGACGCCCGAGGTTGCCCGGCCCATCGGCCGTAGGGCATCGTCGGACGCCCGGAACCTGATTGCCTGCGCGTGCTTGCTGACCAGCAGCAGGTCCTGATCGGCTGAGACCAGGCGCGCGGCGATGACCTCATCGTCCTCACGCAGGTTGATGGCAATGATGCCACCCGTGCGGGATGAGTCAAAGTCGGTCAGTCGCGACTTCTTGACCAGTCCGGACAGGGTGGCCAGCACCAGGTACGGCGCGACATCGTAGTCACGGAGCGCGAGGACCTCGGCGATGTGCTCGTCCGGCTGGAAGGCAAGCAGGTTGGCCACGTGCTGCCCGCGCGCGTCCCTGGCCGCCTCCGGCAGCTCGTAGGCCTTCGCCCGGTAGACCCGTCCCTTGTTTGTGAAGAACAGGATCCAGTGGTGCGTGGTCGTGACGAAGAAGTGGTCCACGATGTCGTCAGTCCGCAGCTGCGCCCCGCGGACTCCCTTGCCGCCGCGCCGCTGGGCCCGGTACAGGTCCGTCTTGGTGCGCTTGGCGTAGCCGCCGCGGGTGATGGTGACGACCACGTCCTCCTCGGCGATCAGGTCCTCCATGGACATGTCGCCGTCGTACGCGATGATCTCGGTCCGCCGGTCGTCGCCGTACTTCTCGGTGATCTCCGCGAGCTCCGAGCTGACCGTCTGCCGCTGCCGCTCAGGCGAGGCCAGGATGGCCTCGTACTCGGTGATCTGGGCCAGCAGCTCCTCGTACTCGTCGATCAGGGCCTGGCGCTCGAGGGCGGCGAGACGGCGCAGCTGCAGGTCGAGAATGGCAATGGCCTGGATCTCGTCGATGTCCAGCAGGTCCATCAGGCCCTGCCGGGCGGCGTTGGCCGACTCGCTGGCCCTGATGAGCGCGATCACGGCGTCGATCTGGTCAATGGCCTTGAGCAGGGCGCGCACGATGTGCATCCGGTCCTGCGCCTTGCGCAGCAGGTACTGCGTGCGCCGGACGATGACCTCGATCTGGTGGTTGACCCAGTACCGGATCATCTGGTCCAGGCGCAGCGTGCGCGGCACCCCGTCGACCAGCGCGACCATGTTGGCGCCGAAGGTGTCCTGCAGCTGGGTGTGCTTGTACAGGTTGTTGAGGACGACCTTGGCGATCGCGTCGCGCTTGAGCACGATGACGATCCGGCGGCCGACCCGGGCGCTGCTCTCGTCCTGCACATTCGCGATGCCCGTGATCCGGCCGTCGTTTGCCAGCTCGGCGATCTTCTGGATCAGGCTGTCAGGGTTCACCTGAAACGGCAGCTCGGTCACGACCAGGGTCGTCCGGCCCCTGCTGTCCTCCTCGGCTTCCACCACGGCGCGCATGGTGATGGAACCGCGGCCGGTGCGGTACGCGTCCTGGATCCCGCGGCGGCCGACGATCTGCGCCGCGGTCGGGAAGTCCGGGCCCTGAACCCGCTCGAGCGCGGCCTCCAGCAGCTCCTCGTCAGTGGCCTCGAAGTTCTGCAGGCACCACTGCGCCGCGGCGGCGACCTCGCGCAGGTTGTGCGGCGGGATCTTGGTCGCCATCGCGACCGCGATGCCCTCGGAGCCGTTGACCAGCAGGTTCGGGAACCGGGCCGGGAGCACCACGGGCTCGGCCGACTTGCCGTCGTAGTTCGGGCGGAAATCGACGGTGTCCTTGTCGATGTCCCGCAGCATTTCCATGGCCAGCGGTGCCAGCCGGCACTCGGTGTACCGCATGGCCGCGGCCGGGTCGTCGCCGGGCGAGCCGAAGTTGCCCTGACCGTCGACCAGCGGCATCCGCATGGCCCAGTCCTGCGCCATGCGGACCAGGGCGTCGTAGATGGCCGAGTCGCCGTGCGGGTGATAGTTGCCCATGACGTCGCCGATGACGCGGGCGCACTTGAAGAAACCGCGGTCCGGCCGGTACCCGCCGTCGTACATCGCGTACAGGATGCGGATGTGGACGGGCTTCAGCCCGTCCCTGACGTCCGGCAGTGCCCGGCCGACGATGACGGACATCGCGTAGTCGAGGAAGCTGCGCTGCATCTCGACCTGGATGTCGACGGGCTCGGTCCGGCCCCGGCCCTCCGACGGAGCGTCAGGTGTGGTCACGTCAGGCACTTACTGCTTCCTTCCCTCATGCCGTGCCCCGGGTTGTCCCGGCTCACGCCGGCCGCGGACTCGCGGGAGGCTGCCCGCGGGGCGGCCTCGTTCCCGGGTCTAGATGTCGAGGAACTTGACGTCCTTCGCATTGCGCTGGATGAACGAGCGGCGGGCCTCGACGTCCTCGCCCATCAGCACGCTGAACATCTCGTCGGCCTGCGCCGCGTCATCCACGGTGACCTGCTTCAGCAGCCGCCGGGCCGGGTCCATGGTGGTCTCCCACAGCTCGGTCGCGTTCATCTCGCCCAGGCCCTTGTACCGCTGCACGCCGTCGCGCTGCACCTTGCGGCCCTCGGCGGCGGCAGTCTCGATCACCGCGTCCCGCTCCCGGTCGGAGTAGGCGTAGCCGGGCGGCTGGTTGCGGCCCTCCCACTTGATCTTGTATAGCGGCGGCTGCGCGAGGTAGACGTGGCCGGCCTCGAGCAGCGGCTTCATGAACCGGAACAGCAGCGTCAGCAGCAGCGTGGTGATGTGCTGGCCGTCCACGTCCGCGTCCGCCATCAGGATGATGTGGTTGTAGCGGAGCTTGGTGATGTCGAACTCGTCGTGGACCCCGGTGCCGAGCGCCGTGATCATCGACTGCACCTCGTTGTTCTTGAGTACGCGGTCGATCCTGGCCTTCTCGACGTTGAGGATCTTGCCGCGGATCGGCAGGATCGCCTGGAACTTGGAGTCCCGGCCGCCCTTGGCCGAGCCGCCTGCCGAGTCGCCCTCGACCACGTAGATCTCGCAGATCGCCGGGTCGCCGGACTGGCAGTCGGCCAGCTTGCCGGGCAGGCCGGAGCCGCCCATCGCGCTCTTGCGGGTCAGGTCCCTGGCCTGCCGGGCAGCCAACCGCGCCCGCGAGGCCTGGATGGCCTTGATGACGATGCCCTTGGCCTCGCCCGGGTTGCGGTCGAACCAGTCCTTGAGATGGTCGTTGCAGACCTTCTGGACGAACGACCGGGCCTCGGTGTTGCCCAGCTTCTGCTTGGTCTGGCCCTCGAACTGCGGCTCGGACAGCTTCACGTGAATGATCGCGGTCAGGCCCTCGCGGATGTCCTCGCCGAGTAGGTTGACTTCCTTCTCCTTGAGAAAGTTCTGATCGCGCGCGTACTTGTTGACGATCGAGGTGAGCGCCGACCGGAAGCCCTCCTCGTGCGTGCCGCCCTCCGCGGTGTTAATGGTATTGGCGAAGGTGTGGACGGACTCGGAGTAGGACTGGGTCCACTGCATCGCGATCTCGGCCGAGATCCCCTCGGCCTCGTCGCCGAACTCGATGACCGAAGCGTGCACCGGGTCCTTGGTGGCGTTGAGATAGCGGACGAAGTCAGCCAGCCCGTCGTCGTACTTGTAAGTGGCGACATGCGGCTCGCCGTTGGAGTGGTCGGGCCGCTCGTCCGTCAGGGTGATGGTCAGGCCGCGGTTGAGGAAGGCCATCTCCTGCATCCGGCGCGACAGCGTCTCGAACGACCACTCGGTCGTCTCGAAGATGGTGTCATCAGGCCAGAACGTGATGATCGTCCCGGTCTGCTCAGTCTTTTCGCCCTTGTCCAGCGGCGCGGTCGGCACGCTGGCCGCATAGGACTGCCGCCAGACGTAGCCGTCCTTCCTGACCTCGACCTCCAGACGGCTGGCCAGCGCGTTGACGACCGACACGCCGACACCGTGCAGGCCGCCGGAGACGGCATAGGACTGGCTGTCGAACTTGCCGCCAGCGTGCAGGGTGGTCAGGACGACTTCCAGGGCCGGGCGCTTTTCGACCGGGTGCATGTCCACCGGGATGCCGCGGCCGTTGTCGGCGCACCGCACGCCGCCGTCAGCCAGCAGCGTGACCTTGATGGTGTCGGCGAAACCGGCCAGCGCCTCGTCCACAGCGTTGTCCACGAGCTCTTGCACCAGATGGTGCAAACCACGCTCACCGGTCGAACCGATATACATTCCGGGTCGCTTGCGGACTGCCTCCAGGCCCTCCAGGACCGTGATCGAACGTGCGTCGTAGGACAAAGCTGAAGCTCCTCTAGAACAGGGCAAACACATAGGTCCGACGGGTCATAGCCCCCAGCTGGCGTCAGTCCTAGTGCGCTTGTTCATTTTACCTGGAGGTACCCTCAGCCTCAGCCGTACGTGTCACGCGGGCCGCGGCTGCCGCGAACCCGCCATTCACCTGGCTTCCGCGTGCCGCTGGCCGGGCCGTGAACCTTGACCCGGCGGACCGTTCCGTCCCCTAGCTCCTGGTTTAGCCGGCGGACGAGCTGGGCCGCCAGCAGCCGCACCTGGGTCGCCCAGGCCGTCGAGTCCGCCGCCACGGTCAGCTCGCCGTCCGTCAGGGTCTCCGGGGTCGTGTGCGCGGCCAGGTCGGCGCCGACGATCTGTGCCCAGCGGCCGAACACTGAGCCCGTCGCGGCCGCCAGCGTCCAGCCCTCGGCGTCCAGCATCCGGCCGATGGCGGCGGCCAGCGGCTGCGGATCGTCGCGCTGCGGCTGGACCGCGAAGCCCGGCCGTGCCCCGGCCCTGCGGCCTAGCCTGCCTCCCGGTGCCGCCGGCGTGCCCGGGCGGCCCGCCAGAGGGCCTTCCAGGCCGGGAACGGGGTCTGGCCCACCGCCGTGCTCCGCCCGTCCGCGGCCGCCGGCACTCGCCGGGCCCGTGCCCGCGCCACCGGCATCGTCCGGCGGAGGCTGCCGGGGCGGCGGAACCGGCCGCAGGCCCCTCGCCCGCGCGTCAGCCCTCGCGGCGGACAGCGCCTCCCTGGCACGGCTGACGGGATCATTGCTGCCGGCGGGCTGGCCGCTGCCGGAGTCGCTGTCCTCGCGGTGCTCAGGCACGGGTCACCGTTCCGCCGGACACCAGGAACCGGGCGCCGGTCAGGCCGGCCGGGACGTCCTCGGGCACCGCCGCCGTAACCAGCACCTGCTCGGCGTCGGCGACCAGCTCAGCGAGCCGATCCCGGCGCCCGGTGTCCAGCTCGGCGAAGACGTCGTCGAGCATCAGCACCGGATCATCGCCGCCGACGCGCAGGAGCTGGTAGCCGGCCAGGCGCAGGGCAAGGGCCAGCGACCAGGACTCGCCGTGGCTGGCGTAACCGCGGGCAGGCAGGCCGCCGATGGCCAGCTCGAGCTCGTCGCGGTGCGGGCCGACGAGGCAGACGGCCCGTTCCAGCTCGGCCCGGCGGCGCAGCGCCAGGGCCTCCCGCAGGGTGCCGGCCAGCTTCTCGATGTCGGGGTCCGGCTCGTCATCGGTCTCGCCGGCTGCGGAGCCGGGACCAGGCCGCACCCCGAGGCCGGCGTCGTACTCGGAGCGCACCGTGGCCGCGGCGGACATCCGGTAGCGCAGGCTGGTATCGCGCTCGGTTCCTGAGACCGCGCTGTAGCTGCGGGCGACCAGGTCCCGCAGCTCGCCGACAAGGCGCAGCCGGCCGGCGATGAGCTGCGCGCCGGCGGTGACCAGGTGGTCATCCCAGACCTCCAGCGCCCCGGCGGGCACCGCGCCCCTGGCCTTGGCTGACTTCAGCAGCGCCGTCCGCTGCCTGAGGACGCGCTCATAGTCGGCCCTGATCCCGGCGTACCGCGGCCGCATCGCGACCAGCAGGTCGTCCAGGTACCGGCGGCGCTGATCGGGATCGCCCTTCACCACGCTGATGTCCTCCGGTGCGAACAGCACGCACCGCAGCACCCCGAGCACCTCGCGCGGCCGCGGCACGGGTGCCCGGTTCAGCCGCACCCGGTTCGCCCGGCCGGCGTTGACCTCGATCTCCAGCAGGCTCTCCCGGCCCGCTGATACGACTACCGCGCGCAGGATGGCGCGTTCGGCGCCTTGCCTGATCAGCGGCGCGTCGGTGGCGACGCGGTGGCTGCCGAAGGTCGCCAGGTAGCCGGCTGCCTCGACCAGGTTGGTCTTGCCCTGGCCGTTGAATCCCGTGAACGTGGTGACGCCAGGCTCAAGGGCAAAATCGGCTGCTGCGTAGCTGCGGAAGTCAGTCAGTGACAGCCGGCTCAGGTACACGCCTGCGAGAGTAGCGGCAGGCTCAGCCGCCGAGGCGGATAGGCATCAGCAGGTACCGGAACTCGGGATTCCCGTCCGGGCCGGGCTTGCCGGTCAGCAGGGCCGGCTTGCCGGGCTCGGTAAACGAGATGCGCACCGTGTCCGAGTCGATGGCGGCGAGGCCGTCAAGCAGGTACTGCGGGTTGAAGGCGATGGACAGGTCGTCACCGGAGAACTCGGCCTCGATGACTTCCTCGGCCTGCGCCTCGTCGCCGGTCCCGGCTTCCAGCATGAGCTGCCCGGCACTGAACGACAGCCGCACCGGGGTGTTGCGCTCGGCCACCAGGGCGACGCGCTTGACTGACTCTGCCAGCAGGCCGACCGACAGCTCGGCGGCCGCGTTCACGCTCTTCGGCAGCAGCGACTGGTAGCGCGGGAACTCGCCGCTGAGCAGCCTCGTCGTCGTCCGTCGTCCGGCGCCCTCGAACCCGATCATGCCGTCTCCGGCGGTTCCTTCCGCGCCGGGGAGTGCCAGCGCGATCGACACCTGCGCGCCGTTCGTCAGCGAGCGGGCGGTGTCCGCCAGGGCCTTCGCCGGGACCAGCATCGCCGCGGCCAGATCGGGCCGGGCCGGCGTCCAGCGCAGCTCGCGGACCGCCAGCCGGTACCGGTCGGTGGACACCAGCGTCAGCGTCTCGCCGTCGATCTCGATCCGGACGCCGGTCAGGGCAGGCAGCGTGTCGTCCCGGCCTGCCGCGGTGGCCGACTGGCTGACGGCCGTGGCGAACGCGTCGCTGCCGATGGTCCCGGCCGCGGGCGGCATTTCCGGCAGCGCCGGGTACTCGTCCTCCGGCATGGTCAGCAGCGTGAAGGTGGCGCTGCCGCAGGTCAGTACCGCCCGGCCGTCGCGGGCGTTGATGTGCACGGGCTTGGCAGGCAGGCTGCGGCTGATCTCGGCGAGCAGGCGGCCGGAGACCAGGGCCGTGCCCGCCTCCTCGGTGCTGACCGGCACTGAGGCCTCGGCTGAGACGTCGTAGTCGAAGCTGGACAGGACCAGCTCCTCGCCAGCCTGCAGGCGGATGCCCGCGAGGACGGGAATGGTGGGCCGGGCGGGCAGGGCCCGGGCTGTCCAGGCGACTGCCTCAGCGAGCACGTCACGCTCAAGGACGATCTTCACCTGTCGCCCTCCTTTTCTCGTCGGGGTCTCATCGGGTCCGGGCCTGGCGCCGGGGTGACGGAGTGCCTCCGGACCGCCGCATGCCTGCTTGGACTTGGATCTGTCGGCGATTACAAAACTGGTAGTCGTCATAGGGACGGTGGATCCCGGGGATAACCAGGGTCCGCCCAGCTAGGGCACCTCGCGCCCGTGCACAGTGCCTGTGGCCGGCCCGGGTGCGGGAGTCAGCAGGCCTGTGGGCGGCGAGCAGGCAGCTGCGCTTAACCACCGCGTTACCCCCCGGTTGACTGCGGTTTTCCTCCGCATGTCCCAAGGTGGTCCACAGCCTTATCCACAGCCTGTGTGCGTACATTGTGCCTGGCGCGCGTTTTGCGTATACGGACGTGCACATGGCGTGGCAACGCGCAGGCTGCCGCGCTGTCCTGATCTGGCCCGTGCTGCTCATCCCGACCGTGCTCATCCGGACAGTGCCTGCTGCTTGATCCGGTTGGTGAGCTCGGTCACCTGGTTGTAGATCGCCCGGCGCTCGGCCATCAGCGAGCGGATCTTCCGCTCGGCGTGCATCACGGTGGTGTGGTCGCGGCCGCCGAACTGCTGCCCGATCTTGGGCAGCGACATGTCGGTCAGCTCACGGCACAGGTACATGGCGATCTGCCGGGCGGTGACGAGCACGCGCGACCGGGACGTCCCGCACAGGTCGTCGATGGACAGGCCGAAGTACGAGGCGGTCTGGCCCATGATCGTCGCGGCGGTGATGTCCGGCCCGTGCGTCTCGACGATGAGGTCCTTCAGCACGAACTCGGCGAGCTGGAGGTCTACCGACTGCCGGTTGAGGCTGGCGAACGCCGTCACCCGGATGAGCGCTCCCTCCAGCTCGCGGATGTTGGTGGAGATGCGGGAGGCGATGTACTCCAGAGCCTCCGGCGGCGCGTTCAGCCGGTCCTGCACTGCCTTCTTGCGCAGGATGGCGATCCGGGTCTCCAGTTCGGGCGGCTGGACATCGGTCTGCAGGCCCCACTCAAACCGGCTCCGCAGCCGGTCCTCGAGCGTGACCAGCCGCTTGGGCGCGCGGTCGGAGGAGATCACGATCTGCTTGCTGGCGTTGTGCAGCGTGTTGAAGGTGTGGAAGAACTCCTCCTGGGTTCCTTCCTTGTTCTCCAGGAACTGGATGTCATCCACCAGCAGGACGTCAACATCGCGGTAGCGGCGGCGGAATCCGTCCTGCTTGCCGTCGCGGATCATGTTGATGAAGTCGTTAGTGAACTCTTCCGAGCTCACGTACCTGACTTTCAGTCCCTGGTAGAGGCTCTGCGCGTAGTGGCCGATGGCGTGCAGCAGGTGGGTCTTGCCGAGTCCTGAGTCGCCGTAGACGAACAGCGGGTTATATGCCTTCGCGGGCGCCTCGGCGACAGCGACGGCGGCCGCGTGCGCGAACCGGTTGCTTGAGCCGATGACGAAGGTCTCGAAGGTGTACTTGGGGTTCAGCCTGGCCTGGCCTGGCGCCGGCGGCTGGGTGCCAGGGCGATGCGGTCCTCCCTGCCGCTGGAGCGGCAGGGAGGGCTGGCCCGGCGGACGGCCCGCGATCCCGTCGGCCGCCGGGGCGTGGGCCGCCAGGCCGAGGTCGTGCCGCGTGAGGTCGGCAGCGCGGTCATCGCCCGGGCCTGGCTCTGCCCGGCCGGGGAACGCGCCGAGACCAGGCCGCGGCGCCGCGCCGTCGAGATCGAGCTGGGGCTGAGCCAGGCTGCCGTTGCCGTAGCGGCCGCCGGTGAGCGAGCCACTGCCCCCGGCTGCCGCGGCGGCGTGGCCGTTGTGGTCGCCCAGCCCGGTGTCGTCGAAGTCGCGGTAGGGAGCGCCCGGATCGGCGCCGATCGTGGCGGCCGGCAGCGGTCCGGTGACGTCGTCATCGGCCGCGGGTCTGGCCCGGTCGCCGGGCCGGCCGGATGGCTCGCCGAGGCCGGCGGTCGCGCCGGGATCGACAGTGACGGCGAGCTGGATGCCGCGAGCGAGCTCGCGCGACAGCGCATTGGTGATCAGCGCGCGCAGCCGCGTTTCCAGCTGCTCCTTGACGAACTCGTTCGGCGCCGCGATGAGCGCCGTATTCTCTACCAGGCCGAGCGGCCTGGTCAGCTGCAGCCAGGCACGCTGGTGCGGCTCGATATGCATGTCGGCTAGGTCGGCCAGCGAGCGGGCCCACACCTCCGAGAGGTCATCGTCGCTCATCGGCCGGTCACCCGAGCCCCCCACATGTGATCAACAGGTTTTTCCACAGCATGTGCACGTTGCAAGATGAGGCAGTCCTGGCGGTTCTGGCAGCTTCCACGGTCGCTCAACCGACACGAGTGCAGCTGGTGGCTCCTGGACCGCCCAGCGCGCTGCGCTATCCACAGCCTAGGGCTGTCGTTCGGAGTCCGTTCGCGAAACTCGACAGTCGGACCCGGCGCGGCACGTTGAGTGGCCGGGCCGAGAATGCTACCGCCATGGTGGTTTGACCCGCCACCGGGCAGGCGCGTACGTTGTTAGCCGTCCGGTTACCCCGGTGCAGCTGAAGCGCGGCCTGACGCAGGTAAGGCCGGTCATCTGGATGAGTTCGGCGCCGACGGTTGTTAATACTGACATCCGGCGAGCGCACGGGCTCAGAGCTGCCGCCTGTGCCTTGCCATGAATATGACCGCGTCATCAATAGACCTGCCGCACCTGGAGTTCCAGTGAGTAAGCGTACTTTCCAGCCGAACAACCGCCGCCGGGCGAAGACGCATGGCTTCCGGCTGCGCATGCGGACCCGGGCCGGCCGGGCGATTCTGTCGGCGCGGCGCCGCAAGGGCCGCGAGCGCGTCAGCGTCTGACGCCGGGCGGCCTGGTACTGGCGTCATGCTGCCCGCGGCGGCCCGGATGCGGCGAAGCGCGGACTTCACGACCGCGACGCGCCGTGGCAGCAGGGCTGGCAGGCCGCTGGTCTCGGGCCACCTGCTGGTGCGGCCGGACAGTCAGGAGCCGCCCAGGATCGGGTTCGTGGTGAGCAGGGCGGTGGGCTCGGCGGTGGTGCGAAACGCCGTTAAAAGGCGGTTCCGCCACCTCGCCCGGCGGTACCTGGGGTCGCTGCCGGGAGGTAGCCTGCTGGTAGTGCGCGCCGCGCCGGGCGCGGCCACTGCATGCCAGGCGGATCTCGCCGCCGACCTCGACCTGGTAATCGAAGCGCTGCTTCGGCGGCAAGGTGGGGTGATGAGCCAGTGAGCAGCGGAACGGGACACAGCGCCCGGGCCCTGTCGCCTGCTGGCCGGGTGCTGGTCGGGCTGCTGACCGGATACCGGCGGTTCATCAGCCCGCTGCTGGGGGCGAGGTGCCGGTTCTATCCGTCGTGCAGTGCCTACGCGCTGGAAGCGGTGCAGGTGCACGGTGCGCTCCGGGGCTCGTGGCTGGCGATCCGCCGGCTGAGCCGCTGCCATCCGTTCCACGCCGGGGGCCTGGACCCGGTGCCGGGGACCGAACGTGAGCAGGGCTCCGCCGCAGAGGCGGTCCTGGACATAACAAGCTCGCCGGGCATGGGCTCGGATGTCATGAGCAGAGCACGAGGGAGCTAGCAGGTGTCGAATCCCCTGGATTACCTCTATGAGGCAGTCGGCTGGGTCTTCACGCATATCTACGACCTGCTGAAGCCCGCATTCGGCCCGACGAGCGGCTGGACCTGGGCTCTCTCGATCATCATCCTGGTCGTCCTGATGCGGCTGATCATGGTGCCGCTGTTCATCAAGCAGATGCACACCACCAGGGCAATGTCGTCCCTGCAGCCGCAGATGGCAGCGCTGCGCAAGAAGTACAAGAACGACAAGCAGACGCTGAACCAGGAAACGATGAAGCTGTACCAGGAGGCGGGGGTCAACCCGCTGATGGGCTGTCTTCCGTTCGTGCTTCAGCTGCCGCTGTTCTTCGGTCTCTTCAGCGTGCTGCGGGCGATCGCCGAGTACACCGGCGGCACGCCGAAGTACGGACTGCCCACGTCGATGGTCGTGGCCGGGACGCACGCCCGGATCCTGGGCGCGTCGATCGCGGACAAGGTGCTCTTCACCCACGGTGCGTACGTCCCGCTGCACGCCAAGCTGGTCATTATCGCCGCCGTCGCCATCAGCATGGTGACGACGTTCCTGACCATCAGGCAGAGTCAGAAGCGGGGCATGATGCCCGCCGCGACGCCGGACAACCCGATGGCGTCGTCGCAGAAGTACATGACCTACATCATGCCGTTCTTCGCCCTCACCGGTCTGTACTGGCCGTTCGGGCTGGTCCTGTACTGGGTGACGACGAACGTCTGGACTCTCGGCCAGCAGTTCATCCTGGGCCGCCGTTACCCGTACACGCCGCCTGCGGCTGACGACAGCAAGGCGCCGGCCGGCAAGAGCGGGGCAGGCGCTCCGGCGGCTCCCTCAGCCCGGTCGCTCATGGGTGGCTCGGCCAGGGGCGCGTCGCGTGCGCAGCAGAACGGCGCGAAGGCGGGAACAGGCAAGGCCGCGGCGAACGGGGCAAGCGCGAACGGCTCGGCTGCGAGCGGGATGCTGAAGCGACTGGGCAAGGGCCGCTCGGAGCCTGCGCCTGAGCCCGAGACACCCGACGTTAAGCTCGTGAGGCACCAGACGCAGCGGCAGTCGCGCAGCAAGCGGTCGGGCAAGCGCTGACCGCGCCAGCCGCGGAGTGGCTCGTGCTGACCAGCGCGGGGACGGGATCAAGGAGGAGCCTGGCATGAGCCAGCAGGAGGATGTCGTGACGCAGGACGCTGGCGCCGAGGACGAGGCGGGCGTGCTGCAGGCTGCGGATCCCGCAGCAGACGAGGGCATCCACACGCCGGACAGCCTTGTGGACACCGGCATCGACGATGAGGATGCGGTCGATGACGA
>Ga0302325_10015883_pt1 | contig 15976 bp, 11 predicted proteins | sample Palsa_T0_2_FD_201948 | JGI IMG/M metagenome (GOLD analysis project Ga0302325, IMG submission 201948) | Peat permafrost microbial communities from Stordalen Mire near Abisko, Sweden - Palsa_T0_2 | ecosystem: Environmental > Terrestrial > Soil > Palsa > Peat permafrost | place: Sweden: Abisko... | reverse complement strand
CCCAGGGCGAACTGCTGGGGTTGACGGTCGGCGGGTTGGGGATGTGCTGATCGAACACGATGCCGGGGAAGTAGGGCGTAGTTCCGCCTGGCGGCGCATACACGGAGCTGGTCGGCGCGGGCTTCGGTGTCGATGTCGGTGTCGATGTCGATGTCGGTGCCGGTGTCGGTGTCGGCGTCGGTTCCGACGACGAGCCTCCGCTCGCGTACGAGGTGATCGCGTCGATCTGTGCCGAGGTCAATACCGTTCCTTGCCAATACGCCGCCGAGTCGAAGGTTGCGTCCTGCGCAGCGTACGTCGAGCCGCCGCCGAAGACGATCGGGCTCCCCGACGCCTCGTATGCCGACGGCAGCGTCGCCGTGACGCAGGCCGGCGTGGACGTGTTCCCGACGCAGAGCGTCGCGCCGCGCGTGCTCGAGTCGTACGTCAAGACGACGCCTTCATCCGTACTGAGCTTTGCAAGGTTGACGCCGCCCAGCGTCGTCTCCCCCGAGCCGTAGCCGAGTTTCGCGAAGATGTCGTTGTTGCTGGTCGTGTTGACGTCGACGTTGAAGCCCGTCGATGAGCTGCACGCGCTGCAGGCTTCGCCGGATGCGACCACGTGCCCGAAGTTGTCCGCATTCTTGAGAAGATCGACGAAGAAGGCCACGCTGAACGAACCCGTGCTCGGTGAAAAACCGCTTGTCAGCGAGCCGCTCGACCCGTTGGTCCCCAGCGCGTATTCGTTGTTGCTCGTGAGCCCCGCTGCTTCGTAGCTAACGCCGGATGAAGAGATCGTGCCGTTGTGGCCGGCTCCGGAACTGTCGGTCAGCGTCGTGCCCGACGATTCGTCCATGTTGTAGCAGAACGAGGGCGAGCCAAAGCCCGCGTAGATCGGACACATCCCCGCCGTCGCATAGCCCGCGATCGCGTCGACTTGCGAAGTGCTCAACACCGTGCCTTGCCAAAAGGAGGCCTCGTCGAAGGTCGCGTTTGCCGGTGCATAACTCGCGCCGCCGCCGAACACGACCGGGTTGCCCGAAGCCACGTACGCATCGGGAAGCGTTCCCGTCACGCAGGTGGGAGACGACGTGTTCCCCACGCATAGCGTGGCGACTTTCGAGCTGGCGTTGTAGGTCAGCGTGACGTTCTCCGGCGTGTTGAGCGGAAGCGCAACGCCGCTCACCGTCGTTTGGCCGGAGCCGTATCCTAGCTTCGCAAAGACGGTGTTGCTGGAGTTCTCGTTGATGTTGATGTTCCAGCCGCTCGAGGGGCTGCTGGTTCCAGGAGCGCCGGTCGCCGCGAGATGGCCAAAGTTGTTGCCGTTCGAACGCAGCGCGACGAAGAACGAGACGCTGAACGAGCCGCTGCCGGGGTCGTAGCCGCTGGTCATCGAGCCGGTCGATCCGTTGGTGGTCTCGGCGGAGGAGCTATTCGCGGTAAGGCCCGCGGCCCCGTACGTTACGCCGCTCGATGTGATCGTGCCGTTGTGGCCGGCGCCCGAACTGTCGGTCAGCACCGTACCAGACGCCTCCGCCATTTCGTAGCAAAACGAGAGCGAGCCGAATCCGCCGTAGATCGAGCACATACCGGTCGTGGCATCAGTCGATGACTGGGCGCGTTCGGAACCGTGCGTGCCCGCGCGCTGACTCGAGTCGGGCTCCGATGCTGGGATTATCGAGTGGACGCCGGCGCATGAAGCGAGCGCGAGGGAGATCGATGCGATCAGAAGCATGGACGACGCGAGCGTCCGAGGCGTGCTCTTGCGCGAAAATTTCATCGAGCAGTCCTACAAGATGGCAATCAGAAACCAGACGTGTGTGTCACGCATTGGTGGCCGAGGCAAGAAAGTTGGGGGGAAGTATTCAAGGCACCACATCGTGACGATGTGGTTCGGGGCGCTCTACCCTTCGCAGACGAGGTTCAAACGATCCTCTTGCAATTCGCGCGAGTTTTGGAAAGGATTGGTTCTTACTCGTGTAGCGACTTGAGCCAGCGACGAGCGGCCGCGGGGCATTCGAGAACTGCGCTGTCAGCGTTCTTATAGGAATGTTAGCCCGCGACTGTGAGCTTCTCGGCCGCGGATCTCTAGAGGAAGCGAACCTTCGCGGTCAGGCTGGCCGGGATCGGCAGTTGGATCTGATACATTCCGTTGGGGTCGGCCGAACTCGCCCCGGGAAGCCCTTCGGTTTGTGCTTCCGGCAGGAACCACGACGTCCACGGGTCGGTGGCTCCCCACGAGAGATACGAATTGTCGGAGATGGCGTACATCTGCAGACCGGACTGTGATCCGCCGGTCTCTGTCAGAAACGCACCGTAGTGGTCCTCGTCGAGCGTCCGCAAGATGACCGAGGTGATCTTTGGGAGGCCAAGCGCGTTGACGTCGGAGTCGTGCATCGCAAGGTAGAGCCGGTTGCCCTCGATCGCGTACGTCGAGCTGCTGCACGTTCCGCTGCCGGGGCCAAGGAACGGTGGCGGCAGTTGATTGTTGTTTGACTTTCCGTCGCAGGTAACGCCGAAGGCAAGCGCCTGCGGTAGCGAGCCGGTCGAACTGTTCAGCGCCGCCTCGATATCCTCGGCCCGAATGATGCCGACCGTGAGCGGCATGCCCACTTCGTCGCCGGTGCAGCCCGCGTTCCAGGCCGGACCGGAGTACGACGGGTTGGTGAACCCGTCGCCCGCAAGCGCGCAGCGGCCCGAGTACTGCGCATTGATCTTCCCGTTGGTCGGCGGCCACGGCGGCTGCACTTCCCAGAAATCGTATTCGTAGCCGGCCGCCGGGTCGATCAAGATCAGGTGATCGTCTTGAACCGACGTGTCGTTGTTTTGAATCTTCTCGCGCGAGTCGATGTAGACGGTCATCCCTTCGTCGTTGCAGCTCACCCCTGAGGCGTACTCCAGGTTGCAGTGGACGGTGACCGGCGTATTCGAGCCGCTGTGATTGTAGTAGATCGTGTAGTTGTGGTCCTTGTCGTTGGGCTCGTAGCTCGCCACGTTGATCGTGTTCAGCGACAAGTTTCCGCCTCGGACGAGAGACGATACCCAGGGCGAACTGCTGGGGTTGACGGTCGGCGGGTTGGGGATGTGCTGATCGAACACGATGCCGGGGAAGTAGGCGGTAGTTCCGCCTGGCGGCGCATACACGGAACTCGTCGGCGCGGGCTTCGGTGTTGGTGTCGGTGTCGGCGTCGGCACCGGCGTGGCTGTCCGCATGGGCGTGGGTGTCGGTACCGGCGTGGCTGTCCGCACGGGCGTGGGGGTCGGCACCGGCGTGGGTGTCGGTACCGGCGTGGGCGTTGGGTTGACGAGTGATTTGTCCGTCGCGGCTGGAGTGGGGCTCGGCGAGGCCGCCGGTTGCGCGCCGGGAGGAGCCGAACCGGCGCCGCCACCGCTGCAACCCGCGAACGCGATGAGCAATGCCGTCGGAAGGATGAGCGCCCGGAGCGCAATTCGTAACGGGACTTGCATCGGCGGTTTCCTATGTAGGCGCTGAGCGTCGTCGGGAATCGGCAAAGGGAGACCGAGTCGAACGCCGGTTCTAAATCGAGACTGCTGCTCCTCTTAGCCTAATGCAGCGTCCGTCGCGTCGTAAATGCGCGAACTGGCCGGTTGCAGGATGCCCTCTAATTCACGTCGCGCTCGGGCTCGAGGGTTCGTCGCACCGTGCTGCGGTTGCGCAACGCGGGCGTGCTTGCGTCAATCGTCAAGCCGTACAGGTCTCCGGTGCTATCGGAGAGCCAAACCCAATTTCCGTCGACGATCGGCCCCATGCGCGCAGGCCCGTTCGCCGTGAAGATCGGGTTACCGCCGTTGAGCACGGCACCGGACGACGCATCCAGCGCGAACAGAGCACCCGCGCCCGAGGAGTTCACCGGAGCCGTGATCAGCACGACGCCACCGGAAGTGACGGTCGGTGCCGAGCGCATTCCACCCGAGCTGAACGAGCTGACGCCGAACGCCGTGCCCGGGTTCCAGGCGAGCGACGGCGTGCAGCCGCTGAAGCCGATGGCGATCATACCCGGCTGGCCGCCCGCGTAGGGCGTCGCCGTGTCGGTGATCGACACGTACAACAGTCCGGTGCTGGCGGAGTAAGCCGGGTTCGTGATGCCATCCGCCGTCGCACTCGTCTCCGCGACCGTGATGCTCATGAGCGGCCCATTTGAGAGCATCGTCGTGTCGTAGATCGTGAGCATGCCGCTCTTGCCGGTCGAGGCTTCGAGTTGGTCGGGGCAGCCGATGGGTTGAAAGATCACGGGCGTGCCGCTGAAGTCCAAATTTTCGACCCCGACGTAGGACCCCAGCGGCTGCAGCGCGCTGTTCGACACGGTCAGACCCGATGTCAACTGCACGAGCTGCTCGGCGTAGCCCTGATCCTGGGCCGGCGCCGGCTGGAACGGCGTGGCAGTCGCGGTCTCGTCGGCATTCCCGACGCCCACGTAGACGTTTCCGGCAGCGTCGAGCGAGGCGCCGCCCCAGTCCCAGATGCCGCCACCGCTATATGGCGCGACCGCGGTCGGAACGTAGACCGGGTAGAAGGTCGCGGTCAGGGCCGCCGTGCTCGTGTTGATCGCGGCAAGCCGACCCTCCCAGGGCGAGCTATCGGCGGCCGAGCCGGTGGCCGCGTAGAGCGTACCGTTCGGCGCCAGGGTCATGCCGACCGAGATGAGGTTGTACTCGTCGGCGGTATCCGGCGGACTCGTCGGCGCGATGTCGACCGGCGCCCACATGTCGGCAAGGCCGTTCAAATTCAACGCGTGCACGCGATGCTCTCCGTCCGGCATGTAGACGACGGAGTGATTCCGATCGATCGCGCCGGTGCCGCGAACGCCGGCCGGCTTGCCGGTGGCCATCGTGCCCGAGCCGATGTTCACCGTCCAGACGTTCTGGCCGCTGAGCCCGTCGTAGGCATAGACGTTGCCGGTCACGGCCCCGCCCAGATACAGCACGATCGGATGGCCGGCGATGTTTGCGGCCGCCACCGGCTGCTCGTGCGAGGTCGAGCTTTCGACGCCGGTCTGCTCCCAAACGAGGTGCAGCGAACCGACCGTTTGCGGCGTGATCGCTGCGTCGTTCACGTAGCCGTCGTGCTGGGCGTCGTTCTGGTACATCGGCCAGTCGGTAAACGTTTGGCTCGGGACGGGCGACGGCGCCGGCGTTCCCATGCCGCTGTAAGCGGCGATTGTGGATATCTGCGCCGGCGTCAAGACCGTGCTCGGCCAATACCCCGCCGCGTCGAAGGTCGCGTTCGACGGCGTGTAGCCGACGCCGCCAAAAACGATCGGGTTGCTGGACGGGACGAAGGCTGCGGGCAGCGTCTGGCTCTTGCAGGTGGCCGGCGAGCTGGTCCCAACGCACAGGGTCGCCGTCTTGCTCGCCGCGTTGTAGTTCAGGGTGACGTTTGCGGGCGTGCCGAGCGGAAGCGGGATGTGGCCGAAGGCGGCGTTCCCGCTGCCGTAGCCCATGTTGACATAGATATCGTTGCTCGCGTTGTTGTCGACGGTGATGTTCCAACCCGCCGCGGGCGACGTATGGGCCGGATTTCCCGTTGCCGCAAGTCGCGCGTAGTTGTCAGCGTTGGAGAGCAGGCTTACGAAGAACGAGAGGCTGAACGAGCCGCTCGCCGGCGCGGAGCCGCTGGTCATCGCGCCGGTCGTGCCGTTGGTCGTCTCGGCATAAGAACTATTGGAGGTCAGGCCCGGGACTTCAAAGGTGACGCCGCCGGCGGAGATCGTGCCGTTGTTGCCGGCGCCGGAAGCATCGAGCAACGCCGGCCCTGACGTCTCGGCGAAGTCATAGCAAAACGAGAGGCTTCCCAGAGCGCCATAGACCGCGCACATCCCCGTCTGCGTCGGCGTCGCGCCGAGCGACGGCACGGGCGTCGGCGTCGCGCCGAGCGATGGCACGGGCGTCGGCGTCGTGACCGGCGTCGCTGTCGGGGTTGCGCTCGGAGTGGGGCTCGGTGTCGGGGGCGTTCCGGTGCCGGTGTAGGCGGCGATTGTGGATATCTGCGCCGGCGTCAAGACGGTGCCCGGCCAGTAACCGGCTTCGTCGAAGGTCGCGCTCGACGGCGTAAAGCCGACGCCGCCAAAGACGACTGGGTTGGTCGTCGGGACGAAGGCTGCAGGCAGCGTTTCGGTCTTACACGTCGGCGACGATGTGTTCCCCACGCACAAGGTCGCGACGTTGCCCGTCGCGTTGTACGTTAGGGTGACGTTGGCAGGCGAGCGGAGCGGCAGCGGGATGAAGCCGAAGGCGGCGTTCCCGCTGCCGTAGCCCATGTTGACGTAGATCTCGTTGGTCGAGTTGTTGTCGACGGTGATGTTCCACCCCGACGCGGGCGAGGTGTGGGCAGGGTTCCCCGTCGCCGCAAGCCGCACGTAGGTATTTGGGTTCGCCAGTAGGCTCACGAAGAACGACAGGCTGAACGATCCGCTCGCCGGCGCGGAGCCGCTGGTCATCGCGCCAGTCGAACCGTTGGTCGTCTCGGCGTAAGAGCTGCTCGAGGTCAGGCCCGGGACCTCAAAGGTGACTCCGCTCGCGGAGATCGTGCCGTTGTTGCCGGCGCCGGAAGAATCGAGCAACGCCGGCCCCGCCGTCTCGTCGAAGTTGTAACAATACGAGAGGGTTCCGAACCCGGCGTAGACGGAGCACATCCCCGCCGCGGGCGCCGCCTCCCTCATGTCTTTGGAGGCCGGCAGCAACGGTGCGGACGTGTGCGAGCCCGCGCATGCATCGATCGCAAGCGCCAAAATGCCAAGCAGGAGAAGGCCGGTTGCTCGCGTCTTGCTTTGCACTCACTCAACCTCGCCGCGAACGGCACACGGGGCGCCGCTTCAGAACGACGACGGAGGTCAGTAAGCCGGAGTGCGATTCGCCAAATGCGAAATAGCGGCGTCCTGATGACCGCGCGTCCCTCCCTGGCCCAGCACCCCTTTTGCAAACAGAATCCCAGCCCTGCGCACTCGCACAGTGTTAACGTGCGATGTGATCATGACGCCGCATCGCGACTCTTGCTTGCAACGCGGCGCAAACCAAGCCCGCCGGCCACGAGCGGGGCCGCTGAAAGGAGCCCGTCGACCGGTACGTATGCGCTAGAGCTTCTGCGCGGTGAAAGGTCCGATCACTGCTGGCGCGGCTGAATGCACCCACGTGCCTCTGATGTCACCGTCCGATCCCCAAACTCCCTTGAACGTCACGATGCCGGAAGTCCCGCGAGAAGTCGTGGCAATGACATGCCACTGCAAGCCGATCGCCCGGCCATTTACCAGACCTGCCGCCGAGCCGATTCCGTTCGGCCCCTTGCAAGAGCCGCCGATCTTGCTCCCGTTCTGCCGGAGGACGCATACCGGAGCTACCATCTCGCCGGCGCCATTCGAGCCGCTGAAGGCCCACGTCCCTGCAAAATTTGCCGCATCGGCGATGCCCGCGGAGAAGACGAATACCGCGAAGGCCACGAGCGCGGCCGCGTGCCGAAGTTTTCGGGCCGAAATCATAAAAAGATCCTTTCATAGTTCCGATTGGAGCGAACGCGGCGGCCAAACTCCCAAGCGGACATAGATCAGAGCACCAGCCCTTCGTCGCCCGCATGCTTCCTTCCGGCCCGATTCGCTGGGCCACAGACGCGGTTAGCGATGTGCCCGCTCCTGATCAGATGGGTGCGGCGGCTTTGACTTAGGCGTCGTCCATCACCCGAAGAATCCCTTTTGCGATCGCTGCGGGGGTGTCACGATCTTTCTTAAACCAAAACAGGGACCACGACAGCGCGCCGATGATGGTCAGACGCAGGTAGCGGCGATCCATCCCGCCGCGCAGGGGCAAATCATCGATCAGGCCTACGTACGATAACAATTGTTCCAACGACAGTTTAATGATAACGGTTGCCGTCACGGGAGCAAACTATGGCCGTCCCCGCTCGGCTGGACAAATACACGAAGACAACCAAGCAGCGGCACTTTTCTCGCGATTTTCTTGCGGGTTGGGAGAACTACGAGACCTGGGAAGAGGCTACGGTAGGTGATACCGGACCCGCGCAACGCACCTTCGAAATTGCGCAGGAAGACATCATCGCCTACAATCGCGCCTGCGGCGAGACCGATCCTTTGATGATCGACCCGGTCCACGCAAAGAAGCACTCGCCAACGGGTTCTGTGCTGCCGCATCCCGTCTTTGTGACCACGATCGGTTTCTACAGCCTCGGAGAAAAGGGCCTCGGAACGTGGGCGCGCACGCCGGGCGCGCGCAACCCTCAGCAGCGTATCGAGATAAACGAGCCGTTGGAGGTCGGGGAGATCATCACAACGACCGTCACGACCACGGACAAATTCATCCAGCGCGACAAAGCGTATCTACAAATGCTTCTCGAACTTCACAACGAGAAAGGCGTGCTGAAGGCCCGCTGGTGGGCCACGTTGATCCTTCCCAGGACGCGCGCCGATGTCGCCGAGTTCGCTAATGCTTGATGGAGGATGAGAGTAATGTCCGTCCCCACGTTTACAGAGATCGAACTGGGCTACGCCTTCACGCCCCTGAAGCAATCCTATGCCCAGGACGACATCGATCGCTACGCACTCGCCTCACTCGACATGAACCCGGTCCATACCAATGAGGAGTGGGCGTCGCGCGCACAAGTGTTCGGTACGCCCGCAACGGTCGGTCATGGCATGATGACGATGTCCGCGCTCACGTCGGTCGTTACTCGGCAGTGGGGTGTCGTAAGCCATGGTGGGAGCGTCCGCTTCGTTGACGCGAAATTCACCAAGCCGGTCAAGGCCGGTGAAACCGTGACGGCGACGGCCAAAGTAAAGCGCAAGAATCACCATGGGCCGGGCAGGAATTGGGTCCTGATCGCCGTCGAAGCGAAGGATTCGAGCGGCGACCTGGTGGGACTCGCCGACGTCGGATACAACCTTCCGGATTGAGCTGCTGTCGCCAGCGCTCCGATCGGAAAACCGTTCAGCAAAGAAGTGCGGGCGGGCCTATCCGTTGGGGTCCGCTGCTCCGCTTTCGTTCGCGAGGCGGTGTAGGGTCTCTGAGATGTTCATGAGCGCCCGGCCGCTGTGATAGGGGTCCTTCCAGTTGTGTCCCTTGCGACCGATGATCGGCCGGTTGTCCGCCCAGACCGCCTCGTGCCAGCCGCCGTGCTTTGGATCAATTTGACGGCGACGCACGTAGTGCCACGTGCGTTTCAGCGCGGTCCAATACCGAAGATCGCCGGCACCGAATCGCTCGTGCATGACTAACAACGCGTTGAGCGCCTCGGCTTGGACCCACCACGTCTTCGTAAGACTCGTGGCCGGACGGAACGCCGGGCCTTCGTCGAAGAAGCCTCCATTCGCGGTGTCGAACGCATGAGCCAGCGCGTTGTCTACTAAGAGGCGTGCGGTTTGCCAGTGCCGTGCGTCGTCGTGCATGTCTAGCGCTTTGGCCGCTTCGACCAGGAGATATGCCGCTTCGACGTCGTGGCCGTAGGAGTCGAGCGCCGGCACGGGGCGGTAGCCCGGCGTGTACCATTGATTGAGGCATCCCGGAACGACGACCATCTTGTCGCGCACGATGAGGAACAGCTCCATCAGGCGTTCTCGCAAGAGCGCATCCCGCCAGACGCCGTACAGTTCCGTAAACGCCTCGAGTAAGTGAACGTGCGCGTTCGCCGATTTAAAGCCGACTGGCGTGTCGATGACACTCCACGACGTCGTCGCTGGGTCGAAGGGAATGGGGACTCCATCACGATCGAGGTCTTCATGGTAACCGCCTTGGCGTGGATCGTGCGCATGCTCGGCCAACCACCGAAACGCTCTCTGGGCTAGATCGAGCGCACGGGCGTCGCGGACGACGCGGGCGACGTTGGCGCAGGCGTAGATGCCGAACGCGATACCGTACGCATGTTTTGCGCCCACGTCGCCCTGGGGCAGTCTTCCCTCCGCGGTGAGATCCCAAAAAAAGCCGCCTCGCTCACAGTCCCAGAGGACGTCGTCGAGGAACTTTACGCCGTGAAGAGCGTACGCTCGGAATTGCTCGGCGGAGGCTTGCGTCATCCGTTCGGACACTTGCGCGGCGAACCACGTCATCCGAGCCTGGAAAACGAGTCGTTTCGACAGCGCCGGGAGGGGGCGCCAATCGTTCGAGTGGTCTGCCGTGAAGCCTCCCCCAAGCGTATCCACGGCGCGCGGAAACCAAGGCCCGACATCATGTCGTAGCAGGACCTCATCGACTTCTTGTGCGAGCTTCTCGTACGATGCGCGCGAAGGCGGATCGATGTCGATTGATGTCAATCCCAACCGGCGCCGATGCCTTCTCAAGTAAAACAGCGCCCTTCGGTGCAGCATCACGCTCTCGACGGACTGGCCCTACTTCCGGCGTTCGTCTCGTTCGCGCCGCTGCTCGAGATAGAGATCTTCGAACTCGGTGTGGTTCGGCGTATAGACGTCGAAGAGGACGGTGCGCTCGTGAATCTCCGCCCCGTGAACCGTTCCCGGAGCGATCATGTAGACGTCTTGCTTCCGCATGCGCTGGACCGTGCCGTCCCCGTAGTGCATCGAGAAGCTGCCCTCGAGAACCACTCCGGACTGCGTGAGTGAATGCAACTCTTCCGGAATATCGCCGCACTCGGGCGGCTGAAATACGAATTGCACGAGCGTCATGCCCTCGCCACGCGTGACGGCCCACTTGATGCCTGGCCCGAAATCGACAAACGCGTCGGAATCCACGACGTGCGCGTAGGCGGAGCTTTGCCGCTGCGCGGATTCAGATTTCGGTTCCCGCGCGGCACGCGCCGCGCGTAAGACCCGAGCTTGAGCCGCTCGGGGCTCGAGGGTGTCCGCCCGTACTCCTCGGAAACGTATCCGAGCAAATCTGCCGTCGCGCGGTGACGGTGATAGTTTGCCGTGCATTTCTGGCAGGTCCAAAGGACCGCAACTTCTTGAGCCCGCTGCGGATGCGCGTCTTGACGGTGCCCAGCGGAACGCCGGTGTGCCGGGCCAACTCATCGTGGGTCAACCCGCTGAAAAATCCGAGCACGATGAGCGACCGTTGCTCCTCGGGCAGATCGCGCAAGGCGGACCGCACCCGCTCGCCGTCGATCTTCGCGAACACTTCGTCATGGAGTGAGGAAGTGAGGCGAGGAACGTCAGGCAACTCCGACTCGGGGTGCAACCGACGCAAACGCATCAAGTCGATCGTGCGGTTACGCGCGACGCGTGAGATCCAACCGGCGAAGTTGCCTCCGCGGAACGTGTGCGGATCGGTCCAAATCTTCGTGAAAACGTCTTGAGTCACGTCTTCGGCCCACGCTTCATTTTCGAGAATGCCGATCGCGATACGGTAGACGAGGCGATGATACTGGTCGTACAAGGACTCGAAGGCCCCGAAGTCGCCGTCGGCAACGCGCTGCAGGACCAGGGATGGATCGTCCATGCGGGGAGTCGTGCTTACCCTGCCATGCAAGTTACCCCTTTCGGCGTTGAACCATCAATGCGGACCGAGAAAAGCGCGCCGGTGGATGTAAGACCCCCGAAATTTTCTTGACGCTGCGATAGTTGTCGCAGCCGGCGGAGCCCGGCCGGCGCTAGTCCTTCCGCTCCAATAGCGAGCTGAGATGGGCTTCGAGGCGGTCGAACGAGTGCGACCATCCGATGCGCGCGCCTTCGGCTGCTCCGGCGGCGGCTGCTGCCGTCATCTTCGAGTAAACCTGATGCACCGTTCACGAAGGCGATGTCAAGACGCTCAACGGCTATGCGCCGGGGAGCGACCAGGCCCAGGCGTTCCAGTACGGCGATGCGGGCGACGGTGCGAACCCGCGCAAGCCCGTAGGCGTCACGTATATCGCGTTTTGGCTCCAGAGCGAGACATAGGGCACCAGCCGCGACACTCGGCGCTGGACGATCGCCGCAAGCCGGCGTTGCTCCGCTTCATCGTAAGAAGTAAGTACACCCTGGAGCGCGCGTTCGGCGATCGGATCGCAGAAGCGGCTCTCGTTGAAGCCGGCCGGCGGAACTTGTGCGCAACTGAGATACCAACTGCTGTCCCAGTCTCCGGTCGTGAAGATTTCGAAGAACCCGATCTGAAAGGTCCCGCCGAGCAGCGGTCCGCCAGCAGATCCCTGCGCCCGGAACAACTCCGGCGAGTACGGGCGCAGCGTCAGATTTACTCCCGCCGCCCGCAGCTGTTGCTGCAATTGCACGCCGATCGACGCCGATACGGCCTTACCCGTCTCGAAGGCGTACTGCAACGATAGACCGCGTGGTGCCAGAAACGCCCGTGCGGCCGCCGGGTCGTACGGCGATGGATCGATGCTCCCATCCGCGGTCCGGCCGAACATCGCGAAATTCGGATTGGCGGTCGTTTGCGTTCCGCGGGTTGCGTTGCGAACGATCTGCGGCACGTTCAGCGCCTCGACGATCGCGCGCCGGACACGCGGGTCCGCCAGGGTTTGGTCACGCAGGTTGAAGACGAGTATTCCGGACGCCGCAAACGGGGCACGGCTCACATGCAACGCGGGGATCGCCGCGTACTCGGCCATGTGCGTCGGATCGGAGAAAAAGTATGCGTTGACTTCGCCCGTCCGGAGCTGGTTGAGGACGGTCCCGGAGTCGGCGATGAATTTCAACACGATCATTTGGAGCTTCGGGGCCCCGCGAAAATACGTCGGATTGGCGAGCAGCGTCACGTGGTCGCCGCGGATCCACTCCTTTACGCGATACGGCCCCGAGCCAATCGGCATTCCATTGAACGGAACGCGATTGATGTCCGCATACCGGCCCAGTACGTGTTCCGGAACGATGCCGTAGTTGTTGGCCGGCCCGAAGAACTGCGTGAGGATCGGCGAGAACGGCGTCCGCAATCGTATCCGTACCGTGTACGGATCGGGCGCAGCGATCGAGAGAACGCGCTCGAAGCCGTAGCGCGAGAACACATTGTTGCTCGGGTTCATGATCGCGTGCTGCGTAAAGACGACGTCGCGCGCCGTCAGCGGGACGCCGTCCTGCCAGACCACGTTCTTGCGCAAGCGATAGGTGATCGTTCGTCCATCCGCCGAGATGCCGCCGTTGCGCGCGGACGGCACTTCGGCCGCGAGATCGGGCGCGAGATTTCCCCGATCGTCGAACGTCAGCAAGAACGAGTACACGAGGGGATCGAGCATCGTGCTCGAGGGGCCCTCGGTGAGCAACGTGTTGAGCGACGGCGGCTCTTGCGGCACCGCGATCACGAGCCGGCTGGCCGGCACGCCGTTTCCGGCTTGCAAGACGGGATGACATGCCGCAACGGCGCCGCAAAGCGTAACGACCGCAGCCGCACTGCGCGCGCGGGCGGCGGCGCGCCGACCTAGTGGGGAGCGCGAAGGCGGCCGCAAATTCGCGCGCTCTAAGCTCAGTTTAATCGGGAACCGACTCTCGATTTGGTAGTGGACAAATTGCTTGCTGAATGGTGACAAGCGGGGACGAACAGGAGTTCGCCCCGTGGCCCTCGCCAGCCCGCTTGAAGATGCCCATGGTTTCCAGGCTGTTCTGATCTCAGCGCTTCTGATCGTGAGTCCGAGCAAAAAATGGGCAGCCACCGAGCGCAAATTAGGCAAAGTCGCGGAAGCCGCGTCGCTGATCGACGCTCTACCATGGCTGCGACGGATGCGACACGTTTCTTGAAAGCGAGGACCTTAGATGCTATTGCCGATGCGGAAAGTGCTATTGCTGTCCGGAGCTGCATTCGCCGGCGGGGTCGCTTTGCTGCACCCCCCGTCGACAACCGCCGCAACCGTAGCGCCGCCGCGACCGCAAACCACGCAGATTTCAGGATCTGCGAGCGGGAGCGCGCTCTTGCAGGTTCTCAACACCACCGCGGGCGGCGGCGCGATCATCGGTCAGGTCGGGCCGACGCAGTACAGTGCCGCAGCCGCAACAGGGCTCTACGGCATCTTCGACGCGTCCAGCGGAACCGGCAACGGCGTGCTGGGCTTTGCCACCAACGGCACGGGGGTCGTCGCCGAAACGTTCGGGGGTGCCTACTCGGCGATCTACGCCCAGAACTATAGCTCGGCCGCGGAGCCCGCGATCCAAGGTGTTTCCAACGGGAACTCGATCGTCGGCACGTCGGCCGACTCGAATTCGATCGTCGGCATCACCCAGAACCCAAGCAACAGCATCCAGGCCGCCGGAGTCTTCGGCGAGGACGCATCGACCGCTTCGCCCGACGAGAACTACGGCGTCATCGGCACTTCGACGACCAATGGCGGCGGCGTCTTAGGCACCGCCGCGGGGGGGATCGGCGTCGAGGGGGCCAGCTCGACCAATTACGGCGTCTACGGCGTCTCAAGCTCCGCCGACGGCGGGCACTTCGTCTCGAGCGCGCCGAACGAGTATTCCGGGGTGGCCGGCCTATCGACGAACGGATACGGTGTCTACGGTTGGAACATGAACGCCGGATCGACGCCTGCGCCGGAACCCTATGATGATGTTGGAACCGCTGGCTACTCGACGCAGGGGACCGGCGTCTATGGCTATTCGAACAAAAACAACGGCGGCTGGTTCGAGAACGACGCCAATACGAACTGTTGTGGTGGTGGCAGTGGTGGGGCTAAGGGTGTATACGGGGGTCCCTACGCGCTGTATGCCCAAGCCGATTCCTCTATTGGATTTCCGCTCGGGGCCTTCAACAGAGACACCGGCGACGGGTTCCTCGTCAACGCGGAGGGATCCATATTCCTGAGCGGGTCCGTAAATGCCAGCTACACGGGTTTTTCGCAGACGCGCAACCCGAATACCGATGTCGCGACGTATTCGGCGCAACAGACCGAGGCGACGGTCGAAGACCTCGGAACCGCGCAACTCGTCAACGGTGCGGCCAGCGTCGCGCTCGCGTCGGATTTCCGGCAGACGATCGACGGCTCGTCGACCTACATGGTCTTCCTGACGCCGCACGGCGACGGCGCACTGTACGTTGCAACGACTGGCCCGGCCGCCTTCGTCGTGCGTGAAGTAGGTAGCGGCCGCGCGACGTTCGCGTTCGACTACCGCATCGTGGCCCGGCCGTACGGCTCGCGCCTCGCACGCTTGCCGCCCCATCCGGAGTTCGCCCGCATGTTCGGTCCTCGCGGCTCGGTTTCGCATGCCGAACTCGAGCGCGTGGCGCGCGAGGAAAACGCGGAGCGAGCCACCTCCGAGCGCGCGCTGCGATTAGCCGCTCGAGGCTCGCATGTGCGCTTCGCAGTCAACCACATCCCGGCGGGTCCACCGCCTTCGGCGCGCGCGCTCTCGCAGCAGTTCCGGCTCCACTGACGCGAGAACGTTCTGCGCATAAGAACTCAGGGGGGCGAGAACCGTAGCTCAGTTCTATAGCGATCGTGTGATTGGTTCCTCAAGACGCTACCAGCACAACTCAAATCGAGAGGGGAAGACATATTGAAGAGGCCGACAAGGCGCCATTCTGAAACGTATCAGCGGCCGCCGTAGGCGTGGGTAGGTGCCTGGGCCGGTCCCTGCTTGGCCTTGTCGTCGCGAATGCCCTCGAGCACCGCCTCGCGGTTATTTTGCATCCGCAGCTGCTCGATGTCGGCCGGTTTGAGGTCTTTTCCCGTAGCGTGATCCTGAAGCACGGGGTTGCCTTTCGCGTCGGTCATGCCTCGATCGTCGACGGTCGTGTTTTCGAGCGACCCGTACCTCTTGCCGTCGCCGTGCAGCTTTTCGGCTCGCTGGGCTAGGTTCACCGCGTCCCACTCCTCGAGTTTACCCGGCTCCACGCGTGCTTTTCCTTGTCTGTCCGCCTCGTGAAAGTTCTCTTTGTCCACGAAGTAAACGAAGCCCGAGACTTTGTTCCCGTAATACGTTTCGGCTTGTTTCCCCGATCGCTCGGCCTGGTCGTGGAGCTTCTTATTTTCCGGGTGTTTGTCGGCCATGATTTGGTCGTAATCGTGGACCTTCTTCATGTTTTCATACGTATTTACCGACTTCGACTTGTCCTCCAGGTCCTTTGCGTGAGGAAGTATTTCTCGTGTTTGACTGCCTCGTCG
>Ga0302325_10015881_pt1 | contig 15978 bp, 16 predicted proteins | sample Palsa_T0_2_FD_201948 | JGI IMG/M metagenome (GOLD analysis project Ga0302325, IMG submission 201948) | Peat permafrost microbial communities from Stordalen Mire near Abisko, Sweden - Palsa_T0_2 | ecosystem: Environmental > Terrestrial > Soil > Palsa > Peat permafrost | place: Sweden: Abisko... | reverse complement strand
ATCCAGCACCGCGTCCGCGCCGGCCTGCCGCGCCAGCTCGCGGCGCGCGGCCACCGGTTCGACCGCCCAAACTCTCCCCGCGCCCGCCAGCTTCAGGCAGATCACGGTCATCAGGCCGATCGGGCCGGCCCCGAACACCGCCGCGGTCTCCGTCTGGCGCAGCGCCACGAACTGCATGGAATGCAGCACCACCGCCAACGGCTCGATGATGGTCGCCTCGCGCGCGCCCAAGCCCGCCGGAATGCCGATCAGATTATGCGCCGGAATGTTGGCGTATTCGCGAAAGAATCCTGGGTCGCCCGGCATGCTCATGAAGCGCAGGTTGGCGCACACGTTGTGGCGGCCCAAGCGGCAGAACTCGCAGTGGTAGCAATAAATGGCCGGCTCGAAGGCCGCGCGGTCGCCCGCCGTCCAGCCAGTCACACCGGCGCCCGTCTTTACCACCACGCCGGCAGGTTCGTGCCCCAGCACCATGGGATATTGGCACGCTGTGTCGCCCACGCCGCCCTCCGCGTAGGAGTGCAGATCCGACCCGCAGATCCCCACCGCGTCGATGCGCACCTGCACTTCGCCGGCGCCGGGACCCGACAGCGCGGTCTCCACGAATCGAAACTGGCGCAATCCGCAAAGCTCGGCGACGCGCCCCGTCATGGCCCATCTTCTTTGGGTGGCCGGCGCAGCGTCAGCCCGGCGATGTGGTCCAGTACGGCGTGGAAATAGGCCATGTCGCGCTCCTTTTCGGGCATGTCGTCGCGCACTTCCGCCGCCATGCCTGGCAGGTAGCGAAAAGGAAAACGCTGCGCCTGAATCCAGGGCAGGTATCCCCAGCCGGCAGCCCGATGGAAGAAGATGTCGCAGCTCGTCACGTCGCCCGCCAGGTGCTCCACCGTGGTGGCGCGGCCGTTGTCGTCCTCGGTCATCAGGACGGGCCGTTCGACGTCCTTCAACTCGGCCACCCGCCGGGTCTTTTCCTGCGCGTCGCGGCCATTGCCGTGTACCAGCAGCACATCCACCTGCCCTTGCAGCGACGGCGGATAGCGCATACGCCCGTCACTCGAAACGCCGATCGGCAATGCGTAGCCCGCATGCTTGAACCGCTCGCGCACGTCGTCGATAAGCGGAATGATGTTTTGCGGAATGTAGCCCTTGAAGTCCCATTGCGGTCCAGGCAGATCGTACTCGTTGGCCACGTCTACGATCACGTTGCGGAAGTCGTGCGCGATCAGCCAGTCGGTGATGTTCGTGGCGGCCGTGTGGATGGCCGCGGTGGATTGAAACTGCTCGTCCTGGCCGTGGAAGAAATACATCAGGTTGACGAACATGCCGCGTTCGTCGGTGGCGCGCAACAGGCGCTCCAGGCGCGACATCCAGGCGGGCTTGAGCGAGCCATCCGGTCGGAAAGCGCTCACGTACATGCCCTTGCCTGGGCCCAGCCGATAGGCGTTTTCGCGGTCGATGCCGTTGACTTTCTTATCGTATCCGGCCTGCGCGCCTTGCAGGCTCACGTTGATCATCAGCACACCGTGGCTTTTGTAGAAATCCAACGCCTGAATCACGGCGTCCGTGTTGAACTCCGGATCGAAGGGCCGCTCCTTCATCCACTCGTCCAGGAATAGCGCGTTGGCCAAGCGAATGTTCATCAGCTTGCCCTGCGCATCGTGCCGGTATGCGGGGCCGCTGTAGGTTTTTTGCCAGGCCTCGCCGGGAGCATTTCGAACGTAAAACGCGCGTTGATCGTAATGCCGGCCAAGCATCGACCCCGTGCTGATTTCGGCGGCGCACAAGGCCGTGGCGAGGAGGGGCAGGAGCAGTAGCCGGTTCACGACCACATTATCTCATTGGGCGAAGAGGCCAGGCCGGGCCCCAGCCACCCATCGGCGGCATTCACCACGTTCCTCCGCCACCTCACTGCTGCACGGTGATCAGGGTAGTTAATGGCGAAAAGACTCCGCCGACCTCGGCGACGATGGATTGATCCCCATTGGGCGCCGACTCCGGCACCTGGATGGCAACCTGATACAAGCCCCCAAAGCCCGGCGCCAAGGCCGCGCCATATACCGTGGCGGCAATCCCGCCAATGGTTACAGTCACGGTATCCGCGGTCGAGTAAGTCGTGTTTGAAGGAACCTCCTCGCCAGGCGGCGCGGCGGGAGTGGTGGGTCCGAAGCCTGTGCCCCATAGGATCAAGACGTCCCCGGGCTTGGGCGGCGTCGTGGTAACGCCCGGAATTGCGCCGTCCTTCACCGCATAGGTGTAGTCGGTGTAAGTGGCTACCACGTATTGATTCGCCCACAGGAAGAAAGCCGGCCCGTAAATCGCGGACGTCGAGGAAACTGCCGGACTCGTGCCGAGGCTGTTAGTCACCGTAACCTGCATCGGTCCTGCCCCGACATCGGGCGCAATTAAGTTGATCTGAGTGGGGCTGACGAACTCAATATAAGCCGGCTGTCCGTTCACCGATGCGCTGACGCCATCCACCTTAGTAGGAAACTGGCCGCTGACAACGGTCCAAAAATCGGTGACCGAAGATAGATTAGTTCCAAATACCGCGACCCAGGAGTTCGGCACGATGCCGGGGGCAAAGCTGGCGCCGCTTACCACCTTGGTGATGACGGGCGCCGCCGGCGCGGCCACGTTCGTGATCGCGCGCACGCGGTTGTCCGTCAGGTCGGCCGGATAGTCACCGTCGCCTACATACAGGTTACCGGCGTTGTCCAGGGTTATGGGAAACGGGCTGTCGAGCTCCGCCTGGAGGGGCGGGCCGCCATCGCCCGTGTAGCCCGCCGTGCCATTTCCCGCCACCGTCTCGATGATCCCGCCGCTCACTTCGCGGATCCGGTTGTTGCCGCCGTCCACGATGAACAGCGCGCCAGTCGGATCGAGCACGATCTCGCCCGGGTAGTACAGACTGGCGGCGGTCGCCAGTCCTCCATCGCCCGCGAAGGTACCGACTCCGTTCCCGGCCACGGTGGTGATCGTCCCGGTGACGGCGTCGACCATGCGGACGCGGTGGTTGAACTGGTCGGAGATATAAAGGTTGCCCGCGGCATCCACGGCGTCGGCGGTGGGGTTGTTCATCTCCGCCTGCGTGGCCGGTCCTCCATCCCCGGAGAAGCCCTGCGCGCCGGTGCCTGCATAGGTAGTGATGATGCCGGCGCCATCCACTTTGCGCACGCGAAACGCGCCCTGGTCCACGATGAACAGGTTGCCGCTGGCATCCACCGCGCAGCGAATGGGAATCACAAATCCCGCGGCCGTGGCCAGGCCGCCATCCCCGCTATTCACTCCCGATCCATTCCCCGCCACCGTGGTAATGGTCCCCAAAGTCGAGATTTCGCGTACCCGCCCGTTGCCCTCGTCGTTCACGTAAATGGCGCCGGAGGGCGCCACGCACACGCCCAGCGGCCCGTTGAGCTGCGCCATCGCCGCCGGCCCGCTATCGCCGCTGAATCCGGCGACTCCAGTTCCCGCGAATGTGGTGATCACGCCGTTGGTGTCCACCTTGCGCACCACATTATTGTTCTGGTCGGCCAGGTAAATGTTGCCGGCTGCGTCGGCCGCCAAGCCCACCACGCGGTTGATCTCCGCCTGCATGGCCTGTCCTCCATCCCCCGAATATCCGGCCGTCCCGTTTCCCGCAAAAGTGCTGATCGTCTGGCCGGACGCAATAGCTGCCGCCAATAGCGGCAACAAGAGTCTTCCGTGCATCGCAGTATTCCTCCGATCTCGGATACTGCAACCAGTATAGGCCGTTCGAACATGGCCCCGGCGCGTCATACAATGGGCCTATGCATTTCAGTTCAGCAATACTGGCGCTGGCTTGCGCCACGGCAGGCCTGGCCGACACCCTCACGCTGCGCGATGGCCACGTGGTACAAGGTACCTACATGGGTGGCACGGCGCGCACCATCAAGATGCAGATCGAGGATGCCGTCAAGACTTACGATGTGACCGACACCACCTCGCTGCAGTTTACAGCTCCAGCGGCGGGCGTGAACGAGACGCTGGGACCCGCGGCCGGGGGACACGCCGCGCAGAAGCCCGCGCTGAAGCCCGCGCTAAGTCCAATGATGGAAGGAATCGCCAATAGCCCGGTGCAAGCGGTGATCTACGAAGACCTGCAATGCCCGGATTGCGCCGCCTTCCGCCGCATGATGGACGAAAAGCTGCTGCCCAAATACGCCGCCAAAGTGACCTTCGTCCATCGCGATTTTCCCTTGGCGAAACATGCCTGGGCGCGGCGGGCGGCTATCGCTGCGCGCTTCTTCACCGAGCGCAACCCCGAACTGGGCCTGGAGTACCGGCGTTACACCATGGCAGGCCAGGAAGCGGCCACGGCGGAGAACTTCAACGCGCGGCTCACCGCATTCGCCAAGGCGCACGGCGTCGATCCGGATGAGGCCATCGCGGCGCTTTCGAGTCCAGCCTATGCGGCCATGGTGGATCGCGATTATCAAGACGGCGTGGGGCGCGGAGTAGTGCACACGCCCACCGTATTCGTGAACGGCAAGCCGTTCATCGAGACCTTCACCTTCGAGGAAATCTCGAAAGCCATCGACGAGTCGCTTGCCCAAGCCCGTTAGCATCGTGACCGGCGCCAGCCGGGGAATCGGCCACGCCATCGCCATGGAACTGGCGCGCACGCACCACGTGATCGCCACTTACAAGAGCAATCGCGAGGCTGCGGAAAGGCTGGCCACGGAGACCGGCGCCGAGATCGTGCAATGCGATGTATCGTCCGCCGCGGACCGCGCCGCGCTGATCGCCCATGCGCGCGAGCGTTTCGAAAGCCTCGACCTGCTGGTGAACAACGCCGGCATCGCCCCGCGCGAACGGCGCGATCTGCTGGAGGCTTCCGAAGAAAGCTTCGACGAGTTGATGGCCACCAACCTGAAAGGTCCGCACTTCCTCACCCGGCTGGCCGCGCGCTGGATGCTCGAGCGTGGGTGCGGACGCATCGTCTTCATCACCTCCATTTCGGCTTACACCGCTTCGGTGAATCGCGCCGAATACTGTATTTCGAAAGCGGGACTGAGCATGTCGGCAGCCCTTTACGCGCAACGCCTGGCCGGGCACGGCATTCAGGTTTTCGAAATTCGACCCGGCATTATTCGCACCGATATGACCAGGGCGGTGGAACAAGCCTATGCAGACCGGATCGCCGCGGGCCTGCTGCCGCAGCCGCGCATGGGCGAGGGCGCCGACGTAGCCCGCGCCGTGCGCGCCATCGCCGACGGATTGTTGGACTACTCCGCCGGGCAGGTCATCGACGTGGATGGCGGCTTCCATTTGCGCAGCCTTTAGCGCAAGCTTTGTGATAAGTTCTGGATCGGGCAACCAAATGCGAAATTCTGCTTTCCTGGCAACCGCCTGCCTGCTGGCGGCGGGCGTGGCGCCGGCCCAGACCGGCTCGGCCACATTGTCTTCTCCGGATGGACTGATCCGGGTGACCTTCTCCACGGTCGCGGGCGGCGCACCCACCGCGGATGGCGGCCAGTTGGTGTACGCGGTGACCTACCAGGGCAAGCCGGTGATCGACCGCTCGGCCCTGGGGCTCGACATCCAGAATCAGCCGGTGCTGGGAACCAACCTGCGGATCGTAGCAAGCAGGCCGTCGCAGATCGACGAGATCTACACGGTTCCGGCGGGCAAGGCGAAGACCATTCGGAACGTGTGCCATATGCTGGCCATCGACTTGGAGGAAACCCAGCCACCCAACCGCCATCTCACCGTGGAGGCGCGCGCTTACGACGATGGCGCAGCCTTCCGCTACCTGGTTCCCGGCCAAGGACTGCAGGACCTGCATATCGTGAACGAGAAGACGCAGTTCGTCCTGGCCAAGGATGCCGTCACTTATCCGCTGATCCTGCGCAATTTCCGCACCTCGTGGGAGGACAATTACCGCACCGTGGCGCTGAGCGGCATTCATCCCGAGTCGCTGGTGGCGTTGCCCTTGCTGACCTACTTGCCGGCGGTGGCGTATCTGGCGATCACCGAGGCGGACATCGACAATTACTCGGGCATGTACCTCATGCACAGCGAGAAAAATCCCAGGGAACTGGACGCGCGCCTGGCCCCGCACATCGACGATCCCAACCTTTCGGTGGCGGTGAAGACGCCGGCCTTCTCGCCGTGGCGCGTTCTGATGATCGCCGCCGAGCCCGGGCGGCTGATCGAATCGCACATCGTGGACAACCTGAACCCGCCCTCGGCCATCGCGGACACTTCGTGGATCAAGCCGGGGAAGGCCGCCTGGGACTGGTGGAGCGGCCCGTACGACGAGAACGTGAACTTCAAGCCGGGCAAGAACACGGCCACCGCCCAGCATTTCGTGGATTTCGCATCCAAGTCGGGCTTCGAATATTTCATGCTGGATGCCGGCTGGGCGGTGCGGCGGGCAACCGGCCCCAACGACTCCGGTAGCGACATCACCAAGGTGCAGCCGCAAATGAACATGCCGGAGTTGCTCGACTACGCCAAATCGAAGCTCGTGAAAGTCTGGTTGTGGTCGCACTGGACCGATATCGACCGGCAAATGGATGAAGCGTTTCCGTTGTATGAAAAATGGGGCATCGCGGGCGTCAAGATCGATTTCATGGACCGCGACGATCAGTGGATGGTGGAGTTCTACCATCGCGTGGCCAAGGCCGCGGCGGCGCATCATTTGATGGTGGATTTCCACGGCGCCTACAAGCCCGACGGGATCAGCCGCACATGGCCGAACGTGCTCACGCGCGAGGGCGTAATGGGTCTGGAATACAACAAGTGGAGCGCGCGGGTGACGCCCGATCACAACGTGATGCTGGCCTTCACGCGCATGCTGGCCGGCCCCATGGACTACACGCCCGGCGGGTTCCACAACGCCACGCTGGAGGAGTTCGTCCCGCGCAATGTGCAACCCATGGTGATGGGCACACGCGCGCATCAGACCGCGCTATTCGTGGTCTTCGAGAGCCCCTTCGAGATGGTTTCGGACTATCCCGAGGCGTACGAGGGGCAAAAGGAACTGGCGTTTTTGAGCGCGGTCCCATCGTCGTGGGATGAGACGCGCGTGCTGAATGCCAAGGTGGGCGACTACATCAGCATCGGACGCCGCCATGGCAATGAGTGGTACGTGGGCAGCATCACGGGATCGCACGCGGCCGACCTCGATATCCCCCTGGAGTTTCTGCCGCCGGGAGATTTCATCGCGGAGATTTATTCGGACGCTCCCGACGCGGACTACAATCCCACGCACACCGTGCTGGAGCAGAAACGGGTCGACCGCAGCATGAGTCTGAAAGCCAAGATGGTCTCGGGCGGCGGCCAGGCGATTCGCATCCGGCCGGCTAACTGAAGATCCAAATAATGCCTCCGCTCGCACACCTTCTTCGTATTCCCTAACGAGGAAGGAAGCACAATGAGAATCGCAACGATTGCTCTGGGGGCATTGGCGGCGGCGATGCTCCCCGCGTGGGCCCAGGAGATCAAGCTGCCGGTCAATCTGGACGCCCTGGAGCAAAAAGCCGAGGAATCCGTATCGGTCACCATGGACAAATCCATGCTGAAGCTCGCGGGTAAGTTCCTGAAGGACGACGACGACGAAGCGGAGGTCCGCAGACTGCTCTCCGGGCTCGACGGCATTTACGTTCGCAGCTTCGAGTTCGGCAAGGATGGCGAGTACAGCAAGGCCGATGTGGAGGCCGTGCGCAGCCAACTGCAGGGCCCGGCGTGGGGGCGCATCGTGGGCGTGAGGTCTAAACGCCGCGACGGCGACGTGGATGTCTATTTTAAAGACGCAGGCAACGGGCAACTTGGAGGCATCGTGGTCATTTCCGCCGAACCGCGAGAACTGACCATAGTGAATATCTCCGGCACGCTCGACCCGGACAAACTCGCGGAGCTGGGCGGCGAATTCGGCATCCCGCGCCTGGAGACATCCAAGGCCAGGAAGGTGGCGCGATGACAGCCCGGCTATTGGCGGTGCTCCTGACGGCGGCATACGCGGCGTTCGGCGGCGACGCGGAATTCGACCGTATCGTGAAGGCCATCGAATCCCATTATGGGACGCAGGCACAGCATATTCCGTTCATGGGCCTGGCGAGCTTCGTGGTCAAAGTAGCGCACCCGGAGGGCGCTACCGGCCTCAAACTCGCGGTCTTCGAAGACCTGAAGTCCGCGCCGGATTCGCCGGAGTGGACCGAGCGGGATCGCTTCATGGACGCGCTGTCCGGTCCCAGCCTGCATCAGTTTGTACGCGTACACTCGCGGCGCAACGGCGAAGCCACTTACATTTTCATGGGGCCGGAGAGTAAGTCCACACGCATCCTGATCGCCACGTTTGAGCGCAACGAGGCTACCGTGATCGAAGTGAAGGCCAACATCGACAAGCTGCTCCGGTCACTGGAGGAGCCCGCGCACGCGGGTCATAGCCTGAGCGAGTAAGTACCCGGCGGTTTGATACCATCCTTAGGTGAGATCGTGCCTCTTCTTCCTGGCGGCCAGTCTGGCCTGTGCGCAGCCGCAGCCGTTTCATGCGGATGCATCCTCCACGGTCAACTACAGCAAGGCCACGGATGGGTCGGAAACGGTCGAGATCCGCAATGTCTCTTACGAGGTTACTGAAACGCAAGTGCCCGGCCGGCCGCCGGACGAGCGCCTGCTGCTGAGAAAAACCACCCACTCGAAACACGTGTTGGGCGACATCGGGATGCAGGCTACCGTCACGCTGGATGCCTGGAGGTTCGGCGACGACCCCCAGCAGAAGCCTCTGTATTCGCTCACGGCCACCGGCGACGACGGCCTTACCCTGGATAATGCGCTCTTCGTGATTTCGCGGGGTTTGGAAGAGACTCAGTGGTGGTCGGTGTACAAGCTCGGCTCCGGCCAACATCTCTTCGATACCTATGTGCCGTTAGTGACCTTCTCGATTTCACGGGAGACGGTCACGAATAGGTATGTGGGGTTCGAGGCGCCGCCCGACGATACCGCCGATGCGCGCCTGAAGCAGCCGAACGTCGTCGGCGTTGTGACCTATGCTTCGGAGGATGGGATCATCCGCGAAGCGCTGGTCACTTGTGACGATCCCCGCCAGGCGCAACTGCTGCGATCGTTTGCGGACACCCAACGTACGCTGGCCGCGGATAACCATGCGCTCAAGCTGTCCTTCAGCCAGAACTACCCGTCGCCACACTATACGGTAGTGTTACGCATCCCGGTACACGGCGACGATCTGGACTTGGCGCACGCGCAACTGGCGCCCAAGGTGCATGTGAGCGCTTGGCGGCGGCTAGTTTGCACCGTAGGGCGGGCAATTTTGCCCGCAGCCGGCTTTTAGCCGGCTTGGCCGCCTGAAAGGCGGCTGCGGCCATGATTGGCCGCCCTACAATTAACGTGTGCCGGCCTAGGCACGGCGCCCAGATGTCACTTCTGCGCGAGGTCGGCATAGCGGAAGCAGTCCACGGCGTGGTCGTTCACAATGCCCACCGCCTGCATGAAGGCGTAGCAGATAGTCGACCCCACGAAACGGAAGCCGCGACGTTTCAGATCTTTGCTCATGGCGTCGGATTCAGGCGTGCTTGCGGGCAGCTGCACATGCCGGCGCCCGCCGGCGAACTGCCAGATGTATGCGTCGAAGCTGCCGAATTCCTCCGCCACTTTCAGAAAGGCTTGCGCGTTGGCGATGGCGGCGGCGATCTTCAGGCGGTTGCGCACGATGCCCGCATCGCCCAGCAGGGCGTTCACTTTGCGCTTGCCGTAGCGCGCTACCACGGCCGGTTCGAAGTTGTCGAAGACCTCGCGATAGCGGGCGCGCTTGCGCAGAATGGTGTCCCAACTCAGGCCGGCCTGCGCGCCTTCGAGCACCAGGAACTCGAACAGCAGGCGGTCGTCGTGCACCGGCACACCCCACTCCTGGTCGTGGTAGGGGATGGAGAGTTCGTTTTTGGCCCACGCGCAACGGTTCATGGCGATCCGGTTTGCTCAGCCCGTTTTCGCCGGGCCGAAAAAGGACAACGGGTCGATGGAAACGATCTTCCACTTCTTGCCCGTGCGCTCCAGGCGGAATTTGACGGCCTCGCGGCGGCGTTCTACTTTGCGCGAAGCCGCTTTTTCGACGATCTCGAGGTACCAGTCCAACTCTTCGGTGCGATGCGTTTCGTCGCCGGTGTCCGACAGCACCTCGATGGAGTTGGCGAGATCGGCGGCGCCGGCCAGCGCCCGCACATCGCGCTGGAATTCCCCGAAGTGCGGCATGGCCGGATCGACGGCTTCAATGAACGTCGTGACGTCGTCCTCGCTGAGCGCGCTGGCGATCTTGGTGAACAGGTCGAAGACCTGCTGCTGTGCGTCGGCTGCACAGGCAACGCCGGCCGCCGCTCCGCCCATGGTCAGTAGAAAAGTGCGCCGCCGCATATCAGGTCCGGTAACTGGCGTTGATACGAATATAACCTTCGGTGAAGTCGCAGGTCCAGAAACGCGCCTGCCCTTTGCCTTTGCCGCGTACGGTGACACGGATCTCGCACTCCGCGCCGTCCAGTTTCTGTTTCAACGCGGCTTCGGAGAAGCGCGCCGCCAGCCCGCCGCGGCAGACGGCGATACCTTGCATGTCGATATCCACCTGGCGCGGATCGAAGGCCACACCGGCGTTGCCCGCGGCCGAAAGGATGCGGCCCCAATTGGGGTCCGAGCCGGCCACGGCGGTTTTCACCAGGGGCGAGTTGGCGATGGCGCGGGCCATACTGGCGGCGGCTGCATCGTTGGACGCGCCCGAGACCAGGATGGTGATCAACTTGCGCGCGCCTTCGCCATCGCGGGCAATAGCGCGCGCGAGGTCCTCGAGAACCCCGGTGACGCGCTCCTCCACCGCGGCCATTTCTTTCGGATCGGGCCGCACGCCGGATGCGCCGTTGGCCAGCAGCAGCAGCGTGTCGTTGGTGGATGTATCGCCATCCACCGAAAGGCGGTTGTAGCTGCGTTCGACGGCGCGGCGCAACATGCGGCGCAGCATGGCGGCCGGAATGTTCGCGTCGGTGACCACGAAGCCGAGCGTGGTGGCCATGCGCGGCTGGATCATGCCGGAGCCTTTGGTCATGCCAGCGATGCGCACCGTGCCGCGGCGCAGCTTGAGATCGGCGAAGGCCTCTTTGGGCACCAGGTCGGTGGTCATGATGGCCTGCGCCACGCTGCCGAAGGCGTCTTCACGCAGGCCGGCCACCAGCCGCGGCAGACCGTTGACGATGAGCTTGGAATCCAGTTCGACGCCGATCACGCCGGTGGACGCGGGCAGCACCTGGTTCACGGGCAGCCGCAGCAGGCGGGCGGCCGAACGGCAGCAGGCCAGCGCCACGGCGTCTCCCGTGCGGGTGGCGCAATTGGCATTGCCGGCATTGATCAGGATGGCGCCTACCGCGCCGCGCGAAGCGGCCAGGTGGCGGCGGCAAAGCTTCACGGGAGCAGCCTGCACGCGGTTCTGGGTAAACACGCCGGCGGCTGCGGCCGGCAAGCCCGAAACGATCAGGGCCAGGTCGTCCTTTTCGGCTTGGCGAATGCCCGCGTACGTGGCGGCGTAACGATAGCCCAGCGGCAGATCCACCTTATGATTCTCCCAGAACATCGCCGTCGCCGGTGATGACGATGCGCTGGCCGTTGGCGAAGGCTTCGGCCGAGATTCGTTTGCGGCCTTCGAGTTGCACTTCGATCAGTTCCAACGCGCCTTCGCCGCATGCGGCGCGCAGGGGATGGGTCACCAGGTGCCCCGGTGCTGCGCGCACGTCCGCTGCCACGCGCGATTTCCAAATGTGCAATTGCTGGCCGCGGAAGCGGGTGTAGGCTCCGGGCCACGGCTGAAATCCACGGACGCGATTGTGGATGGCTTGGGCAGGCTGACGCCAGTCGATCAGGCCGTCCTCTTTCTTCAGTATGGGGGCGTAGGTGGCCTGCGCGGGGTCCTGTTTTTGCGGAATGATCGCGTCGATTTGAGCCAGTGTTTCGACCAGGAGCGCCGCTCCCAGGGTGGCCAGGCGTGCGCCTAATTCGACGGCAGTCTCGTCCGGCCCGATTTCGGTTTCGGATTTCAGCAGCATGTCGCCGGTGTCGAGCCCCGCGTCGATGCGCATGGTGGTGACGCCGGTGCGCGTCTCGCCATTCGCAATGGCCCACTGCACCGGTCCGGCGCCCCTATATTTGGGCAGCAGCGAGGCATGCACGTTGATGATGCCGTGCGGCGGGATATCGATCATGGACTGGGGGATGATCTGGCCGTAGCCAACCACCACCATGACGTCGGGCTGGAGGGCGGTGAGGGCCGATACGGCTTCGGGGCGGCGGATTCTTTCAGGTTGATAGATGGGCAGGTTTAGTTGTAGCGCGAATTGTTTTACAGGCGACGCGGTGAGTTGGTGGCCGCGTCCGCTGGGGCGGTCGGGTTGCGTGACTACCTGGATAACGCGATGTCCGGCTGCGACTATGGCCTCCAGGGTGGGGACGGCGAATTGGGGGGTGCCTAGGAAGACTATTCGCATGGTTGGGCAAGTGGGGCAGGCTCGCAGCCTGCGGCGGCCTCCCAGGCCGCCCTCCGGTGCGTCTTCGACGGTGCCCCACAATTCATCAGGTCCATTCGCCGGCTTTCACCAGCTTGCGCACTTTCCGCCGGATCAGATCGCGCTTCAGGGCGCTGATGTGGCTGATGTACAGCTTGCCGTGCAAATGGTCGGTCTCATGCAAAAAGGCGCGCGCCAGCAGGTCTTCGCCGGTCTTCTCGAAAAACTCGCCCTTGGCGTCCTGCGCGCCGATGGTCACGCGCTTGCCGCGCTTCACCTGCTCGCGGAATCCGGGGATGCTCAGGCAGCCCTCTTCGCCTTCCTGCTTGCCTTCCACCTTCACGATCCGTGGATTGATGAGCACCAGTTTGTCCGCCGGATTTTCGGCGTTGGAAATGTCGATGACGGCGATTTTGCGGGAGAAGCCGATCTGCGGCGCGGCCAGCCCTACGCCTTTGGCGGCGTACATGGACTCGAACATATCCTCCAGGAACTTGTCGAGCTCCGGGGTGCCGAATTCGGCGACCGTTTCCGCTTCCCGCTCCAGCACCGGATCGCCGTACTTCACGATTGGATAAACCATATTTCAGAAATCTCGAACCTGAGTGAGGTAACCCTCGAAATTACGCTTCGTTTCGCCCAGCGAATCGCCGCCGAACTTTTCCAGGAAAGCCTGCGCCAGCACCAGCGCCAGCATGGCCTCGGCGATGACGCCGGCAGCGGGGACCACGCATACATCCGAGCGCTCATAGGCGGCCAGGGCGGGTTCGCGAGTGGCCAGATCGACCGATTCAAGCGGCCGGCGCAGCGTGGAGATAGGTTTCAGGAATCCGCGCACCAGCACGTCCTGGCCGTTGGTAATGCCGCCCTCCAAGCCGCCCGCACGATTGGCGCCGCGGGTGAAGCGGCGCGCCTCGCGATCGTAGCCGATGGTGTCTTGCACTTGGGAACCGAAGCTGGCGGCGTTCTCTTTGGCGAATCCCACTTCCACTCCCTTGACGGCCTGAATGGAGACGATGGCCTGCGCCAGGCGGCCGTCCAGGCGCGCGTCCCAGGTGGTGTGCGATCCCAGGCCGGGCGGCACGCCATGCGCGATCACTTCGAACACGCCGCCGACCGTGTCGCCGGTGCGATAAGCCTGGTCGACAACTTCTTTCATGCGGGTTTCGGTGAAGGGGTCCACGCAGCCCAGCAGCACTTCGGTGCGGGCGCGCAGGGCGACGACTTCGTCCCACGCGGCGCTTCTTTCCAGGCGGACGCTGCCGACGGCGATCACGTGGCTGGCGATATCGATGCCAAACTCCATCAGCAAAGCCTTGGCGACTGCGCCGATGGCTACGCGGGCGGTGGTTTCGCGCGCGCTGGCGCGCTCCAGAATGTAGCGCGCGTCGGCGAAATTGTACTTGAGCGCGCCCGCCAGATCGGCGTGCCCCGGGCGCGGGCGGGTCACGGGCTTCTTCTTGTCCTCAGCGCCGTCCATATCTTCGACCGGCAGGGCTGCGGTCCAGTTCTGCCAGTCCCGGTTGCGAATCAGAATGGCCACAGGCGATCCGATGGTATGGGAGTGGCGCACGCCGGCCACGATTTCGGCGCGGTCGTGTTCGATTTTCATGCGTCCGCCGCGGCCGTAGCCCTGCTGGCGGCGCCAAAGTTCGTGATTGATGGTGTCGAGGGAGACCGGCACTCCGGCTGGAAGCCCCGTGAGGGTGGCCACCAGGCATTCGCCGTGCGATTCCCCGGCGGTTTCAAATCGCAGCATTTTGCCGAGAAACTTAATGTTAGCAATTCCTCCGCGGGATCTGCATGATTGGCTGGGCGAACCAGCCAGTTCGCCGGCCCGGGTCTCAGAAAGGACACGGAGCAAACTTAAGGTACTTGGTAAGGCCTCCACACTCCTTTATGGATAATTTCTGGAAACCATCGCTGGGATGCTTCCACAGGCTCATGACTACGATGTCCTGAAGGCTTGGCGCCGTCAATACTTCGAGGCAGATCGTTACGTGGTGCTCGTCGCTCACGAAGATGATGTCGCCCGGGTCGGGCAACAGGCCAATCTCGGGAATAATCGGTAACGCGCTGGAAAGCCCTAAGGCGGACATCAACGTCCCGTAGTAACTCTCGCGGGCTTCCGACATCATGCCGTCTTGAGTGGGCTGCACCGCGGGGGCCAGGGCCTGGCCCAGAATGGGTGAACCGCCGAATCCATCTGCTCCGAACGGGGCCAAATGCGTCCGCGCAGCCTGGGTGGCTTTCGCGTGGATCAGGCGAAGCCACTGAACGGAGACCAGCTCCGCCTTATACGCGCTGAAGAACACCGCCTCCCAACAATTCATGGACGACTGTTTGCCGGGTTCGCGGCCGCCCCGGTTTAGCCAAATTGCGAAGTGGTCGGGGTTGGTTTCATCGTCTTCCACTTCGGCTTTCCCGGATTTGGCTTCCGGCCGCCGTTCGTTGGGCAGGAACCTGCCCTGTGGTCCCATTTCCGGTCCGGCTGGAACCCAGTGAAAGTAGCCTTCCATGGCGTAGGATTGCCTGGCCAACCGTAGTCCGCGCTTAAGCCGTTCAACGGTTCGCAGGCGGCCCAGAAGTACCATTTCAGGCCCGTGCTTGGTTAACAGCAATTGCTGCGTCAGTGCAAAAGAGTCAGACGCGTTCTTGGGCATCGGAAGGGCGCGTGGGGAACGGCACCGCTTTAGCCTGTACTGGAATTTCGTCGATGAAAGCGACGTCGGCGAGTTTATAGAATAGTGTTTCCTTGATGTCGCCGTCTTTGGGCTTGTATGGGCTTTTCTTTATTTGCAGAATGGTCAGCTTAACCGCTTTTGGGAGATCGTCCGGCAGCATCGCGACGGAGCGGCATTTTTCCGCCACTGTGGCGAAGTATTCCGCAAGCCACAAATGGTCCGTCAGGAATGCTTCATGCATCCAACCGACGACCATGTCTTTGGTGATCATCTGGCCGCGCCCTCCTTGAGCTGGTAGCTCGGATTTTAGCAGAGCCCAACGGTTCGATAACATGTAGGTTCATGCCCACTCAATCGCCCGATGCGATCGTCGTCGGGGCGGGAATCATCGGCGGCTCCATCGCCTGGCGGCTGGCGCAGGCGGGCATGGCCGTAACGCTGCTGGATGCGGGAACGCTCGGCGGCGAGGCCAGTTGGGCCGGAGCGGGTATGCTGGCGCCGGGCGGAGAGTTCGTCACGCGGAGCCGATGGGCGGAGTTTGCGCTGCAGAGCCTGGGGATGTATCCCGCGTTCGTCCGGGAACTGGAGGGCGAGTCCGGTTTAGGGGTCGACTACCGGCGTTCCGGCGCTATGGAGTTCGCGCGCTCGGACGATGAATGGCGGGAACTGCTGGCGCGGCGCGCGGCTCAAGAAGCGCTCGGGATTCGCGCCGAGATGCGGGAGGACGGGCTCTTCTATCCCGACGATGCGCTGGTGGATCCACGGGAGGTGACCCG
>Ga0302325_10015880_pt1 | contig 15979 bp, 15 predicted proteins | sample Palsa_T0_2_FD_201948 | JGI IMG/M metagenome (GOLD analysis project Ga0302325, IMG submission 201948) | Peat permafrost microbial communities from Stordalen Mire near Abisko, Sweden - Palsa_T0_2 | ecosystem: Environmental > Terrestrial > Soil > Palsa > Peat permafrost | place: Sweden: Abisko... | reverse complement strand
CGACGGCCATGTGGGCCATACAGATGGGCATCACCGGCACCGCGGCGGCCGGGATCGAGGAGATGCCGCGCACCTCCCGCCAGCGCCCGTTCAACGTCCTGGTCAACACCTACCCGACCGCGGACGGCCGCTGGGTCTCGCTGTGCATGCTGCAGGCCGACCGCTACTGGGCCGGCTTCGTCCGCGCCATCGGCCGGGCCGACCTCGAGAAAGACCCCAGGTTCGTCGACGCCGCCCAAAGAGCGGAGAACGCCGAGGCCTGCGTCGCCGAGTTGGAGAGCACCTTCAGGCAACGGCCGCTAGCGGAATGGCGGCGGCTGCTCGCCACCCAAGACGGCCAGTGGGACGCGCTGAACACCGTCTCCGAGGTCCGCGAAGACCCCCAGGTAAAGGCCAACCAGTTCACCCGCACGATCGAGTACCCCGGCGGCCACGAGCTGACCATCGTCGGCGCCCCGGTGCAGTTCGACAACACCCCGCCCCCGCTGCGCCCGGCCCCCGAGTTCGGCGCCGACACCGACGCGGTCCTGGAAAACCTCGGCTGGGACCAGGACGCCATCCTCGACGCCAAGATCAAGGGAGCGGTCGTGTGAGCGAGCAAGAGATCCCCGTTCCCGAGCCGGACGAGGTCACCGCGTTCTACTGGGACGCTGCCCGCGAGGGCCGCCTTGAGCTGCAAAAGTGCAAGGCCTGCGACCTTTACCAGTACCCGCCGGACGTCGCCTGCGTGCACTGCCAGGGCACCGACCTGGTCCCCACCGCCGTCAGCGGCCGCGGCACGCTCTACTCGTACACCACGGTCGACCGCGCCTTCCACGCCGGCTTCGCGGACAAGCTCCCCTACGTCCTCGCCCTCGTCGAACTCGACGAGCAGCCCGGCCTCAGGCTCCTCACCAACATCGTCGAGGCCGACCCTGGCCAGCTCAAGATGCAAATGCCGCTTGAGGTCACCTTCGAAACGCGGAGAGACATCACCCTCCCGCAGTTCAAACCAGCCAAGGAGCAGGCATGAGCTCCCTGACCAGGGACGTAGCCCTCGTCGGTGTCGGCTACAGCGAACTGTCCAGGCAGGGCACCCCCGACCCCCGCAAGCTGACCTTCACCGCGGTCACCGAGGCCCTCCAGGACGCCGGCCTCAACGGCAACCAGGTCGACGGCATCTTCGAGTACAAGTTCGGCCCGGAGTCGCCCAGCGCCCAGGAGGTCGCCCGGCTCATCGGCGCCCCGAACCTGACCGCGTTCGCCGACATCATCCCCAACAACCCGTCCGGCCTGGCCGGCCCCCTGATGGGCGTGATGGCCGTCGCGAGCGGCGTGTGCGAGACGGTCGTCGCGTTCCGCTGCCTGACCCGCGTGGCCGGCTACACCGGCGGCGTCCGCACCGGCCCCGACCGCATCCCGGGCCGGGACCAGCTCCTGCTCCCGTACGGCTACTCCGGCGGCATCATCATGAACATGGCCCTCGCTAAGCGGCGCTGGATGGCGCAGTACGGCCGGGGCGAGGAAGACTTCGGCCACATCGCGGTCAACGCGCGAAAATGGGCGGCCCGCAACCCAAGAGCGGTCCTCCGCGAAGAAATCACCATGGACGACTACCTAGAGTCCAGGATCATCTCCGACCCGCTCCGCCTCCTCGACTGCGACTACCCGATCAACGGCGCCGTCGCCACGATCATCACCACCGCCGAACGGGCCCGTGACCTCAGGCAAACCCCCGTCATCGTCGACTCCATGTCCTACGGCACCGGCCCCGAAGTGGACTGGGTCTTCAGCGCGGACTACCTCTACGGCGGCACGATCCCCTGCGCCAAGACCCTCTGGCACCGGTCAGGCTACGGGCCGCAGGACGTCGACGTGGCCCAGGTCTACGACGGCTTCACCAGCGTCACCCTGCAGTGGATCGAGGCGCTCGGCTTCTGCGGCATCGGCGAGTTCGGCGACTGGATCGGAGACGGCAGCCGCATCGGCCCCGGCGGCGACCTGCCCATGAACACGGCCGGGGGCCAGCTCGCCGAGGGCCGGCTGCACGGTGTCAGCTTCCTCAACGAGGCGATCCTTCAACTGCGCGGCCAAGTCCAACCCGAACGCCAGGTCAAAGACGCCACCGTCGCCGTAGTCGCCAGCGGCCTCTACCCGCAGTGCGGCGCGATGGTCCTAACGACCACCCAATAGCAAGGAGAAAACCAAAGTGAGCTGGGAGTTCGAGACCGACCCGGAGTTCCAGGCCAAGCTGGACTGGATGGACACGTTCGTCCGCGAGGAAGTCGAGCCGCTGGACGCGCTGTGGCCCCGCGAGGTCTACGCCCGGCCGATGGACCCGAAGATCGCCGCGGTCGTTAAGCCGCTGCAGCAGCGGGTCAAAGAGGAGGGCCTGTGGGCCTGCCACCTGGAGCCGGAGCTGGGCGGGCAGGGGTACGGCCAGCTGAAGCTGGCCCTGATGAACGAGATCCTCGGCCGCACGCACTGGGGCCCGATGGTGTTCGGCACCCAGGCCCCGGACACCGGCAACGCGGAGATCCTCGCCCACTTCGGCACCCCGGAGCAGAAGGCGAGGTTCCTGCGGCCGCTGCTCGACGGCGACATCGTCTCGTCCTTCTCGATGACCGAGCCGCAGGGCGGCTCGGACCCCGGCGGCTTCACCACGACGGCGGTCAAAGACGGCGACGACTGGGTCATCAACGGCTACAAGTTCTTCTCCTCGCACGCCAAGTGGGCCTCGTTCCTGGTCGCGCTCATCAAGACCGCCCCCGAGGCCGACGTCCACAACGCCTTCTCCATGTTCCTGGTTCCGGCGGACACAGAAGGCGTCACCGTCGAGCGGAACTTCGGGCTGTACGGCGAGGCCCCGGGCCAGGGCGGCCACGGCCTTGTCCACTACGACAACGCCCGGGTCCCGAGCGACTGCCTCCTTGGTGGCGAGGGCAAGGGCTTCGCCGTGGCCCAGGTCCGCCTAGGCGGCGGCCGGGTGCACCACGCGATGCGGGCGGTCGGCATCTGCCAGCGGGCCCTCGACATGATGGCGGAGCGGGCCATCAGCCGCACCACCCGGGGCTCCCGGCTGGCCGACAAGCAGGCCGTGCAGGGCTACATCGCCGACTCCTGGGCCGAACTGCAGCAATACCGCCTGCTGGTGCTGCGCACCGCCTGGAAGATCGACAAGTACCAGGACTACGGCCGGGTCCGCGAGGACATCGCCGCCGTCAAGATCCTGGCCCCCCGGCTGATCAGGGACATCGTCGGCCGGGCGATCCAGGTGCACGGCGCCCTCGGCGTCACCACCGAGATGGACCTGATGTACATGAACCAGGTCCAGTTCGTCACCGGCTTCTCCGACGGCCCGTCCGAGATCCACCAGGCCACCCTGGCCCGCCGGGTGCTCAAGAACTACAAGCCCACCCCGGGCCTGTGGCCGACCGACCACCTCCCGACCCGCCGCGCCGCGGCCGAGGCGCATGTGGCCAAGCGGCTGGCCGAAGCCGGGTTCGACGAGCCCTGACCTATCACAGTCAGCGCCACCCGTTCCTGATCAGTCTTTTCATTAACGGGTGGCGCTGACTGCATTCCGCCAGCCGTCTCAGCGGAACGTGCCGACCCCGCCGTCGATGTGCAGCGTCCGCCCGGTCATGAACGACCCCGGGCCGGCCAGGTAGACGACCAGGCTGCCGACGTCGCTCTCGGGGTCGCCCAGGCGCCCCATCGGGATGCGGGTCACCGACGTGGCCGGCCACCGGCCCGGGTTGTCGGTGGCGACCGCGCAGACGACGTTCACCCGGATGTTGTCCGGGCCCCACTCGACGGCAGCGTGCTTGGTGAGGCCCCGGATCGCCTCCTTGGCCGCGGCGTAGGCGCCCTCGCCCTTGACCCCGCCCTGGGTGCCCGCGGACGAGCCGAAGTTGACCACCGAGCCGCCGCCGCGCGCCTTCATGTGCGGGTAGCAGAGCTGCATCATCCGCAAGGTGGCCGTGGGCCCGCTGTCGAACACCAGCCGCATCTCGTCGTCGGTGACCTCCATCAGCGTCATCTTGCTCCACTTCTGGGCCAGGTTGACGAGCGTGTCCACCCCGCCGTACTCGCGCACCACCTCGTCCACGGCGTCTTTGCAGGCAACCGGTTCGGTCACGTCGCACTTGATCACCGTGGCCGCGCTCTCCGCCCGCGCGGTGTCCAGGTCCAGGATCACGACGGTGTGCCCGGCCGCGGTCAGCGCCTTGCTGATGCCCCGGCCCAGGTCACCCGCACCGCCGGTGAGGATGGCGATCTTAGAGTCCACAGTTGTTGTCCTTTTCTAGTCGGCATACGCCGGCAGGTGGGCCAGCAACCCGCCGTCGGCGAGATAGTCGGCCCCGGTCAGGAAGGAAGCGGCGGGGGAGACGAGGAACGCGACCAGGTTCGCGACGTCCGCGGGCAGCCCGTCCCGCTTCACGAGCTGGTGCCTGACCTTGCCCGCGCGCGTCTCCGCGGTCATGAAGGGGTACGGGATCGTGCCGAGGGTCACCGTGTTGCACCGCACACCGTGGTGCCCGTACTGGGTGGCCAGTGCCCTGGTCAGGCCGCCGAGGGCGGCCTTGGCCACCGGGTAGGCCGACAGCTTGCGGTCGCCCGCGTGCGCGTGCACCGAGCTGACGTTGACGATCGACCCGCCGCCGCGCGCGATCATCGACGGCAACGCGTGCCGGGCACACAGCATGGCCCCGCGAACCATCACCGTCTGCACCGCGTCCCAGGTCGCCAGGTCGATGTCGACGACCGGCGCGTCCCCGGCCACGATCCGAGACGGCGCGGCGTTGTTCACCAGGATGTCGGTGCCGCCGAACCGCTCTTCGACGGCGGCGAACGCGGCGCTCACCGATTCATCCGAGGCGATGTCGACCTCAAGGGCCAGGTCGCCGACGGCTCCGGCTACGTTGATGTCGGCGACGACGACCCGCGCTCCCTGGTGGGCCAGGGTCGCGCACAGGGCCGACCCGATGTGGCCGTTCCCGCCGGTCACGACGGCGACGAGACCGTCGAGTGTTTTGTCGGTCACGTCAGGAGGCGACCAGCGGCTTGTGCACGTCGCCCCGCGGGAACAGGTCCTCTTCCGGCGGGGTCAGCAGCAGGCTGAGCTCCGGCCCGACCCGGTCCGAGATCGGCCGCAGCGCGGCCTCGTCGAAGCCCCACCGCTTGACCGCGTTCCCGCTGAGCAGCTGCCGGGCCTCGGCCGGGGGCACGGCGGCGGTGCCGAGGGTGGCCCGCAGGTACTCGGTCGTACCGCCCGCGGCGAAGGTGCCCTCGTGGTGCGGGTAGTCCATGCCGAGCATCATGAGGTCGAGGCCGATCTGGTGCCTGGCCTCGACCTCGGCGGTGGAGAACAGCGACGAGCCGAGCCAGCACTGGCGGCGGAAGTACTCCGAGGGCGGCCGCTTGACGACGGAGCGCACGTCCCGCTTGAGGTAACTGCCGTTGTAAGAGTAGTCAAGGGCACCGAGCAGGGAGACGACCCAGGCCGAGCCCTGCTCGGTGAACACCACGTTGAGGCCGGGGTGCCGTTCCAGGATGCCGCTCCAGATCAGGTGCGCGAGCACCTCGTGGGTGCGGAAGAGCATCTCCCGCGAGTGCAGCGGGATCGAGACGGCCGGGTCGGGAATGCCGCCGTAGCGGCTCCGGGGCTGGGACGAGGACAGCGCCACGTGCGAGTTAAGCGGCAGCCCGAGCTCCTCAAGCAGGCTCCAGATGGGCTCGTAGCGCGGGTGGAACAGCGGCCGCTCGGCGCTGAACGTGGGCAGGATCACGCCCTTGAAGCCGGCTCCATTAGCCCAGCGGATCTCTTCCAGGGCCGCGTCGACGTCGTCGAAGGCGACGACGGCCATGGCGAAGAACCGCTCCGGCGCGTTGCTCACATAGTCCGCGAGCCACCGGTTGTGGGCCTTGTTGCCCTCGTCGATCTCTTCCGGGGTACGGGCGGGCCAGGTCGGCGGCTTGGCCGCCGCCTCGTGCCGCATGCCCTGCGACGGCGGCCCGAACGCCTCGAACGGCATCCCGAAGTCGGGGAACAGGATCTCGGCCGTGATCCCCTCCCGCTCCAGCTCGGCGACCCGCCGGACCGGGTCGGCGCAGCCCTCGAGGCGGCCGGGATCCCACAGGTCCCGCACCCACTGCTCGACGACGTCCGGGTCCAGCCGGCCGCGCAGGTGCACCGGGTCCATCGGCGGAGCCCCGTACGTGTCGTAGAAGTCGCAGAACGCGTCGAACCGCTCGTGCAGCCGGGCCGGGAGGTAAGGGCGGTACTGCCGCATCTTCGGCATGGCATGTCCGTCGGACGAGATGATAAGGGTACGTTCAGTCATTGGATACCCCCTAGGATTTAAGTCACATTAACTAATAAGTAACACGATCGTCTAGGTCAAGGGCCAGCCATCCCTGTGTCTTTTACCTATACTTTAAGGTGTGACAATTACACCTGCCGTGACGACTCGAGCCGCGCCAAAAGCCGACGGACGCGAGCGACCGAACTCCAGAGGGGACTCCACCCGCCTGCTCATCCTGCTCAAGGCCGAGGAGCTATTTGCCCGGCGCGGCATCGAGGCGGTCCCGCTGCGCGACATTGGTGTCGCGGCTGGCCAGAAGAACAACGTGGCGGTCCAGTATCACTACGCGGACAAGGAAAACCTGCTCCGGCAGATCACCGCGCACCGGGTCAAGGCGACCGAGCAGCTGCGGGCGGAGCTGCTGGCCGACCTATTCGCCACGGCCCGCCCGCCGCAGATCCTGGATCTTGTACGGGTGTGGGTGCTGGCGCTGGCCGTCCATCTCGAGGAGGGCAATTACTACCTCGCGTTCCTGTCCCGCTACGTGATCGAGCGGGGCGACTACGTGGGCCTCGCGGGGACCGGGGGCAGCTCGATCGTCACGTTCACCGCGATGGTCCGCAGGCTGCTGAAGGGTCACCCCGAGATCCGCACCGAGGAGCGGTGGACGGTCGTGATGACGAGCGCGGTGCACGAGCTGGCCCGGTACCAGAACGCGTTGCGGGCGGGCACCCTCCCGTCACCGCTTGACGACCTCATTGACGACATCGTGCGCTTCCTCGCGGCTGGCCTCGAGGCCACACCCTTGATCAACTCAGCTTAACTGTTCCTGGTCGTGAAGTCGGAGCGCCTCCCGCCTTGACGTTCGTCGTCAGCGGAACCTAGGGTACTCCTAAGCACTTTGACTTAGTTTTTGTGAAAGTGCTGCCTAGGACCCGATCACCGACGAGGAGAAGCATTGACAACGACGGCGACGACCTCGGCCGCAGACACGTCCGTGCCCACGGGCCTCTTCGACGCCGACGGGCACGTTCTCGAGGACGTGGCGGCCATCACCGCCAAGCTGCCGGACAAGTACCGCATCCGCCAGGAGCGGATGAACAAGAACCCGCTGTCGCAGCTGCACGGCATGTCGATCTTCCCTCCGCTCGGCTACCTGTCGACGATCCCGACGGCCGGGAAGTCGCTCGTCGGCAAGGACCCGAAGGAAGTCGGCAACACCGCCGAGTCGTGGGAGTACTTCCTCACCGAGGTCGGCATCGAGCGCACGGTGCTCTACCCGACGCTCGGCCTCACCGTGGGCCGCATCCGCGATCCCGAGTACGCCGTGGCGGTCACCCGGGCCTGGAACGAGTGGATGGCCGAGACCTACCTGCAGCACCCGTCGGGCAGGTTCCAGTCGGCCGCGCTGCTGCCGATGCAGGTGCCGGAGGCGGCCGCCGCCGAGCTTAAGCGCGCGGTCACCGAGCTCGGCTTCTGCGCCGCCGTGATCCCCGCGCACGGCCTGGTCAACCACCTGGGCCACGAGATGTACAACCCGGTCTACCAGACGGCCCAGGACCTGGACGTGGGCCTGTCCTTCCACGGCGGGGTGCACGACGGCTTCGGCTTCGACGACTTCAACGTGTTCCCCGCGGTGCACTCGCTCGGCTTCCCGTTCTCGCTGCTGATCACCCTGGCCGGGATGGTGTTCAACAACGTCTTCGAGCGGTTCCCCGGCCTGCGGGTGGCCTACCTGGAGGGCGGAGCGGCCTGGATCCTGCTGGCCGCGGAGCGGTTCTCCGAGTCGTTCGGCGCCACCGGCGCGCTGTGGGACGGCTGCCTGCAGCTGCCCGAGGGCATGTCCGTGCGGCGCTACCTGATGCAGCTGATGAAGTCCGGCCGGATAGCGCTCGGCTGCGAGGGCGGCGAGCACCAGCTGACCACCGCGATCAACTACTTCGAGTGCGAGCCGTTCATGTACTCGTCCGACTTCCCGCACGAGGTCAACGTGAAGTCCTGCCTGCACGAGCTGGAGGAGCTCAACGAGCTCCCGGTCAGCGACGAGGCCAGGGCCCTGCTGCGCGGTGGCACCGCGCGCAAGTTCTACAAGCTGTAACAGTTTTTCCAGCTAAAACAGGGACGGGAATTACGCCATGTCTGCACCCACGACCGCCAACGAGGCAGTAGGCACCACCCAGACCAAGCCGCTAATCGTCGTCTCCTGCGACACGCACATCGGCCCGCGCCTGGAGCAGGAGCTGCGCCCGTACTGCCCGGCCGATCGGCTAGCCGAGTTCGACGAGTTCGCCGCCGAGCTGCGGGCGAAGAACGAGGCGGCCAAGGGTCAGCTCGGCTTCGGCGGGATGACCCGCAGCGCCGACTGGGAGGTCAGCCGGCGCAACCTGGAGACCGAAGGTCACTTCGACATCCAGGCCCGGCTGCGTGACCTCTCCAATGACGGTGTGTCGGCCCAGGTGATCTTCCACGACAGCCAGAACGGCCAGCCGCTGCCGTTCGACCGCTCGTCGGTCGTCGAGCGAGACAAGATCGACTTCGAGCGGTTGCCGATCGGCCAGCACATCTACAACCGGTGGCTGGCCGACCAGATCACGGTCGAGCCCGAGCGGAACGTCGCGCTGGCTTACCTGCCGATGTGGGACATCGACGCCGCGATCAAGGAGCTCAAGTGGGCTCATTCGGTGGGCTTCCGCGGGGTTAACTTCCCGTTCCCCCGCACCTACATGAAATCTTACAACTACCCCGAGTGGGACCCGTTCTTCGCCGTCTGCGAAGACCTTGGCATGACCCTGTGCAACCACGGTGGCGGCGCGCCGACCGCCACCGGCGGCCCCGGGCGGATGACGATCATCAAGATCGAGGTCTCCAACCTGGCCCGCATCTCCCCGCTGAGCCACCTAATCTTCGGCGGGGTCTTCGAACGCCACCCCAAGCTGCACTTCGTAATGACGGAGTCGGTCGGGCCGTGGTGGACATCGGTCATGCGGGAGCTCGACAGCGCCTACATCCACGACGTGGCCGAGTACCCGGACATGAAGGACCGGGTGCGCAAGCTGCCGAGCGAGTACGCGGCCGAGCAGGTGTTCGTCGGGGCCAGCTTCATGGCCCGGTTCGAGGCCGAGGACGCGATGGCGAACGGGTACCTGGGCAATCTCATCTGGGGCTCGGACTACCCGCACTTCGAGGGCACCTTCCAGCACGAGATCCGGTCCCCTGAAGGCGACACGGCCACCCGCTCGGCCATGCGGTTCACCTTCGCCGGGCTGCCCGAGCCGGAGGTCGGCCGGCTGCTCGGCGGCAACGCGGTCCGCGCCTACGGCCTGGACGAGGCGGCGTTGCAGCGGGTCGCGGAGCGGATCGACGCGCCGACCTACGCGCAGCTGAACGTGCCGCTGACCACCCTGCCCGACCCGCACGACCGGGGTCACCACGCCTACCGCACCTACGGCTTCTGGGCGTGACGCTTGTCGGTATCCACCCCACCGCCACCGACCTCTCGATGCCGGTCCTCGACCTGGCCCGGGAGGCGGTGGCGCGGGGGCTTGGCTCGCTGACCCTGCCCGAGCACACCCACGTGCCCGTCGGCAGCCTGCAGATCAGCGGCGACTGGCGGATGGCCGAGCGCTACCAGCGGGCCCTCGACCCCTACATCGCCGCCGCGTTCGTCGCCGCGACGACGACGCTGGAGGTCGGCACGGCCATCTCGCTGGTCGCCCAGCACGACGCCATCGCGCTGGCCAAGGCGGTGGCGACGCTCGACCACCTGTCCCAGGGCCGGGTGATGCTGGGCGTCGGGTTCGGCTACAACCGCGAGGAAGCGGCCGATCACGGCGTGCCGTTCGGCCAGCGGGCCGCCTTCGTGGAGGAGACGGTCCGGCTGATGCGGGCGCTGTGGACCGAGGAGAAGGCCGCTTACGAGGGTCAGTTCAAGCGGCTGCCGCCGTCGTGGTCCTGGCCGAAGCCGGCCCCGCCGGGGCCGCCCGTGCTGCTCGGCGGGCGGGGCGGGGAGCGCAACTTCGAGCGCGTGGTGTCGTGGGCCGACGGCTGGATCCCGATGGGCGAGACACCGGCCGACGCGCCGCTGGCCGGCGAACTCGCCGAGCTGCGGACCCGGTGGACCGACGCGGGCCGCGACGGCGAGCCCCGGATCTGCTGCTTCCTTCGTCCCGCCCCCCAAGACGAACTCGCCCGCCAGCTCCAGCGCGGGGCCGAGCTCGGCGTCCAGCGCATGGAAGTGCTGCTGGAGGACCGCCGCCGGGACGAGGTGCTGCCGGTGCTCGACGCCCTGGCCGCCGCGGCCGCGGCGGTTTCTTAACCACCGAGACGGGAGTAACGGCGCTATGCCCGTAGTACCCATTGACGAGGACGAGCTGAACCGGCGGGCCGGAGCGGCGGTCGCGGCGGAGCTTCCCGGCGCGACGCTGTCGTCCCTGGCCAAGCTGCAGGGCGGCGCCTCGAGCATCACCTACCGTTCTTCCCTCGGGGGCACGGCCGAGGGTGACGTCGTGCTGAAGGTCGCGCCGGCCGGGGTCGCGCCGACCAAGAACCGAGACGTGCTGCGCCAGGCCGGGCTGCAGACGGCGCTGCAGGGCACCGGCGTGCCGGCCCCGCTGGTGGTCGCCACCGACGCGGGCGCGCCGCCCGAGGTGCCGCCGTTCTACATCATGGCGTTTGCCGAGGGCGACTGCGTCGAGCCGAACTCGCTGCCAGCGGACAAGTCGCTGCCGCCGGGCGAGGTCCGCGCCCGCGAGCTGGACGCGGCCCGCATCCTCGGCTTGCTGCACGCGTCCGACCCGGTGGCCCTGGGGCTCGGTGACGAGCCCGAGGTCACCCCGCAGGAGGAACTGGACCGCTGGTCCAGTTCCCTGGCCACCTGCGACGAGGACATCCGGGCCGGGCATGACGAGGTGCTCGAGCGGCTGGCTGCCACCGTGCCAGCCGCCGACCGGTCCAGCCTGATCCACGGCGACTACCGCCTCGGTAACACCTTGTCGACGGGCGACCGGGTGGTGTCGGTCATCGACTGGGAGATCTGGGCCCGCTCCGACGCCCGGGTCGACCTGGCCTGGTTCCTGATGATGGCCAACCCGGACCCGGAGCTTGGCCGCCGGATCACCGCGGGCATGCCGGAGGCGGCTGAGCTGATCGACGTCTACCAGCGGGCCCGCGGGGCCGAGGTGAAGGACCTGCACTGGTTCGAGGCGCTCGTCCGCTACAAGCAGGCCGCGATCTCGGCCCTGATCATCCGCAACGCCCGCCGCCGGGGCGTCGAGCCGCCGTTCAAGCCGCCGGCACGCATGTTCCGGTCGGCCAGGAAGCTGCTCGCGTAATGGACCTCAAGGGGAAAGTAGCGATTGTCACGGGAGCGAGCCGCGGCGTCGGCGCCGCCCTCGCCGTCGCCCTCGCGAGCGAGGGCGTCCTCGTGGCCTGTGCGGCCCGGTCGACCGTCGCGACCCCGCAGCGCACCCCGGGCACCCTGGACGACACCGTGTCGCGGGCGAAGGAGGCGGGTAAGGCCGCTGGCGGCGACGCCGTCGCGGTGCCGACCAACTTGGCCGACGCGGACGAGGTCACCGCGATGGTGGCCAAGACGGCCGAGCTCTTCGGCGGGGTCGACATCCTCATAAATAACGCGGCCATCACCTTCACCGGTGACCTGGCCCAGCCGCTGAAGCGGCACGACCTCACCATGGAGGTCAACTACCGGGCGCCGTACCTCGCCATCCGGGCCGCCTACCCGCTGATGGAACGGCGCGGCGGCGGCGCCATCGTGAACGTCTCGTCCCAGGCCGCCCTGCAGCCGCTGCCGGGCATGCTGGCCTACGGCACCTCCAAGATCGCCCTGGAGCACCTGACCCTCGACGCGGCCCGCGAGCTGTACCCCAAGGGCATCGCGGTCAACTGCTTCCGCATCGACGTCCCGGTGGCGTCCGAAGGCTTCGTGGCCAACCTGCCCGACGCCGACATGAGCACCTGGGAGCCGCCGGAGGTGGCGGCCGAGGGCATCATGTGGATGCTGAGGCAGCCGCTGTCCTACACCGGCCACCGCGACGGCATGTACCACCTGCGGGCCCGGGAGGGCATCATGCCCAGCCGGGCCGCGGCCGAGCGCCACGGGCCCGTGCCGCGGACCGAACTGTACGACGGGCTCTGGACGATGGCCGAGCTCGGCGAGCACGGCGTCACCACCGGCTGACACGTCTGGGCCAGCTTCCCCGGTCGCCGTCCGTCAGGCGACGTCGCTGGACTGAGCGACCGGGGCCGCCGTCGTCCGGCCGGTGATAGTCGTCCAGTCCAGCGGGCACGCCGTGGCGGTCGGCTTGCATTTCTCCGTGCCGTAGATGTCGCTGGTGTAGCCGTTGACGTGGCTCTCGTACGGCATCGGCTGGCTAGCCCGCGGGCTTGACAGAGCCAGCCCGGGCAGATGAAATTGGGCGATAGCCTAAATCTCTGCCTGGATTGAGGGGCGATGAAGCCACCGCCGTTCGAGTACTATGCGGCCGACTCCGCGCAGGAGGCGGTCAGCCTGCTCGCGGAGTACGGACCGGACGCGAAGGTGCTCGCCGGCGGCCAGAGCCTCGTCCCCCTGCTGGCGCTGCGGATGTCGCGGCCCGAGCACCTCGTCGACGTCAACCGGGCCGCCGAGCTCGAGCAACAGCGGTCCGATGCCGACGGCCTGCACCTTGGCGCCCTCACCCGGCACCGGGTCACCGAGCGGTCGGCCGGGATCAGGGCGGCCAACCCGCTGCTGTCGGAGGCCGCCCGGCTTATCGGGCACGCGGCCATCCGCAACCGCGGCACGATCGGCGGGAGCATCGCGCACGCCGACCCCGCCGCCGAAATGCCGACGGTACTCCTGGCCCTCGACGGCGCGGTGGAGGCGGTCAGCCGCCACGGGACCCGTCAGATACCCGCGTCCGGCTTTTTCGAAAGCTACCTGACCACCGCGCTGGAACCGGACGAGCTCATCACCGCCGTGCACTTTCCCCCGTGGGCGCCCGGCAGCGGCTGGTCCTTCACCGAGTTCAGCCGCCGCAGCGGCGATTTCGGCATCATCGGTGTCGCGGCGACGCTGCGTCTGGGCGACCGCGGGACAATCGCCGAGGCCCGCATCGCGATCTCGGGCGGGGCGGAGACGGCCGTCCGAGCATCGAGAACCGAAAAAGCGCTCATCGGGCAGTTTCCCGGCGACGGGACGTGGATCGCCGCCGGCTGCGACGCCCTAGAAGGCCTCGACCTGCCCGCTGACCTGCACGGCAGCGCCGCGTACCGGCGGCACCTGGCCGCCGCGCTGATCGAGCGCGCGCTGCGGTTGGCCCATGAACGAATTCCCGCACGGGTCCCCGCATGACCCGGCGGGTGCTGCGGTTCACCGTGAACGGCCAGCCTCAAGAGGTCCTGGTCGAGCCGCGCCGGACGCTGGTCGACGTGCTGCGCGAGGACCTCAGCCTCACCGGCACGCACGTCGGCTGCGAGCACGGCGTCTGCGGGGCGTGCACGGTGCTGCTTGACGGCGACGCCGTCCGGGCCTGCCTGCTGCTCGGAGTCCAGGCGGAAGGCCTGGAGGTGACGACCATCGAGGGCGTGGGCGCCGACGGCGCGCCGCACCCGCTGCAGGAAGCGTTCCGCGACAGCCACAGCTTCCAGTGCGGCTTCTGCACGCCGGGGTTCCTGATGACCGCCGTCGCCCTGCTCCGGGACGGCGCGCCGGCCGGCGACGCGGAACTGCGCGAGGAGCTGTCCGGCAACATCTGCCGCTGCTCCGGTTACCAGTCGATCGTCGCCGGCGTCCGGCTCGCGGCCGACCGGATGGCGGGCTCGTGAGGTTCACCGGCTCCTCGGTCCACCGAACCGAGGACCGCCGGATCCTCACCGGGCAGGGCCGCTACATCGATGACCTGCAGCTGCCCCGGATGCTGCACGCCGCCTTCGTCCGCAGCCCGATGGCGCACGCCCGGGTCACCTCGGTCGATGTCGCGGCCGCGCGCGGGTTGCCGGGGGTCACCGCGGTCCTATCAGGAACGGATGTCGCTGACTTGGTCCGGCCCATGCCAATCGGGCTGGCGGGGATGGCCGCCCCGGTGTTCTACCCGCTGGCCACCGACCGGGTGCGGCACGTCGGGGACCCGGTCGCGGTGGTCATCGCCGAGTCGCGCTACCTGGCCGAGGACGGGGCCGAGCTGGTGGACGTGAGCTACGAGCCGCTGCCCCCGGTGGCCAGCTACGAGGCCGCCCTCGAACCGGCCAGCCCGCCGCTGTTCGAGGACCTGCCCGGCAACGTGCTGTCCTTCCCCTCGCAGACGTTCGGCGACCTCGACGCCGCCTTCGCCGCCGCGGACCGGGTGATCAGCCGAACCTTCCGGCAGGAGCGGCTCGGGCCGATGCCGATGGAGACCCGCGGTGCGGTCGCCGACTACCACGAGGCCAACGGCGAGCTGACGTTCCACTGCAACGTGCAAACCGGCCACGCCCTGCGCCTTGGCCTGTCCCAGGCACTCGGGCTGCCCCTGGACCGGGTCCGGGTACTGGTCAGCGAGGACGTGGGCGGTGCCTTCGGGCTCAAGAGCACGTGGGGCCGCGAGACGTTCGCCGTCGCCGCCGTCTCCCGGCTGCTCCGCCGCCCGGTGAAGTGGACCGAGGACCGGGGCGAGCACCTGCTCACCTCCGGGCACGCCCGGGAGGAGAAGGTTGCAGTCGAGGCGGCGGTCTCCGACGACGGCACACTGCTCGGGCTGCGCGCGGCGCTAACCCTGGACCAGGGCGCCTACCCGTCGGTGCCGACACCGGCCATCATGAACACCGGGACGATCAGCAACCTGCTCCCCGGCCCCTACCGGTGGCAGGCTTACTCGTTCGCCCGTACCCACGTCATGACCAACAAGGCCACCTATGTCGCGTACCGCGGCCCGTGGCACATCGAGACCTGGGCCCGCGAGCGGCTGCTCGACGAGATCGCACGCGAACTCGGCCTGGAGCCCGCGGAACTGCGCCGCCGCAACTATCACCCGGGTGATGCCGACGACGAGATGATCACTGGGCTCGGCCTGAGCGGGATCTCTACCCGCCGGTCCCTCGACCTGGCCTTGACGATGATCGGCCACGACGACTTCCGGCGCGAGCAGCAGGCGGCCTGGGCCCGGGGCCGGTGCCTGGGCCTGGGGTTCGCCAGCTACATCGAGTCGGCGCCGGGGCCGGCGAAGCACCGCGAGCGCCTCGTCCCGTTTGTCTCCGAGGTGGCCAGCGTCCGCCTGGAGGGGGACGGCCACCTGCTGGTGGAGACCGCGCAGGTGCCGCAGGGCCAGGGACACGAGACCACGCTGGCCCAGGTCGCGGCCGATGCCATGGGCGTGCCGTTCGAGCACGTCAAGGTGGTGCACGGGGACACCAGGACCGCGCCGTTCAAGATGATCGGTACGGGCGGGAGCCTGTCGGCGACGTGGGCGAGCGGCTCGGTCGTCCTGTCCACCAGGAAGGTCAAGGAGAAGGTGCTCGCCATCGCGGCGGCGCAGCTTGAGATCAGCCCGGCCGACCTGGAGATCACCGACGGCGTCGTCGCGCCGCGGGGCGACCCGACGGCCGGCATCCCGCTGGCGAAGATCGCCATGCAGGCGCTGATGATGCCGCAGACCCTGCCGCCGGGCGCTGACCCCGTGCTGCGGGCCGAGGAGCGGTTCACCGGCTCGGGTATCACG
>Ga0302325_10015878_pt1 | contig 15981 bp, 10 predicted proteins | sample Palsa_T0_2_FD_201948 | JGI IMG/M metagenome (GOLD analysis project Ga0302325, IMG submission 201948) | Peat permafrost microbial communities from Stordalen Mire near Abisko, Sweden - Palsa_T0_2 | ecosystem: Environmental > Terrestrial > Soil > Palsa > Peat permafrost | place: Sweden: Abisko... | reverse complement strand
GTCTCCGCGTTCTTCGGCAGGTGCACGGTGATGAAGTCGGCCTCGGCCAGCAGGTCGTCGAGGCTGAGCAGCCGGACGCCGAGCTGCGCGGCCCGCGCCGCGGGCACGTAGGGATCAAAAGCCACCACCTGCATACCAAACGATTCCAGCCGCTGAGCCACGAGGACGCCGATGCGGCCCAGCCCGAGAATCCCCACCACCTTGTCCTGCAGCTCAACACCGGTGAACGCGGAGCGCTGCCACTTCCCGGCCTTGAGCGAGGCGGTCGCCTGGGGCACGTTGCGGGCGACCGAGAGGAGCAGCGCGACCGCGTGCTCGGCCGCGCTCACGATGTTGGAACTCGGTGCGTTGACCACCATCACGCCGGCCTTGGTCGCGGCCTCGACGTCGACGTTGTCCAGGCCCACGCCGGCCCGGGCGGCCACCCGGAGCTTGGGCGCGCACGCGAGCGCCTCGGCATCGATCTTCGTCGCGCTGCGGATGATGACCGCGTCCGCGTCGGGGAGCGCGGCCAGTAGCGCGGCGCGATCGGCGCCGTCCACGTGGCGGACGTCGAAGTCCGCCTCGAGCTGCGCGACGGCAGTCGGGGAGAGTTCCTCCGCGATGAGGACGATGGGTACAGGCACGGTGGTGGGCCCTTCGGGGCTGGATAGATCGGAAACTACAGCTTAGCCCGGCTTGTGAAAGTGTTCACGAGCCGCGGGCTCACCCGCCGGCCTGGTCGTCATCGTCACCCAGCCAGCTCATCAGCGGCCGCAGCCGGGCGCCGACCTGCTCGATCTGCTCGCCGCGGGCGGCTTCCCGGCGCTTCAGGAAGTTGGGCCGGCCCGAGTCGAACTCCTCGACCAGCTCACGGGTGAAGGTGCCGTCGCGGACCTCGCCGAGGATCCGCCGCATCTCTTCCCGGCTCCGCTCGTCGATCAGGCGCGGACCCCGGGTGTAGCCGCCGAACTCGGCGGTGTCCGACACCGACCAGTACATCTTGGAGATGCCGCCCTCATACATCAGGTCCACGATCAGCTTCATCTCGTGCAGGCACTCGAAGTAGGCGATCTCGGGCTGGTAGCCGGCCTCGACCAGGGTGTCGAACCCGGCCTTGATCAGCTCGGACACCCCGCCGCAGAGCACCGCCTGCTCGCCGAACAGGTCCGTCTCGGTCTCCTCGGAGAACGTGGTGACCAGCGCACCCGCGCGGGTGCCGCCGATCGCCTTCGCGTAGGCCAGGGTGAGCGGCCATGCGCCGCCGGTGGCGTCCCGTTCGACGGCGACCAGCACGGGCACCCCGCGCCCCTCGGCGAACTGCCGGCGGACCAGGTGACCGGGCCCCTTGGGGGCGACCATGCACACGTCCACGCCCGCGGGCGGGTCGATCAGCTGGTAGCGGATGTTCAGCCCGTGGGCGAAGAACAGCGCATCCCCCTCGACCAGGCTCGGCGCGATGGCCTCCGCGTACAGCGCGCGCTGCACGGTATCCGGGGCCAGGACCATGATCAGGTTCGCTTCCTCGCACGCGTCCCGCGGCGTGGTGACCCGCAGCCCTTCGTTCTCAGCGCTTTCCCGGCTCCGTGAGCCCTCCAGGAGCCCGACCCGGACGTCCACGCCCGAGTCGCGCAGCGAGAGCGCGTGCGCGTGCCCCTGGCTGCCGTAGCCGAGCACGGCCACGTGCCGGTTCTGGATGACGCTGAGGTCGGCGCCGTCGTCGTAGAAGATGTCTGCCATTGCCTGCCTGTCTGCCTTTCCGCTTGTCACCACGGGCTTTCCGTGTATTACTACTGCCCGGCCGCTGCTATGGCGCCGTACCTGTCAGGCCGGGCCTACTGGGCCGAGCCGGCCGCGGTGCGCTCGACCGGGCGGAGCGCCCGGTCGGTGATGGACCGGCCACCCCGGCCGAGAGCCACCATGCCGGACTGGACGAGTTCCTTGATGCCGAACGGCTCGAGCACCCTGATCAGCGCGTCCAGCTTGTCGCGGTTCCCGGTCGCCTCCACGGTGACCGCGTCCTGGGCGACGTCGACCACCTTGGCACGGAACAACGCCACCGTCTCGAGCACCCGCGACCTGCTCTCCAGGTCGGCGCGAACCTTGATCAGGAGCAGTTCCCGCTGGACCGAGCCGACGTTCTCCAGCTCGACGATCTTGAGGACGTTGATCAGCTTGTTGAGCTGCTTGGTGACCTGCTCCAGCGGGTGGTCCGCGCAGTTCACCACGATCGTCATCCGGGAAATATCGGCATGCTCGGTCGGCCCGACCGCGAGCGAGTCGATGTTGAACCCGCGACGCGAGAACAGCCCGGCGATCCGGACGAGCACGCCTGGCTTGTTCTCCACCAGCACCGACAGCGTGTGCCTGTTCATTGATGGACTCCTTGAGTCATCGGTTCCGATGCTGCGTGCTACTCGGTGACATCCCAGTCGGGGGCGATGTTGCGCGCGAAGACGATGTCATCATTGCTGGTGCCGGCGGCGACCATCGGCCAGACCATCGCATCGCGGTGCACGATGAAGTCGACGACGACCGGCCGGTCGTTGATGGCCATGGCCTTCTCGATCACCGCGTCCACGTTCCCGGCGTCCTCGCAGCGCAGCCCCACGCAGCCGTAGGCCTCGGCGAGCTTGACGAAGTCGGGGATGCGGGTGCCGCGCGGCCGGCCGCCTGGATCTGCGGGCAGCTCGCCCCCGGCGACCGCCAGGCCGGGATCGGGGTGGCCGTGGGCTGGGCCCCCGTGACTGCGATCGAGGTCGGTGTTCGAGTAGCGCTCGTTGTAGAAGAGCGTCTGCCACTGCCGGACCATGCCGAGGTTCCCGTTGTTGATGATCGCGACCTTGATCGGGATGCTGTTCACCGTGCAGGTGGCGAGTTCCTGGTTGGTCATCTGGAAGCACCCGTCGCCGTCGATGGCCCACACGCACGCGTCGGGCCGGCCGACCTTGGCCCCCATCGCGGCCGGCACGGCGTAGCCCATCGTGCCGAGCCCGCCGGAGTTCAGCCAGTGGCCCGGGCGCTCGTGCTGGATGAACTGGGCCGCCCACATCTGGTGCTGGCCCACGCCGGCCACATACACCGAGTCCGGGCCGGCGATCCGGCCGATCCGCTCGATCACGAACTGCGGCGCCAGAGACCCGTCGCCGGGCTGGTCGTAGCCCAGCGGGTAGGTGGTGCGCCAGGCATCCAGCTGTGACCACCAGGCGGAAAGGTCCGGCTTGTGGCCGGCCCGCTGCTCCGCGGTCACCGCCGTGAGCAGCTCGGTGATCACCTCGCGGCAGTCACCGACGATAGGCACGTCGGCCCGCCGGTTCTTGGAGATCTCGGCCGGGTCGATGTCGGCATGCACGACGGCGGCGTCGCGCGCGAAACTGTCCAGCTTGCCGGTCACCCGGTCGTCGAATCTGGCCCCCAGGGTGATCAGCAGATCCGCCTTCTGCAGCGCGCCGACCGCGGCCACATTGCCGTGCATGCCGGGCATGCCCAGATTCTGCCGGTGGCTGTCGGGGAAACCGCCGCGCGCCATCAGCGTGGTGACCACGGGAATGCCGGTCAGCTCGGCCAGGGCCACCAGTTCCTGGCTGGCCCCGGACTTGATCACGCCGCCCCCCACGTACAGGACAGGACGCTTGGCCTCGGCGATCAGCCGGGCCGCCTCGCGCACCTGGCGGGAGTGCGGCCGGGTCACCGGATGGTACCCGGGCAGGTCGAAGGGGACCGGCCAGTGGAACTCAGTCATCGACTGGAGAGCGTCCTTGGCCACGTCCACGAGCACTGGTCCCGGCCGGCCGGTCGAGGCCACGTGGAACGCCTCGGCGATCGTCCTGGCGATGTCGTCGGCTTTGGTGACCAGGAAGTTGTGCTTGGTGATCGGCAGGGTGATCCCGGAGATGTCCGCCTCCTGGAAACCGTCCGTGCCGATCAGCGCGGACGGCACCTGGCCGGTGATGGCGACCACCGGCACCGAGTCCATGTAGGCGTCAGCCAGCGGGGTCACCAGGTTCGTGGCGCCCGGCCCCGAGGTCGCCATGCACACCCCCGGCCGACCAGTCACCTGGGCATATCCCGCCGCGGCATGCCCGGCGCCCTGCTCATGCCGGACCAGGATGTGCCGGACGCTGACCGAGTCGAACAGCGGGTCGTAGAGGGGCAGGATGGCGCCGCCCGGGATACCGAAGACAACGTCCACGCCCAGCCGTTCCAGCGCCCCGACCAGCGCCTGCGCGCCGGTCAGCTGAGCGCCGACCGCTTCGGTGAACCCGGCCTGCGGGCGCTCCCGGGGCTGGCCGGAGGCAGGCTGCAGGGCCGCTGGCTGGCCCGGTGCCGGCTGGCCCGGTGCCGATGGGCCCGCTGGCTGCCCCGGCGCGGGCTGGGCCGCTGGCTGCCCGTTAGCGGGCTGAGCCGGCGCGGGCTGAGCCGTCGCGGGCTGGGCCGGCGCGGGCTGGGCCGGCGCGGGCTGGGCCGGGGCGCTACGGGCATCCGTCGCGTCCCGTGCCGCCGCCCGGGCGGCGAGGTCACGGGGCGTGGGGCCGGAGCCCTTGCGCGCGGGATCTGCCAGTCCGGCTCGGGGGCCGGCCGGGGTGGTGGTCTGGTCCGTCATCGGAAGGCTTCCTCGTCTGCGATTCGTAGCGGGAACTGGCAACAAAAAACCCCCCGCGCCCTAGGGCGGTCGAGGGGAGCGCGCGGAGCCGGCTTGGTCAGCGACCTGCGCGCCTGCCAAGTACGACAATGATCTGAGTGGACACGGATTCCACTCTGGCCCACACGGCGCCCGGCGTCAACTTGAGAACGTATTCGTCTCAGCTACCGAGACGCTGCCAGTGGTCCCGGTCGGCCGTTTCGTCCTGGTCGCCCTGGTCGTCCCGGTCGCTAAGGGCCTGATCACCGTGGTCCTGGGCATCATGGTCCCGGGCACCGTGGTCCCGGGCACCGTGATCCCGGGCACCGTGATCCCGGGCCAGGCGGGCCACCTCGCTGGCGGTCATCTGGCCGGCCAGCAGCCCGCCCTGGCCGAACGCGCACCCCATGTCCCGCAGCAGTTCCAGCTGCTCGGCGTGCTCGATCCCCTCGGCCACCACGTCGATGCCAAGATCGTTGACGACCTGCACCATGCCCCGGATGAGCGGGGCCATGGTGGCGTCCGTGCCCAGGCCGGCCACCAGCGGAGAACTGATCTTGATCACGTCGACCGGCAGCTGGCGCAGCCGGGCCAGGGCCGCATAGTCGGTGCCGGTGGCACCGATGGCGAGCCGGACGCCGCCCTCGCGGATATCGTCCAGCGCTCCGCGGACCGCGCCGCCGCGATCGGTCAGGGTCCGCTCCGCGACCTCCAGGGTGAGCGCCCCAGCGGGTAGCCCGCTGGCGGCCCGGGCGCCGAGCACCGACTCGGTGAACCGGGCGGCGGCCACCTGGCGCGGGGTGCAGCGCACCCAGACACCGATCTCCAGGCCTGACCGCCGCCAGGCCATGGCCTGGCGGCAGGCCTCGCCCAGCATCCAGTCGCCCAGGGCGACGACCACACCCGAGGACTCGGCCACATCCAGGAACTCTCCCGGCGGGACAGTCACGCCGTCGCGGCGCCAGGCGGCCAGCGCGGCCGCTCCGGCCACCCGCGAGCTGGCCAGCTCCACGACCGGCTGGTAATCCAGGTCCAGCTTCCCCTCGCTGATGGCCCGGTGCAGGTCACCAGCCAGCTCCAGGCGGCGGAGCACGTCGGCGTGCAGATGGGCCGCGTACAGCTCGACCCGGCCCCCGCCGGATTCCTTGGCCCGGGACACCGCCACATCAGCGTTGCGCCACACATAGCCGGCCGGGCTGCCGTCAGCCAGGGCCACGCCGACGCTCGCGGCCAGCGAGACATCACGGTCGGCGACCCGGAAGGGGCTGGTGGCAATGGTGGCGACGATACGTTCGGCTGTATCAAGCAGTTCCTGGGCGCTGGCCGCCCCCTCGACCAGAACCGCGAACTCATCGCCGCCCCAGCGGGCCACCGTATCCTCCGGCGGCACGGCGGCCCGCAGCCTGCGCGCCACCTGGGCCAGCAGCAAGTCCCCGGCGCTGTGGCCGGCCGCGTCGTTCACCCCGGTGAAGGAATCCAGGTCGATCAGGATGACGCCGGCCACCGCGGGCCGGCCGGCCTGCCGCGCGGTGCGGTCCAGGCTGAGCGCGTCCCGCGCCCGGTCCTCGACATAGGCGCGGTTGGGCAGCCCGGTCAGGCCGTCGTGGAACGTCAGGTGGGCCACCCGGCGGCGCAGCTCGACCTGATCGCTGACGTCGCGCGCGGTGACGAGGAGCTGATCCGGGCCGCCCGGATTCTGGTACTGGGAGACCGTTGACTCGACGTAGCGCCAGGTGCCGTCGGCGGCCCGGACCCGGCAGGGGTAGCGGCCCGGCTGCGACGCCGCCGCCCCGATGACGTCGCGCACCACCCGGATGCCGGCCGGCCGGTCCTCCGGATGCAGGAAGTCGGCCAGCAGCCGGCCGGTGAGGTCATCCGGTGAGTACCCGTACTCACGGACCGCTGGGCTTGCGTACCTGATCGCCCCCCCGAAGTCGCAGACCAGCACCGCGTCGCTGGTCCGGTCGGCCAGCTCCCGGAACTGGCGGCCCGACTCGCGCCACAGCCGTGCCGCCATGCTGTCCCGGCGCAGCAGGCTGAGCACCCGGACGGCCAGCGCGAGCACCGCCGTTCCCCCGGCAAAGGCCAGCACGGGCCGGGCGGACGGGCCGCCGGCCAGCGCCCAGATGATGACCACCACCGCCGCGACCGTGGCGGCCAGCGAGGCCACGACCGTCGCCGCATCCAGCCCGGTCCGGCGCAGCGTCCCGCTACCCCCGCTGCCGGCCCCGGCCGGCCGGGCTTTTCCGGGCCGGTCGGCCCACGGGGCCAGGCCGATCAGGCTGAACCCGATGACCTGGAGAACCTCAGCGCCGACAGTGGGGTAACCGCCGCCTACCCTGGCCCCCACCGCCACCGCGTCGGCCGCGGACAGCGCGAGCAGCGCGAGGTACGGCACCGCGCCGCGGCGTCCCGCGGCCACCGCGAACGGCAGCACGGCACCGAGCGCGACCAGGTCGGCCAGCGGATGGACCAGTTCCAGGGCGAACAGGCCCGGGCCGTAGCCCGACCCCGGGTACGCGGGGCCGAACGCGGCGATCCAGCCGATCACGAACAGCGCGGAGGCCAGCACATACCCGTCGGCCAGGTGGGCGGCCACGGCACTGGGCGCCTTCCGGCGGCCACGCTGGGCCAGCGGCTCCCCGGCGGGCTCACCGCGCACCGACGGCAGCCGGACCACGCCCGCCACGAAAGCGGCGAGGGCCAGCAGGCCAGGCAGGTCGGCCGGGGTCAGCGGAAAGGGCGCTCCGGTAGTCCGGCCGGCCAGCGCGTCCTGGACGACCACGCCGGTCCCCCAGAGCACCGCGGCGAGAGCGAACCACCAGTACCCGCGGCGAACGGAACCCGTGTGCCGGTCGGCACCGCGCCACAGGCTGGCCGCCGCGACGGCCGCCGCCAGGGCCACCACCGCGGTTCCGGCCTGCTCGGCCAGGTTCATCGCTGCCCACCCGATGCTTGCGGGCGCACCGACTCTCCTTCCGCAGGTTCCACCGTCACGGGCCCACCTTCACCAGGCCCATTTCAGCGGGCCCACCTTCACGGGCCCATTTCAGCGGGCCCACCGCTGACCAGGGCCCACCGCCAGCGCTGTGAGCCGGTATCGGCCTTGTGGGCTCAGCTTGGCTCTCTGCCCGGCAGCCGAGCTATCACTCGAGGCCGCCACAACGAGGCCTGACCCGCCGAATGTGGAGCGGGATCACCGGGACTAGACGCTGTCATCAAAACTAACGAGTGCGCTCACTCTACGTGCCTAAGGTCACACTTCGATTGCGCAAGTGCGTCCAGCGGGAGACAACTGACCGTTCAGTAGCCCTCTGAGATCACATTGCGGAGTGGTTCGCCATTGACGAACCTTTCGACCTGATCGTGAACCAGCGAGCGTACCCGGGCCTTCGACACCGGCGTGGACGCGGCCACGTGCGGGGTGAAGAAGACGCCCGGCAGGGTCCACAGCGGATGCCCGGGCGGCAACGGCTCCGGGTCGGTCACGTCGAGCGCCGCGCGGAGCCGGCCGCGGCTCAGCTCAGCGCCGAGCGCGTCGGTCACCACCAGGGAACCGCGGGCCGCGTTGACGAGCAGCGCGCCGTCTTTCATCCGGGCCAGGAACCCCGCGTCCACCATGCCGATGGTCTCCGCGGTGACCGGCGCGAGCACGACGACGACATCGGCCACCGGGAGCAGTTCGCCGACCTGGCTGACCGGCGTCACCGGGGCCACGCCGCCGCGGGCGCGGCGGGCCACCCGGAGGACGTCCACTTCGAAACCGGCCAGCCGCCTCTCGACCGCGGCGCCGATCGAGCCGTACCCGACGATCAGCACCGTCTGGCCGGCCAGGGAGCCGGTGAACTGGTAACTCCACCGCTGCGCGGCCTGCTCCAGGGCGAACCGGGGGAACTCGCGGAGCGCGGCGAGAATGGCCGCCACCACCCACTCCGCCGTGCTGGCGTCATGCGCGCCGCGCGCGTTGCACAAGGTGACACCATCGGGCAGGCGCGCCAGCAACCGGTCGATCCCCGCCGTTTGCGCCTGGACCACTGATAGGCGGGGCATCTGGTGCATCGCGTCGATCGCGGGCGGGGGCGGGAAGAAAGGCGGCACGTAGAACTCCACGTCCGCGGCGCTGGCCGGCAGGCCGCCGCCGTCCGGGGCCACCTGCTCCACGTCCGCGCCGGCCACGCTGTCGAGCGCGGTGGCCAGCTCGGCCGTCGGTACCCAGATCAGCATGGCCGTCCTCACCGCCCTCCTCGCCGGACCCGCAGGGGTAGCGTGCCAGTGTGGATGATCCACCGGCAAATCCCCGGATCGAGTTCGAGTCGCACTCCGACCCCGCCCTGGAGGCCGGGGCCTACGCGAACGGGCTGGCGATCTGGCACACGCCCCACGAGTTCACCTTCGACTTCCTGGTCAGCAGCCAGCCGCCGCAGCAGTCGCTGACTCCCGAGGGCGAGATGGTCATCAGGGCGCCGCACCGCCTCGTCGCCCGGCTGCGGATCCCGCCGACTTCGGTCTTCGACATCATCCGGACCATCAACGAGAACCTGACCATGTACGAGCAGAAGTTCGGCCAGATCCGCCAGCCCGGCACCGACGCGCCGATGTACCCGCCCGATCAGCCAGGCGATGAGGGCACCAGCCCCCCACCCACGTCCGGGCCCTGACCACCGCCCCCTCCGCACCTGGATTCCATGATCACGGAATAACTTTCGCAGATACGACCCAGAATATTCCGTGATCATGACGGCCAGGCAGGCCAGCGGGACGGGGCGGCTGGTCAGGACTGGCCGAGGCGTTCCAGGATGAGCTCGCGGGCCCGGGTGGCGTCGGCCTGGCCACGGGTCGCCTTCATCACCGCGCCGAGCAGCGCGCCGGCCGCCGCGACCTTGCCGCCCCGGATCTTCTCCGCCACCTCCGGGTTGCCCGCGATGGCCTCGTCGACCGCAGCCGCCAGGGCGGTGTCGTCGCTGACCACAGCGAGGCCGCGGGCCGCCACCACATCCTCGGGTGTTCCCTCGCCCGCCAGCACGCCGTCGATGACCTGCCGGGCCAGCTTGTCGTTGAGCGTGCCCGCCGTGACCAGCCCGGCTACCGCCGCCACCTGGGCCGGCGTGATGGCCAGGTCGGCCAGGTCCCGGTCGGACTCGTTGGCCCGGCGGGACAGCTCACCAAGCCACCATTTGCGGGCGTCGGCCGCCGAGGCGCCCGCCGCGACCGTCTCGGCCACCAGGTCGAGCGCGCCTGCGTTACGCAGGGCGGCCATGTCCAGGTCGGACAGCCCCCACTCGCGCACCAGCCGGGACCGGCGGGCCGACGGGAGTTCCGGCAGCGCGGCCCGGATCTGCTCCACCCAGTCCCTGGGGGGCGCGATCGGGACCAGGTCCGGCTCGGGGAAGTACCGGTAGTCCTGGGCCTCTTCCTTGCTCCGGCCCGCGGTGGTGATACCCGTGTCCTCCTGCAGGTGGCGGGTCTCCTGGACCACCCGGCCGCCCGCGTCGAGGACCGCAGCCTGCCGCTCGATCTCGTACCGCACCGCACGCTCCACCGAGCGCAGCGAGTTTACGTTCTTGGTTTCGGTGCGGGTCCCCCACTGCCCTGAGCCCTTCGGGGCCAGTGACGTGTTCACGTCGCAGCGCAGCGAGCCTTCTTCCATCCGGACGTCCGACACGCCGAGCGCGCGGACCAGGTCACGCAGTTCGGTCACGTAGGCCCGGGCCACCACGGGCGCGAGCCCGCCGGTGCCCGCGACCGGCTTGGTGACGATCTCGACCAGCGGGATGCCCGCCCGGTTGTAGTCGACCAGCGAGTACTCGGCACCATGAATCCGCCCGGTCGAGCCACCGACGTGCAGCGACTTACCGGTGTCCTCTTCCAGGTGGACGCGCTCGATCTCGACCCGGACCTGCCTCGGCGGCTGGGCGGCGCCCCCGGGGCCTGGCTGCGGGTCCTGCACGGTGATGTCGAGCCAGCCGTCGGTGCACAGCGGCTCGTCATACTGCGATATCTGGTAGTCCTTGGGCATGTCCGGATAGAAGTAGTTCTTCCGGGCGAAGCGGCAGTGCTCGGCGATCGAGCAATTCAGCGCCAGGCCGATCCTGATCGTGTACTCGATCGCGGCCCGGCTGGCCACCGGGAGCGAGCCGGGCAGGCCCAGGCAGACCGGGCAGACCTGGGTGTTGGGCTCGGCCCCGAACTGGGTCGGGCAGCCGCAGAACATCTTGGTCACGGTGCCGAGTTCGATATGCGTCTCCAGGCCGATGACCGGGTCGTAGCGGGCGACCGCCTCGTCGAAGGACACGAGCGTCGCCGCCTGGTCAGTCATGGCCGATCCCCTCCGCATCGCTAAGCCCGCCCGCCTGGTCAAGCCCCTTCGCCTCGTCCAGCAGCGGGTGCCCGCGGCGTTCCACGAGGACCGCCTCGACCGCGGCGGCGACCCGGTAGAGGCGGTCGTCGGCGAGCACCGGCGCCATGATCTGGAGGCCGACGGGGAGGCCATCCTCGGGCGCGAGCCCGCACGGCACCGACAGGGCCGCATTGCCGGCCAGATCGGACGGGATCGTGCACAGGTCGGCCAGGTACATGGCGAGCGGGTCGTCGACCCGCTCGCCGATGCGGAACGCGGTGGTCGGCGTGGAGGGCGAGACCAGCACGTCCACCTGCTCGAATGCCCTCTCGAAGTCTCTGGTGATCAGGGTGCGGACCTGCTGGGCCTTGCCGTAGTAGGCGTCGTAGTAGCCGCTCGACAGGGCATAGGTACCGAGGATGATCCGGCGCTTGACTTCAGCGCCGAACCCCTGCTCGCGAGTGAGGGCCATGACCTCCTCGGCGCTGCGGGTGCCATCGTCGCCCACCCGCAGGCCGTACCGCATGGCGTCGAACCGGGCCAGGTTGGAGGAGGCCTCGCTGGGCGCGATCAGGTAGTAGGCGGGCAGCGCGTAGCTGAAGTGCGGGCAGCTTACCTCGACGATCTTCGCGCCCAGCGACTCGAGCAACTCGACCGCCTCGCCGAACCTGGTCATAACCCCGGACTGGTATCCCTCGCCGCTGAGCTCGGGGACCACGCCGATGCGCAGCCCGCTCACGTCCGCCTGGCGGGCGGCGGCCACCACCGGCGGCACCGGCGCGTCTATCGAGGTCGAATCGCAGGGATCGTGGCCGGACATGGCTTCGTGCAGCAATGCCGCGTCCAGGACGGTGCGGGCCAGCGGGCCCGGCGTATCCAGCGAGGACGCGAAGGCGACCACCCCGTAGCGGGAGGACCCGCCGTAGGTCGGCTTCACCCCGACGATCCCGCACACCGCCGCGGGCTGGCGGATCGATCCCCCCGTGTCGGTGCCGACACCCAGCGGCGCCTCGAAGCCGGCCACCGCCGCGGCCGACCCGCCGGACGAGCCACCCGGCACCCGGCTCAGGTCCCAGGGGTTGTGCGAGACCCCGAAGGCCGAGTTCTCGGTGGACGAGCCCATGGCGAACTCATCCATGTTGGCCTTGCCCAGGATCACCACCCCGGCCGCCCGGAGCCGCCGTGTGACGGTCGCGTCATACGGCGGCTGCCAGCCTTCCAGGATGCGTGAGCCGCAGGTGGTGGGCATGTCCTCGGTAGTGAAGACGTCCTTGAGGGCGAGCGGCACGCCCGCCAGCGGGCCCAGCGCCTCGCCCGCCATGCGCCGTTCATCCACCGCGCGGGCGGCCGCCCGCGCGGAGTCCGCCGCGATATGCAAGAACGCGTGCACCTGGGCATCCACCGCGCCGATCCGGGCCAGGTGAGCCTCGGTGATCTCGGCAGCGGACGCCTCGCCGGCCGCGATGACCGCCGCCAGGCCGGCCGCCGTCATCCGGGTGAATTCGCTGCTCAAGGTCAGTCCTCCGCCAGGATGCGCGGAACCCGGAACCGCTGCTGCTCCACCGCGGGGGCCTGCGCGAGCGCCTTCTCGGCGCCCAGGCACGGCACCACCACGTCATCGCGGAACACATTGACCAGCGGCACCGCGTGCGAGGTGGGCGGAATCCCGTCCGCGGCTACCTCCTGGACCCGGGCCACGGCGGCGATGATCTGATCGAGCTGGCCGACCAGGTGATCCAGCTCCTCGTCACCCAGGGCCAGCCGGGCCAGCTGGGCCAGGTGGGCCACTTCCTCGCGGGCAATGGACATGGCTGCCATCCTAGGGCGTGCGCGGCGCGCACCCCGCAGCATTAACCGGCCGCATCAATGGCTGTCGAGCACGCCCGCGGGCGGTGCAGCCGCAGACGGCGCCGCCGCGGACGGTGCGGCCGACGGCGCGGTCAGTGACGTCCCCGGCCCGGTGCCGCGCTGGGATGCGGGCGTGAGCCCCCGCCGGCTCACCGCGTCCCGGACGAGACCATCAGCCAGCCAGGCGGTGGCCGAGGCCACGTTGAGAGGCCGGCTGAAATGCCACCCCTGAGCCACATCACAGCCCATGGCGCGCAACGCGGTCGCCGTCTCGGGCGACTCGACCCCCTTGGCCACCGAGCGGATGCACAGCGCCCGCGCCAGATCCACCAGGGCCTTGACGATAAGCGCATCGTCGGCGCTGCCGGGGAGCGCCGCGACGAACGACGAGTCGATCTTGATTTCACTGACCGGCAGCCCCCGGAGCCGGGCCAGTGAAGCCCGGCCACTGGCGAAGTCATCCAGGCTGAGCGGGACTCCGATCGACGCCACGCTGCTGGCGATCGCGGCGGTGCGGGCCGGCTCGCTGGTCAGCGTGCGCTCGCTGACCTCAAGCAGCAGGGCTTCGGCCGCCAGGCCGCGGGAGGCGAGCCCGCGCTCTACCGCGCCGGCCAGGCCACCGTCGAGCAGGTCACGCGCGGACACGTTGACGGAGATCTGCACGGGCAGCCCGCGCTGCTGCCACGATTGGGCCTGGTCGAGCGCGGACTCCAGCACATGGGCGGTGAGCTCGCGCATCAGCAATGACTGCGCGGCCAGCGGGATGAACGCCTGAGGCGTGAGCAGCCCGCGGGTGGGGTGGCGCCACCGGACCAGGGCCTCGAAGCCGGCCGTCCGGCCGTCGGCCAGGAAGACCTTCGGCTGGTAGTACAGCTCGAACTCACCCTGGTCGATCCCGTGCCGCAGCTCTCCCAGCAGGGAGAGCCGGGCCGACGAATGGTGGTCGGAGCGGGCCACGTAGGCCTCCACTCCGCTGTGCCGCTCCTTGGCCAGGTACATGGCCACGTCGGCACGCTGCATGAGCCCGTCCACGGCCGTGGCATCGCGCGGGTACAAGGCGATGCCGACGCTGGCCTCGACCTCCAGCGACATGCCTTCCAGCCTGATCGGCTCGGCCAGCGCGGCGCGCAGCCGGTTGGCCACTTCCCGCGCGGCGGTTATCGCCTTGACCGAGGGCAGCAGCACCGCGAACTCGTCCCCGCCCAGCCGGGCGACGATATCGCCCGGCCGGACGCTGTGCGTCAGCCGGTGCGCCACGATCCGCAGCAGCCCGTCGCCGACCGGGTGCCCGAGCGTGTCGTTGACCTCCTTGAACCGGTCCAGGTCGAGCAGCAGGAATCCGGCCATGCCGCCCGACCGGGCCACCCCGGCCAGTACCTCGGTGGTCCGGCGGTTCAGTAACGTCCGGTTGGGCAGCCCGGTCAGCTCGTCATGCAGGGCCTGGTGCTCACGCTCCAGCGACATGGCGGCATTCGCGTAGACGGCCGCGAGCGGGAGCAGGAACAACAAGACCAGCAGCACCGACCGGGCCATCACCACGACCACGAGCGGCGCGGCGGACAGCAGGACCAGGTTGACGAACGCCTGGTAGGGCAGGGCCCGGCGGAGCGTCGCCACGATAGACGCGCGCTCGTGCACCGCGACCGCGATGCCGACCAGCAGGAAGTTGCACACGAAGTAGCCGAGCGCGGCGAGCCCGACCACGCCGAGGTCCCGTCCGGTCGGCACCCAGGGAGCCAGCGGCGCCGGATGCAGGCCGGCCGCCTCCACCACCGCGGCCGCGGCGCCCAGGCTGAGGGTGGCCTGGGCGGCGTTGAAAGCAGCCCGGAAGGGTGCCTGCCGGCCGGCCACCGCGGCGGCCAGCATCGTGATGCAGCGCAGCAGGGCCGCGGTGGGCAGTCCCCAGTACAGCAGCGCGGCGAAACAGAAGGTGAGCGAGGTCGCACCCGAATCGGGGGCGGATTTTCCCGGGGTGACAATGGGCCGGAGCTCACCCACCAGCGCGAGCGCGGCAATGACCCAGAACAGCGGATGGCCGGCCAGCTCGCGCAGCCCGGGATGGGACAGCCGGGGCAGGACCGCCACGATCACACCGAGTCCCGCCACGGTGACGGCGGTGAGGTAGATCCATAGCGGAGAGCCGATCCGCGGACCGATGTCCCTCGTGTCGTTCGGGTCCTTCATGGCATCCTCGCGCGCTGGGGGCAGCCTATGGAATGCGCGTTTGCTCCATGAGCAGCGTACGGCGAAAACCGTACTTCGCGAAACCGATCACACACTATCTGTTACAAGGCTGCGATCCCTGACGAAATAGGTGCAGGTCAGGTCCTTGATCGGTATGACGCAGAAATTCGGCTCATGCCCGCGCGTCGTCCGCGTCTCCGGCCGGGCGCTCCGCCAGCTCGGCGGCGGCGGCCGGGCCGTCACGCAGCAGGACCTCGAACGCCCCCTCATCCAGCACGGGCACGCCCAGGGTCAGCGCCTTGTCATATTTCGAGCCCGGCTTATCGCCCGCCACGACGAAATCCGTCTTCTTCGACACCGACGATGTCACCTTGCCGCCCAGCGCCGCCGCGGCCTCAGCCGCCTCGTCCCGGGTGAACTTCTCCAGCGACCCGGTGATCACCACGCTGAGGCCGGCCAGCGGGCCGAGACCGCCCGCCACCTGGCCTTCCCCGCCGGCGGACTCCAGCCGGACGCCCGCCGCCCGCCACTTCCTAACGATCTCCGCGTGCCAGTCCACGGTGAACCACTCGATCACCGAAGCCGCAATCGTCGGGCCCACCCCGTCCACGGCGGCCAGCCGCTCAGCCGAGGACGCCGCGATCGCGTCCACCGAGCCGAACCCGGCCGCGAGCGCGCGGGCGGCCGTGGGCCCGACATGCCTGATCGACAAGGCGACGAGGATCCGCCAGAGCGGCCGCTGCCGCGCCTCCTCCAGGTTGCGCAGCAGCTTGCCCGCATTGACCGTGAGGCCGCCTTGCTTGTTGACGAAGAAGGGACTGGTGGCCAGCTTCTCCTCGGTCAGCGTGAAGAGATCGCCCTCGTCGCCGACCAGTCCCGACTCGAGCAGGGCGACGACCGCCTCGTAACCGAGCACCTCGATGTCCAGCCCGCTCCGGCTGGCCAGGTGGAACAGCCGCTCGCGCAGCTGCGCCGGACATGACTGGGCGTTCGGGCAGCGCCAGTCCACGCC
>Ga0302325_10015877_pt1 | contig 15981 bp, 15 predicted proteins | sample Palsa_T0_2_FD_201948 | JGI IMG/M metagenome (GOLD analysis project Ga0302325, IMG submission 201948) | Peat permafrost microbial communities from Stordalen Mire near Abisko, Sweden - Palsa_T0_2 | ecosystem: Environmental > Terrestrial > Soil > Palsa > Peat permafrost | place: Sweden: Abisko... | reverse complement strand
CTTGGCTGGGCTGGCCGGGATTAGGCCCGTGACGCGCGAGGGCCTAGTGCGACCGCTGCTGGAATCGTCGCGCCCGGAAATCGAAGAATGGCTTAAGGCGCACCGCATCGAATGGCGCGAGGACAGCACCAATCAGGACCGTTCCTATGCCCGTAACCACCTCCGGCATGAAGTGCTGCCGCTGCTGCGCGCGTCCTTCAATCCGCGCTTGGACGAAGCGCTGGCGAATCTGGCGACGCTCGCGCGGGACGAAGAGCTGTACTGGGATTCGGAGCTGTTGCGCCTCGCGCCGGCCGCCGCGCACCCAGGACCGCCGGTCTTCCTTACCTCCCCAGAGGTCACTGGAGTGCCGCGCGCTCTTGCCCGCCGCATCGTACGCCGAGCCATCGAACAGGCTAAGGGCAACCTCCGCCAAATCGAGTTCGCTCACGTGGAGCGAATCCTCCAAATGGCGCACTCCACAGACGGGCACGATCGCGCCCAGCTTCCCGGATTGGATGTGTTCCGCTCGTTCGAATGGATTCGCTTCGCGCCACTCAGCCGAAACGGGGGGGCGCGAGATTTTTCGTATCCACTCCTGGCGCCAGGATCGACGGAACTGCCCGGCAGCGCCACTCGTATCACATTGCAGGTTCTAGAGAAATCGGACCGCCCGGAACCCTATGCTACAGTGGTGGATGAGCTGGACTGGCAGCGGGTTCGCTCGCTGGGCGGCGCCCCCTCCGGGCTGGAACTCCGAAACTGGAGACCTGGTGATCAGTATCGAAGAGTGGGACAATCCAAACAAGAAAAGATCAAATTCCTCTTCCAGGAAGCCCGCGTACCCTTGTGGGAACGCAGGAACTGGCCGATTATTACCTATAATGGAGTTGTCCTTTGGGTTAGACGCTTTGGAGCCGCAGCCGAGTTTGCGGCCGACCCTTCCACCAGTGTGGTCCTTCGAGTGGACGAGTCCGGCGCCGGAAGTTCGAATCGATGATCGTGGCGGCTACGTCTAACATAGTGGGTTGTTATCGGTGAGTAGGGAGACTGCATGAATAATTCTAATATCAAGACCGCGGTATTCTGGGTGGTAATCATCATGGCGGTGGTATTGTTTTGGACCTTGGTCCACACCACCAAGGCGCGTCCCGACGCGCAACTCTCCTTCACCAACCTGATGAACGACGTGAACGCGGGCAAGATCAAGTCGGTCACCATCACCGGAAACGACCTGCACGGGAAATACAAGGACGACGACCAGGATCTGCACGCCGTCATACCCAACAATCATCAGAATCTGGACGACGCCATGCTGCAACACGGCGTAGACATCCACTACAACAAGGAAGCCGGCGGCGGCTGGGTTTCGATTTTGATCAACGCCATCCCCTTCGTGCTTTTGCTAGCTTTCTGGATTTTCATGATGCGGCAGATGCAAAGCGGCGGCAACAAGGCGCTGAGTTTCGGGAAGAGCCGAGCCCGGCTGCACTCCTCGCAGCAGAAGAAGGTCACGTTTAAGGATGTCGCCGGGGTGGAAGAAGCCAAAGAAGAGCTGGCCGAGATCATCGAGTTTCTTCGCGAGCCTCAGAAGTTCCAGAAGCTGGGCGGCCGGATTCCCAAGGGCGTTCTGCTGATCGGGCCTCCCGGCACGGGCAAGACGCTGCTGGCGCGCGCCATCGCCGGCGAAGCCAACGTTCCGTTTTTCTCCATCTCCGGATCGGACTTTGTCGAGATGTTCGTGGGCGTGGGCGCCAGCCGCGTGCGCGATTTGTTCGAGCAAGGCAAGAAGAACGCTCCCTGCATCGTCTTCATCGACGAAATCGACGCCGTCGGACGCCATCGCGGCGCGGGTTTGGGCGGCGGGCATGATGAGCGCGAACAGACGCTCAACCAGTTACTCGTCGAAATGGACGGGTTTGAATCCAACGAAGGCGTAATCCTGGTGGCTGCCACCAACCGCCCGGACGTGCTCGATCCGGCCCTGCTGCGTCCCGGCCGTTTTGATCGCCGGGTGGTGGTGGGCCGTCCCGACGTGAAGGGCCGCGAGATGATCCTCCGCGTGCACACCAAGAAAACGCCGCTCTCCGACGACGTGGATTTGACCATCGTGGCTCGCGGCACGCCCGGATTCGCGGGCGCCGATCTGGCCAACCTGGTAAACGAGGCCGCGCTGGTGGCCGCCCGGCAGAATCGCAAGGTCGTAACGCAATTCGATTTCGAACTCGCCAAGGACAAAGTAATGATGGGCGTGGAGCGCAAGTCGCTGATCATCAGCGAAGAAGAGAAGCGCAACACCGCTTATCACGAAGCCGGCCACGCGTTGGTGGCCGCCATGATTCCCGAAGCCGACCCCCTGCACAAGGTCACCATCATCCCGCGCGGGATGGCGCTCGGGCTTACCATGCAGCTCCCGCTCGACGACAAGCACTCCTACAACAAGGGCTACCTGGAGGCGCAGCTCGCCATCCTGATGGCCGGCCGCATCGCGGAAGAAATTTTCATGCACCACATCACCACCGGCGCGGGCAACGACATCGAACGCGCCACGGAGATGGCCCGCAAGATGGTTTGCGAGTGGGGCATGAGCGATCTGGGACCCATGAGCTTCGGCAAAAAGGAAGAGCAGATCTTCCTCGGCCGCGAGATCGCGCAGCATCGCGACTACAGCGAAGCCACCGCCATCAAGATCGACGAGCAAGTTCGCAAGCTCGTGGATCACGGCTACGATCAGGCGCGCAAGATTATCGAAGAAAGAGTGGACGCGCTCAAACGCATCGCGGAGGCGCTGCTGGAACGCGAGGTCCTGGACGGCGCGGAAGTGAAGCTGCTCATCGACGGCGAGACGTTGCCCGCCTCCAATCGCGTCAAGACCATGCCGCCCGACGGCGGCGAAAAGCCGCAGCAAGTGATCCGTCCGGAGAGCGGAAAGCCCTTGCCCGGCCTGCTCGGCGGCGAACGTCCTCAGCCTGCGTGAAGATACAGACCCGAGTGTCTGTGCCGGAATTTCCGGTTTATCTTTTCGACGTCGACGGAACGCTGCTGGATTCTTTCGCCGATATTTGCGGCGCTATCCAAAGCGTTTTGTCCGCCACGCGTCAAAACACAGTCAGCGACGAGTTTCTGCGTCGTTACATCGGCCGCCACCTCATCGATCTGTTTCAGGATCTTTTGCCGGAGCGCACTCCGATCGAGATGGAAACGATGATCGCCGATTATCGGCGCATTTATCTGGCCCGCAACCACGGCTCGACGCGAGCCTTTCCCGGCGTGGCGGAAGCTCTCGCGTCGCTGCCGGGCCGAAAAGCCACGGCGACCACAAAGGGCACCCCCACGACGCGCGCGGTGCTTGAAATGTTCGGCCTGCTGCCTTTTTTCGATCACGTGCAGGGGACCGATGGTTTCCCGGCCAAGCCCAAGCCGGACGTGATTTTCGCCTCGCTGCAGGCATTGGGCGCCGCGCCCGAGGATTGTCTTCTGGTGGGCGACGCGCCCGCCGACATGGAAGCCGGACGGCGCGCCGGCGTCAAGACCTGCGCCGTTCTGTGGGGCTACGGCGACCCGGACGAGCTGGCGCGTTGGCAACCGGACTATTGGGTTTCCGAGCCGAGCCAGCTCGCGAGTTCGTCCAGTTTCAGCCGTCCCGTATAAATCGCCATTCCGAGCGCCGCGTGTATGCCTAGCCTCGCAAGTTCGCGAATTTCATCCAGAGTAGTGATACCGCCCGCGGCCGTGATCTCGTGAGCGGTGACTGCGCGCACGCGGCGAAACCAATCGAGGTCGGTGCCCTGCAGCATGCCTTCCTTGTCGACGTAGGTGCAAAGGAAGCCCGAGCAGTAAGGCTCGAATTGCGGAATCATTTGTTCGGCCGTGAATTCGGTGGTTTCCCTCCAGCCTTTCACCACCACTTTCCCGGCCTTCGAATCGAGCGCGATGATCAGCCGCTCCGCGCCGACGGCTTCGGAAATCTCCTGGAGCTTGGCGCGATCGAACGCGGCCGTGCCCACGATCACGCGGTGCGCCCCTCGCTCCACCAGCGCGCGCGCGCGAGCAGCCGATCGCACGCCGCCGCCCACTCGCGCAACCGCGCGCGATGCCGCTAATTCCACCAGCTCGTCGTTCGATCCCTGCCCCATGGCCGCGTCGAGATCGATCACCTGAATCTCGGGAAAGGCCGCGAACCGCTCCAGCATTTCGAGCGGCGTGCCGCCTTCCAGCGCCTTCTCGCGCCCCTGCACGAGTTGCACCACTTTGCCGCCCATCAGATCGATGCACGGAATAATCACAGCACCGGCCTGATCGGAATATTGCGCTGCAGGAGAAAGCTCTTCAGATCCCCCACCGTGTAAGTCCCGTAGTGGAAAATAGAAGCGGCCAGCGCGGCGTCGGCTTGGCCTTCCGTCAACACGCGCTCGAAATCCTCGGGCTTCCCCGCCCCGCCCGATGCGATCACCGGAACGTGAGTCACTTTCGAAACGGCGCTAGTCAGCGCGCAATCGAAACCGGTCTGCACGCCATCGGTGTCCATCGATGTCAGCAGGATCTCGCCCGCGCCCAGCGTCTCGCCTTCGAGCGCCCATCCGACGGCGTCGATGCCTTCGTCGTCGCGGCCGCCGCGAGTAAAGACATTCCAGCTTCCCTTTGTGTTCTTGCGGGCGTCGATGGCCAGCACCACCGCTTGCGCGCCGAATTCCTCGCTCAGTTCGGTGATCAGAGCCGGACGGCGGACGGCCGCGGTGTTGACACTGACCTTCTCCGCGCCCGACAGCAGAATCTTGCGCGCGTCGGCCACGGACCGAATGCCGCCGCCTACGGTGAGCGGGATGAAAACCTTGCGAGCGGTTCGGGCCACCACGTCCGCCATGATCGCGCGAGCGTCGCTCGAAGCGGTGATGTCGAGGAAAACCAGTTCGTCGGCGCCTTGATCGTTATAGCGGCTCGCAAGTTCCACAGGGTCGCCGGCGTCGCGCAAGCCCACGAAATGGACGCCCTTGACCACGCGGCCGCCCGTTACGTCCAGACACGGAATGATGCGCTTCGCCAGCATTATAATTCGACAAAGTTTCGCACAATGCCGACGCCCAGCGGTCCCGATTTTTCCGGATGAAACTGGACGCCGTACACGTTGTTCGATTCGAGCACGGCGGTGTACTCCAGAGCGTAGTCGCAGGTGGCGGCGGTCGCTGCATTCAACGGCGCGTAGTAGCTGTGCGCGAAGTACAAATAAGGGCGCTTCAGATCGCCGAGAAGCTTCGAGCATCGTCGAGGCGTCACTTCGTTCCAACCCATGTGCGGCACGCGCGCCCCGGCGGGAAAGCGGCGGATCTTCCCCTCGAACAATCCCAGTCCTCGCTCGGCGGGCGCTTCCTCGCTGCTCTCGAAGAGCGCTTGCAGGCCGAGGCAGATTCCGAGGAACGGGATTCCAGCGCGTATTCGTTCCAGCAGCGCCTCGCGAACCTGCATCCGGTCGAGTGCGCGCATCATCTGTCCGAAATGGCCGACGCCCGGCAGGATGATCTTGTTGGCGCGCTCCAGGGCCGCGGCATCGTTCACGAGTTCGTATTCCGCCCCGATCTCTGCCAGGGTGTTCTGCACCGAACGGAGGTTGCCAGCGCCGTAATCGAGAATCGTGATCACAGCAATCCTTTGGTGGACGGAAGCTGATCGCGAAGCCGCCGGTCTTTCGAACACGCGTACCGCAACGCCCGCGCGAAACATTTGAAAATCGCTTCGATCTTGTGATGATTGGAACGGCCATACAGCACCTTGGCGTGCAAATTGGCGCCCGCGTGATTCACGAAGCCGGAGAAGAAATCCTCCACCAGTTCGGTTTGCAGATCGCCCACCAGCCGCACCTTCACCTTGTCTTCATAGACCAACGCGGGACGCCCGCCCAAATCAAGCGCGACCACGGCTAGAGTCTCGTCCATCGTCATCAAGAAGTAGCCGGCTCGGTTGATCCCCTTCCGGTCGCCCAGCGCTTTCGAAACAAGCTCGCCCAGCACGATGCCGACATCCTCGACAGTGTGGTGCTGATCGACGTCGAGATCGCCCGTGGCCTTCAATTTCAAGTCGAACGCGCCGTGCTTGGCGAACAGCTCGAGCATGTGATCGAAGAATCGAATGCCGGTGGAAATATCGTAGCGGCCGCGCCCATCCAGCTTCAGAGACCCGCGAATCTGCGTCTCCTTGGTGATGCGCTCGACGCTAGCCGATCTCATTGACGTCTCTCAATATCTGGATTGCGCCTTCCTGCCGAAACAGTCCCAGCAGTTCTTCGCGCCGGGGACTCGAGTCCGCCGCGATTCCGATGAAAGGCACGTTCGCCGCGCCGGCGCAGCGCGCGTCATCCACCGTATCGCCGACATACAGCAGTTTCTTCGAGGGCCGCAGCCCGGCGATTTTCAGTAATCCATCCGGCGCCGGCTTCTCGCGCTCGACATCGTCGGCGGTCATCAGCAGAAAGCGCTCGCGCACGCCTTGGCGGTTGAGCGTGATCTCGGCTTCCTGGGTGGTGCGCCCGGTAAAGATGGCGAGTTCGAATCTCTCGCCCAGGCGATCCAGCAGACCGTCGCGTGGAATCCAGCGTTCGCGATGGATCAGCCCCTGATCGAGAAACAAGTGGTTGAAGTATTCGACGATGGTCGCGTAGGGGACATCGATGCCCAAATCGTGACAGATCTTTTCGGAAAGCCGCCAGTCGTTATTCCAACCGCCCTGGTTCTTGTAGTCTTGAATCGATTCCCGAGTGATCGTCTGGCCGGTGAAATGTTCCACCGTGCGAACGATAGTCTCGCGGTACGACGGGCTCACGTCCACCAGCACTCCGTCCATATCGAAAACCAGGACCTGCGGTTGCGTCATCGCCAAATCGCCTCGAGCTCGGCAAGAAACTGCCGGATCTGGTCGCGCGTTCCGACGGTGACGCGCACGCATCCTGGGATTTCGTAGCTGCGGTCGCGCACCAGTACGCCACGACGGCGCAGTTCGTCTCGGATCGCCGTGGCTCGCTGCCCCGCCTGGAACAGCACGAAATTTGCTTGGCTTTCGTAATAGGGGATCGCGAGCTTTTCGAGACCGACGTAGAGCAGTTCGCGCGCGGCAAGCACTTCGGTCACGTATTTTTCGATGTAAGCGCGGTCCTGAATCGCGGCGCGCGCGGCCAGCACGGCGACGCTGTTCACGCTGTAGGGCGATTGCGCTTTATGCAGGAACTCCACGTTTCCGGACTGGGAGAACAGACAACCCAGTCGCATCGCAGCCATGCCGTACACCTTGGAAAACGTGCGGCTCACGAAGAGATTCGGATAGTCGTTCAAGAGCGGCAACGCGGTAACGCCCGCGAATTCGTAATAGGCTTCGTCGATCAACACAGCCGCGCCGGTGGCCTTGTCCAAGATCCGTTCGATGCCCGCGCGCGAAGTTCCGGTCCCGGTGGGATTGTTCGGGTTAGCAATCAGGATGGCGCGCGTGGTGGGACGAATCGCATCCAGCAGCTCATCCAGCGGAAAAGCCAGCCGATCGGAGCGATACGGAATTGCGCGGATCTTAGCGCCCGCCAGCTCGGCATAGAAGCGGTACATCGCGTAGGACGGCTGGAGCAGCAGCACTTCGTCGCCGTCATCGACATAAGTGTTAATCAAAACCTGGATCGCTTCGTCGGTGCCGTTGGTGAGGGCGAAGTCGTCCGGTTCGACCTCGAAGAACGCGCCCAGCTCCCGCTTCACTTGGCCGTACTCCGGGTAGACGGCGAGATCGGCCGCGTTGAGGTGCTCGCGGAGATATTCGATCACCTGGGGCGACGCGCCCACTGTATTTTCGTTGAAGTCCAGACGCAGCTTGTCCGCGCGTCCCGCGGTGGGCGGCGAATAAGGGACCATGTTCAGAACCGCCTCGCGCGGCTGCAAGACGCCGGGGGGCAAATCGATTTTCTTAGCGGGCAAGACGCACCTCCACCGAGCGCGCGTGCGCTTCCAATCCCTCCGCGCGAGCCAGCGTCGTGATGGCGGGCGCAAGCTTTTTCAAACCCTCCGGGGTCAGCTCTTGCACGGAGATCACTTTCACGAAGTCGGCCGGCGACAGCCCCCCGCGAATCCGCGCCGCGCCGGACGTCGGCAGGACGTGGTTGGGACCGGAAGCGTAATCACCGGCCGCCTCCGGGCTGGATGGACCCAGGAACACGCTGCCCGCATGCTGGATCTTGGGCAGCAGGCTTTCGTCGTAAATCGCGAGATGCTCGGGCGCCAGCCGATTCGACGCTTCCACGGCGGCGTCGATCGATGGGCACAGGATCACGGCGCTGTTATTGCGGATCGATTCGCAAGCCACCGGCGCTGTCGGTAATGTCGCAAGCTGCCGCGCCACTTCGAACGAGACTTGCTCGGCCAGCTTTTTCGAAGTGGTCAGCAGAATCGCCGAAGCTTCGACATCGTGCTCAGCTTGCGCCAGCATGTCGGCCGCGATGTGGATCGGATCGGCATCCTCGGCGATGATCACGATCTCGGTGGGACCGGCCACGAAATCGATGCCGACTTCACCCGCCAGCAGCTTCTTCGCCGCGGCTACATAAATATTGCCCGGCCCGACGATGCGGTCCACCTTGGGGATGGAGGCAGTCCCGAAAGCGAGCGCGGCGATGGCCTGAGCGCCGCCGATCCGGAACAGGTGGCTCGCGCCCAGGAATTTCGCGGTCACCAGGATCTCGGCGCTCGGCTTCGGCGAAGTGACGCAAATAGTTCGGACACCCGCTACCTGCGCCGGAATCACCGTCATCAACAGCGTGGAAGGAAGCGGATAGCGGCCGGCCGGAATGTAAGCTCCCATGGAGTCGAGCGGTCGAACAATGTAACCCAGCCGGCGGCCGTCGTCGGAGCGCACCCAGCTTTCCTTGGGAAGCTGAAGCTGTGCGTAATCGCGAATGTTCTTGGCAGCGATCTCGAGCGCGGCGGTGAACTCGGGCGACACGCGCGCCTCGGCAGCCCGCCAGTCCGATTCGGGAACGAGGAAGCTCGCCCCCTCCAGCCCGTCGAACTTGCGAGCGTATTCCAGCACCGCTTCGTCGCCACGCTCGCGCACGGCTTCGAGGATGGGCGCGACCGTCTGCTCGGCTTCGGCCAGCCGGACGGTTTTGCGCGTGATGAACTTCTGAGCTTCGGCAAGTGGAAGAATGCGCAACATGGTTCACATCACAATCTTGTTCAGCGGATATTCGACGATTCCCTGCCCGCCAGCTTCCTTGAGCCGCGGAATGATGTTCCGCACCGTGAGTTCGTCGAGAATGGTGTGGACGGCCACCCATTCCTGGTCGCTCAGATTCGAGATGGTCGGATTCTTAAGCGCGGGCAGAATGCCGAGGACCGCCGAAAGACAATCCTTTCGAACGTTCAGAATCAATCCCACCTTTCCCAGCGCGTTGATTGCGCCTTCCAGCAACAGGCGGATATCTTCGATCTTGCGTCGTTTCCAGTCGTCGCGCCACGAATCGAAATTGGCGATCAATTGCGTGTTCGATTCAAGCACGGTTTCGATGATGCGCAGCTTATTGGCCCGGAGCGACGAACCCGTTTCGGTCACTTCGACGATGGCGTCGGCCAGAACGGGCGGCTTTACTTCGGTGGCGCCCCAACTGAATTCCACTTTAGCTGTCACGCCGTTGGCGGCCAGATAGCGCTTAGTAGTGGCCACCAGTTCCGTGGCGATGATCTTACCCTCCAGGTCTTTCACGCTTTGGAAAGCGGAGTTTTCCGGAACGGCCAACACCCAGCGCACCTTTCCGAAGCTCTGCTTGGCGTAGATCAGGTCGACGACGGCGTGTACCTTGGCTTCGCTTTCTTCGATCCAGTCGCGGCCCGTGAGTCCGGCATCCAGCACGCCGTCTTCGATGTAGCGCGCCATTTCTTGCGCGCGGATCATCATGCACTCGATCTCGGGATCGTCGATGGCCGGAAAATAGGAACGCGAGCTGGTGGTGATGTTAAAACCGGCGCGGCGGAACAGATCGATGGTCGCGTTCTCGAGGCTGCCTTTCGGAATGCCCAGCTTCAGTTTCACAATTGGCTCCCGTAAACGGCGGCCGGATCGTAGGCGCGAGGTTCGGATTCTTTCCACTCGCCGGCTTCCAGGCGTCGGAAGAAGCAGCTTCGATAGCCTTCGTGACAGACTCCGGGACCGAGAGCCTCAACCTGGATCAGAAGCGTGTCGTGATCGCAATCGGTGGCGATTTCCTTGACCACCAGCCGATGGCCCGAGGTCTCGCCCTTCATCCAGAGCTTATTGCGCGAGCGGCTGAAGAACGTGACGAAGCCGGTTTCAACGGTCTTGCGAAACGACTCCTCGTTCATGAAGCCGACCATCAACACGCGCCCGGTCTTTTGGTCTTGAATGACGGCGGTGAGGATGCCGTTGAGTTTCGTGAAGTCGAGATTCATTTGTCGATACCAATAAAAAAGCCCGCCAGTTGGATCGGCGGGCTGGACGTACGTTTCAGAAATCGATCAGAATGCCGCCGATCGCCAGACGATCCGATGATGGTGGTGATGGGCGGCGAACATGAAATCCGAGTATACCAGTTTTGCCCGTCACTCGCTTCGCGGATTCAACAGCAGCTTCGAGCGGATCAGACCTTCCACTTGCCGCCAGACCGCGGGATCGGATTCGATTTCGATATGCGGGCGCATGAAGACCCGGGCGAACCAAGGGTAGCCTTCGCAGCTCACCGGCGTGGTTTTGTAGTCGAGCCGAAAATTGCCGAGAATCCGGGTGTGCGACGCGTCGGCGGCGCGAATTTTCGACCGGCCATGCACCAGTCCAGCCGACTGATAAAAGTTGATCGCCTGACTCACGTTTGCCGGAATCGACGCGTCGTCTTCACCGGGCTTTTGCACGCTGTCCACTTGAACGGTGAGTAAGATGGGGATTCCCTCTTGCCCCAAAGCGCGCGCGACAGTTACCGTTTCCGAACCTCCCCAACTGTGGCCGAAAATGGCGATGCGTGCGTTGCTCTTTTCGTCCGCCGAGAGGCTTCCGTCCCGGTCTGTGTCGAGCAGTCGCAGGATTTCGCGGCGTGCTTGATCGCCGCGATGATTCTCGAACATCCTCACCTGCAAGGTCGACGGGTATGCGTCGCTGAGGCGCTTCGCGAGCTGGACTTCGGCATGCAGCTTGTCGTTCGGTCCCACGAACCCGCCCATAAATCCGACTACGATGGCCACCGGAGCGGGCGCCGAGGTTCGGAGCTCGGCCGCGGGCGATAGGATGAAAGGAAGGAACACGAGAAGACCGCGCGTGAGCATGGAACGAAACCGCCAGCGCGAGAGCGCCGGCAAGCCTCGATTCTACCATCGCCAGCCCGTTCAATCGCTCGGAAGACCGCCCGCTGACGCTCCGTCGTTCGATCCCAATTCGCTAACAAGCCCCTCGGGTTCTAAAGTCCCGTCTGCAGCCGCGACTCTTCGGGGATTGAAGTGCGAGCCGTCCATCCAGGCATAAGCCATGCCGACACCAATCGCCGGATGCAGCACCGCCAGCGATGCCAGCCCAACAGCATACTTCTTGGACTTGACGAACGATTCGAGAACGCCGCGCACCGGACTGCTTCGAGGGATCGTGCCCGGAACCTGCCCGATCGCGAAACTCGAGAACTCAAGATCGCGATGCTTCTTGCTGTAGCTCACCAAGCATTTGGCCGCCTGCTTGGGCGTCATGATTCCCAAATCGGAGATGAGGTTCCGATGGACAGCTTTGGGATAGTAAAGGTCAATCACCTGCCGGGCAAAGTCGGCGCAGTTCCGAGACAGCAGGTGAAAGCGCTTCCGGTTTTCCTCCGAGTTGAGCGCGCGAATCAACTGGTCGTCTTGCTCCCCGGTGGTCTCGATCCCGAACGTATAGATGGATCGGTCGTAAGCCTCGCCCACCAGTTGCGTCCAATCTCCCGGCGGCGCGCTCCCATCGCTCCCGTCCGGCACGATCTCCTCGAGATGCCTTCGCCGATAACTGTCGCGAAGCGATGCAGCCTCTTCCCGTGTCGCCGAAGACGGAACCTGGTCGGCTGTTTCCACCGCATAGAGGTACGGGATCAGTGGAATCGCAATCCAGTCGAGGCCGTCAATCCGGTGATAGCGGCTGAGCACCACGCCCTGCTCGCCCGGATTGCAGCGGCGCACCGATAGCGGAGTCGCAGCGCAGACACGGGAGAGATAAATCGCCGCGTGACCGGTCGGTGTCATTCCGCCGAACGCGCCGTACGGCTCCTCGAGTAGTAACGTTACATCGGCGCGAGCCGTCACGGCGGCGCCTAGCAGGAACCACACCACCCGGATTGACCATCGCGCCAGCATACGACATCTTCCACGTGAGCATGTTCTCCTCCACGCGTAAATCCCTCATTCCCAACAGCGGCCGTCGGATCAACCTGTATATATTTTTCACGCTTTGGGCAATAGGTGCCGGATTATTCCTGACGGAGCGCGGTTATCGGATCGATTCGGCTCGCGCGCCGGGCCGGCACGAAACTGGCGAAGAAAGCAGCCGCCACCAACACCGGAATGACGACGGCCAGCGTCGACGGTTGGACGGGGCGCACGCCCTCCACCAGTCGTTCCAAGATACGCCCCGCCGCCAACGCCCCGGCAGTGCCGATCGCAACGCCCAAGCAGGTCATTCCAGCGCTCTGTCGCAGCACCAGCCACATGACATTCCGAACGCTGGCGCCCAGTGCCATGCGCATACCGATTTCCGGCACGCGCCGGCCCGTCAGGTACGCCAGCACACCGTAAATTCCGGTGGACGCCAGCAGCAGCGCCACCCCCGCGAATATGCCGAACAACAGCAGGAGAAAGCGTTGCCGCGCGATCGAAGCGCTCGCGAGTTGATCCATGCTTCGGACCTCGTAGAGCACCTGATCGTTCCCCTCTCCGCGCAACTCTTTCCGCAGCGCTTCGACGATACTCAGCGGCGCTACGCGGGTCCGGACCGCAATCGACATCAGTTCCGACCAGCGGCGCAGCAATTGGTCGGGCACCTGGGCGAAAGGATAGTAGAACTGGGCGCGCACCTGGGCTTGATCGTCACTCGCGAGTCCCCAATGCCGGACATGGCGCACCACGCCCACTACGCGAACCGGGCCGGAGTCCATTTCCGGAATCCATAGACGCTTCCCAACGGCCTCCTTGCCGCCGAAAGCATTTTGCGCCATGACGTCGTCGATCACGACCACGAGTTCCTTGCCCATGCGATCCTGGTCACTGAAGAATCGGCCTTTGAGCAGCCGGATGCCCATCGCTTCGAGATAATCGGGGGTCACGCAAGTTGCCAGCGCGATCGGCTGCCGGTTCTCCGGCGGAATCGCGGCCGTGGTCCAGTAGCCCAGCTGGTTGTTCCCTTCGCGCATTGGGACCGTATCCACCATCGCGATCGATTGCACTCCCGGCACGCGGCGGGCGCGATCCAATACGTCCTGCCAGGCGGCGCGAATCCGCGCGGGATTCCCGAGCGCGCCGGGCGACAGCCCCATCCGAGTGACCAGCACGTTGCGGATATTGAAACCAGGGTCCGTGGACGAGAGGCGCACCAGCGTGTTCCCCAGCATTCCGGCGGCAACCAAAAGCACGGCCGCCAGGGCGATTTCAGAGACCACAAAACTGGTGTGGAGCCGGCGTGAACTTCCCGCGATGCTCCGCCCGCCCGCGCGCAGCGTCTGCTCCAACTCGCGGCTTGGAGCTCGCAACGCCGGAGCCAAGCCGAAAAGAAGGCCACTGAACAAAGAAGCGCCGAGGGCGAACAGCAGCACGCGCCAATCCAGATGGATTTCGTCGGCGCGCGGCAAACTGCCTTGCCAAAGCGACACAAACGGGCGGATGCCAACGACGGCAAGCAAGACCCCGAGCGCGCCTCCCGATAAGCCCAGCACCACGCTCTCCGTCAGACACTGGCGCACCAGCCGTCCGCGGCCCGCACCCAACGCCACGCGCATAGCCAGTTCGCGCTCGCGTGAAACCGCGCGCGCCAGCAGCAAGCTGGCCACATTGGCGCACGCAATCAGCAGCACCAACCCAACCGCTCCCAGCAGCAGCCACAACGTGGATCGGACGCTTCCAACCTCCGGGCGAAGCGGCTGCGCATCGATGCCGCGGTCCTTATTCGTGTCCGGGTACTGTTTGGACAGACGATTGCCGAGCATCGCCAGCTCCGCCCGCGCTTGGCCCAGCAACGCGTTAGCCCCTAGGCGCGCGATCGTGGTAACCGGGTGCGGCCCGCGGCTCTGCATGAACCCAGCGGTGTCTTGCCCCATGGGCGTGTACACATCGCCTTCGTAACCGTACAGTCGAAAACCTGCCGCCGCGACGCCCACAATAACATAGCGCTTTCCGTCAAGAACCAGGGCTTGGCCCAACGCCGACGGGCTTCCGGCAAATCGACGCTGCCATAAACTGTAGCCGAGGATCGCCACCGGTTCGCCGCCGGGGCGGTCTTCCTCGGGTAGGAACGCTCGCCCTTTGAAAAGCGGAACGCCCAGCACTGAAAATAGATTGGACGAGCTCTCCATTTCATCTACGTGCTCCGGTTCCCCAGGTTCGCTCAGCGTGCCCGAGCTGTAAACCCATCCTGTCAGTTCCGCCGAACGAGTCCCGCGCTGGCAATCCAGAAAGTCGAAGTGCGCGAGATTCTGCTCGCCGAACAGGGCCACATTCCACGTTTCCGTATGTCCGTGCACGGCCACCAGCCTGTGCGGCTCGAAATAAGGCAGCGGCTTCAGCACAACTCCGTTGACGACGGTGAACATCACGGTGGTGGCGCCGATGCCGATCGCCAGAGTCGCGAGCGCGACTGCCGCGAATCCCCGCTGGTGCCACAGCGTGCGAAGCGCGTAGCGAACGTCCTGCCACAGATCGTCCAGCCAGAGCGTGCCGCGGGCGTCGCGACACTCCTCTTTCACTTGCTCCTCGCCGCCCAGCGCGAGCCTGGCCTGCCGGCGCGCTTCCCCAGGATCGCAGCCCCGAGCGATCAGATCGGCCATGTGTTGTTCCAGATGGAAGCCCAGCTCTTTGTCGAGTTGCTCATCCATCTGTTTTCGACGCCGAAGGCGCTGCCACCAGTTCATTCCGCGCCTCCGTCAGACAGCCTAAGGATCAGGCCGACAGCTTCCGCCAAGCGTCTCCAACTTGCAGCTTCCGTTTCGAGCTGCGCTCGCCCCTTCCGAGTCAGGCGATAGTATTTAGCTTCGCGCCCGGTTTCGGTCTCCTTCCAGTCGGCATCCAGCAGGCCGCGGTTTTCGAGCCGGTGCAGCGCCGGATACAGCGAGCCTTGCGGAACTTGCACCACGTCGCGCGACACTTGTTGGAGCCGTTGCGCGATCGCGTATCCGTGCACCGGACCCAGCGCCACAACTTTCAAGATCAGCAGGTCCAAGGTGCCTTGCGGGAGATCCGATTTCGCCGTCATTTGCAGAACGCCTCCGTCTTCTACATATCTAACATAGAACGTGTAGAAGCGCAAGGGGTGTGTCGGCGAGCAGCGGTCGTCAAGTTATACTGCTCGTGGAGTGAGCAAGACTAACAAGCCCCGAAGATCGCGCGAGGCTCCTCCGCCCGCGGCCGGACAGTCCTTCGCACAAGAGGTTTCCGGACAGGTCTGGAGTCGACACGGACGCCGCCTGCTGCTGCTTTGGGCCATGGTCCTGGTGGCGTATTCCAATTCCTTTCAGGCCGCGATTCTGTTCGACAACGTTGGCGTGCTGTTGCAAGACCCCCGAATCCGGGTAGCTACAACACAGAACATCGGATCGATTCTCACCGAAGGATACTGGCACATCAATCCGGATTCGGGATTGTATCGGCCGTTGACCACGTTGTCGTACCTCTTGAACTTCGCGGTATTCGACGACGGCACGGATCCGGCGGGTTATCACTGGATCAATTTCCTGTTGCACGGCGTCAACGTGTCACTGGTGTACGCGCTGGGCATCACGATCTTCGCCCAGCCGTCGCTGGCCTTGGCGCTGGCTGC
>Ga0302325_10015876_pt1 | contig 15981 bp, 14 predicted proteins | sample Palsa_T0_2_FD_201948 | JGI IMG/M metagenome (GOLD analysis project Ga0302325, IMG submission 201948) | Peat permafrost microbial communities from Stordalen Mire near Abisko, Sweden - Palsa_T0_2 | ecosystem: Environmental > Terrestrial > Soil > Palsa > Peat permafrost | place: Sweden: Abisko... | reverse complement strand
CAAAAGCCAGTTCGCGCTCTGGGCTGCATCGTTCCCCACGCGGGCTACATGTACTCCGGCCACGTGGCGGGCGCCGTCTTTGCAGGGTTAGAGATCCCGCAGCTTTGCCTCGTGATGTGCCCCAACCACACCGGCGTGGGCCGCGCTTTGGCGATCGCCAGTGAAGGCGCTTGGGAAACGCCCCTGGGCGACGTCCCCATCGACGGCGCGTTCGCCGCCGCCCTCAAGCAGCGGTGTCCGCTCCTGCACGAAGATTCAGCCGCGCACCGCAGTGAGCACGCCGCTGAAGTGGAGTTGCCCTTTCTGCAAACGCGCCAGCCCCAGCTCAGGTTCGTTCCCATCGCACTGGGCACCGGGCATTTTGAAGACCTCGAGCAACTCGGGAGCGCGATTGCGGACGTGATTGCGGCGCAGCACAATCAGGTCCTGATCGTCGCCTCCAGCGACATGAACCATTACGAGTCTGACGCCATCACGCGTGTGAAAGACCACAGCGCGATCGAACCAATTCTTCGCCTCGACGCCCGCGCCCTGTATGACGTTGTCACCCAACAGCACATTAGCATGTGCGGCTTCGGTCCGGCCGTCGTTATGCTGACCGCAGCCAAGAAGCTGAGTGCAACTTCGGCCGAGCTCGTGAAATACGCAACCTCGGGCGACATCTCGGGCGACCTCGATACGGTCGTAGGCTACGCCGGTGTGATCGTGAGATGACGACGGAGGGGATTGCTCCAAGAAAAGCTTCAGGGCGGCCGTAAGGCCGCCCTGCTTTCCTCTCCACTAAATCGCTGACTATCCCTCAGTGTCCGCTGTGCCCGCTCCCACTGGAGGCGTGCCCCGACGACCCAGCACTCGCGTGGCCCACTTCGCCGAAGCCCACCGGATGCGCCCCGCCATAGCCATATCCGCTCGCACGCGAAGAAGTCGCCTCGAACTGCGGCGCCGCATGTAGCTCCGCCGAACCTGTCTTTGCCACCTGCGTGTTCAAGTGCCGTAGGTTCCCATACGACCCGCGTGGAATTCCCAACCCCGCAGACCCACTCTTCACCACCAAGCCCATCGCAGGAGCATTCGTCACCACTGCCCCACCCTTACCCACCGCAACCGTATTCACCGCGCCCTTCGGTGCAACCGGAGCTTGAAAGCCCGGGGCCACCGCTCCCACATAGTGAATTCCAGCGTGCCACGTGTTCCCGCTCCCGGGCTGCCATCCCCAGCCATACCCGGGCACAAACATCCAGTTCCCATAGTAGTAAGGCATCCAGCCCCACGGATACGCCGACGCCCACATGTATCCCATGCCCGGATACCACGACCACGCACCATCCATAAACGGATTCCAGCCCACTCCCGCAAAGTACGGCTGCCACAACATGCCGTAGCCGGGCAGGTTGCTATAGCCGCCGTAATAGTTCAGGTCGCTGGAGCCGTAGCCAGACGGGGTGGAGTTATTCTTCGAGTATTGATCGTGATACTCGATCGATTGCCTGTCCCACTCGTCGTACGGATCTTCTTCGAAATTCTTCGCCAGCGCCGGCTTATCGTTGTCGTTCACGTCGAAGGCAACCATCTTTTTCTTCTCCACCTTCACCGTGCCCGACGGACCCACGACTTCCAGATCGTTCCTGAAACTTGCAATCTCCGCCATGCTGGAAGAGTTGGTGACCCGAGCGTGCGCCGTCTGGCCCAACTCCACTTTCTCGCGGGAAACATTCAGCGTGAACTCGTCCCCGCTTTTGCCCAGCCAGTTGACATAAGCTCTGCCTTCCACCAGGCTCACGATGGAAATGCGCTTGCCCGCATCGCTCAACCCCATGGTGCTGAACTCGACCGTCGTATTGGGAGTGACACGCAGCGTGCTGCCATCCTCGAACTCAATCTCGGCGCGCCCGTTCTCCCGCGTGCGCAGTGCCGTCCCCTGCGTGATCGGAAGATTGGCAAAGGCGTTCTCGAACCCCAAACCCGAATTCTTATTGATCTGCACCCTACCATGCACATCGCTCAGGCGAACGATGCGTGCCTGCGAATCAGCCGCGGCGGGCAACGCCAGAAGCGCGCAGGCCAAGGCCGTCCAAATGATCGAGTGAAGTCGTGGCTTATACATAGCAGCCTCCGGGATACTGACACTTCCCGCCCTATTAGAACATGGTTTTGTGCCGATAGTTATCTCCAAATACGCCTTGCCCATCAATGCCCCGCCGCAGCCGTGCTCCCCATTTCGATCATCTCCTTCGCCCGTGCCCGCACTACATTGATAACTGAAGTATCCTCGGCAATCTCCCGCAGCACCGGCGCTACCCCTTGTATCTCGCTCAGTTCGTCGTTCTTCGCCTGCGCTTCCATGTGCTTCAACTCCTCGTCCAGCGCCAGCTTTTGATAGCGATGGTAGTATGCCAGCCGGCGTCCATATTCCAGTGTGCCCGCCATGTTCTGGAAAAGCGCGGTCAACCGCTGCACCGCTGCCACATTCGAATAGTTGTATCTCGCCGTAAAAGACCGCTGGCCATCCTGATAGCTCAGGATTTTCGTGCCCGTAAAGGCAGTCTTGCGATTGCCGGAGTCAATCTTGCCCGCGAAATACTGCGCCCGCTTCGCCCACTCGAAAATTCGCGCGCGATTCCCTGCCGACACCTCGAATTCTGCCCGGTACGCTTGCTCCTCCGAATCCTCCGTTACCTTCCCGGTGCACTCATACCGCGCATGTCCGGTCGCGTCGACCGCCATAGAGTAGTGCTCAGGATCGGACTGGGGAAAGTCGAACGTAAACGCAACCACCGCGGCCGAAGCCGCCCGGCCACCAACTACCTGCTGCGCCATTAGCAGCGCAGACATTGCCGTGACCGCCAGCAATCCCATCCCAACGGTCCGCCAGAGACCCATGCCTAGTATTTGAGAAGCTCGAATGAGAAAAGCCCGAGTCATCACCGCGCGGCAGCCTTCTGTCTTTCGAGCGTGCCCGCGGTATGCAAATGGCAGATCGCGATAGCCAGCGCGTCCGACGCGTCCATCGGCTCCGGAGCCTCCGCCAATCCCAGCAAGCGCGTCACCATGTCCTGCACTTGCTGCTTCTCCGCGCGCCCGTATCCCACCACCGACGATTTGATCGTCAGCGGCGAATACTCCGCGACCTCCAACCCAGCCGCGGCCGCTGCCAGCATGGCCACTCCACGCACCTGCCCCAGCTTCAACGCCGACTTCACATTCAGCGCGTAGAAGATTCCTTCAATCGCTACCTCATCCGGCTGGTGCTCTGTAATAAGTTCGCCGAGTTCGTCATAGATGCGCGCCAGCCGCCGCGCCAGCGGATCACGCGGTGAAAGCTTGATCGCTCCGCACGTCAGGCAAACTAACCGCCCGCCGGAATGCATCTCTACCACGCCGTACCCGGTGTAGTTCCCGCCGCAATCGATGCCCAAAACTCGCATGTGAGTGCAGTCTATCGCGGAAACGGTGCCGATCCTAGAGAGGAGATTCGCCAAGTTAACAACGAACAAGCTAACAACACTTCGGCCGCCGCACTTTCGCCTCTTCGAATTCCCGGCGGAACGCCGCATAGGCCTCGCTCGACGACGCCATCCCAGCCCGTCCCAGGAAACGCGTATACGCAGCTTCATCAAAAATCTCCCGCAGGGTCGCGACCGCAGTCGCTGCGAAATCACAGATCGTCTTTCGCACTCGATTCATCCCTGTTCCTCCACCAGCCGCGTTCTCACGAATGGCGATTCCTTCACCCGCGCTTCTTTCGCTCCACTCAGAACTCCCATCCACTGCCGCCCCGATTCCACCAGCACCAGCGTCACCATCACCACGAGAGTTCCCGTAACCGCCGCATCCAGGCGATTGTTGAAGATCAGCCGCGCCGTCGCGCTCGACATTGGAACTGGGCCCGCCGCCAGCGCCTGCGCCTGCGCCAGAAATCCCACGCGCGGATTCGGATCGAACATCTTGTGCCACGACGCCGTAAACGTCACCGCCACCAGCCAGGCCAGGGGCACCAGCGTCACGGCCGCATACTTCGCGCGATGCATCTTGATGATGATGGTCGTGGCCACGCACAGCGCCACCGTCGCCAGCAGTTGATTCGAGATGCCGAACAGCGGCCACAGGGAATTGATCCCGCCCAGCGGATCCTTCACGCCCTGCCACAAGAAATATCCCCAGGCCGCAACGATCAGCCCGCTGGTCGCCAGAATCGATGGATACCAACTCGTCCGTCCCAAAGGCTTGTAGACATGCCCGAGCGCATCCTGCACCATGAAGCGCGCCACGCGTGTCCCCGCATCGAGAATGGTCAGGATAAACAGCGCTTCGAACATGATCGCGAAGTGATACCACAACGCCATCAACGTCTCGCCGCCCAGGCTGTGCGAGAAAATGTGCGCCATGCCCACTGCAAACGCAGGCGCTCCGCCGGTTCGGTTGTAAAGCGTCTGCTCACCCACAGCATGCGCCAGGGCCTGCATGTCCGCAGCGGTTACCGGAAAGCCCCAACTGGAAATAGTCGCCGCCGCCGTCGCAGGCGCCTGCCCGACGATGCCCGCTGGGCTGTTGATCGCAAAATACACTCCCGGTTGCAGCACGCACGCCGCGATGATCGCCATCACCGCTACCGCCGATTCCGCCATCATCGCGCCATATCCCACCATGCGCGTCTGGGTCTCACGCGCAATCAGTTTCGGCGTTGTTCCGCTTGAGATGAGAGCGTGAAATCCGCTGATCGCTCCGCAGGCAATCGTGATGAAGGCGAAAGGAAATATCTTCCCCGAAAACACCGGACCCGTGCCATCGACAAAACGCGTCAGCGCCGGCATGTGCAGCGTGGGATGCAGCGCGACCATCCCAACGCCTAACAACACAATCGTTCCCAGTTTCACGAATGTGCTCAAATAGTCGCGCGGCGCCAGCAGCAGCCACACTGGCAGCGCGGAGGCGGCAAACCCGTAAACTATGATCAAAATCGCCAGCGTGGGCGCGCTAAACGTAAACACCCGCGCCAGCATCGCATTCTGCGACACATACTGCCCGCCCCAGATCGCCGCCAGCACCAGAACAAATCCCAGCGCCGATACCTCCAGCACTTTCCCGGGACGAATCCGCCGGAGATACACACCCATCAGCAGCGCAATCGGCATGGTCATCGCGATCGTGAACGTGCCCCAGGGGCTTGCCTTCAGCGCGTTCACTACGATCAGCGCCGCTACTCCCAGCAGGATGATCAGAATTGTGATCACCGCCACATAAGCGACGAATCCCCCGACGCGCCCGATCTCATCTTTAGCCATTTCAGTAAGCGATTTGCCGTCGCGGCGTACCGAGAACAGCAGAATCACGAAGTCTTGCACGCAGCCCGCAAACACTGCGCCGGCCAGCACCCACATCGTCCCCGGAAGATAACCGAACTGCGCCGCCAGCACCGGCCCTACCAGCGGCCCGGGCCCCGCGATCGCTGCGAAGTGATGTCCAAACACCACCCATTTATTGGTGACAAGAAAATCGCGGCCGTTCTCCAGCCTCTCCGCCGGAGTCGCGCGCAGGCCATCGAGCATGAGAATCTTTACCGCGATGAACTTGCTGTAGAACCGGTACCCGAGCGCATAGCAGCAGGTCGCGGCCACCACCAGCCAAAGTGCGTTGATGGGTTCACCGCGATGCAGGGCCACCGCGCTTACCGCCACGGTGCCAAGCAATGCAACTGTTCCCCATCCCAAAATCGCAAGAGTCTTATTCATTCTCTTCAATCCAGTGATCAGTCCGCCCCCGTGCAAGAGCACGCGACCTGCACGAGGACTATCCCATTTCGCTGGTCATGATGAAAAGTGGCTTCATTTCGAAGCTTTTGTAGTGGGGCCGAAGGCGGTCGACATTGTAATGTTCTCTTACGTTGACAACCTTTTTCGTAGCGGTAACGGTGTCGATGGGCATGTTGTCGTAACGGCCGTTCCTGAGGACCACAAGCCGTCCGTGGATCCTGCCCAGCAGCAGGTCCAAGGCGAGGTTGCCGTAGGCCATCGGCACGATAGAGTCAATGGAGTCAGGATCGCCGCAGCGGACCAGATAGCCTAGTTTCTGAGTAAGCGTGTTGATGGTTTTGCCGTTATTGTACTTGGGGGAAAGCTCCTTCAGCTTCTCGGACACCAGCTCACCGATACCGCCAAGCTTCTTGTGGCCGAAGGCGTCAGTGGTCTCCGCCTCGAAGACCATTTCTCCTCCTTTGAACATCGCTCCCTCCGAAACCAGAACGACGGAGTAGTGGCTGGGGTTCTTCTGGCGGTCAGAAACCAATAACTCGGTCAGCCGTTCGATGTCGAATTGGTGCTCCGGGATCACGCAGCGATGCGCCGCTCCGGCCATGGTCGGCAGCATGGCAGTGAATCCGGCATAACGGCCGAAGACTTCAAGCACCATGAATCGTTCGTGGGAGCCGGCGCTGGTGCGCAGGCTGTTCGTCATGGAAATAGTGCGCGTCACACAGGTGCTGAAGCCGATGCAGTAGTCGGTGCCGGGAACATCATTGTCCATGGTTTTGGGAATCGCGACCACCTTCACGCCTTCCTGATAAAGGCGTACGCCATAGCTCAGCGTGTCATCCCCGCCGATGGGGATGAGGTAGTCAATGCCCAGCCAGTCCAGATTCTTTAGGACTTCTGCGGTCAGGTCGTTCTTCTCGGCGCTATAGGTGGACTGCAGGTGAGGCGGCACGCGGGACTTCTCCACCCGGCTGGGGTTGGTGCGTGAGGTGTGCAGGAACGTCCCGCCGGTGCGCCCGGTGCGGTTAACCAGATCTTCGGAAAGCGTTTGAAAGTTCTCGCTGTTGTCGTAGTCTTTCTCGCGGACGATGTCGACCAGCCCCGCCCACCCCCGGCGGATGCCGATCACCTGGCAGCCCTCGCGCATCGCGCGGATGGTTACGGCGCGGATGGCGGGGTTCAGGCCGGGGACATCGCCGCCACCCGTGAGAATTCCGATCACACCTTTTTTTGTCTTCACGTTTGCCACCTTATTTCGCGGATGTCGCGTCGTCATCATTCACATCCTATCTGACCGCAAAGGCACATTATCGCTGCCCGTCCATTTATAAACGATTTCCCAAGAGAGCCGATCCGCATTTAATGATAATCTGGGTGCTTCCCGTAGAGTAATGCTCGGCTTCGTCTCGCGATGCACAACCTTTACCTGCGGCTCGCTCCGTGGTTAGTGACGCTTCTCGAACTCCTCCTGCTGACGGCCACCGGTGGGTTGATTCTCTTCTCGTCTCGAAGCGGCTCCGCGCGTCTCCAGACTCCGGCTTTTCATTCCCTGGAGCGCGCATGTGCCCGCCTGGCCCGGCGCCGGCACCTCTCCGTGGTCCTCGTGGGTCTCAGCGTTATCGCAATTCGCTTCGCACTCATCCCCTTCCTCGGCATTCCCCAGCCTCGCTTCAACGACGAGTTCGGCTATCTTCTTGCCGCTGACACTTTCGCTCACGGCCGGCTCACGAACCCCACCCATCCCATGTGGATCCACTTCGAAAGTTTCCACATCATTGAACAGCCTACCTATATGTCGATGTATCCCCCCGCGCAAGGGCTGGTGCTCGCTGCCGGGCAATGGTTGGGACGCGCATGGGTAGGACAATTGCTCGTGACCGCTCTGATGTGCTCTGCCTTGTGCTGGATGCTGCAGGGCTGGCTGCCTCCGCCGTGGGCCTTGCTTGGAGCCGCGCTGGCAGTGCTCCGGCTCGCCATCCTCAGCTACTGGATGAATACTTATTGGTGCGCTTCCGTGGCAGCTCTCGGCGGCGCGCTCGTCCTTGGAGCCTGGCCGCGTGTGCGCCGGCATCTCGGAGTCGGAGACGCTGTGCTGATGGCGCTGGGCCTCGCGATCCTGGCCAACAGCCGGCCGTATGAAGGGTTGGCCTTCGCCATCCCCGTCGCTGTCTCGATGTTTTTCTGGCTCGCAGGTAGAAATCGCCCCGCGTTCGGCCGATCCGTGCCGCGAGTCGTTGTGCCCATCTTCTGTGTTTTGCTCGTCGCGGCCGTAAGCACCGGCTACTACTACTACCGCGTCACCGGCAACCCCTTCCGCATGGCCTACCAAACGAATCGCGACACCTACGCTACCGCCCCGTACTTCATCTGGCAAACACCCCGCCCCGAGCCCGCATATCACCATGCTGTGATGCGTGATTTCTATCGTTGGGAGCTGGGCGAGTTCGAGCGCAACCGCACCTTCACCGGCTTTCTGCGTCGCGGGGCGGAAAAGTTCATCTCCTGGTGGCAGTTTTATCTGGGTCCGCTTCTCACGCTGCCTCTGTTGGCGTTTCCTGCGGTGGTTCGCCAGCGCAAGATGCGCCTGCCGCTTCTCATATGTGCCGCCATGTTGGCCGCATTTTCGGTCCAGACCTGGACGCTTCCTCACTACTTTGCTCCAGGCCTCGGAGCGCTGTACTTGTTGCTGGTGCAGGGTATGCGCTACTTGTGGCAATGGTCTCCCGCTCGCCGCCCGGTAGGACGAGCTTTGGTGCGCGCGATCCCTATGCTGGCGTGCGCTATGATTCTGCTGCGAGTGACGGCGGTGCTCACGCATACTCGCATCGAACCCGAATGGCCGCGGGGCAACCTGGAGCGAGCGGCGCTGCTGCGCCAGTTGCAGCAACTTCCCGGCCCGCAGCTAGTCATCGTCAGCTATGGGTCGCACCACGACGTTGACCGTGAGTGGGTTTACAACGACGCGGATATTGACCTGGCCAAAGTGGTCTGGGCGCGCGACATGGGCAAGAGCGGCAACCAGGAGTTGCTGCAGTATTTCCACGATCGAAAAATCTGGTTCTTGGAGCCCGACAATCCTTCGCCCCAACTGCTACCTTACTCTGACTGACCGACTCGCCACGCTCTGCGAGGGGAGTCTCTGAGAACCTATGCCGACCATCCGCCTGTCATTGAAACAGCCGGCTCTCTTGTTCTTGTTATTGCTCTGCTCGGCCAGCATGCTGTTCTACTGGACTCGTCTGCCTCACACCAACCCTGACGGGACGAATGACCCAAGCCTGATTAAGGCGAGGACCCTTACTGACCTCTATCCACGATGGTACGGTGCCCGGGAACTCCTGCTTCATCATCGTGATCCTTACAGTGCCGATGTCACACGAGAGATTCAGCTCGCCTACGAAGGCCGGGAGCAACGGTTTAACTACCCTCTGTATGTCATTCTCTTCCTTGCACCTACAGTCGGGATGAAATTCCACACCGCACAAGTCGTTTTCTGGTGGCTGTTGGCGGCCGTGACCGGCGTTAGCCTGGCTCTCTGGCTATCCGTCATCCCTATTCATTTATCCCCGCTTGCTCGCATCACGCTTTTCGCCATGGTTTTCTCCAGCGTCCCGGTGTTGCAGGGGCTGAATTTGCTACAGTTTGGCGTGTTGGTCGCGGGCCTTCTCTCGGGGGCAGTGGTTGCTGTCGTCGCTGGACACTTGTTTCTGGCCGGAATGCTATTGGCTCTGGCCACGATCAAACCGCCGCTGGCGCTGCTTGCGATCTCCTGGTTCGCGGTATGGGTCTCGGGAGACTGGCGACGGCGACGGCCTCTGCTATGGGGATTCGCAGCAACACTCGCGGTCCTGATCCTGGCCTCCGAATGTCTGGTTCCGGGGTGGATCCTTCGCTATCCCGGCGTCCTCAACGTTTACACGAAACATTCCGACGCCACGCCTTTGGTCGGTGTGTTCTTGCCGTACTCCTTGCGCTGGCCAGCCGCCGTCGGCGGCCTACTCGCAACGGCGCTGTTTTGCTGGAGGGTGCGCCGCCAACCCGCGAGTTCCCCTCACTTCATCCTCGCCTATGCCTTCGTGTCTACGCTGACGGTGCTGATTATCCCAACGGCATTGTCACCGTACAATCATCTCTTACTCTTGCCCGCCGTCCCGCTCATCCTTCATCATTGGACGGAGTTTTGGTCGCGGGGTTCTCTCTCTCGCGTCGTCGTCTCGTTGCTTGCAGGTATGGCGATCCTTCCCTGGCTGCTCGCTCCCCTTATGACGGTTGGATTGCTCGGGCCAATGCGGCCTTGGCTCTTGAACGTTCGGCTCGCTCCGCTTTATGTCAGCCTCCTGCTTCCCTTCGCGGTTCTCGGCATTCTGATGCTTCTCGCCAAAGAGTTTCCGTCGATTACAGCCACTAACATGGCGCCAGTCTCGTCAGTATCGCGGACCGCAAATAAATAGGGCAACAGATGGCCGATCTCTCCACTTCCGCGAAATGGTTCACTGCCAGGCGACTGAGGATACATGGGCTGATCCTCGCGCTCTGCCTCTGGTCTGTCTACCTGTGGAACATGGCTACGCCAGGCCTGCTTGATCGCGTAGGCAATCTCAAGGGCACTGACTTTCTACATTTCTATACTCTGGGCTCGCTCGCTCTCACTCCCCGCGGCGCCGATCTGTATAACATGAAAGCGCAGTCCCAACTCGCGGCCGAGCGCGTTCCGGCCGCCGCGGGCATCCGCTATCTGCCGCTTTATCCGCCGCAGGTTTCCATCTTCTTCGCGCCCTTTGCACGCCTGTCTTATCCTTGCGCGCTGACCCTCTGGCTCACTTTAAGCTCGCTCATTTACGGTGTGTGCTGCTATGCCCTCTGGCGTGCCTGCCCCAACCTCCGCAAGCACAAACTCACCGTCGTGATTCTTGCGCTTGCCTTCCCTGCTTTCTGGCACCTCATCGCGTGGGGACAAACTTCCGCCTTGGCTCTCGCCTGTTTCACCGTCGGTTTCCTCGCCCTGCGCGCTCAGCGCGAATTCCTTGCGGGCCTGGCTCTCGGATGCCTTATCTTCAAGCCCCAACTGGCCCTGGCCGCTGGGCTTGTCTTCGTGATCACACTCAACTGGAAAATAATCGCGGGCGCGCTTCTCTCAGCCGCTACCCAGTTAACCGCAGCGTGGCTCTACTATGGCCCCGGTCCTCTTCGCGACTGGATGCACACGATGCTGAACGCACCCAGCCTGCTTCCGCTGCTCGAGCCCAGACCCTACCAAACCCACTCCCTGCGCACCTTCTGGACCATGCTCGTCTCCTGGCCAGCGGCCTCTCTCGCACTCTACCTCATCACTGCACTCCTGATATCGGCCTTGACAGTAGCTTGCTGGCGAAGCCGTCTTTCTTTGTCATTGTCGATGCGCTATTCGGCGCTGTTGCTGGCCACCGTTCTCCTCGCCCCGCATCTCACCGTTTATGACCTCGTTATCCTCGCGCCCGCATTTCTGCTACTCTCCGACTGGATCGTCTCTCAACCCGGCCACTCCGCCACGCTCCCCTTCAAATTCTTGCTCTATCCAGCGTTCGTACTTCCGCTGCTCGGCCCACTGGCGCGCTGGACACACTTCCAGCTTTCCGTCCCTGTGATGGCCGCGCTCTTGTATGGGATCTGGAACCTTGGCAGGAAATCAGTTCTGGCTTCGAACTCTCTCTGACCTAAATCTACTGCCCGAACAGGAATTGTAACGCCTCAGGAAATCGCTCCGCCCACGCCGTCTCGTTGTGCCCGGCTCCGTCTTTGATCACCAGCCGCAACCGGCTCTCACTGAGCACCGCCCGCCGCATAATGGCCGCCAGTTCGCGCACATCGTCCACCACCGTCCGGCTACGCTCCGCGCTTCCTGCCTCGGCAGTTCCGGTTGCCAGAAATATTCTCTCCGGCCAAATTCTCACCGACCGGCTTTCCCTGACAAGCTGCCGCCCTGACGCCCACAGCGACGGACTCTCCAGCAGCAACCGCCCAATCGCTCCCGGCTCGGCCATCACAGTAAACAGTGCGATCAGCCCTCCCAACGACGATCCTCCCAGCCCGGTATTCTCCGGCCCAGTTGCCACGCGGTAATTGCACTCCACAAACGGCATCACTTCCTTCATCAGAAAATCCGGGTAATACCGCCCCTGCACCCGCAGCATCACGGGATGCATTGACCGGTACGGCATGTACTCGCGAATCCGGTCTTTGGTCGCGTTATCCATGCCTACGATAATCATCGGCGCCACTGCCCCTTCGCGGATCAACCGCTCCGCCGTTTCGTCCACCTGCCACTCGATTCCCGTGAAGGAAGTCGCCGCCTCAAACAAATTCTGCCCGTCATTCAGATACAGCACTGGATAGCGCCGGCCTTCATTGCCTGCATCGTCATACCCCGAAGGCAGCCACACTCGCAAGAACCGTGTGTTCCGAAAGATGCGGCTCTGAAATTTGTGCAGCCGCAGATCGCCGGCCGCTCCACTGGCGCGCAAGACCTCAGCAACCGTCCCGGCCCCATTCTTGATCTTTTGGATTTTTTCCATCAGAAGAGTTTTTCGTAGGTACTCGGGAATGGCATCTTTTCAGTCTTGAGCGCCTTCAAACGCCAACCATTCAATCCGCGACGGAAGCCCTGGCCTTCACCACTGCCGCCAGCACCGTAATCGTCGCAATCAGCCCCAGAGAACTCAAACACAGAACGCACCACGTCTCCAGCACATAGCCCTCGACATACGTCAGATACAGCGCGAAACCCAATCCAGCCACTGCTGCCGCCAGCAGGCGCAACGGCGTCTCTGTCCGCGACCGATAAACCGTCGCCAGCGCCAAAAGCACTCCATAGCCCGCCACGCCAATCCCCGCCACCGGAATTCCCACCACGCTCGAATACTCACTTCGGTTCACGATGTCGCAATTGAATTTCTCCCCAAGATCGCAGAACGCCGACGCCGACTTCGCGTAGTGCCGCTGCAGCGACACTGCCGAAACCACCACTCCCGCCACTGTCAAAACCGCGATCGCCAGAAACAGGGCCCGATTGTCCTTCGTGGAAATTGCGTTTGCCGCGGCCGATTGATTTCCAGCAGCACTCACGGCAGACTGCACCCAGTCTTATCGCTCAGTTCCTGCATGGGAAAGACCCCTTCTATCGGCTGACTGGCCCCAAACTGCCAGCTTGGAAACAACTTCACTCCAGCCGCCGTGCACGCCGGCGTCAATTGATTCGAGCCCTTGATCGCACACTCCACGTAAGGCACGTACTGAAACGCTTTCCCAAACATTTCCTTCTGCTCGGCGCAGTGCGGACACCAGTACAGCCCGTACATCTTCGCCTGCTTCGTCGCCAGGCACTTCGCGAACCCATCGTAGCGGTGATTCTTATACTCCCAGCCCGCGGCGTAAGCCACCACAAACAGCACCACAATCCCACCCCAGATCAGCTTCTTCCGCGACTCTGGACTCGCCGCCTCCAGCGTCCCCACGCGCTCCAGTTGCCGCTTTCGCCTCTCGTCAGACATGATTCTTTTTATATCACGGCCTTCGCGCAGGTATGCTCGACGATTCCTTCTGTCGGGACCTCCAGACCCCCGCCAGTGCCAGCAGTTGGACAAGGCAAGCCGCAATCAAGACGAGGATCGCCAGCCGAAACAGTGGCGCATCAAGCGATTCAAGGGGCATCGTCGTAACGAGCAGAATGGGAAGACAAAGAAGGATGATTGCATTCATCGTCGCCAGTCTCAAAGCCCATGATTGTTCAATCGCCTTCCCCGACCAAAAGGTTGACACTCCCAGAGGAAGCAACAGAATCCCCACTAGAATGTGGTTAAGCCGCATGGCCGCAATCACCAGCGAGGCGTGATCAGAACGCAGTTGCCGGCTCGACCAGCCAATTAAGAAAGGCGTAGCGATCAGATGGATGATCCCAAGCAAGATCAGCAGAATACCGGTCGCCTGCGTCAAGCGCGGCGCCCAGCCTGCAAGAGTGGAAACTCTACTCATCCCGAATGGCTCTTCGTGCTCTGTTTCGGCCGTCTATGCAACAACGTCCAACGCTCCCGGCAAAACATCCAGCTCCTCGCAATGCAGGGTCAGAACTTCCCCATCCACCATCAGATCCACGGGAGCGTCCAAATCAAACTCTACCCGCGTCACCGCTTTTCGCTCGGCCAAGCGATGCTCAATATGCGTGCCATCATAAAGTTTCGGCAAGTTCCGTATCAGCCCCAGCCGTCCAATCGCACCCCAGCGGACGTATTCAATCAGGCCGCTATTTACCTCGGCCTTGGGCGCGATCATCATCGTCCCGCCGGTAAACTTGCTGTTGTTGAAGGTGAGAAAAAGACAGCGCCGCCGGTCAAATTCCGTTTCTCCGTTCACCCGCACCGGAAACGGCCGCCTCTGCAACCGCGCCAGCCCAAGAAAAATCGAAAGGACGTAACCCAACTCTCCCTGGCCGCTGAAACGCCGCGCCCGCAAGTTCGCCACGTCGGCCGGAAACCCCACACTCAACAGATTGATGTAGTGGATCACGCCGCCGCGGTGCCTTAATCGCAGCACATCGGAGGCCTGCGTTCGCTCCGCAATCAGCGATTCGATGGCGTGCTCTACCCCACGATCGCTGAAATCACGCAGAAAAGAATTCCCCGTCCCCAGCGGCAAGAACCCCAACTTCGGACGCTCGCCCGCACTCGCCTCCGGAAAAAGCCCGTTCACCACTTCATACGAAGTCCCATCCCCACCCACCGCAATAAAACGACGCCGTCCGCGTCCGTAAGCGTCGCGCGCCAGCCGCGTGGCATCCCCGGGGCCCTGCGTCTCCGCCACGTCAACCGTAACCCCGCCCGCTCGCAACCGCTCGAGTGCCGAACCCAGCATCTTGCGGCTGCGCCCGCCGCCAGCCGCAGGATTCACAATCGCTAGATACGATACCCGCCCATTCACAGCCCCACCACCGCTCCCCGCTCCACCGTCTTTCCCAAGTCTTCCGCCAGCGCCTGCCGCTTGATCTTCATCGACGCCGTCCGCGGAAAATCCTTCTCCCAGATCACATACCCGCCCACGCGCTTGAAATCCGGCAATCGGCGGTTGCGAGTCACGATCTCTTCCAGCAAGTTGCTATCAAAGCTCTGACTCTGCTCCAGCCGCAGCGCGATTACCAGCATCTCCCGCCCCAGCTCCTTTTGCGGCCACACATAGTTCGCCGCGAACACACAGTACTCCTTGACCGGCAGTCCGTCGAAGACCGTCTCAATATCCTCGGGATAGATATTCTTCCCGCCTTCGGTGACGATCATGTTCTTCTTTCGGCCGAAAAGCTGCAGATGCCCGCTTTTGTCAAAACGCCCCAAGTCGCCCGTCAGCAGCCATCCATCGACAATCGTTTCCACCGTTAACGCGGCATCGTCCAGATAATGCGACATCACCGTCTTGCTCCGCGCGGCAATCTCCCCAATTCCCTCCGCATTCGGACTCAGCACCCGCAGTTCCACTCCCGGCAACGGTTTGCCCACCGTGTCCGCGCGAAACGGCTTCAGATCGTTCAAGGTGAGCGCCGTCCCCGCCTCCGTCAACCCATACCCGTTGACCACCGGAATCCCCAGGTCATAAAAAAACTGCATGGTTGAAGGTTCCATGAAAGCCCCGCCCGTGATCAGCGCTAGCAACTCTCCGCCAAATGCCCGATGCACCTGCGGCAGCAGCGCGCGGCTCACTTTCACTAGCGGTTTGCTCCGCGTCAGCATTTTGTTGAGCCCAATCATTCGATTCAAAATCGCACGCTTCCACGCCGGCAACTCGTCGAACTTCGCCCGCAACCCGCGCTCCAGGTTCTTCACGATCATCGGTACCAGCGCAACATACGTGATCCGGTAGCGCACAAACGCGTCCCGCACGAATTCCGGACGCAGCGTCCGCAAATGCACCACGCACGCTCCGCACACAAACGGCCCGATGAATCCCACCATGAAATCAATCGCGTGGTTCGTCGGCAGAATGCTCAAATACCGCACCCCTGGCCAGAATGGATACCATGCCGTCAAGGCCCGGCACTGCTCCAGATAATTCTCGTGCGTCAGCACGCAACCTTTCGGACGTCCACCCGTGCCCGACGAATACACGATGCAAGCCACATCTTCCCGCCGCCGCATGACGAAATCGGGCATACCCTTGCGCTTAAAATCCTCCCAGCGGAATCCCCCTGCCAGGTCCGCGCCCAGCGGTGCTTCCG
>Ga0302325_10015875_pt1 | contig 15981 bp, 14 predicted proteins | sample Palsa_T0_2_FD_201948 | JGI IMG/M metagenome (GOLD analysis project Ga0302325, IMG submission 201948) | Peat permafrost microbial communities from Stordalen Mire near Abisko, Sweden - Palsa_T0_2 | ecosystem: Environmental > Terrestrial > Soil > Palsa > Peat permafrost | place: Sweden: Abisko... | reverse complement strand
TGGCCACGGCCTTGCGGATCAGGTCCGGGATATCGGGATGCGCGGGGCGCTCGTCGGCTTCCAGGTCTTCGGCGGAGAGCCAGCCGTACTTGTCGGTGGTGGCCCGCTCCCATTGGTCCAGGCCCTCAAGGCTTACCTCGACGGACCCGACGGCGACGGCGTAGAAGGTCTGGTTCTGGGCGATGCGGTGGCCGCCCCAGAAGAACTCGATCAAGCCCTCGGCGATCGGCTCGCCGAGGCGCTCGGGGCTCACCGTGATGCGAGTCTCCTCGTAGAGCTCGCGGGCACCGGCGTCGCGCAGGGATTCGCCCTCATCGGCCGCGCCGCCGACGGTGAACCAGAAAGGATCCTCCGGGCGGTGCGGATCCCAGCCGTGCAGCAGCAAGACGCGTCCTTCGTCGTCGACCGGAAGCACCCGGGCGGTCTGCCGGTGAATGACAGGTTCGGTCCGGGGCGCCTCGTTCGGCTCGGGTACGGTCACTGCTACTCCACGATCTTGGAGATGGGAATCTCCAGTATGTCCTGCGCACCGGCCGCCTTCAGGGCCGGTATCAGCGTGTTGACGCCGCGCTTGGGCACAACCGTCTCCACCGCGTTCATGTTCCCCCGGGCCAGTGTGGTGATGGTCGGCGAGGACAAGGCCGGCAGCATGTCGGTGACCGCCGCCAGGCGGTCCGCGGGCACGTTGAGCTTGAGCAGGACGCTGCCGCGGGCCTGGATGGCGCCGCGCAGCAGCAGGGCGATGTCTTCCATCGCCGCTCGCTTCTGCTCATCCGCGAACGCAGGTGCCGCCGCGATCAGCTCGGTATAACTAGTCAGCAGCGTGTCCAGGATCCGCAGGCCGTTCTTGCGCAGCGACGAGCCCGTCTCGGTGAGGTCGACGATCGCGTCCACGATGTCCGGCACCTTGGCCTCGGTCGCGCCGTAGGACGGGATCACCATCGCCTTGACCCCGTGCGCATCAAGAAACCGCCTGGTCAGCGACGGGAACTCGGTAGATATCCGGACTCCTTCTGGCAGGTCGGAGACCGATTGCCAGGTCGCGGAGTCCGGCACGGCGAGCACCACCCGCACCGGCCGCGAGGTGGCTTTCGAATACTGCAATTCGCCGAGCGAGACCACCTCGGCTTCGGTCTCCGCGATCCAGTCGCGTCCGGTGATGCCGAGGTCGAACAGCCCGCGCTCCAGGTAGGAAGGAATCTCCTGGGGGCGCAGGAACCTTACCTTGTCGATCCGCGGATCGTCGATCGACGCGTGGTAGTCCCGGTCCGAGGACCGCCGCACGGTGAGGTCGGCCGCGTCGAACAGGTCGAGGGTGGCCCGCTCGAGCGAGCCCTTCGGGAGCACTAGCGAGAGCATGAGTTATCCCTGTTTCTCCGGGTGATTGCGCCTACGGGGGCAAGGCGCTGCGGCAGTGGTCGCGCGGACTCCGGGACGGACGCGGCTAATGTCGCGCGGCGGGGTAGGAGAGGGCGCGGCGGATGGAGCGCAGTACGAGCGCGGTGTCGAGCGCTGCCACCACGGCCTCCCATCCCTTGTCCTCGTGACTGCCGGGCAGTCCGCACCGGTCACGAGCCGACTCTACCGTGTCACAGGTCAGCACGCCGTTCCCGACCGGGACGCGAGCGTCGAGCGCGACCCGGGTCAGGCCCGCGGTAACCGAGTCGCAGACGTAAGTGAAGTGCGGCGTTCCGCCGCGGATGACCACGCCGAGGCAGGCCACCGCGTCGTGGTGCAGGGCCACTTCGGCCGCCACCACCGGCAGCTCGATCGCGCCCGGCACCCGGACGATGAGCGGGTCCGGGACGCCGCACGCGGCGGCCGCGGCGGTCGCGCGCGCCACCAGCGAATCGGTGATCTCGGCGTGCCAGCGGGTAGCCACGATCGCCAAGCTCAGCCCCGACGCGTCGACCGCGGCGGAATCGGGACGGCCGGCGCCGCTCATGGGACGTCTCTGCTTTCTGCTCGCCGCCGGGTCGGTGGCTTGGCGGTCATGCGGACTCTGCTTCGCTGGGCGACCGGGCCGGACGGCCATTCATCGGGATGGGAGTCAGGGGGATAGGGGGTGGCACCAGTGCCCGTTCGGCTTCATTGAGATCTTGAATTTGATGACCGAGCTTGTCACGCTTTGTTACCAGATAGCGGAGGTTGTACGGGGTGACGGCGGCGGCCAGCGGGACCCGGGCGGTGATGTCGACGCCGCCATCGGTCAGCCCGCTCACCTTGGCCGGGTTGTTGGTCAGCAGGCGCACCGAGCGCACGCCCAGGTCGGCCAGCATCTGGGCGCCGGCCGAGTACTCGCGCGCGTCGACGGGCAGGCCCAGTTCGGTGTTGGCGTCCACCGTGTCGGCGCCCGCGTCCTGCAGTTCGTAGGCCTGCAGCTTGCTGAGCAGGCCGACCCCGCGGCCCTCGTGGCCACGCAGGTACAACACCACCCCCCGGCCCTCGGCCGAGATCGCCGCCATGGCCGAGTCCAGCTGCGCGCCGCAATCGCAGCGCAGCGAGCCGAACACATCCCCGGTCAGGCACTCCGAATGCAGCCGCGTCAGCACGTCCGCGCGGTCCGTGACGTCACCGAGCACGAGCGCGACGTACTCGGTGCCGTCGATCTCGTGCCGGTACCCGAACGCGTGCCACTGACCGTAGGCGTTCGGGATCTTGGTCCGGGCCTGCCGGCTGAGCTGGCGCTCGGTGCGGCGGCGGTACTCGATGAGCTGCTCGATGGAGATCAGGGCCAGCTCGTGGGTGTCCGCGAACTCGCGGAGCTCGGGCAGCCGGGCCATCGTGCCGTCGTCGTTCACCACCTCGCACAGCACGCCGGCCTCCGGGAGCCCGGCCAGCCGGGCCAGGTCGACCGCGGCCTCGGTGTGCCCGGCCCGGCGCAGCACGCCGCCTTCGGTGTAGCGGAGCGGGAACACGTGCCCGGGCCGCACCAGGTCCGTGGGCGTGGTAGCCGGGTCGACGAGCTTGGAGATGGTCGTGGCGCGATCGGCGGCCGAGATGCCCGTGCTGACGCCGTCGCGCGCGTCGACGCTGAGGGTGAAGGCGGTACGGTGGGGTTCGGTGTTGTGCGAGGTCATCTGCGGAAGCTGGAGCCGGTCGAGTTCGGCTTCGCGCATCGGCATGCAGATCACGCCGCTGGTGTAGCGGATCGTGAAGGCCAGCAGCTCCGGGGTGGCCATGGCGGCCGCGAAGATGATGTCGCCCTCGTTTTCCCTGTTCTCGTCGTCTACGACCAGGACCGGGCGGCCTTCGGCAATGTCCTTGATCGCGCGGTCGACGTCGTCGAGCATCTTGCTCACACCGAACCCTTCCCGTTTGCCCCGCTGAGCAGTCTTTCCACGTACTTGGCGATCACGTCGACCTCCAGGTTCACCGTGTCTCCCGGTTCTCTGACGCCGAGCGTGGTGCGCTTCAGCGTCTCGGGGATGAGGCAGACCTCGAACCAGGCTTCTGCCTCGCCGGCACGGCTGAGGGCAGAGACCGTCAGGCTGATCCCGTCCACGGCAATCGATCCCTTTTCAACGACATAACGGGATATCTTGCCAGGCAGGCTGATCCGCACCTGATCCCAGTGGGCGGCGGGCGTCCGGGACACGATGGCGGCGGTGGCATCGACGTGGCCTTGCACGAGATGGCCGCCCAGCCGGTCCGCGAGGCGGACCGAACGCTCCAGGTTGACCGGCGCACCCGGAGCCAGCGCGCCCAGACCTGACCGGTCCAGGGTCTCCCCCATCACGTCCGCGGTGAAGGTCCCGTCCATGATGTCGGTCACGGTCAGGCAGACACCATTGACCGCGATCGACTCGCCGAGGGACGTGTCCTCGGTGGAGCCCCGTATGGTCAGCCGCGCCGCGTCACCGCGATGCTCGATGCCGGCCACCTCGCCGAGTTCTTCTACAATCCCGGTGAACATCCGCACTTTCCTCCTCGAAGCCCGTCCTGCGCTCGGCTCCGGGGGTGCGCGGGTACCTGCGTACGCGCTTGCCGCGGCCGGGGTCGCCGACCGCGTGCGTGCTGCCTCCCATCCGGACTTTCACCGTCGGTCCCGGAATTTCACCGGATCAGCCGACCGCTGGCAGCGGACGGGTCGCGGACTTTCACCGCCGGCTCGGAGTTTCACCGACCCCGGAGCACGCTTACTCCTATAGCCAGTGTGCCATACCAGGTATTCCGGACCAGACGGCGGTAAAGCCTCCGGTCACGCTGCCCGGGGCCGGAACTGGTAGCCGACCCGGTACTCAGTCACCAGACACTGGCCGTAAACCGGGCCGAGCTTATGCCTGAGGCGGCTGACGTGCACATCGACGGTTCGGCTATCTCGCGCTACGGCTCGGGCGTCTCGCGCGGTGTCCCGGCCGGCTGGCGCGATGTCCCGGCGCCAGACCTGCTCGACGAGGTCCGCACGGCTGAACACCGTCGCGGGATGCGCGGTGAAGAAGGCCAGCAGCTGGAACTCCTGGAAGGTCAGCATGATCTCACGGCCGCCCGCCCAGACCCGGCGCTGCACGTGATCGAGGCGCAGGCCGGCGTCGGCACGGCGTTCGGTGGCCGGATCGGATTCAGCCGGCCAGCCCGCGTGGCCGCCGCCCGTCGCGGCGCCGTTCGCGGTGGTGCCGTTCGTCGTGGCGCCGCTGGTGGTGGCGATGGCGTAGCCGACGATGGCGAGCGACGTGCTCGTGCCCGGGATCGGCACGATCGCGAGCAGGGTCCCGTCCCGGCCGGGCGGCGGCACGCGCTCGTCCCACGGGTAGCCGCCGGGTTCGGCATCGGGTTGGCTGAACAGCTCGTCCACTGTCTCGGGCCGACTGACCAGCTGAGTTCCCACTGTTACATATCCAGAGGACACCCTCCCTATACTCCATTAAAAAGATCGTTTTTGTCAAGAAAACCGGCCGACGGCACCGCCCGGACTTTGCTCCCGGCGCTGGGCGGGGCTGCTGGTTAGGATTGGGATCATGGCGGTCAGGGCGGTCATCTTCGACTGGGGCGGGACGCTTACCCCGTGGCATGGCATCGACCTCGGTGAACTCTGGCTCGCGGTGTGTGCGCGGCACTATCCGGCGGCCGAGGCGGCCGCAATAGCCACCGCGGTCCGCACGGCCGAGCTGGAGTTGTGGCGCCACGGTGAGCAGTCGCAACAGAGCGGGACGCTTGACCATATCTTCGAGCGGGCCGGGATCACCGCCTCGGCGGACTTCCTGTCCAGCTACTTCGAGGCGTGGGACCCGCACACGCTCACCGACCCGGACGTGCCGCCGTTGCTGCACGAGTTGCGGCGGCGTGGCATCAAGGTCGGCGTGCTGTCCAACACCATGTGGCCGCGTAGCGCCCACGAGAAGATCTTCGTCAGGGACGAGGTGTTCGAGCTGATCGACGGCGCCGTCTACAGCAGCGAGATCGACTGGGTCAAACCGCACCCGGAGGCCTTCCGAGCGGCCATGCGGGCCATCGGCGAAACCGACCCCGCAGCCTGCGTGTTCGTCGGCGACCGCCCCTACGACGACATTCACGGGGCCAAGAGCGCGGGTATGCGCGCCGTCCTCATCTCGAACTCCGACGTTCCCCCGTACGAAGCGGCCGCGCCCGACGCGATCATCACCAGGCTGTCGGAACTCCTCGGCCACCTCGACCGCTGGTCTTGATACCGAAAAATCTCGGCGAAAAGCGTTGGCGGATGCGGCTGCCCTGACTCCTATCCGTGGGGGACAGAAAAACTGGTGGAACGCCGGGAGCTTGTCGCTGAGGGGGGGACGAGATCCCGGCGCTCCGCTGAGGTCCGGCTCAGTGAACGGAGCCGGTGCGCTTGAGCGTGCGGATGATCGGCGCGGTCTCCACCGAGCTCACCCCGGGCAGCGACGCCAGCGGGCCGGTCAGGTACTCGTAGAGATGCTGCGTGTCACGGAAAAGGGCGGTCACCACCACGTTGGCCGGGCCCGTGGTCGCGGCGGCGAACGGGACCTCGGGGTGCTCGGCCAGGGCCTGGCCCACCGCGTCGAGCCGGGACGGCTCCACCTTAAGCCAGAGCAGCGCGCTGACATTCATACCCAGGCACTGGCTGTCCACGTCCACCTCGAAATGCAGCAGCCCGCTGCGGCAAAGCTCCTCGATCCGGCGCCTGACCGTGGATTCGTGCCAGTGGATGGCGGCGGCCAGGGCTGCGTGGCTGGCCCGCCCGTCGCGGCCCAGCTCAGCGAGGAGGGGTTCGTCCCCGGGTAGCAGTCTGGCCCCCTCGCCCGGGAGTACTGTGCCGCCGCCCGCGGCCCGAGCCCGGACCGGGCCGGGCGCCGCAGGTACGTGCCGCGCGACTTGCGCGGTGCCCGCCAGCGGCACAAGCCTGGTGAGCTGGCCGGCGGAGAGCGCCTGGCGGATGCCCTGCCACGCATGGGGGGTGAAGTTGTGCAGGATCGAGTGCGCGGAGATCTGCACTACCCGGCGGCTGCCGGGAAGCCCGCGCAGGAACAGGGCGTCGCGCTGCTCCGGAGTGCTCGCCTGGACCGTGCAGATGATTTCGGTTCCGCCCGACGCCAGGTTCACCCATCTGGTATCAGGCCGGCGCGCCAGGGCCTCGGCGATCGAATCCGCGCTACCGGGCGTGGTCTGCAGCCGGACGAACCAGTCCACCCACCCCACCCGGGCTCCGCTCACCACGCCGAGGACACGCAGCCCGGCAGATTCGCTGAGCTTGTGGTATCGCCGGGCGGCGGTCTGGTCGGAGATCCCCGTCACCTCGGCGATGGTGCGGAATGACGCTCTCGGCTCGACGGTTAGAACGTGGACGATCTGCCGATCAATCTCATCCAGCATGATGGTTTCCACGTCTATAAGGCTAGTCGAAGTCGAGATCAGGCACAATTAGCCTCATCCATGGATGCCAAGGCATCGCTCGCGCAGCATGGTGACCGGCGCCCGTCACGGGTGCGGTTCATGGAGGAAAACCAATGGATAAGAAGTGGTGGACCCTAGTCGCGGTTGGCGCGGGGACATTCATGCTGCTGCTGGACGTCACGATCGTCACCGTGGCCCAGCCCGGAATCCAGAGCGGCCTGCACGCGAGCTTCAGCGACGTGCAGTGGGTCCTGGACGCGTACGCACTGACGCTGGCCTCGTTCCTGCTCACGTCCGGCGTGCTCGCCGACCGGTACGGCCGCAAGCGGCTGTTCCAGATCGGGCTGGTCATCTTCACGCTCGGCTCGCTGCTCTGCGGTGTAGCCCAGAACCCGCTGATGCTCATCTTGTCCCGGAGCGGTCAGGGCATTGGCGGCGCGATCATGTTCGCCACGTCGCTGGCGCTGCTCGGGCACAGCTTCCGGGGCCGGGATCGCGGCGTGGCGTTCGGCGTGTGGGGTGCGATCTCGGGCGTGTCCACGGCGCTCGGCCCGGTGCTCGGCGGGGTGATCACCACCGACTGGAGCTGGCGGGGCATCTTCCTGGTCAACGTCCCGATCGGCATCGCCGCCGTCGCGATCACCGCGTGGCGGGTCGATGAGTCGCGGTCGCCGCACCCTCACTCGCCGGACTGGGCCGGGTTCGCGCTGCTGACCAGCGGGCTGGTCAGCCTGATCTACGGGCTCATCCGGGCGAGCGAGAACAGCTGGTCCGATACCGGCGTCGTGGTCTGCCTGGCGGTCGCCTTCGTGGCCCTGGCCGGGTTCATCGTGGCCGAGCGGCGCGTCGCGCATCCCATGTTCGATCTGTCGCTGCTGCGCGTACCGACCTTCGCGGGAGGCTCGATCGCCGCGTTCGCGATGAACGGCTCGCTCTACGCCGTGCTGCTCTACCTGGTCATATACCTGCAGGACATCCTGGGCTACTCGGCCCAGGACGCGGGTCTGCGGCTGGCCATCATCAGCGGTGCCCAGTTCGTCACCGCGACGATCGCAGGCCGGATGAGCGAGCGGGTACCCGCCCGCTGGCTGATCGGTCCGGGCCTGCTGCTCGTCGGCATCGGGCTGATCATCATGGGCGGCCTGTCCGGCGCCAGTTCCTGGACGCACCTGATTCCCGGCTTCATCGTCGCCGGGCTGGGCAGCGGGCTGGTCAACCCGCCGCTTGCCTCCACCGCGATCGGCGTCGTCCCGCCGGACAAGGCCGGCATGGCCTCCGGGGTCAGTGCGACGTTCCGCCAGATCGGCATCGCTACCGGCATCGCCGCGCTCGGATCGGTCTTCACCGCCGCGCTGCAGCACAACCTGGAGCACACGCCCTCGGTGGCGGGGTCCGCGCCGCACATCGTGGCGCTGGTACGGCAGGGCCAGATCGGCCAGCTGTTCGCGAGTACGCTGCCGGCCGCGCGCGGCCAGCTCGAGACGGCCATCCGGTCCGCCGCCGCGGCGGGCATCAACGACCTGCTGATCATCACCGGGATCCTCGGGTTCGTCGGTGCGGTGTGCGCCCTTCTCCTCATCCGCCGTAAGGATTTCGTACGGACCGGTCGCACCGAGCCGCAGGACACGCCGCCCGCGGCCGGACAGGCTGGTACGGACGCGGTCAGCCCGGCCCGTTCGGCCTGAAAGAACAAGACACCGGCCTGGCGGCCCTGGGTCAGAGGTGCCAGGCCGCGTGGACGGTGGCGCGCTCGGCCTGTGCGCGCAGGGCCTCGACGGCGCGGGCCGGGTCATCGGCGCCGTAGACGGCCGAGCCGGCCACGAACACGTCCGCGCCGGCGTCCGCGCACCGCTCGATGGTCTCCTCGTGGACGCCGCCGTCGACCTGGAGCCAGATCGCGGCGTCCCGGCCGCCGACCAGCGAGCGGGCGCGGCGCAGCTTCGGCAGCACCATGTCCAGGAAGGACTGGCCGCCGAAACCCGGCTCTACCGTCATCAGCAGCAGCATGTCGATCTCGGACAGCAGGTCGGAGTACGGCTCGACCGCCGTGCCCGGGTTGACGGCAAGTCCGGCGCGGGCGCCCGCGGCCCGGATGGCGCGCAGCGTCCCTACCGGGGCATGGACCGCCTCGGCGTGGATGGTGACGTTGCGTGCACCGGCCTCCGCGTACTGCGGCGCCCACCGGTCCGGGTCTTCGATCATCAGGTGACAGTCGAGCGGCAGCGTGGCGTGCTTGAGCAGGGCCTCGACGACCGGCAGGCCGAGGGTGAGGTTGGGCACGAAGTGGTTGTCCATGACATCCACATGCAGCCAGTCCGCCACGCCGGCGACAGCGGCGGCCTCATCGGCGAGCCGGGCAAAGTCCGCGGACAAGATGCTCGGCGAGATCTGAACGGCCATAGAACCCGAGTGTAGAGTGCCGGGGTGCGGGCGAGATCCCCCACGTGGGATTAAGAAACCTCGCACCGGACGGCCCCGGCGCCTAGCCGGGCGGATGATGACTGGCCGGAAGGCGTGGCGTGTCGAAAATGTCGTACCGCGGGACTACAGTTCGATACTAGGTTCGATTAGGTACCGACTGGAGGTTGTTCATGCGTTCAGAACCGTCAAGCGCCCTACTTGACCGGGTACGCAAGCTGCTGGCGAAGGCCGAGGCGGAGGGAGTGACCCCGCCCGAGGCCGAGGCGTTCACCGCGAAGGCCGCCGAGCTGATGGCCCGTTACGGCATCGACCGGGCCCGGCTGGCCGCGACCCGCCCGGACACGGACCGGCCAGGCAGCCGCATCATCGACATCTCCAACCCGTGGGCGCAGGTCCGGGCCCACCTGCTGGCCGGGTTGGCCGGGGCCATGCGGTGCCAGTGCGTCCTGCTCAGCACCAGCGGCCCCGGGGCGCGGATCCATGTCTTCGGCTATGCCTCCGATCTCGAGCGGGCCGACATCCTGTACACCTCGCTGCTGCTCCAGATGGCCCACGGCCTGACCGCGGCCGTCGTTCCGGTCGGGGTCCGCAGCGCCCGGGCCTGGCGGCGGAGCTGGCTGCTCGGCTTCGTCACCGCCGTCATCACCCGGGTCAAATCCGCGGAAGAGCGCGCCGCCACGAGCACCGAAGGGGAAACCCACCCCGGGCCGAGCACGGCCCTCGTCCTCGCCGACCGGGCGGTAGTCATTCGCCGCCAGCTGGAAGAGGCGTACCCGGTGACCCGCAGGACCCGCATCACCTACAGCGGCCGGGGCTACACCGACGGTTACGCTCAGGGTCAGCGGGCCGACATCGGCCACGCCCGGCTGAAGTCAACCCGGGCGCTCAGCCGCAGCCAAGGGTAGGGGCTGGGCTCAGCCGCGGCGCAGCAGGGCGAGGAAGATCGCGTCGGTACCGTGACGGTGCGGCCAGAACTGGGCGAACCGGCGATAGCGCGAATCTGAGGAGTGTCTGGGTTCGGGGCAGCGCAGGTCGGGGACCTCGGAGAGAACGGACGGGGCGTCCAGGACCGTGACGTCGTCCCGGCGGTCGGCGACGGCGGCGACCACCTCTCGGGTCTCGGCGAGGTGCGGGGTACACGTCACGTAGGCGACAACGCCGCCGGGGCGCACCGAATCGATGGCCGCCTCGAGTAGCTCGCGCTGCAGGACAGCGAGCTCCTTGACGTCCTCCGGGGTCTTGCGCCATCTGGCCTCGGGGCGGCGACGCAACGATCCGAGGCCCGAACACGGCACGTCGGCCAGCACCCGGTCGAATGTTCCTGACGGCCAGGGCACCTGACGGCCATCGGCGGCTACCACGGCGTTGGTGTGGGCCTGGGTGCGGGTGCCGCCAGTGCCGGGCTGCGCGGGCTCGGCTTGCTGAGCGCGGCGGAGGGCTTCGGCGACCCGTCGCGCGCGGTGCGGCCGGATGTCGGAGGCCACCAGGTGCGCGCCCCGGGCGGCGGCCAGGCCGCTCAGCAGCCGCGCCTTACCGCCGGGGCCCGCGCAAAGATCGAGCCAGAGTTCGTCAGGGCCGGAGAGACCGACGCGGGTCAGGGCCAGCGCGGCCAGCTGGCTGGCCTCGTCCTGGACGGCCGCCTGGCCGCTGGCGACCAGGGGCGCCGGGTCGCCGCCGGCCAGCCGGAAGCCGTACGGCGACCATCGGGTTGGTTCGCCTGCGGGCAGGGCGCTGGCAGCTTCGGCCGGGTCCGCGGGCGTCACGGCGAGCACGACATCGGGCCTGACGTTGCCGGCGGCGAGGGCGTTTTCGATTTCGGCGGCGCTCGCGTCACCGAGCGCGTCACGGAACGCCTCGACGATCCAGCGCGGATAGCTGTGCCGGACGGCGAGATACCCGGTCGGGTCCTGCGGCCGGCTCGGGGCGACGATGTCGATCCAGGCCTCGAGGTCCCGGGTGGCCACCCGGCGCAGCACGGCGTTGACGAAGCCCGAGGGCCGCGGCCCGCACACGTCCTTGGCCAGGTCGACCGAGGTCGCCACGGCGGCGTGACTGCCGACCCTGGTGGCCAGGAGCTGATGCGTGCCGAGCCTGAGCACGTCGCGCACCGGCGGGTCAAGGTCGTCCCGGTCGCTGCAGGCAGCGAGGATCGCGTCGTAGGTGCCGCGGCCGCGCAGCGTCCCGTAGGTCAGCTCGGTGGCGAAGGCCGCGTCCCGGCCGGTCAGGCCGCGCTCCCTGAGCAGGGCAGGCAGCAGCAGGTTGGCGTAGGCGTCCCGGTCCGCGACGGCGCGCAGCACGTCGTAGGCGGCGTGCCGGGCCGGGTCGGCACGCGGCTGTCCGGTGCCGGGACCGCCGGAGCGGAGGTTACCGGGCCGGCGGCGTTGGGGCTGGCCGGAACGGGGCTGGCCGGAACGGGAGGGCCGCGGGCGGCCGGTCTGGTCGGCCATGTCAGCCGAGCCGCACGGGACCGCCGGACCGCAGGCCGCGGATCCAGTCGGAGGCGGTCATCTGGCGCTTGCCCTCGGCCTGGACATCGCCGAGACGCACGGGCCGCGACCCGGTGCCGGCGAACACGGTCTGGCGTTGCGCCAGCAGCTCACCGGGGCCGAGGTCGGACTGATCGGGCGGGTCCGCCGGGCCCGCCAGCGATACGGGGCCGAGCTTGAGCCGGGCGCCGTCGAGCGCTGTCCACGCGCCCGGATCGGGCGTGCACGCCCGGATCTGCCTGTCGACCACGTGCGCGGGCAGCTTCCAGTCCACCCGCGCGTCGGCCGGAGTGATCTTCGGGGCGAAGCTCACGCCCTCGGCGGGCTGCGGGATGGCCTGGACCGTTCCGGTCTCGATCCCGTCCAGGGTCGCCACGAGCAGCTCCGCGCCAGAGTGCGACAGCCGTTCAAGCAGCGAGCCGGTCGTGTCGTCGGGCCGCACCGGCTCGGTGAGCACCCCGTAGACCGGACCCGCGTCCAGCTCTTTGACGATAAGGAACGTGCTCGCGCCGGTCACGTCGTCGCCGTGCAGGATGGCGTGCTGCACCGGCGCGGCCCCGCGCCAGCTGGGCAGCAGGGAAAAGTGCAGGTTAACCCAGCCGTGCGGCGGAATGTCCAGCGCGGCCTGCGGCAGCAGCGCACCGTAGGCGACCACCGGGCAGCAGTCAGGGGCGATCTCCCGCAGCCGGTCGAGGAACGCCGGATCCCGGGCCCTGGCCGGCCTGAGCACCTCCAGCCCGGCCGCCGTGGCGCGCTGGGCCACGGGGCTCGGCTCGACCTTGCGGCCTCGGCCCGCCGGGGCATCCGGCCGGGTCACGACCGCTACGACTTCATGGCGGGAGGCCAGCAGCGCATCGAGCGCCGGGACCGCCGTCTGCGGCGTACCCGCGAACACCAGCCGCACGTCAGAGGGCCCGGCCGAGCGTCTCGTGTGGGGAAATCCGCACCTGCGGGATGGGGTCGCCCCACCATTCAGCCTCGCGGATCGCCTTCATCGCCGCCTTGCGCTGGGCGGGACTCATCCGGTCGATGAACAAGATCCCATCCAGGTGGTCGGTCTCGTGCTGGATACAGCGGGCCAGCAGTTCGGTGCCCTCGATCGTCACTGGGTCCCCGTACATGTTGAACCCCTTAGCCACCACGCCCCATGCCCGCTCTACCGGGTAGGCGAGGCCGGGGAAGGACAGGCAGCCCTCATCGTCTTCATCGGTGTCCTCGGACAGGTCAAGCGAGGGGTTGATCAGGTGCCCGGGCTCGTTGTCGTCCACATGGTAGGTGAAGACGCGCAAACCCACCCCGATCTGGGGCGCGGCCAGACCCGCGCCGGGCGCATCCAGCATGGTTTCCGTGAGGTCCTTGACGAGCCTGCGCAGCTCGGCGTCGAAGTCGCGGACCGGCTCGGCCGGCGTACGCAGCACCGGGTCACCGAAGAGACGGATCGGCTTGACGCTCACAAAAACCCTCCTGGACACGTACAGCTGAGCACCTTTCCTCCCGTGGTGCCGCCAGGTTCCAGTCTATCCATCAGGCAACCTCGGCCGGGTCGAGCTGCACCCGGACGGCCGCGCCGTCCTTGCGCGCGCTGCGGGTCGCCTGCGCCGCATGCAGCGCGCGGGCGAGCGCGAGGCCCTCTCGCCTGCTGATCCTGATCAGCGCCCGCTCCTGGGGTTCCGGGGGGTCCTTGGGTCCGGCTGGCTGCTGGGGGTGTCCCCCGTTCCTGGCCGGGAAGGTGCCGGCGGGCACGGGCCCGAGCACTTCCGCCTGGCCGGGCAGGCCGACCGAGCCGACGAAGTCGGCCACTGCCTCGGAGGCTCCGGTCACCGAGGCCATCCGCACCGCGGGCGGAAAGCCGAGCTCGGCTCGTTCAGCCAGCTCCCGTTCGGAAAAATTGACAGGATCCCAGCGGATCAGGGCCTGCACGGCCGGGAGTGACGCCTCGGCCAGCACCACCACCGGCCCGGCGGGCCGGACCAGCGCGGCGGCGTTCATCCACCGGCGCAGGGCCTCCTCGGCCGCGCGCAGGCTGGGGCGGCCGAGCAGCGCCCAGCCGTCGAGGAGCAGCGCGCCGGCGTAACCTTCCGGTGCCACCGGCTCGGCTCCCGGCGTGGCGATGACCAACGCGGGTTCGGCCGTCACGGTGGCGAGCACGTGCTGGCCGCCAGAGGTGCGAACGGGGACGCCGGGAAAGGCGCGGCCCAGTTCCTCGGCGGTCCTGGCCGCCCCGGTGACCAGCGCGCGCAGGCGGCCTGACCCGCAGCGGGAGCAGGTCCAGTCCGTGGCCATGGCGCCGCACCAGCGGCAGTCCGGGATTTCGCGGGCGCCGGCGATCTCCAGCGGGCCGCCGCAGGTGGCGCACCTGGCTTGGGCCCGGCACCGGTCACAGGCGACCGCGGCGAGATAGCCGCGCCGTGGCACCTGCACCAGGACCGGTCCGCGGGCCAGGGCGCTGCGGGCGGCGCGCAGCGCCATGCTGGGCAGGCGTGCGGTCATCGCCGCCGCGTCCCGGGCCAGTTCGGCCTCGTCGGGCGCGGCTCTGACCAGCGGCGCGACCTGGCGCAGCACCTCTGGGCGGCCGGTCAGCGGCCGCGCCCAGCCGGCCGCGACCAGCTGGGTGAGCTCGGCGGTGCGGGCGAAACCGCCGATCAGGGCGGCCGCGCCGGCCCGGTGCGCACGCAGGGCCAGCACTTCGCGGGCGTTCGGGTACGGGGCGCGGGGCTCGGCGTGCAGGTCGTCGCCGTCGTCCCAGAGCACCACCAGGCCGAGGTCGGCGACCGGGGCGAACATCGCGGCCCGCGTGCCCGCCACCACCGAGACCAGGCCGCGGCGCACCGCCAGCCAGCGACGGTAGCGCTCGGCAGGCCCGAGGTCCGCGCTCAGGCACACGTGGCTGACGCCAGCCAGCGCGGCGTCGACACGTTCCAGGTCGCGGGCGTCAGGCACCACGATGACCACACCGCGGCCCGCTGCGGCCGTGGTCCCGGCCGCGATCGCGATTTCGGCCGGCCACTGCGGGCCGGGCAGAGCCGACCATGCGGCCCGGACCGGACGCCCGTCCGCCAGCCCGGCCAGGAACGCTTCCCCGGCCGGGTAGCGAACCCACGGACCAGCCGCGGGCCGCGAACCTGCGTGCTTGCTGCCGTCTCCCGCTGGTGTCTCCCGCTCCGCCGTCGCGTGCCGGGGCGGGATGGCCAGCCTGAGCACGTCGGCCAGGGTGCCCGCGTACCGGTCCGCCACCGCCCGGGCCAGGTCGAAGATCTCCGGGGTCAGCACCGGCTCCGGCGAGATCACCCGCTCGAGCCGGGCCAGCCTACCCTGGTGCTCGCTGGTTGGCGTGCGTTCCAGGAGGTAGCCGTCGACGAGCTGCCCGGCGAACCGCACCCGGACCCGGCAGCCCGGCACAGCCGCATCGGCCAGGGCGGCCGGGACGAGGTAGTCGAACGGGCGGTCCAGGTGGGCGAGCGAGATATCCACCGCTACCCGGGCAACGGGGAGCAGCTCGCTGACCGCCTGATCCTTCGGCCCCTTCGGCACCGTTCCGTCCTACCAGAACCGGGACGGCGGTGAGGACATCGCCGGGCGCCTGTTAGGGGCGGCCGGGCGATGGTCAGAAGCTGACGGCGGTGCGGAGCTGGTCGGCCCGGTCGGTGCGCTCCCAGCAGAAGTCGGGCTCGGTACGGCCGAAGTGCCCGTAGGCGGCGGTCTGCACGTAGATGGGGCGCAGCAGGTCCAGCGCGTAGATGATAGCCCGCGGCCGCAGGTCGAAGACCTGGAGCACGGCGTCCTGGATCCGCTCCACCGGCACCTTCTCGGTGCCGAAGCACTCGACGAAGAGCCCGACCGGCGTCGCCTTGCCGATCGCGTAGGCGACCTGAGCCTCGCACCGGTCCGCCAGGCCGGCGGCGACCACGTTCTTGGCCACCCACCGCATCGCGTAGGCCGCGCTGCGGTCCACCTTGGACGGATCCTTGCCGGAGAAGGCTCCTCCCCCGTGACGCGCCATGCCGCCGTAGGTGTCGATGATGATCTTCCGCCCGGTCAGCCCGGCGTCCCCCATCGGGCCGCCGATCTCGAACCGGCCGGTCGGGTTGACCAGCAGCCGGAAGCCTTCGCTGTCGATGCCGGCGTCGGCCAGGACAGGGTCGACCACGTAGTCCTTGATGTCGGGGGCGAGCAGTTCCTTGAGGTTGATGTCGGGCGCGTGCTGAGTGGAGACCACGACCGTGTCCAGCCGCACCGGGATGTCCCC
>Ga0302325_10015874_pt1 | contig 15984 bp, 16 predicted proteins | sample Palsa_T0_2_FD_201948 | JGI IMG/M metagenome (GOLD analysis project Ga0302325, IMG submission 201948) | Peat permafrost microbial communities from Stordalen Mire near Abisko, Sweden - Palsa_T0_2 | ecosystem: Environmental > Terrestrial > Soil > Palsa > Peat permafrost | place: Sweden: Abisko... | reverse complement strand
TCGGCATGAAAACTACGAACTTCGCGTCTACATCAGTCCCAATCTTGAGGATGGCCAAGGCGAGGTCATCTACAAGTTCATGCCATTTGGAGAAATCCACCGTTTGTTCTGGATCGGCAAGAGCGGCTTAGTTTATCTGGAAGACACGCCTGCACAGGGATTTGGCCCCGAGCGTCCGGCCCCAAAAACGGTCTTCATGGACGACGATGAGATTTGGAAAGACAAGCGCGACTGGGTAAAGGCTACTTTCGTGATTCAGTATCACCCTGAATAAGGACCGCCGACGGCAAGCCCGGGAGCGGCAGCACAAGCGCCTCGAAGAAATGGACTACGGTCCTTATAAGGATTGCCCCGTCTGAGAGCTCTTCCGCGTTGACCGCGCGGGTCTGCGGCGATAACATTTCGGGCCTCACGAGCAAGATTCGGCGCGAGGAGGCCCGTCGGCATGAAGACATTCTTTGCGGTGGCGATTCCGGTGGCGATGCTTTCCATTCTTGCGATCGCGGCTCCGGCGGCATCGGCGCAGACAGGGGCCGCGCAATGCATTGCCACCTATGTTGCGCCCGGTAGTCGAACCGCCACGATTTACGTTAGCCAGGTTGTGCCGACGCATGGACAGGCCGCCGCGCTCAACGGCGCCTGGGGAATGTTCGTCCAGTCCACGTATCATCTCGAGAAGCTGGCGCAGGCGACCTGCAATGCGTTTGGCGCTGATCCCGCGCAGCAGCAGCGAGTGCTCGCCGCAGAGCAAAACGCCTGGGCCAAGAACAACCTCCAGGTGGTGCAAGTGAATTGGACCATGGGGCAGCCGGCGCGTTCGAATTCGCGCACCAATCCGTATGCGTCCGCGGCGCCGCCCGGCGATGCTCCGAAAGACGCTCCTCCGAAGGACGCGCCTGGCAACAACGCGAATGGGAACGATGCGGGCGGGAAAGACGCGCCTCCAAAAGATGCCGGGGCGGCCGACGCCGCGCCGCCTCCAGATCAGGACCCGCGCCCGCGCGCATCTTACTGCTACTCGGACGACACGAAGCCGACCGTCTACTTCAGCGACCCGTTCGACACCGCCGACCTGCCATCGAGCAAGGCGTGGTCCAGCGCGTTTTCGAAATTCCTGACGCAGAAGTACATGTACAAGGGCGCCGTCACTTGCAAAGATCAGCCCACCATTTCGAAAGTGATGAGCGCGGTGCTCGACCAGAAGGACACGCTGCAGGGGAAACAGACCGTGGACACCGATTGGACCTATCAGCCGCCCGCGCCCGGCGAAGCTCCTCCGCCGGAGGATGCCGCGGCCACGAAGCCGAAGTCGGCCAAGTCCGCGACACCCAAGCCCGCGACACCGAAGCCGCAGTGATGCTCGTGATCTTAACGTAGCGCCGCGGTCTTTAGCGCGGCACGTATCACAGAAAAGAGTGCCGTGCTGAAGCACGGCGCTACGTTAAAACCTGATAGCGCGAGATGCGTATTAGAGGTGAGGGTGTTCGGTGGAATCGAGCGAAAGGCGCCCGCCTGAAAATTGAGGCGGCCGCTACGAAACCAGCGCCGGGTGACACGCTTTTGTAGGGGCGGGTTTCAAACCCGCCCCTACGGCGATGCTGAAAAACGCCATCTATCGCGGCGCCTTCTTTTCGTTGTGCTTGTCTTCGTGGATGTTCTTGCTGGCGTTGTTCTGCCGCTTGTTGATGTTTGATTTCTCCTGCGGAGTCAGCCGGCCGCCATTGGCCGCGCGATCTTCGGCGGCCTGATGATGGATGCTCTGCTGCTGATGTTCGAGGTGCGATGTTTCTGACGGCGAAAGCTGTCCGCTAGCGACGCCGTTGGCGATGCGCTGCTGCTGGTTGTCGCGGCGATCGCCCACTTCATTGTTGCCGTCGTGCTGGGTCGCGCCGTTGTGTTTGTCGTTGTAAATCGCGCGGCTGTCGGCGTTTTGCTGGCGATTTACTTGTTGGCGTTCTTGTGGAGTCAGATGGCCGCCGTTGGCCTCGCGGTCGTTGTGGACTTCATTGTTCAGGCGCGACTCGCGGTTTTCGAGGTTGCGGGTTTCGCCGGAGGTCAACTGCCCGGAATGCACGCCCTGCGCGATGCGTCCCTGTTGATCGAAGCGGCGTCCGTTCACGCGATTCATGGCCGTGGTGCCGGGCTGGCCGTGGTTATTCGAGGCCCACTGGTTGCGATCGCCGCGAGCCGCTTCCTCGTGGGAGCTTTGGTTCGCCGTCGCCTGCCAGTGGTTCTCGTGGCTGAATCCTTCTTCCGCGGCGCTGGCGTGATAGTTCACTCCGCCTTCGCCGTTGAAGCTGCCGTGTCCTTCGACGACGCCCCGGTTGATCACCGTGCGGTCTTCGAAGGTGTTGTGCACAAAGGTGCGGTTAACATTTACGACTGCGGTGTTATACGCGAACACTCCGCCTCTCCATTCGCCGCCCACGAAACCGACGCCCCCGAATCCGAAGCCGTAGTTAATTCCGCCGTAGAAGCCCACGTGCGGGCCCCAATATCCGGCGTGCCAGCCGTAGAGACCGCCCGCAAATCCCCAGTAGCCGGGCGTCCACAGCAGACCGACGCGCGGAGGAGCAACCCAGACGCCAGGTACCCAGTAGTAGCCGACCGGTCCGTAGTGCCAGTAGCCCGGAGTCCAAAGAAAGCCATCTTGCGGGCAGGGCGGCTGCTCGTACACCGGCAAAGCCGGCGGTGGCGTGCCCACCGTAATCCCGACCGCGATTTGTGCGTGTGATGGAGCCGGCGCCAGGCAGAGCGCCAGTAAAGCGGTTAGCAGGAATGAAAGATTGCGGGGGCGGAATATTCGCATGAAGATTCGTGCTGTCGTTTCCATGAAATTGACCTCGCTTTCGTATGATTTGAATGCGTTTATGTATGAAAGTATTGCCAAGCCAACTCCCCGAACTCTCGCCGAGCCGACTTCTAGCTGAATCTTACATGTGGGCTGGAGCCGCGCCGAAACAATCCGAGCAGCCGCATCCCATTTTATAAACACGGCTCCGGGGAAAATCTCTCGGGTAAATTGCTTATTTCGTGTTTCCGGTACCCTGCTAAGCCCAAGAGAATGTTGAGCATTCCCTTGTGACCGCGGAAACGGTACGCCAGCGGACATATATCCATTGCTTGCGTCTCTCCCAGACTGTAGATTTTCTGGCACGGACGGCATGGCCATTGGCCCGCAGGGGCGCGCCTACGCCGCCGATTCGGCGAGCAAGGGAGAAACAGAGCGATATGAGCCATTACGGTGGGAAAGAATTCGGCGCGGCGTTTCGTACGGTGCGCAAGAACACGATTCAGATCGCGGAAGACATTCCGGAAGACAAATACACCTTCAAGCCGGCGCCCGAGGCGCGCACTGTGGCGCAGACACTGACGCACATGGCGATCTCCACGGAGTTTGCGCACAGCATTCACGGGAAGGGCGTCACCGACGTCACGAAAGTCGATTTCGCCGCCTTGGGCGGAAAGATGGCGGCCGAGGAAGCCAAGCCGCGGAGCAAAGCGGAAATCGTCACGCTGCTGAAATCTGAGGGCGAGCGATTCGCATCTTTCCTCGACGGCCTGTCCGACGCGTTTCTCTTTGAGGAGGTCGCTCTGCCGCCCGGCGCGCAGCCGGCCAGCAAGACTCGCTTCGAAATGCTGCTCGGCGCGAAGGAACACGAGATGCATCATCGCGCGCAGCTGATGACCATCGAGCGGATGATCGGCGTCGTGCCGCATCTCACGCGCCAGCGCCAGGAACAACAGGCCGCCCGCGCGGCCGCCGCGAAGAAACAGTAGGACGAGAGCACAAGTGCCGCCGTAGGGGCGGGTTTCAAACCCGCCCTTACAGAAGCGTGTCACCTGGCGCTGGTTTTGTAGCGGCCGCCTTTATGGCGGGCCCTTTCGCTCAATTGGACCGAAAAATCCTCACCTCTAAAGAGGTGAGCTACATAAATCTTCGATGCCAAGGCTGGACGTCAGAAATGTAGGTCAGGTCTTCAGACCCGAGGCCGTTCCGTTATTTCGCTTTGGCCGCGGTGGCTTGCAGGGCCTCGCCGATCAGCAGCGCCGATTTCCATTCGCTCATGAATACCGCGTTGAGCTTGCCGTAAAAGTCGATGGACGGCTGATTCCAATCGAGCATTTCGCAGCGCACGCAGAAATAATCCTCGCGAATGGCCGTCTGGCAAACGTGCGCGAGAAGCGCCGCGCCCACTCCGTGCTTGCGGAAGGGTTCGCGCACGTATAAGTCATCGAGGAAAAGCGCGGGGCGTCCCTGAAAGCTCGAATAGAAAGGGAAGAACAGCGCGTAGCCGGCGATCTTCCCGTCGTACTCGGCGAGAAGCACGCGAAATCTCGGCGTCTCGCCGAAGCCGTCGCGAATCACATCCTCTTCGAGTACGCTGACTTCATTGCCAAGGCGGTCGTACTCCGCCATCTGGCGAATCAACGCCGTGACCACCGGCGCGTCTTGAATTGTTGCAGGGCGAATCGTGAGCATCGCTTAGCCTCGCTCGTACATTTGCATTTCAGGTCGCCAGTCTACCACGCAGCCGTTTCAATCGCGTCTCGTCGCTTGGCCAGGCATCGATTGGAACAGTGCTTCCCGTTGCCAAAACGCCCTCGGACGTGGAGAATTCTTGCGGCGTTCGTTCGCTTGGCTCACCCGCCCCGGCCTGACCGAACCCCGCGAGGTGCTTAGCCATGTTCGATCTGGTGCACTCAATTCAAATTGCCGCTCCACCAGCAAAGGTATTTCCCTTGATCTCAACCGCACAGGGACTCGCTCAGTGGTGGGCAGCCGACGTGACGGAAGTTGAGGGCGGCGTCGAGCTGGGATTCTTTAATCGCGACACGGTTTATCGGCTGAAGTGCAATGCCAGCGAGTCGCCGCTGCTTGCCGAGTGGTTGTGCGAAACCGGAAAAGAATGGGCGTGCACGCGTCTGCTGTTTCGTCTGCAGCCAGTGGCTGGCGGGGCGCTGGTGCGCTTCGCGCATACCGGATGGCGCGCCGACACGGACTACTACGTCTCGTGCCACACCGTTTGGGGCGCGCTGCTATTTCGGCTGAAGGGCGCGGCGGAAGGGAAGTCGCCCGGCCCGCTATTCACCAAAGATGCGATGGCCTAGTCGCGCCAGCAGTTAACGCCGCCGTAAGGGCGGGTTTGAAACCCGCCCCTACAGAAGCGTGGCACCGGCGATGGTTTTGCAGCGGCCGCCTTCGTGGCGGGCGCCTTTCGCTCAATTGAACCGAACGTCCTCACCTCTAAAGAGGTGAGCTACATAAAGCGAGATCCCTCTGTTCGTTGGTTGCCAAGCACGATCACCGGGCACGGCATCCATCGGCTCCGCTCGGGACAAGCTTCGTGCCCCTACAAAAGATCGAGCAAAGCAAAGGCTACCTCGCGGGTTTTTCCACTTCGATGATGCGCAGGGCGGGCCAAACGTATGCGGGAATCCATCCGCCGCGGCGCGCAGCGGCTCCCGCAGCCTGAAAAACCTTGGTGTACTCTCCGGTGCGAATGAAATCGCAGATGATCGCTTTGCCGCCGGGCTTCAGCACGCGCACGATTTCGCGGCAGGCGCGCTCGCGGGCCGCTCGCCCGGGAATATTGTGGATGCACAGATTCGACACGATCACGTCGAAGGTCGCGTCCGGAAATTTCATGGCTGTGGCGTCGCCGCTTTCGACCTCCACGCGATCGCGCACGCCTTCGATCTCGGCGTTGCGCAGCGTGGCTTCGGGCGTGTTGCCGGAAAGATCCTTGCCGCTCCAAATGTCGATGCCCACGGATTTACCACTGGTCAGCCTTTTTGCCGCGCCGATGAGCAGGAGCCCGCGTCCCGTGCCCACGTCGAGGACGGTTTCGCGGCCCGTCCAGGCGACCATGCCCAGGATTTTGTCGCGAAGCCTCATTTTTCCGTAGATCGAGTAAACGACCATCGCCGCGGCTCCGAGGCACATGCCGGTTCCCCAGAAATAGCCCGCGCCGCCGAATACGAAAGTTACCGGGCCGATGGTCACTCTCGGAACGAAGCGCGACGTCAGGATGACCCCGATGCCGATGATCAGAAGCGTCCAGACGGCGCCGGGAGCGTCGATGCCGTAGTCGGGTTTGGATCTGCCGGTTGTCGTGGTCATGGGGGTTACATTCGTGCGCACAATTCTAGTGTTTTCGCGGGACTCGCGCCACGTCGCGCGCATCTTTCCGTTAGGGGCGGGTTTGAAACCCGCCCCTACAGAAGCGTGCCACCCGCAGGCAACTCGCGGGCTGCTGGACGAATCTTCTAGCTTATGCACCCGCCAACTTCTCGAGACCGCCTGAGCGCCGCTGGATCGGCGCTCGGCGGTGTTGGCCCGGCTATCCGGCCGCCCGTTATCCTGTCAATTGCGGCTCTGTTGCTGGCGGCGACCGTAGGCATGGGTCCGTGGCTCTTTGCTGCGCCGGCACGCGCGGCGGCAGCGCAATCCAGCGGCACGCAGGCTCAGCAGACCCCTTCGGCGCAGAGCGCGCCGAAAGGGCAGCAGCCGCCACTCGCTTCCGGAAAGATCGAGTCGAAGGTGAAGGTCGTCACCGTGTACGCCACGGTGCGCGACAAGAAATCTAAAATCGTCTCGGATCTCACCAAGGACGACTTCGCCCTCGCACAAGACGGCGCGGCGCAGACCGTCACCTACTTTGCCCGCGACACCGATGTCCCGCTCACAATCGGGCCGCTGGTCGATACGAGCTATAGCACGCGCCACGTCCTAGGGGCGGAGCGCGACGCCAGCTACTCTTTCCTCAACGACTTGCTGCGCCCCGACAAGGACAAAGCCTTTCTGATCCACTTCGATCGCGAGGTCGAGTTGCTGCAAGATCTGACCTCATCGCGCGACAAATTGAAGGCGGCCATCGCCATGCTGGATACGCCCGGCCGGGATGATGAAGACCAGGGCGGCGGCCAACCCCATTTCCACGCCGGCACGCTGCTCTACGATGCAATCTTTTTGGCCTCCGACGAAATATTGAAAAAGCAGCAGGGGCGCAAGGCGCTCATTGTTTTGTCCGACGGCGTCGATCGCGGCAGCAAGAAGGATTTGGAGGACGCGGTAGAGTCTGCGCAGCGCGCGGACACCGCGGTCTATTCGATATTGTTTGGCAGCGAAGAGGAACACGAGCACGGTGGCGGCTTCGGCCACGGCGGCGGTGGGCCAGGAGGACATGGTCCCTATGGATATCCCGGTGGCGGATATCCGGGCGGCGGTGGCGGAGGCGGAGGATATCCTGGCGGTGGAGGGCAGCGCCGCAATCCGCAGCACGAGCAGGGCGACAATGGCTAGAAAGTGCTGCAGCGGATTTCGTCCGAGACCGGCGGAACTTTCTTCGAGGTATCGAAGAAGCTGACCATCGACCAGATCTACGCGCAGATTGCAGAAGAGCTTCGCAACCAGTACAGCCTCGGCTACACGCCGTCGCCTTCGGACTCGAGCAGCAGCTACCACAAGATCCAAGTCACGCTAAAGAATAAGGACCTCACCGTAGTCGCCCGCGAAGGGTATTACTCCGCGCAGTAAAGCATCGCCGCGCTTTTTTGTTTTCGTAGGGGCACGGCATGCCGTGCCCGGCGCTGATGCTTGGCAATCAATCTCTTTTGCATTTGAAACCTAGCCAGCATACGTTTGCCGCGGTGGCTCACGGATATTGACCTCTAGCGCGAATGTGACGTTGCCTTGCGGGCACGGCATGCCGTGCCCCTACAAAGAAAACCCTCCACCAAACGGCAGCGCGAATCGCTACGGCGGGCCGAACTTCCGCGTGGTCTGGGGAGGCTCCCGGCTGAGCTGGATCGGCGGACGCTGGACCGATCGCGACGCGCACGGCGCGCTCTTGCGCGAACGAGTCGAGATGCGCCTCGCGCCCAAGTACGCGCCGGAAAATCGCTGGCACATCGAGCGCTGGACGCCTCCGGAATCCTACGGCTCACCCGAGCTGTGGTACGCGACCACCGTGGAAATCGAAAACGGCGTGCGGCTGCCGGCGCTGGGACCTTATCCGTCGCGCGGGGAATACGAGCACTGCTTCAGCGGAGAATTTATTCCACTGAGCCCGGCTGCTTGCGATTGGATCGTGCGGGCCATCGAGTGGTCGCGCCGCCAGCCCCGCGGTATGCGACGCGAGGCGCTCGATGCGCGCGAAACGAGACGCGCGCGCGAATTCGATCGTGCTGCTGACGAAATTCTGAACGATACGTGTTGCGGATAACTTTGCCTACTGTGGAGGACCTTCGGGTCCGCCCTGGCCGCGCCGCCACGTCCGTCTGGACCTCCCGGCCCGCCTGGTCCGCCAGGCTGGCCGGGGGCAAGACCTGCGGGATCATTTTTTCGAGCAACTTGAAAGGAATTCCACTCCATGGACATAGTTACAACTGAATCGGCTGCGCCTCCCATCGTTCCGCCCCCCGTAGCACCCTCTGCTACGCCGCCCAGCGCGCACGCACTGCCGGGCCCTCTTAGCGCGGGGCACCGCCGCGACATCGTCATCGAGACGCGCGCCAAGCACGACACTGCCGCTACCGTCGCGGTTGCTTCCATCTCCGAGCAGGATTGGTACATCTCGCGCACGCACGGCGTGTATCACATACCTGCGTGTGCAAAAACGGGGCTCCCAGGTCGCCGGCAAGGCGAGCCTGGGGGATCAGACCAGCCGTACGCGTTGCTGCTGCTTACTTCACGCGGCGACGTGATAGATCTCGGTGACAATCGCCGCTTTCCATTTACCATCTCCGCGCGCGAGATTGCGGAAGATCTCCTGCAGGATCTCCACGACCATGGCGTCTTCGTCTGCGAAGGGGCGCGGCCCACAGCCGACGAACTGGCCGCCGCCACCGCGCGTCGCGACGCCTACTACCACCGGTTGATCGCCGAGGGCGACACGATGTGGGCGCGCGGGCACTCTTTTCGTGAGATTTCGGATCTCCATCGCCGCGCGGCGCTGGCGTTGGGCGTCGAACGCGAGTGGGCCTACGTGCCGATGCGCATGAGCGAATGTCCCGCGTGCGGAGAAAAGGTGAAGACCGGCGTGGCCGTGTGCAAGCATTGCGGCGCCATCCTCGATGAGGAAAAGGCCGCCAAGCATGGGCTGGGTCCTGGTGCGAAATTATCGGGAAGCAAGACGGACGCGCGGCGAAACGGGTGAATGTAGATCGGTTCTCGGGACGTGACGGTGCTCGGTGGAACTGAGCGAAAGGCGCCCGCCTAAAAAGCGAGGCGGCCGCTACGACACCAGTGCCGGGTGAAACGCTTCTGTCGGGGCGCGAGGAGTTGTTCGTGGAGTGCGGCGGCTTGCCGCCGCTGTTTTAGGCCGAGGCGTAGTCGAACGAAAGGCGCCCGCCATAAAGGCGGCCGCTACAAAACCTGCGTCGGGTCACACGCTTCTGTAGGGGCGGGTTTGAAACCCGCCCCTGCGACTCCACAAAAGGCGCGCAGTAGGTACGGGTGTCCACTTGCCGGAACCTCGCGGCGGCGCTAAGAATGTCAGGCAATGTCATGCTTGGCCAGATTTGACGATTGAAATTCGCGGAAGGAATGGAAACATGCCGACCATCGCAAACGTGTTCGTTGCAACTGACCCGGGTAATCCCGAACCAGGCGCCCGTCACTGCTGGGCCACGCTGAGAGCGATCGTCGACTCGTCGAGAGCGAGCGAGGGACAAGCTCGCTCAAATCTGGGATCAGGAGCTCGCGTGCGGACGTGGCTCGGCGCGTCGCTCCTGGCGCTCGCGCTCCTCGCGATGGCGGCCCCGGCCGCGCACGCCCAGGGGTCGCGAAAGGACGACATGGTATTCGGCCCCGCCGGGCATCCCGTAGTGGGGGCCTCCATTCGCGTCTGTCAACCGACCGCGACCGGCACGCCATGCTCGCCGCTCGCGGCCGTTTACACCGACGCCACGCTGACTACGCCCGCGCCGAATCCGTTTCCGACTGACGGCATCGGGAACTACCACTTCTATGCGCCCGCCGACCGCTACACGATTCAGATTTCGGGCCCCGGCTTGGTCGGCACCACGACCTATCCGGACGTTATTCTCCCGCGGATGTTTCCTCAAGCGGATCAGGCAGCGACATTTCAGCTTTCGCGCTGACGCTCGGCGGAAATTCGACCGTGGCCGGGAACGCCACCATTAGCGGCACGTTGACCACCGGAACATACAATCCATCGACGCTGGCCGTCTCCGGCAGCGGCTGCTTCGGAGGCCCCAGGCCCTGGATCGACGTTACCTGCCCGCCATACAACGCCAAAGGGGACGGAGCAACGAACGATACCGCTGCGATTCAGGCGGCCATCACGGCAGCGTGCGCAATTCACCCCGGCTTCGCCTCGCCAACGGTATTTTTCCCATTCACCTCATCGGACTACGTGATCACCCAGCCGCAGTCCGGTTGCGGCTGTGGGAGTGGCGCGAGGACAAAATCAATCTGATCGGCGCGACGCAATCGATCGCCGTGTGGCTGCGCTACGAAAAAGTCTTGCCGCTGACGCTGGGCACGGACCCGGTGCAGATTCGCTCGGCTACCGATCCGTTGGCGTTTGCGTCAGCGGCGCTGGCAGCCCGCTCGCGCGGGGCCCGGGCGCTGGCGCAGGATCTGCTGGGCACGGCGCAAATGGCAATGGAGAAATTGATCGAGCGTTACGTCCGTCCCGAGCAGTACAAGGGCCGGCGCAGGATGCCCTACAGCTACCATCGCCATGTTATCTATCTCTAGAAACCGTTCTGCCGGCGACTAACCCCGCCAAGGATGCCGCCTCCACCGCCTCCGCCATTGCCAGTGCTCTGTATCACATCAATGATGAACCCTTGGCCGACGACGCCCACAATGGTGCGTGAGGTACCCAGGGAATTTCCGTTGGCGTCGAGAGCGATGCCCGAAATGTTCAGGTCCGTCATGCCCAACGGTGTCGCCGAGCTCACAGCGGACCCGTGGTGGCAGCCCGTCAAGAGCGCTGCGACTAGCGCCGCGGCCGCGAAAATTGTTTGTTGCGGACGGCGGCGCGAACTCACCGCGAATAGGCCCAGCGCCAATGCAGCAAGAAGGGCAAGCGGAATCCCGGAAGGGAAGCGCCACAAGCCTTGGTGGTTTCCGGGGGACCGTGGGTGCGGAACAAGCATCGCGGTCGCAGGCGCCGGCCCGTACGACGAGCATCCGGTCGGTGGGAGCGGCGCCACGCTGACGGCCGTCGATGTCACGAATGTGGCTGTGAAGTTCGCGGGCGTTCCTGGAGTGATGGCAGCCGGGCATGGAGTGACCACGCAGCTGGTGTTGATCGGCATCAGCACGGTGGCCGGGCATCCGAACGTTACTTGTTCTCCGTCCAAACCGAACACGGCGTCCGGTATTACCTGGCCCACGACTCCAACCGTGCCGCCCTGCGCGACGCTCACTTCGGGGGGCTGGGTAGGCGCGAGAGCCATCAGATAGTTGTCGCCGGTGCCGGCCAGATTCGCGGTGGCCACGTCGCCGTCCGTGTCGATGATCACGAATGGCTCCTGCAGCAGGCCGGTGGTCGCCGGAGAAAACTGGATATTGACGGTGCAGGACGAATTGGCGGGAAGCGTAGCCAGGCACGTCGTGTTGGCCAATTTAAAGTCGCCGCCGGTGGTGGCCGCGGGGATCGTAACGCCGGTGAGCTGCACACCGGAGGTATTGGTCAGGGTGAAGGCCGTGGGAGACTCCGCGCCGCCCTCCGGCGTATTGCAGAATACGAACGTATTGCCAGGCGAGCACGCCGGACCGCGCGCGCCCGGCGCTCCCGGTGTGATGGCCAGGCCGCTGGTGGCGCTTCCCGCAAGATAAATAACCGTTGAATCGCCGCCCGCGTCGGTGGCCGTCAGCGTCGCGGCGCGCGTTCCGGTGGTCGAAGGCGTGAATTGAACGCTAACGTCGCAGCTCGAGCCCATCGTCAGCGTCGTGCCGCAGCCGCCGGGCACGATGGCGAAATCCGAGAGGGCAAACTCCGACGCCAGGCCCGGAACTGCGGCTATCGAAAACGACAAGCCGGTCACCGTGGCTCCGGTGGTCAGCAGGAAACTTTGCGGGCCGCTCGTGGCATGCACGGCCTGTGGGCAAAAAGTGAACGCGTTATCTTGAGGGCATGCGGGCGCCGGCGGAGGAGTGAAACCGATCGCCGAGGATGACCCGCCGGTGGCGTTGTTCAGGGCTGCGCCGGAAAGATTGACGATGGCGGTGTCTTTCGTTGAGTCGGTCACCGTGAGGGCCGCGGCGCGAGGGCCTCTGGTTCCCGAGCTGGGCGTCAACGAAACGCTGATGGTGCAGCTCGCCCCCGCCGCGAGTGACGCGCCGCAGGTCGTGCCTTCCACGGTGAAATCGCCGGCCGCGAACAGGCTGGAGGAGGGCCCGGCGACAGCCGCGAGCTTGATGGCAATACCGCTCACCGTGCTCGAAGCCGTCAGCGTGAATTGCGCCGGCACGGTGGTGCCGCCCGTCAGCTGGCCGCAGAAAACGAACGTCGGACCCAACGGGCATCCGGATGCGGGCGTCGCCGCGCGAAGAGTGAGAGCGCCGGTGCTGCCGGCCATTACCGGATCTTGAATTCGTCCAACCGCAAACGCCGCAAAGATTGCCGCACCAAGCAGACAAATCACCAGCAGTCGCCGCACCGGTCTCTCCTTGTGTTTCGACGCTTGGATTCGCAGCAGGGCGTTTAGGTTGCGCGTCGCAAGCCCGCCATCATAGCAGCCAGGGATGCTTGGCGAAAGCGCCGTCGGATTTTGCCGCCGTGAGGGCGGGTTTGAAACCCGCCCCTACAGAAGCGTGTGACTCAACGCCGGTTTTGTAGCGGCCGCCTTTATGGCGGGCGCCTTTTCCTTCGGTGACGGCACCCACGGCTCAGCCATCCGGCGAGTTCTTCTTCCAATCAATCACAAACGACCCTGAGTGCGGGAAACCCTGACACATCAAGAGCAAAGGCAAAACGCCCGCCTGAAGGCGGCCGCTACAAAGGCGATGACAAGGCAACAACGGGCGGGACGAAACGCCGGCTCCTCGAATTGATTGCCAAGCATGATCGCCGGGCACGGCGTGCCGTGCCCCTACAGAAGCGCGCAACTCCGATTCGCGATCCGCGCTGCGCGTCACTAATCACGAATCACCACTCACTATCACCGCTTACCACTCACCGCTTTTCCAGGAGGCAACATGGCACTCGCATTCACTCTCGTCGACACGTGGGATGACGGCCAGCGCATCCACGTGGCCGGCACCGTAGCCATGTCCATCGAAACTTTTTCGCCGCTACCGCTGAACACCTTTAGCACCTGGGTCACGCTGCTCGATCCCTCCGATGTGCCGATCGGGATGTCGCCGGCGCTTGCCGACGTCGATTTCTTTCCCGGCGGAGTGCGCACGCGCCCCGGCTTGGTCTCGCAATACTCGCCGTTGCCCGGCGGGCCGCCGTCGGTGAACGGCCTCAAGACCTACGTGACCGCGAATCTGTTGCGGTATCTCATCGTGTTCGACGCCCTGGGCAATCTGTACATCGAGAATTCGCCGGGCTCGCTTTCGGTGCTGGTGGCCGGCGCTGCGAAGGCCGGACTCTATCTTGCTTCGACCACATATTTCGGCCGCGAATACATGGCTTTCAGCGACGGCATGGTCGGCCAGGATCTCCCGCGCCAGTATGACGGCTTGAACTACGATCGCGTCAGCCAGGTGGGGCCGGGCGAAGGCCCATCCGCCGCCGACACCGGGAGCGGCAACATTTCGCCGGGAGTGCACCAGGTGTCGGTCGTGTTCGTCACGCGGCAGGGATATTTGGACCGCGCCCTCGCCGCCAATTTCCTGGACGGCAGCGGGTGGCGCGAAGGTGAACGTCACCAACATTCCCACCGGTCCCGCGAACGTAGTCGCGCGCTTGCTGGCATTCACAGCATCGGGCGGCGCGAGCTTCTACAACGTGCCGGCGACGATGACCATCAACGACAACACCACTACTTCGCTCACCGTCGATTTCACCGACGCGATTCTGCTTTCCGGCACCAGCATGGGACGACTCGGTGCTAAAATCCGAATGATGGCAAGAGGCGACGACATGATGACCATGCTCGACGCCAAGCTCAAGCAAGCCCTCAAGCCCGCCAGCCTAGCCAAGTCGATCCTGGAGCGCCTGCTGGGCCTGGCCGGGCCAATAGCCGAGGTAGGCTTAGCCGTCAGGAGCACTAAGTAGCGAATAGCAAGCAGAGGATGGGATAAACGAGATGGAAAATGCAAAGCACTCCCGGGAAAGTTGTTGACACACCCACCCGGTAGGAATATCTTCGAGTAGAGCATGCTCCGCTAATGAATATTATGTTGTATTAAACGCTGATTGTGCCGGGAGTCGCGGTTTCGGAGGTGCGGGTGGCTCGGTGGGCGGTGCTGGCGGCGGTGGTGTTTGTTGCGGTTGCTGTGGATGTTTGGGTGCTGCATCGGCGGCCGGGGCGGATCGGGCTGAATGCGGCGGTGGCGGAAATCGCTGGATGGGTGGCTCTGGCGCTGGGTTTTGGTTTGTGGGTGTACTTGACCACCGGGCGGCAAGCGGGGCTTGAGTTCCTCGCCGGCTACGTGATCGAGAAGTCCCTCAGCTTGGACAATATCCTTCTGTTCCTGATCGTCTTTCAAACATTTGGGGTAGCGGCGGAATACCAGCATCGGGTTCTGTATTTTGGAATCGTCGGCGCGCTGGTGATGCGGGCGGCGTTTGTGTTCGCGGGGATCGCGCTGCTGCAGAGATTTGCCTTCGTCGGTATTTTCTTCGGTGCGATTCTACTGATTGCGGGTGTGCGGATGTTGTGGCCAGGAGCGGAATCTCCCGGAGCGGAAGAACGCTGGGCGGTGCGGGCGGTGCGTCGAGTGTTTCCGGTGACGGATAATGCCGCCGGCGGGCTGCGTTTCTGGATGAAAAGAGACGGGAAGTGGAACGCCACGCCGCTTTTTCTGGCGCTAATCGTTGTGGAAGTGATGGATGTGGTTCTGGCAATCGACTCCGTTCCCGCCGTGCTGGCCGTTACGCGAGATCCTTTCATTGCGTACTCCTCTAATGTGTTTGCGGTTCTCGGCCTGCGGGCGATGTACTTCGCCCTGGCGGCGCTGTTGCCACGGTTTCGTTTTTTGCACGCTGGCCTCGCGGCGATTTTGATTTTTATCGGCGGCAAGATGGTTGCTGGCGAGCATCTTGTGCTTTCCACTGGGATGTCACTGGGGATACTGGCGGTAATCCTCGCCGTCATGATGGCTGCTTCCCTGCTGTGGCCGAGGCGGGTCGCGCGAAGCTCTTAACGACTCTCAACAGCGGCGTTCGAGGCCTTTGGTCATGCACGGCGTCCCACCCGCCTCAAATGTGAGTGACAAAAGCGAAGACCCACCCGTCGCGAAAAGCGCGCCAGATGGGGCACCCGAAAAGGCCGATGCTGAAGTCAGTTTCAGTGCCGCAGAGGCCGATAGGCTAGGAAAAAGCGCCAATACGGAGATTGGCGCTCCCTGGAAGGCCCCCTAGGATTCTCGGATCGCGCGGAGGCTTTCGCTCGCAGCGACGATGGTGCGATCGATATCGTCCGTGGTGTGGGCGGCGGAAACGAACAGCGCCTCGTATTGCGATGGTGGAAGAAGAATGCCGCGGCTCAGCATTTCGCGAAAGAAGGCTGCGAAGCGCTTGGTGTCCGAGAGTTTCGCGCTTGCGTAATCGTGAACGCCGTCCCGTGCAAAGAAAACCGTCAGTAGTGATCCGACGGAATTGACTTGTCCGGGCGCACCGAACTCGCGCAGCGCGTCACGCAAACCCGTCGCGAGGCGCGCGGCCTTCTCATCGAGTGTTTGGTAGAAATCGGGAGCGTTCATTTCGCCGAGCGTAGCAATCCCGGCACGCATTGCCAGCGGGTTTCCGGAAAGAGTCCCGGCCTGATAGACGGGACCGAGCGGCGAGACTTTTTCCATGATGTCGCGCCGCCCGCCGTAGGCGGCAACGG
>Ga0302325_10015872_pt1 | contig 15984 bp, 12 predicted proteins | sample Palsa_T0_2_FD_201948 | JGI IMG/M metagenome (GOLD analysis project Ga0302325, IMG submission 201948) | Peat permafrost microbial communities from Stordalen Mire near Abisko, Sweden - Palsa_T0_2 | ecosystem: Environmental > Terrestrial > Soil > Palsa > Peat permafrost | place: Sweden: Abisko... | reverse complement strand
CGGCACGTCGGGCCGGGCGATCGTGATCTCGGGCCTGACCGTGATGATCGCGCTCGGCGGGCTGTTCCTGACCGGAGCCGCGGAATTCACCGGCATGGCCATCGGCGCGATCACCGTGGTCGGCGTGGCGGTGGCCGGCTCGCTGACCGTCGTGCCCGCGCTGCTGTCCTGGCTGGGCCGGTGGGCCGACCGCGGCCGGATCCCGTTCCTGGGCCGCCGCCGCACGGCCGCGAAGCCGTCGAAGGTGTGGGCCGCGCTGGTTCGCCGGGTGGTGCGGCGCCCCCTGGTGTGGGGCGGCGTGGCGGCGGTGGCCATGCTGGCGCTGGCTACGCCCGCGCTGGGCATGCACCTGGCCTACCCGGCCAACGACGTCCCGAAGACCGTCCCGATCGTGGCCACCTTCGACCGGATCCAGCAGGCCTTCCCACAGGCCCCGTCCCCGGCCCAGGTGGTCGTGACCGGGACCGACCTCACCGGGCCGGCGGCCCGGAACGCCGTCACCGCGCTGCAGGCCCGGGCCTCAGCCCACGGGCCGGTCCGGGGACCCATCACCGCTACCGCCGTGGCAGGCGGCCGCGGCCTGGTCATCGACGTGCCGCTGGCGGGCAACGGCGCCAATGCCGTCTCCAATGACGCCCTGCTCACCTTGCGCAACCAGGTGCTGCCCGCCACCCTCGGCCGGGACGCCCGGATCAGTTACGCCGTGACCGGCAACACCGCGTCCAGCTACGACGACACGCATCAGCTCGATGTCCGCACGCCCCTGGTGCTCGCCGTCGTGGCTGCGCTCGCTTTCCTCTTGCTGCTGGTGGCGTTCCGGTCCATCACCCTGCCGCTGATCTCCATCGGCCTGAACCTGCTGTCCGTCGGGGCCGCCTACGGCCTCATCACGCTGATCTTCCAGGACGGCAGGCTCCAGGGGCCGCTCGGCTTCACCAGCTTCGGCGCGATTACCCCCTGGGTCCCGCTGTTCCTCTTCGTCTTCCTGTTCGGCCTGTCCATGGACTACCACGTGTTCATCCTCAGCCGGATCCGCGAGCTGCGGCTGACGGGAGCCAGTACCCGGGAGGCGATCACCGGCGGCATCGCCAGCAGCGCGGGCGTGGTGACGAGCGCGGCGCTCATCATGATGGCCGTGTTCTCCATCTTCGCCACGCTGCACGTCGTCGAGCTGAAGATGCTCGGCGTGGGCCTGCCGGCCGCGGTGCTGATCGACGCGACCGTGGTCCGCGGGATCCTCATGCCCGCCGCCATGACCCTGCTCGGCGAGCGCACCTGGTACCTGCCGCGCTGGCTGTCCTGGCTGCCTGGCCGGCGCGCCGCCGCCATCGGCGGGGTGACAGCCATCGACGGGTAGCCGCCATCGACGCGTACCAGCCCAGACGGCCGGTGGCCGGGCCCCGCAACGGGGCCCGGCCGCCGGCGCCCGCGCGGCCGGGATCCTGGTGGCACTCAAGCTGTAAGACCCATACGAAATGTAGTACATGTGCTATCTTACGATGCATGGATGATGTACTGGATGTCCGTGATCTGCGGATGCGGTACGGCAAAACTGACGTGCTCAACGGGGTCAGCTTCGCCGCGCAGCGCGGGGAGGTGCTCGTCCTGCTCGGGCCGAACGGCGCGGGCAAGACCACCACGATCGAGATCCTCGAGGGGTTCCGGATGCGTTCGGCGGGCGAGGTCAGCGTGCTTGGCACCGACCCCGCGCACGGCGGTGAGGCGTGGCGGGCGAGGACCGGCGTCGTGCTGCAGTCCTGGCGCGACCACGCGAAATGGCATGTCCGCGAGCTCCTCGCGCACCTGGGCCGCTACTACGCGCCGTACTCCACACCGAGCGTCATGCGCCCCTGGGACGTGGATGACCTGATCGAGACCGTCGGGCTGACCCCGCACGCGCGCAAGCGGGTGCGGAACCTGTCCGGCGGGCAGCGGCGCCGCCTCGACGTGGCGATCGGCATCGTGGGGCGGCCCGAGGTGCTGTTCCTCGACGAGCCGACGGCCGGCTTCGACCCCGAGGCCAGACGCGAATTCCATGACGTCGTGCACCGGCTCACCGACCTGGAGCAGACCACGATCCTGCTCACCACGCACGACCTGGACGAGGCGGAACGGCTCGCGGATCGAATCCTGATCCTGGCCGGCGGCACGATCATCGCGGACGGCTCCGCCGATGAACTGTCCCGCGCGATGTCGGGCCAGTCCGAGGTGCGCTGGAGCCGGGACGGGCAGCAGTTCGTGCACGCGGCGGACGACGCGACGGCGTTCGTCAGGGAACTGTTCCGGCAGTACGGCGAGTCGGTCGAGGATCTGGAGGTGCGCCGGGCCAGCCTGGAGGACACGTACATGGCACTGGTCCGCCAGGCGGAGCACGGCGTGCCGCGCAGGTTGACGGTCGTGGCGGCATGAACCCCGCGCTGGTGGCGGCGCGAGCGGGACTGTCCCGTGGCTGGATCGAGTTCAAGCAGACCCTGACCACGCCGCGTGACCTGATCTCGATCCTGATCACGACTGGCACCTTCCTCGCCGTGATGATCTGGACCCGGCACACGCACGTGCCCGGGACGCACTTCTCGCTGGGCACCGCGACGCTGGTCAGCGTGCTCGCCCTGGACGTCGTGTATTACGGAGTCGTCACAATGGGCGACCTGATCGTGGTCGAACGCGAGGACGGCACGCTGCTGCGGGCCAAGGCCATCCCGAACGGCATGCTCGGCTACCTGCTTGGCAAGGTCGTCAACTTCTCCGGGCAGATAGCGTTCGCTGTCGCGATCCTGCTGCTCACCGGCGCCTTCCTGTTCACCGGCCTGGCGATCGGCAGCCCCGGCAGCTGGCTGACGCTGGCCTGGGTGCTGGCGCTCGGGCTGCTCGCCACGTTGCCGCTGGGCGCCGTGCTCGGGTCGCTGTTTCCCAGCCAGCGCAGCGCCGGGCCGTGGTGGTTGCTGATGCTGGGCGGGCTTACCGCGATCTCCGGCGTCTTCTACCCGATCACGCACCTGCCCGTGTTCCTGCAGTGGGCCGGGCAGGTGTTCCCGATGTACTGGCTGGGGCTGGGGATGCGTTCGGCGCTGCTGCCGAACGCGATGGCGGCGGTGGAAGTCGGGCACTCGTGGCGGCACCTGGCCACGTTCGGCGTCCTGTCCGCGTGGGCAGTCGCAGGGCTCGTGCTGGCGCCGGTCGTGCTGCGGCGGATGGCGCGCCGCGAGTCCGGCTCGAGCGTCGCGGCCCGCCGCGAGAAAGCGATGCGGAGATGAGCAGTGAGGTCATCTACAACCGGATCGCGATGCTGCGGGCCGAGCGCGGGATCTCCCGGCGCGAGCTGGCCGACGCGCTGGGCGTGCACTACCAGACGGTCGGCTACCTGGAGCGCGGCGAGTACAGCCCGAGCCTGTACCTGGCGCTGCGGATCGCCGCGCATTTCGAGATCCCGGTCGAGGTGATCTTTTCCACCGAGCCGTTCCCCCGGCTGGGCACAGCCGCGACCGCCTGACGACCGCGGCCCGCCTCCACTGCGCGGCCGCCTCATCCCCATCCCCGATCTCGGCCACCGGCCCGATGTGTGATCTGCGCCTGGCGGGCAGATACAGGCCGTGCCCCTCATCATCGGAACCTCGGGCTGGCAGTACCGCGACTGGCGCGGCGGGCTGTACCCGGCGGGCGTGCCCCAGCGCCGCTGGCTGGAGCACTATGCCAGCCAGTACGCCACCGTGGAGAACAACAGCAGCTTCTACCGGCTGCCCGCGCCCGAGACCTTCGCGGGCTGGCGGGACCGCACGCCGGATGACTTCGTGATGGCGGTGAAGGCGAGCCGGTACCTCACCCACGTCAGGAAGCTGCGCGATCCCGCCGAACCGGTCGCCCGGCTGCTGGCCGCGGCGGCCGGGCTCGGCCCCAAGCTGGGCCCGATCCTGCTCCAGCTGCCGCCGACCCTGACCGCCGAGCCGGCCCTGCTCGACGCCTGCCTGAAGGAATTCCGGGCCGCCCGGCTACCCGGCGGCCGCCACGGGCGCCTGCGGATCGCGGTGGAGCCGCGGCACGCGTCCTGGTGGACCGGCGAGGTCCGGCAGATCCTGGCCGCCCACGACGCGGCGCTGTGCTGGGCGGACCGGCTCGGCCGCCCGGTCACGCCGCTATGGCGCACCGCGAGCTGGGGATTCCTGCGCTTCCACGAAGGGACCGCTGACCCGTGGCCCCGCTACGGCCCGCAGGCCCTCCGGTCATGGCTGGACCGCATCCGCCAAGAGTGGCCGGACGGCGCGGACGTGTACGTCTACTTCAACAACGACCCAGGCGGGGCCGCTGTCGTCAACTCGGCCGAGTTCGCCGCGCTGGCCCGCGCGGCGGGCCGCGGGGTGACCCGCACGCCACCGGCTGGCGGCATACCGCTCACTACCGCTATTCCGACCTGGTGACCGTCACCGGCTGATGGAAAACCGGGGCCGGCGCAGCACCTTGGCGGCGGCCGGCCAGCGTGCAAAACTACTGAAAGACCGCAAAGTGCTGGCGACGGGCCGGGAGGGAAACAGGACGCTGCTTCGTCGGCCGGCAGGGGGACCGGTGGGGGGAAGAATCATGACCGGCGTCGACCGTACCGCGAGCGAGCAGACCGCACCCGGGCTGGACGAACTACGTGCCACCGCTAAAGGGTGGCAAACAATTCAGCTCGCTCTTCTCGGATTTATCGGGATTTGCGGGATCCTCAAAGGTTCCGGAGCTGCGGCCGGGCCCCGGTGGCTGCACATTACGGCTTTCGTGCTCATCCTGGCGGCATTAGTAATAGCTTGCTATGCCACGTTTCTGGTCGGCCGGGCCGCGTGGCCGATTTCGCTGGCCGGCCAGAAGCGGCCGGCCGGCTCACCGGCGGATGGCGACGATGAACTCCGGCGCGCAGGCCACAGCCTCCGGACCGGGATCCGCCTGACGTTTGCCGCCCTCATCCTGGCCGCCCTGGCTGCCACGTCCTTGTGGTGGCCATCCAAGCAGGCCACCACCGCCGCGCTGGCCAGCAGTACTACCGCCACTGGCCGCACGCATCCCGAGACCACCTACGTCGGGGCGTTCACCTTGACCGACCCGGACGCCGCCGGGGCCACCGGGCCTACGATCGCCGCCTTTGAGACCGTGCGGGTGAGCTGCAAGGCCCGGGGGGCCAGGGAGGAAGGAGACACCTCGTGGTACCGGATCGCCTCAGCGCCCTGGAACGGCGGCTACTACGCAGCAGCGTTTTTTTTCTACAACAATGGCCAGACTTCAGGCAGTAGCAGCGGGACGCCCCTCGTCGACGCCAGCGTGCCGAACTGCTGACCCGGCCTCGGCGAGCCGGGCTAGCCGGACACGGGGAAGCCGAGGTTGACGCCGCCGTGGCTGGGGTCCAGCCAGCGTGAGGTGACGGCCTTGCCGCGGGTGTAGAAGTGCACGCCCTCGGTGCCGTGCATGTGCGTGTCGCCGAACAGCGAGTCCTTCCAGCCGCCGAACGAGTAGTAGGCCATCGGCACCGGGATCGGCACGTTGACGCCGACCATGCCGACCTGGACGTCGGACACGTACCGGCGGGCCGCTCCCCCGTCGTTGGTGAAGATCGCGGTCCCGTTCCCGTACGGGTTCCCGCTGACCAGGTCGATCGCGTCCTCGTAGGTGGGCACCCGGACCACGGACAGCACCGGCCCGAAGATCTCGTCGCCATAGCAGCTCATCGACGGCGCGACGTGGTCGAGCACGCTCGGCCCGAGCCAGAAGCCGGCTTCGCCGCCGCCGATGACGGGATGCACCCGGCCGTCGATGGCCAGCGTCGCCCCCTCGCGGACCCCTGAGTCCAGGTAGGAGGCCACCTTGTCCCGGTGCGGCCCGGTGACCAGCGGTCCCATGTCGGAGCGCTCGTCGCTGCCGGGACCGACCCGGAGCTTGGCCACCCGGTCGGCGATCTTGGCGACCAGCTCATCGCCGACCGCTCCAACGGCGACCAGCACCGAGATCGCCATGCACCGCTCCCCCGCCGAGCCGAAGCCCGCGGACACCGCCGCGTCGGCCGCCAGGTCCAGGTCGGCGTCGGGCAGCACCACCATGTGGTTCTTGGCCCCGCCGAGGGCCTGCACCCGCTTCCCGGACCCGGTCGCGGTCTGGAACACGTACCGGGCGATCGGCGTCGATCCCACGAAGCTCACCGCGCGGACGTCAGGGTGCGTGAGCAGCGCGTCGACCGCGGCCTTGTCGCCGTGCACCACATTGAAGACGCCGTCGGGCAGCCCGGCCTCCGCCCACAGCTCGGCCAGCAGCAGCGACGCCGACGGGTCCTTCTCCGACGGCTTGAGCACGAATGCGTTGCCGCAGGCGATGGCGATCGGGAACATCCACATCGGCACCATGGCCGGGAAGTTGAACGGGGTGATGCCCGCCACGACCCCGAGCGGCTGGCGGATCGAGTACGCGTCCACGCCGGTGGAGATGTTCTCCGAGTAGCCGCCCTTGAGCAGGTGCGGGATCCCGCAGGCGAAGTCGACGACCTCCAGGCCGCGGGCCACCTCGCCGGCCGCGTCGGAGGCGACCTTGCCGTGCTCGGCGCTGACCAGGCCGGCCAGCTCGGCGCGGCGGGCGTTCACGAGCTCGCGGAACGCGAACAGCACGGTGGCCCGTCTGGCCAGTGAGGTCTGCCGCCACCCCGGGAAGGCGCCGGCGGCGGCGGCCACGGCCAGATCGACCTCGGCCGCCGATGCGAAGTCAACGGAGCCGGTGACCTGCCCGGTGGCCGGGTTGAAGATGTCACCGTGGCGTTCGCTGGTGCCGTCCCACGGCTTGCCGGCGATCCAGTGCGTGACGTGCTTGATGGCTTGCTTCTCCGCGCCTCCCGCGGAGCTCATCGGGTTTCCTCCGCATTGACCGCCTGCAGCGCGTCGGTGAGGATGCCCAGGCCCTCTTTGGCGTCGGCTTCCGAGAGGTTCATCGGGGGCGCCATCCGCAGCGTGTGCCCGTACAGCCCGCCCTTGCCGATGAGCAGCCCGCGCTCCCGGGTCTCCTCGAGCATCCGGGCGGCCAGCCGCGGGCTCGGCACGCCGGTAGCCGGCTCGACCAGGTCCACCGCGAACATCAGGCCCTTGCCGCGGACTTCACCGACGACATCCAGCGAGGCCGCCGCCTCCCGCAGCCCGCCGATGATCACGCTGCCGAGCTGGGCGGCGTTGCCCTGCAGGTCGTGGGCGAGCACGTAGTCGAGGGCAGCGTTGGCGGCGGCGGTGGACAGCGGGTTACCGCCGAAGGTGGAGATGCCGTTGCCGGGCAGCCCGTCCATCAGGTCGCCGCGGGCGATCACGCCGCCGATGGCCAGCCCGTTGCCGAGCCCCTTGGCGAACGTGATGATGTCCGGGGTCACGCCGTGCGCGCCGATTCCCCAGAAATGCTCGCCGGTCCGGCCCCACGCGGTCTGCACCTCATCGGAGATGAGCAGCGCGCCGCTCTCCCGGAGAACCGCGGCGTACTCGCCGAGCAGCCCGGCCGGCGGCATGGTGAAGCCGCCGACACCCTGCACCGGCTCGGCGATCAGGCAGGCCACGTCGCCGGAGGTGGCGGTCTTCAGCACGTGCCTCAGGTCCTCGACGCAGGCAGCGGTGTAGGCCGCGTCGTCCAGGCGGGCGAAAGCGGGCAGCTGACGGTCCGTCCCGTGCAGGTAATGCACGCTGAACGGAGCCAGCGGCGAGCTCTTCCAGGCACCGTTCCCGGTGATGGCGACGGCGCCGAAGGAGCGGCCGTGGTAGCTGTTGCGCAGCGCGAGCACCTGGTTGGACCGGCGGGCGGCGGTGGCCAGCATCAGCGCGGTCTCGTTGGCCTCGGTGCCGGAGTTGGTGAAGAACACCTTGGCGTTCTCGATCCCGGACAGCCGGGCCAGCTTCTCGGCCAGCTCCACCTGGTTGCGGATCAGGTAGAGCGTCGAGGTGTGCACGATGCCCGTGCCGAGCTGCCGCTCGACCGCCGCGCGGACCTCGGGCACGTCGTACCCGAGCATGTTGGTCAGGATGCCGCAGAAGAAGTCCAGGTACGTGCGCCCGGCCGCGTCGGTCACCCGGCTCCCGCTGCCGCTGACCAGCTCCAGCGGGTCGTCGTAGTAGAGGGAGACCCAGTTGGGGATGACGCGGCGGTGACGCTCGTGCAGTTCTGACATGCTCCCCAGTCTGCCCCGTCTTCTCTCGTCATGTTGTAAGATCTCGAGCCGAATACCTGACACTATGTCGCGCGCCAGGACGTCAACGCCAGGGAGCAGACGTGGGACTGCCGACGGTGGCCGAGATCCTGGCCCTCGACGCGGTGCAGGCCGGGGAACCGCGGGTGGTGGCGGGCGCGGACCGGCTGGGCACCCCGGTGCGGTGGGTGCACGCGATCGAGATGGCCGACGCGGCGCGGCTGCTGCGCGGCGGTGAGCTGGTGCTGACCACCGGGATCGCGCTGCCCGACGACCGGCCGGCGCTGGACGCCTACGTCGCCGGGCTGGCTGCGGTCGGAGCGTCCGGCCTCGCGGTCGAGCTGGGCCGCAGGTACACGCAGGGCCTGCCGGCCGGCCTGGTCGACGCGGCTGAGTCGCACCACCTTCCGCTCGTGGTGTTCGGGCGGGAAGTCGCGTTCGTGACCATCGCCGAGGCCGTGCACGCCTTGATCGTGGAGGATCAGCTGGCCGAACTGCGGGCGTCCGCGCGGCTGCATGAGGTGTTCACCGACCTGGCCGTGGCCGGCGCGGGCGCCGCCGAGATCCTCCGCCAGGCGGCGCTGCTGGCCGGCCGCCCGGTCATCCTGGAAGACCTCTCCCACCACGTACTGGCCTGCGAGCCGGCCGGGACCGACCCGGCCCGGCTGCTCGACGGCTTCGAGGCTCGCTCCCGGGCGGCGGCCCAGCCGGCCCGCACCGCCTACGACGAGTCCTCGGGCTGGCTGGTGACCATGGTGGGCGCGCGCGGCGAGGACTGGGGCCGGGTCATCCTGGTCTGCGCCGCGCCACCGGGCGGCACCGACACGGTACTGGTCGAGCGCACGGCGACCACGCTCGCGCTCGGCCGGCTGCTGGCCCGCCAGCACGAGAGCCTGGAGCGGCAGGCCCACGCCACGCTCATCAGCGCCATCCTGGCGCAGGCTCACGCGGACACGGGCGAGGCGGCGGTCCGGGCCCGGGCGCTGGGCGTCCCGGTCACCGGGCGGCGGCTGGTCACCGCGATGATCAGGTTCCGCACCAGCGGATCCGGCCTGTCGGCCCAGGCCCAGGTGCTGGAGGTGGCCGAGGCCCTGGCCGACGCCTGCCGCAGTGAGCACGTTCCCGCCCTGGTCGGCTCCATCGACGAAGGCCGGGCCGCGGCGCTGCTGTCGCTCGATCCCGGGGCCGACCCCGACACTGTCCTCACCGCGGTCTGCGCCGCCACACGGCAGCGGCTGCGCCGGCGCGCCCGCCGCGTGGCCGGAGCGGCGGAGGCGGACCCGGTGATCGGGATCGGGACCCCGGCGGCCGCCATGGCCGACGTCCGCCGGTCGCTGCTGGAGGCCCAGCAGGTGGCCGACGCCGCCGCCCAGGCCCCGTCCCCGGCCGCCGCCCAGCCCTTCTACAAGCTGGCCGACCTGCGGTTGCGCGGTCTGCTCCACCTGCTGGCCGACGACGGGCGGCTGACCACGTTCGTAGACCGCGAACTCGGCCCGCTGCTCGCCTATGACGCCACTCGCGGCACCGGCCTGACCGCGGTGCTGGCTGCCTACCTGGCGGCGGGCGGCAACAAGGCGGAGACAGCCGCCCGCACGCAGCTGGCCCGGCCGACGCTCTACGAGCGCCTACGGCACATCGAGCGGATTCTCGGGATCAGCCTGGAGGCCGCGGAGTCGCGCTCATCCCTGCATGTGGCCTTCCTGGCCAGGGAATCAGCCCGGGCGAGCGGACCGGCCACCTAGCACGGCCGCCGCCATCCGGGATCTGACCTGTCTCTACGCCGAGGGACTCACCCTGGCCGGGATGGCCGCCAGGTCCGGGGTGGCGGCGGGCTGGTCGAGCTGGGCGAGAAGCTGGGCCAGGGCGCGCAGGTCCGGTTCCCGCAGTGGGGTGAGCGGTCCGGCGTCGGTGACGAGGTTGTGCCAGAACTGGTCGCGCAGTCGCTGGCCTTCGGGGGTGAGCACGAGCGCCTTGACCCGGCGGTCGCTTGGGTCGGCCTGGCGTTCGAGCGCTCCGCGCCCGGCGAGCCGGTCGACGAGGGTGGTGAGATTGGAGGCGTCGTAGTCGAGCTGCTGGGCGAGCTTGCGCATCGGGATCGCCTCGCCGGGAGTAAGCCGGAGCAGGACCTTGACCTGGGTGGGCGTCAGGCCAAGCGCGGCGGCGTGCGCGGCCCAGTGCTGGCGCAGCCGCTCGGCGGCCGCGAGCAGGCGTAGATCGACGTCGAGCACCAGGGCGAGGTAGTCATCGGTCGGTGCCGGCATGTCCGGGTGGTGGACCATCGCCTTCCGACCCTACCAGCAGTCCGTGGTTGACTATAGTGGTGGTTTACCACTACCTATTGGGAGGCTGAGAATGCCCCAGGAACCTCCAGCCCATCCCGGAGGCGCGCCGGTAAGACGGCTCGTCGCCCAGAGACGTCATGCTCCCGACGGGGTGGTCCTCACGATGGCGTGCGTGGCGCAGTTCATGGTCGTGCTCGACGTGTCGATCGTCACCGTGGCCCTGCCGTCCGTCGGCCGTGACCTGCATTACACCGCCTCGGGATTGCAGTGGGTGGTCAACGCCTACGTCCTCACCTTCGCCGGGTTCCTGCTCTTCGGCGGCCGCGCCGCTGACTTGTTCGGCCGCCGCCGCATCTACCTGTTCGGGCTGGGGCTGTTCACCGTGGCCAGCCTGGCCGGCGGCGTGGCGCAAAGCCCGGGGTGGCTGACCGCCGCCCGCGCTGTCCAGGGCGTCGGCGGCGCGTTCCTGTCTCCGGCCAGCCTGACGATCATCGTCACGACCTTCTCCGACCAGCAACGGCGCGCCAGAGCCATCGGGGTGTGGAGCGCGGTGGCCGGCGCCGGCGGCGGCGCCGGCGCGATCCTCGGCGGCGTGCTCACCGCCGAGCTGTCCTGGCGCTGGGTCCTGTTCGTCAACCTCCCCATCGGGATCATCACCACCGCGGTCGCCGCCGCCTACCTGACCGAGCTGCGCCGCCCCGCCGGCGACGTCGGCCGGCCGCGTCTCGACATCGGCGGTGTGGTCACCATCACCGCCGGGCTCGGCGCCCTCGTCTACGCCATCATCGAAACCAGCACCCACCCGTGGCTGTCAGCCCGCACCCTCTCGACCCTCGCTGTAGCAGTGGTCCTGCTGGCTGCATTCGCCGTCATCGAGCGCCGGATGGCGACCGCGCCGCTCGTTCCGCCCGGGTTGCTGCGCTCGCGGTCGGTGGCCGGCGCGAACGTCGTGATGCTGGTGGTCGGCGCCGTGTTCTTCGCCATGTGGTACTTCCTGTCGCTCTACTTCCAGGACGTCCTCGGCTACAGCGCACTACGAGCCGGGCTTGCCTTCATCCCGATGGCGGTGGGCGTCGTCGTCGGCGCCCAGGCCAGTCCCCGGCTGCTGCCCAAGACGGGGCTGCGGCCGCTCCTGGTCGCAGGGATGCTGCTCGCCGCCGGCGGCTTTGCCTGGCTGGCCCAGGTTCCGGCGGACAGCTCCTACCTCGCCCACATACTCGGACCTGGCTGCATCGTCGCCCTCGCCCTGGGCCTGCTGTTCACCCCGCTCGCCACCGCCGCCACTGCCGGCGTCCCGATCAACCAGGCCGGGCTCGCCTCCGGGGTGCTCAACACCTCCCGCCAGATCGGCGGGGCGCTTGGCCTGGCCGCCCTCGCGACCGTCGCCGTCGCCCGCACCCACCGCGCCCTGGCCAGCGGACACACAGCGGCCAGCGCCCTCACGGCCGGCTACGACCGCGCCTTCGCCATCGCCGCCATCCTCAGCCTGGCCGGCCTGGCCTGTGCCCTGCTCATACCCACCGTCACGCGAGCACAGCGGGACGAGGCACAACGGGCCTATCGGTCACCGCAACGAAACGAGGCCAGCGGAGGTCATCGAGGATGATCCCGCGACTCCGAGACGGGCACGCGGGGAGAGCATCGCATCACGGGTCGATGGTCAGGGAGAATTTCTGGGTTGCCTGCTGACCGCTGTAGTCGGTGAGCCGCATGGTGAAGGTGAAGGTACCGGCGGTGGCAGGCGTTCCGGCGAGTTCATTGTTAGCGTCGGTCGGCCCGGCGAAGGTCACCAGGGTGAGGCCGGGTGGGAGCTGCCCGGAGGCGACGGCCCAGCTGTAGGGCCCGGCCCCGCCGCTGAGGAAGAAGTTCTGCCCGAAGGCCTGGCCGACAGTTCCCGGCGTGAGGGTTGATCCGCTGCCAGGCAGCACGATCGTGAGCGGCAGGTTCTGGTCCACCGTGATCTGGTAGGCCTGATACAGGGGCTGGCCCTGGTCGCCGGTGCCCGCCACGGTGAAGCTGTAGGTGGGCTCGATGCCCGGCTGGGTGGCCGTGCCGCCGATGACCGGGCCGGCCGGGCCGAAAGTGGCGGGCAGGGACAGGCCCGGCGGCAGGGCTCCGGCGACGACACTGAGCGTGCCGCCAGCGTTGTGGCTGGTGACAAGGTGCCCTTGGTAAGGCAGGCCGAGGACGGCGTCGGGCAGCGCGCAGACCCCGCTGATCAGGAAGCTGCCGTTGGCGGCGGTGCACTGCAGCTGGTCCGGCGGGCCTTGCACGGTGACGGTGATCTGGTAGGCCAGCGTGGAGGTCAGGCCGCCGTCGGTCGCCTTGACGGTGAAGCCGTACGTTCCGGCCTTGGTGGGATTCCCGGTGATGACGGTGCCGGACGTGCCCTGGGCGGGCATGCTCAGGCCGGGCGGGAGGCTGCCCGCGGTCAGCGCGAATGTGACCGTGGCGCCAGCGGAGCCAGCCTTGCCCACCGCGATGGTCGCGGAGTAGGCGTTCGGCGCGGTGGTGACGCCGGGGGGCAGCACGCACACCGTGCCTTCCAGCGCGGCGTCGTTGGCCGCCGCTGAGCACGCAAGGGTAATTCTCGGCGGCGGGTACGTCCAATCCGACTAACGTCGCCGCGATTGTCATCATGGGCACGAGCGTGAGTGCCGCTTTGATCGTCCGTCTCACTGCGCTCCCCTTCCGGCCAGCCCCCTGGGGCTGCACGCGAAAATGAGGCTGGCCTGCCGCGGTGATTGGACCCGGGGGCCAGCAGGTGGTCCCTGCTACGTCAACGGAATCGGGACGGTTCCGGTTCAGCCGACGGCCAGAGGCTCCCGCTCGTGGGCGTCGCTCGGCAACCGCATGGAATGCTGGCCCGGTGGCGGCGATCTGGGCGCAAGACGAAAGAGCGAGAGCAGGGTGCCGCCCCGGCCGGCCGGGGTGCAACAATCGGCGCATGCCGGAACGACTCGAGGTGCAACGGGCTGTGGCCGCACCGGCAGGCGAGATCTTCGCTGTGCTCACCGATCCCCGGGGGCACGTGGCGATAGACAGTTCTGGCATGTTGATGGAGGCCAGCGGGGAGACTGTCGCCAAGGCGGGAGACACCTTCGTTGTGCACATGGACCAGGAGGCACTCAACGACTATCCCCTCGGTCTCTACGACGTGACCGTCGAAATCGTCACGTTCGAGCCGGACCAGGAAATTGCCTGGACCGTCCACGGCCAGCTGGATCTTGGTCATGTGTATGGCTACCGGCTGGAGCCCATCGAGGGGGGCACGCTCGTGACGTCCTACTACGACTGGTCGGCGGCCGGGCAGGACTGGAAGGACGCCGCGATCTTCCCGGTAATCCCGGAGAGCGCGCTGCGAGCCACGCTCGGGATCCTGGCCCGCACTGTCGCCCCCGGCCAGCCCCGCCCCGCGCCCCCGGCCCGGTGACCGGCCGCTGCGCCATCCCGGGCCATCGCGCGTTCAGCACGACCCCGGCTCGCCGGGGCCCGTGTTACGGCAGCGTCCAGGACTGGTTGGCGGCTCCCGTGCAGCTCCAGATCTGCACCTGGGTCCCCGGGGTGGTGGAGAAACCGGTGTCGTCGAGGCACTTGCCGGACTGCGGGTTGAGCAGCGCTCCGCCGGATTGCGGCTGCCACACCTGCGCGCCGGTGCCGTTGCAGGTATAGAGGTCGATCAGCGTCCCGTTGGCCGTCCCGCCGCTGGTCACGTCCAGGCACTTGCCGAGGGCCTGCAGCGTGCCGTTCGACTCGACCGTCCAGGACTGGGCGTTGGTCGAGTTGCAGGTGTAGACGTCCACCTTGGTGCCGTTCGCGCTGCTGGCCCCCGCGACGTCCAGGCACAGGCCCTCGTAGCCGAGCACCGGGCCCGTGGCCCCGCTGGCCGAGCCGCCACTGCCGGCGGGCGATACCCACGATTGGTTGGCCGCGCCGGAGCAGCTGTAGATCTGCACCTGCGTGCCGTTGGCCGTCGACGAGCCCGTGTCGTCCAGGCACTTGCCGGAGGCCGGGTTGAGCAGCGCTCCGTCAGACTGCGGCTGCCACACCTGCGCACCCGTGCCGTTGCAGGTGTACAGGTCCACCAGGGTCCCGTTGGCCGTGCCGCCGCCGGACACGTCGAGGCAGGAGCCGTCGGCGTGGATCGTGCCGTTGGCCTCCTCTGTCCACTGCTGCCCGTTGGTGCCGTTGCAGGTGTAGATCTCGACCTTGGTGCCGTTGGCGTTGCTGTCGCCGGTGACGTCCAGGCATACCCCCTGGTAGCCGACCAGCGGCGTGGTCGCGATCCCTGCGCCCGCCGGGGCGACGGTCCAGGTGAACGAGGTGCTGGCCGACGCGCCGTTGGCATCCTGCGCGGTCACCGTCACCGTAGTAGTCCCGGCGGCCGTGGGCGTGCCGGTGATCGCGCCGGAGCCGGAGATCGACGTGCCGGCTGGCAGCCCGGTCGCGGTGAAGGTCGGAGTCTGGCCGCTGGTGGCGTCGCTGGCCGAAACGGGCACGGACACGGCGGTGCCGGCGATGCCTTCCTGCGGCCCGGGGCTGGTGACGGTGACCGGCTGCCCGAGCTGGGCCGAGGTGACTGACAGCGTTCCGGACAGTGGCAGGTGGGCATCGGAGTCGCCGACCTCGATGCCGTAGCTGCCCGTGGATGTCGCCCAGCTGTTGGAGCTGGAGTTCCAGTACTGCAGATTGCGCTGGGTGAGCGGGAACTGGACGGTCTGGCTGGCGCCAGGCTGCAGGTTCACCCGGGCGAATCCCTCGAGCTGGCGGGGCGGCTCGCCGGACGCGGCCGGGTCGGTCACATACAGTTGCGCGACGTCGGCACCCGCACGGGAGCCGGTGTTGGTCACGGTGGCGGAGACCGTCGCGGCGCCGCCCGCCGGCATCGCGCCGACCTTGAGGTTGCTGAAGGAGAAGCTGGTGTAGGACAGGCCATAACCGAAGGGGAACAGCGGGGTCAGGCCCTGCGAGTCATACCAGCGGTAGCCGACGTCGATGCCCTCGGAATACTGCACGGTGCCGTTCTGGCCCGGCCACTGGGCCGCCGTGCTCGCCGGGACCTGGGACAGCGAGGTCGGGAAGGTAACGGTCAGGTGACCGGAGGGGTCGGTGCTGCCGAACAGCAGCGAGGCGATCGCCGTTCCGTCCTCCTGGCCCGGGTACCAGGCCTCGAGCACCCCGGCGACCGAGGACAGCCACGGCATCGTCACCGCCGAGCCGGTGTTGAGCACGACGACGGTGTGCGGATTCGCGGCGGCGACGGCGGAGATCAGCGAGTTGTCCGCGCTGGACAGGTCGATGCTGGACAGGTCGCTGCCCTCGGACTCATCGTTGCTGACGAATACGACCGCGACGCTGGAGGAGGCGGCCAGCGACGCGGCCGAGCTGTCGGAGGAGCCGTCGTTGTAGCTGACGGTCACCCCGCTGGGCGCCGCGGCCTGGATGCCCTGCAGCGGAGTGACGGTGCCGCTGGAGTTGACGCCCGCGCTGCCGCCGCCGACGGTCAGCGGGCTGGACGACGCGTCTGTGCCGATG
>Ga0302325_10015870_pt1 | contig 15985 bp, 11 predicted proteins | sample Palsa_T0_2_FD_201948 | JGI IMG/M metagenome (GOLD analysis project Ga0302325, IMG submission 201948) | Peat permafrost microbial communities from Stordalen Mire near Abisko, Sweden - Palsa_T0_2 | ecosystem: Environmental > Terrestrial > Soil > Palsa > Peat permafrost | place: Sweden: Abisko... | reverse complement strand
TCCGACCACCGGACAAGTTGCTGGCCATGCTTCGCTCCAAGTAGTAGCTTCCGTTATGCGCCGTCCGGCGTCTTGAAAACGGGCCAATTCCGCGCTTGCTACGGCGGAACTCCGCATATCAATGGGCGGCGCATAATTGCGCATGTCGCAGGGCGCCAGGCACAGATACACCCGCACGCTGGCCGGCAGGTGTATCATACGCATAAGGCTGCCAATACCGTGCGGAGTGCTGTCTGGTCTACCCCGGAGCCGATGCGCAGCCGCTCGCCAGTGTTCAGCACCAACTCCAACGCTGGCTCCGCTACCGTGCCTGCCGACGCCGCTCCGTGCTCCACCAAGGCGAAGCGCATCGGTTGCTGCTGGTTCCGTAGCCGCTTGCGCCAATAAAAGAGCAAATGCTCCGCGATGCCCGCTTCCAGCCGGTTTTGCTCCGTTAACATCCGGCCGAAGAGTGCGTGACCCTGAGGCGGGCGACGGCGCCAACGCGATTGTGCGGCGACCTCCTCGGTGGCGCTCTTAGCATCGCCAGAAGCCTCCAGACTTGTCCAGCCCTGGCCCCTCGGCGACAATGGTTCTTGGCTATCCCTTAACTTAACTCATGGGGCTCTTGTTTACTTTCGCCTACGTCGCCTACATGCTGGTTTCGCCGGTGTCATGGTTCCCGGACCTCGCCGCTGCGAATGTGCAAATGTACATAGTCCTGATCGCCGTGTTAGCTACTGCCCCCAAGCTCGGCACAGAGAGCCCTTTCCGTCACACTCCTCAAATGACAGTAGCGGTCGTCCTATTCGTCTGGTTGATTTGCTCGCCCCTTACTCATCTCTGGTTTGGCGGAGCCATGAAAGCCTTCTCCGACCAATTTCCGCTGCTTATTCTGCTGTTTCTGATCCGTATCAACTGCGCCACGGCTGCCTCGCGCAAGCGGCTGGTTCTGGGACTCGTGCTTTTAATGACTGCGCTGACCGCGGTAGGCATCTATCAATACCATGCGAACCCCGACGTCCCCGACAATAAATTTGTCCTTCGGTACGACGTCGGCGATCCGGGGAATTCTCATGTTATCCACCGCTTGAAGGGTCAGGGTCTGGTGGACGATCCCAATGATTTTGCACAGCTACTCTTGATTTGCGCGATGCTTGCGACGCTGTTCTGGTCGGACAGTAAGTTGCTCAATCTCATTCGCGTGGTTGTGCCTTTCTGTATCCTCCTCTACGGCGTATTTCAGACGCACTCCCGCGGCGCTTTGGTGGCCATCGCCGCCGCCATTGCCTCTTCTCTGCGAAAGAAGCTCAAGCTGTGGGGATCCGTGCTGGTCGCCGTCCTGGTCGTGGGTGGGCTGCTGGCGGCCAACTTCACCGGGGGCCGGGAGGTTTCCGTCGAAGGCGGCATGGACCGCCTGGACATCTGGTCGGATGGCCTCGGGTTGCTCAAACAGACCTACTTCATGGGCGTAACCTACGGACAGTTCAGCGAACAGATTGGGATCACGGCGCATAACTCGGTTCTGCTGGTAGCCGCCGAGCTCGGGCTGCTCGGGCTGATTCTGTTCGTCGCGCTTTGGGTGCTCTCCTTTATCCAAGTCAGCCGGATCCGTAGTGCCGTTTCCGGCGCTACTCCCGATGTGCCTGTACTGCGCGAAGCGCGTGCGCTCGAACTCGCGCTGGTCGCCTTCGTAACCACCTCCTGGTTCCTCTCCCGCGCGTTTACCGCGGCGCCGTTCCTGCTCATTGGGCTGGTAGCGGGCTTCGTGGCGGAGCAGGGAAAACGATCGGACGAACTGGAGCTCACGCCGCGCTGGCCCGTTTGGCTGCGCACCAGCATATTAATTAGCATGGCCGCGCTAGGGGTGATATGGGCTATGGTTCGTTTCCGTGGTATATGACCGCAAGACGGCCCGCGGTGGATGGCTTCACTTCGCCAAAGCGGGAAGCGGACCCGCCTGGCCGGAGTCCCGGGCGATTATCATCCCCGAAGTGTCCACCGCTTCAAAGGCATCGCTCTTCACTCGTTTGAGTTCATCCAGCAGCGCTCTGGGCCAGCCATCCGGCGCCGCCGTGAAAAAGAACGAGCTGCCATTGTCAGCGATGAACGCCCCGTACTTTTTCAGGGCAACGAGGATCACCCGGGCTTGCGGCGAGAAGCCGTTGATGTCGAAGTCCCGCCGAAGCCGCAACCGCAGACCCATGGGCGGGAGAGAAGTATTCGAATCGGATGAAGCAAAATGGCGCGCCGGCCACTCGTAGGTCCGCTGGGATCTCGGTACCGTCATCCGCACAGCATGCCGGATCTGCCCGCTCTTCACTTCTTCATAGCGCAGCAGGCCAGGCAAAATAGGCAGCCCAGCCGCGTCGGCGGACGTCCAACCATCGGGTCGCAAATGATTCGACCTCAGGTCGAAGATTGCAGTGCTCGATGCCGTCCAGGAGTTCCCCTGACGCTTCGCCTGGTAAATCTCAAAGAGCCGGCAGACGCCGGTCTGCAGAATCACCATGTGGGCATCCTCGCTACTCGTCTCCACAGCCGGGTTGGCTGGAATGGGAAAGGGCTCCAGGTCGGACTCCGCCGGCGAACTCACATTGGCGAGCGGCCGCGCCGGTTGATCCGGTCCGACCACGTTGAAGGGCAGGGAGGCGTCTACGTGCATAGGCCGGCCGCGGCCCGCGGTGTTTATATATTCCGAACTGCGGGGATGCACGGGTAATTCATCGATGGGATGGTTCCAGGCGTTGTCTGCGGGGAAGATGGCACAACCGCCAATGACTGGCTGCGCGTTACCTGCGGAACGCGCGAGCAGACCCAGAACAATCAGGAAAAACGTGGAACGGCACCGCCGCGTAGGCCATATCTTCGGCACGTTCCCCGCCTTTCCCAAAGTAGCTGTCAGTTCCATTACCACCGAGCTTATCAGAGGCGCCGTGTGGCCCGCTTGCCTGGCATTGAGCGGCGGCCGCCTGCCGCGAGAAGCGCGATGGGAACTCCTCCATGGCCGAATTCAGCATGGATATCACCTCCGCCGCCGCTGCGCTTCCCATATGAACGCCGTCCATGAAATGATCCCCATTCGCGCGAAATCCCGCGTAAGGGCCGGAGGTGAAGTCGATCAGCTCCTCCCCAGGCGCTAAATGGGGCTGAATCAACCCCAGATACTTTTCAAAAGCTGCCCGCTTCACCTGTAACAGATCCTCGGAGACCGGCGGGACGACGAACACAATCCTGACATGATGCGCGCGAATTTCCTTGATCACATCCAGGTAAGCCTGGAACGCGATCGGGTCTACCTCAAAATCAACTCCCGGCCGCATCATTTGTTTCAGCGTGGCATTCAGCTCGTGTTTCGCCATGCCCCAATCGAGGGTGCCGAATTCATTGTAGGCTTGGCGGGTGCGATGCAACCGGACGTTAAGCATCCCCACGTATGCGTTCCAAAGGCTCTGGGATCCCAGGGAAGACAATTTCAGGCGCGGAGCCAATTGGACACTCTCGAAGTCGTGGGAATGCGTAAGGACGGGATGGACGACGAGGAATACAAGCTGCAGGCCCCGCCGGGACAAAGCCTGGTCCAGAAGACATTTTTCTTCGACGATGTTGCCACCCATGAGCGATTCATTGTAGACCCGCAGCCCTTGAACCGCCTCCGCCATATTCCAGTTGCCCGATACCGAAGAGCCCAACAGCAGCGCATTGAAGTTCTCGGGGACATAGCGCCCGCTCAGCAGATATTTCGCCACCCGCTCATCGCCGTAAACCTCTAAATGGCGCCCGTGTGTATCGCGATAGATGCCATACACATCCAGCCAGATATTCAGCGCCGCGATACCAGCGCCGGCCGCCAGGATCATCGCAATAGTTGTAAGAAGCCAGTTTCGCGCGCGCATATTCAAAAAGCGAAATAAACAAACTGTTTCGCCGGACTCGAGTTTATGAAAAACAGCGCCAGCAGAATCAGCCCGGCCGCGGCGCCGGCGGTCGCCAGGGATGGCCGGAACACTTTAACCAGTTCGGGCGCGCTTTTGAACGCGAATGCCAGTACCGCGCCGACGGCTATTGGGCGCGCCAGGGTCAGCAGAGTCAGCGGCAGCACTGCCTGTAGCGCCATCGTTCCAAACAGGTTGACGTGCGGGAACATGGACCAAATCATATGCAGCGCGGCGGGCACGCTCGGCGATCGAAAGAATATGAAGGCGACATTCACAAAGGCGAATGTCAACATCCAGCCCAGCCAGTCCGGCATTTTCAACTTGCGCTTCTTCCACACCTGATTGATGGCCAGGGCGCTCCCGTGCAACAAACCGAAGATCACGTAAGTCCAAGCCGGCCCGTGCCACAGTCCCGCGATCCCCATTGCGAGCAACGTCGCCACGGCGCTCGCACGCAGGGTAGCCTTTCCCATCGCGCGCAGCATGGGCGTGTATAGGTAGCTGGTGATGAAGTTGGAAAGCGAAATGTGCCACCGCTGCCAGAACTCACTGATGGATCGAGACCGGTAGGGTGCGTTGAAATTTTGGGGGATGTCAATCCCCAGCATCCAGGCCGAGCCGAGCGCCATATCGGAGTATCCGCTGAAATCGAAATAAATTTGGAAAGTAAACGCCAGGCTGAAAACCCAGGCTTCCAGAGATGAGAAATCGCGCGCGGATCTGAAACCCGCGTCTGCTACGGCGGCAAAGGAATCGGCAAAGATGGTCTTTTTCGCCAATCCCAGCGCAAACAGGTAAAGACCGCGGCAGGCCAGGTCGAGCCGAGATTCCCGAAAGGCATAGGTGCGGAATGCTCCCACTATGGCACGCGACCGCACCAACGGACCGGAAATGACATAGGGAAACAGGCAGACGAAAGTAGCATGGTCGAACAGCGAATTTGCGCCGTTCAGGCCTTGGTAGGTGTCCACCAGATACATGATTTGGGTCAATGTGAAGAAACTGATTCCGAGCGGCAATTCCCAATCCGGCAGGCTCAATCGCGGTCCCCCGAATACAGACGCCGCGCCGAGGAAGAAATTGCCATACTTAAAGGCGCACAGAAAAATGATGTTCGCCGCCAAGCCGATGCGCAGAAATGTTTTGCGCCGCCCTTCCCCGGTTTGAGACATCATGGCGCGCCCGATCGCCCAGTTGAATACGGTAGACGCCAGGAGAGGGACAAGCTGCCAGGGTTTGGCATAGCCGTAAAAGAACAGCGAAGCCAGCAACAGCCACGCTTGCGACCAGCGCGACCCCGCGCGGCTACGCAATACTCCGTGCACCGCGGCGACTACCGGCAGGAAAACCAGGAGATAGCCAAAGGAGTTGAAGAGCATCAGTAAGCGGCTCCTCCGGTGACCGGAATTTCGATTCCGGTGATATAGCTCGCCTTGGGCGACAGAAGGAACTCGATGGCGTCAACCACCTCATCGGGCTTCGCGTTACGACGGCGCGGCGACGCCGATGCGCTCATCTCCTTAACCAATTCGGGAACGTTGTCCAGGAACTGCGTGTCGACCATCCCCGGGCTAACCGCGTTCACGCATAAACCGGTGTCCGCGTATTCGCTGGCGAGCGCCCGCATCAACCCCAGTTGCGCGTGCTTGATGACCGTGTACATGGACATGAATTTCGGAGGAACGCCGCGAGTGACACTCGATAAGAGGAACACCACCCTGGCACCCGGCATGCGCGCCATCGGCGGCAGAAATCGCCTCAGCAGGATCACCGCCGAGCGAAGTTGAATGTGCAGGTCCGCCTCAAAATGATCCCATGCGAACTTGCTGAAGCGCTCATACGCCAACTTGAGCGCCGGAATATGGACGATCTGGGTTGGCGCACCGAACTGACGGCTAATGTCTTCCCCCAGACCCGCGACGCTCGCCTCCGAGCGGAAGTCCGCCTCGAAGGGGTGAATCGCGGCAGCTGGGAGGGCATCACGCAACGCGGCGAGCCGTGCAATGCCCGAGTGCCCATGCGCCAGGATGATGTGTGCCTCAGGCGCAGCCGCCAGGCGCCGGATCAGCGCCAGACCAATGTCAGAAGAAGCGCCAGTGATCAGAACGATATCACGGCTCACGGACACCCGCCAGAATAGCCGCCTTGGAGATCACGTTCCCTGCCTGGTTCCGAATGCGCGCCTTCAATTCAAGCCGGCGGTAGGCGTCATTGAGGAATACTACCTCACCAGAAACGGTCAGCCGGTCTCCGATATATGCCGGCAGCTTAAACTCCACGTCGATTCCGTGCAGGAGAGCGCACTTGCCCGGCAGGTACACCCCCACAAGCCGGGAGTAGAAGGATGTGGTGAGTAAGCCGAAGGCTACGCGGCTCTGAAAACCAGCGGCCTTGGCGAACTCGTCGTCCAAATGCAATGGATTCACGTCGCCCGAAAGCGCGGCGAAGCAGGTCATCATCTCCGCAGTCAGTTCGACCTCAAATTGAGCCGCCATGCCCATAACCAGGTCGCTCCACCGGTAATCGTTCATGGCGCGGTCTTGCGTTGAATCAGCGTCACCATCTCGCCCAGGTTTTTCAAATCCTGTAACTCGCCGAGCGCGAATTTGATTTTATATCGCTTTTCGATGGCAACGATGAGATTGATGTGCGCCAGAGAGTCCCATCCCTCCACATTAGACGCACTGCTCTCCGGCGTCAGCCGAAGGTCCGACTGGTCCAGAATGTCGGCGAAAATAGGTTCAAGATCCCGTATGATAAGCGCGCTATCCATGTAGAACTCGTGTCCTCACTTCAATGTGCTGGTTCTTGCGCAAATACGAAGGCGTCGCCAAATTCCAGGTCGAGCTGCCTTCGTCCTCCGCGCAAGACTCAAAACCCAATTTCCTATAGTGGTCAGCCACCATGGCGTTCTTGGCGGTCCGCCCATAATACCCCATCACGCGCTCCACGCCGGCGCCGTGAGCGCGCTCCATCAATGCATCCAGCATGGCGAGCTCCATGTCGCGTTTCAATACGCGGCAACTCATGATCCAGAGATCGAGGTGCAGGAGGCTGCCTTCAATGCGACCGATGATCACGGAAACGAGTCCATTGTCTCCAAAGGTGTCGGTTAACTTCCCGTACAGGGCGATGTAATTCCCGTTGCTTGCGATGCGCTCCACTTCGGTGTAAGTATAGCGCCGGCCGGTCAAATTGAATTGATTGGTCTTGTTGATTAATTGCGTGATACGTTCCAGATAGATGGGGCGGAAAGCTTCGATTTCGGCGCTCATTTGAAGAGAGTCGAGATACTCACCGTAGTCGGCGAATTTGGCCTCGAGTCCGGCGCGCTGCGCGTTGGTTGCATAGCTCTGCGCCCGCTCGAGGTCCTCCTTCGACAGATTAACCGCCTCGAAGTAATGGCCGGCCTGCACTATCCCCGGAAACAGGGAGACGTCGCTTCCGACATCTGGAACCGTCACCGCCGGCAACTGCGCCGCCACAATGGCGCGTTCGGCCGGATTGTCGTCAACAAATACGAAACTCTCCAATCCCAGGTTAAGTTCTCTGGCGATGGTTTCGATGTTCTCGTGCTTCGCCTTCCAGTTGGCCTGAAACGAAGAGAAGTGATCCAGCTTAAGGACCATCTCCGGATGCGTGAAGCCGGCTCTGGCGATTTCGGGATCGTTCTTCGAGCAAACAGCCAGAAGCACTCCCCGTTCGCGCAACGAGAGGCAATAGGTTTGGAACGCGGTATACGCTTCGGCTACTGGCGTCTCCTTGCCGATCTGGATTTTATCGATCCCGTCGTCGCCGATCACGCCGCCCCAAAGCGTGTTGTCCAAATCGAGGATCAGGCATTTCTTTGCCCGCCCGAACATTGCGCCTATCATCCCGGCAAGCGACTCGGCGATAGCCAGACTGGCCTCGGGCGTAGTCAGGATTTTGTAGCTATACCAGCGCCGCCAGTCGAACCATTGCGCGTGTCCGATCCTGGCCGACAGCGCGTTCAAGTCTTGCAACAGTAACCTGTGGTTTCGATTCGCGGCCTTGGCAAACTCCAGATTCAGTTCGTTGGTAAACCGGGTCCTCCCACCGTAAGCCACCGCATCGAGGTTGCCCAGAATTTGAAATGGCGGATGCTCGAAGTTATTTTGAATGACTTGGCAGCCAGCCACTGCATGGATGGAATTCCAAATACTCTGGAATCGCGCAAGTTCGCTGGAAAGCAACTCGTGAAATTCCGTCTCCGAACATCCCGGGGAAGGAAAGCGCCGGAGATTGGTGCACTGCGTATGTACGTACACTAAGTCAGGCCGGAAGTCCTTGATCTTCTCCGGTTCGAGAACCGCGTCTTCGTAGTACCTGTTGTACTCCGATTGAAAAAAAGTTGCCTTGAATCCGCTGGCGAGTAACAGAATCTCCAGCAAGTCCACGACTTCGCTGGTAGTGACCCCGCCCAACACCGCGATACGCAGTTCCTGAAGGCTGCCTTCGGAGAGTTCGCGCCGCAGCCGTTTGCGTTTTTGCAGGAGCTGCTCTGCGGGCAACTGCCGGATATATCTCACGTCCGGCCGCGTTTCGTGAGGTTCAAGAGCTGTCACACTATTCCACCCATGTTCGGAAAGTACACGGCCGGCCCGGTTCACTCCTGCCGCCTTAAACACCTTTAGCATCAGCACGCCACAGACCATTCCGGTCTTTGCCAAGATGCTTCTAATATATATGGCCCGATGAGTTTGTGTGGGCTTTTTGACGACCACGAAGATGAGAGAATTCAACTTCCCCGCCCGCCGGGCAAGGAGACTTTTGGGGAACAAAAGAGACACAATCGGCACTGACGGCGTTTGGAACCGGCCAAGCGGCCGCCACGCTAACAAATGCCGACAACGGAGCCCATAGGAACCTGTCGCAATCTCGTGTGGTAAATGGGGAAGAGCCTATCGTCGAAGCTCATGCTTAGACCTGATGTCTGAAGCTCGCGGCGAATTTGCCTCTAAGCTACGGGAAACGGCCGGTATTGAAAAAGCTCGTTCCAGGCAGCTCGCAAGGTTATTACTCGGGTATACATGAGCTCGGTAATATTCCCAATTCGCCTGCCGCATCCGCTCCACCAGGTCCTTTTCAGACAACAGGCGGGTGCAGTGTTCCAGGCATTGATCGAGTGATAAAAACTCCAGGTAATTCAGTCCCTGGGTCAGAGGCTGTGTCAATTGATTGCGCAAAGGCTCACTCACTATACATTTGGAACTCGCGAGGTACTCTGGAAGTTTGAACGCCAACGAGTGATGGAGCCCCCTTGTGTAGATGCCGATTAACGCTCGCTTGCTCCGCGCAATAAACTGATCGCGACGCGAAGTTTCAACCGTGACCGCGTCCGGATAATTCTTGCATGCGTACGCATCGGGCAGCAGTCCCCCACGGAACAAGCGCCCAAACTCGGCCTTGAGCGCTCGAACCAGTTGGACTCGCCTGCCGTTGACTTCCTCGGCGAGATCGGGCTGGATGTCGGTCGGCTCCCAAACACGCGTTTGAAATAATATAACTCGATCGACTTCGCCATCGGGTGGATGTTCAAAATCTGAAAGCAGGGGACTCCGGACAAAGCTGGAGAGTATTCTTCTGTGTAGGTTGAGGTTACGGAAAACAGACAGCGGGGAAGCGATGGCGCGAGAGCAGTACCGCGCAATCAACAAGGGCAGGAGGCGCCGGGAGCTTGACGCCGTTCGGCAGGTAAAATTTAGGCCACCGACCAGTATTTTCCGACGCAACTGTGCGCTTAGCCGCTGGAGGTCCGGTGCGTAATAGCTGCGCTTGAAATAGATATCACAGCTCTCTAGCGCTTCCATGTTGAAAACGTCACTGCGATCGGACATTTCGAAAGCCAGTTGCAGGGAGGCGCCGGTAACCAGGTGGCGAACTTTCATGAGAACAGTACTCGGATCGGTCGCACGTATCCTCTCGGTACATCGAAGGAACGTAGCGGCGCGGTGGTCCTTCGCCAATTCGCATACACCGGTGTACAGGTTCGCCAAGTGGTAAAGGCCCTCGAAGTCGTCCAGCTCACAATGAATTTCGTATGTCACGGCTTTTCTCCGGTTCGGGGAGCATCATCGTACAATCTTCTCGAAAAACACTCGCCATGATCGCTCAAGATTGCCTTCGGGGATCTCCAGCGCAGGCGCTTGCGGATTCGCCGAAGTTCTGGAAGGAACCAGCCCATCTCCCAAGCCCCCCAGTTTCGGGGAGTCCGAGAGCTGTCACACGATGTCACCATTTTTCGGAGGTGCACGATCGGGCCGGTCCAGGCCGGCATCTTTTCTGACGCAATTGCCATCAGCACGCTATAGACCAATTCCGGGTCTAAACCCGGCTGTTTCTAAGATATGGCCCAACCAGCCTGGATTGCCTTTCGACCATACCAAGAAAAACGCTATCCTTCGTCTTCGGGCGCGTAGAAGGTCCTGGGCTTCCCGGCAACCGATCTGATTCTAGTAGGCCAAAAAGGGTGCGGGGAGACTTTTTGGGAACAAAGGAGACAGAATTGGCTTGCAGGGGCCGTTTGGAGATGGCTAGCCGGGCTCGAAGCGTTCCCTCCACCAAAACTGCGGGTACCCGAACACTTGCGCCATCTACGATCGGCCAGAAAAGCCCCCGCTGGTCCGGTTTCCAGCGCGTCTCTTTGCACCTGCCTTTTTGTGCATGCCGATGCGAACAATTCATCGAAAAGCGCAGGATTACCCGTCTTGTCCGGCCATCGGAACCTAAATTGTGCGCTGGCGAATTATGTCGATCCGGACGGGATATTATTCCGGCTACCGTCCAGCAGACATTTTGTAAACTTCAATTGAGCGGCATGCGACAATAAGCGCCCAGGCTCGTGCCGATTCATTTTTATACGAGCCACTTTTGTTCCCTAACAGACGCACCCAAGCGCGGAGGGAGATGCCGCGCATACACGACATGCCGGCTGTTGTGGCAGGCTGCGCGTGACCGGCTATCGCTACCGCTTTGACGTGCCTGAAAAGATCACACACAACACTTCGCCTTTGCAAGCCAACAGACGCTGGGCCGCGATAGACACTGAGCGCCGGTACGGCTGCCTGGCCAGTCCTTTGAGGATGACCCTGGAACGCGCGTTACTGACTCATATCAACTCATACCGTACTGTCTCTGGGTTCTGTCCACCCGCGGCATGCCCTTCTCATATGCACCCAGCGCCTTTTGAAACATGGTTGCATTTATTACCCTCCGCATCATGCTTACACTGTAGAAAGGTTAATCTGATCCGCCGCGTTGGCGGTAAGGCTCTTATTTTTCAATGAAACAGAGTTGGCGACACGCTTGCTTCACAGTCCGTCTCATAACTTCGCCGAACTTTGGAGACCTTCAGCCAGAGAAGTGTGCTGGTAGGTCGGCCTAGCTGGGTTAGCGTGTACATGGTCAAGGGAGCGAGTCTCACCTAGCTTGGGCGCACCCGGTCTCAGCCGCTCGGTATTCAGCGCGCACTCGGGCTGTCAGTAGTCAAATCGATACTTCGGTCATCGGCGCTTGAAGCTCCACGCGCGCCCATGCGGCAAGCTTGTCACTGGATGGGCGGGCAAACGTAAGAGCGGACATAAGAAACATGAACCGTGATTTGCCGCACAAATTGGCTGTACTCAATATGCCCGTTACAGAAAGGATTATCTCAAAAACTTAACAACGATCTTGAGAAAAGCGGCCTTCATTATTCCACTAATCTTCCAGATCGACTAGATGGGGAGGCCGACCAAGGCAGTCGTTCGCCCGGCCCCACAGCCGGTTGGTGTAACTCAAATCTAGCTCATATGACTATGGATTTTGCATTCAACTCTATCGCGTCCTCTCCGGCCGCCGGCCGCATCGAGAGGCGCGCTCTCCGCGCGGCGCTCCGGGCAAGGTTTATCTCCATCTCTCGTCTTTTTCCGGACTCGAATCCGCGGGATCTATTCTTCACCGGTACCCTATTGAAACCCGGCATGATACTCCTGTGCATGTGTGTCCTGCTTTCGCTGGCGACAGCGCCGCTGGCGGCCACCACCGTCTACTTGCCGGCCCCCGGAGCGCCCACCAGCTATACGATTACGGGCGCGACGACCGGAACGCCTATTGTTGTCACGGTAAGCGGAGCAGTCCCATCCAACGGCACCGCCCTGTGGATTTACAACGTGGGCGGCCAGGCGTGCGCTAACGGCTTCTGGATCACGGCTGGCGCATCGGGATCGACCTTTCAGCTTAAGTACATGTACTACGGCGGGAACGCAGTCGGAACCACAGCGAACTGTACAGGCACATACACGAGTGGCGGCACGGCAGTAGTCTTGACCGCCTACACCCTCACTCCTCACCCGCGCGTCTGGCTGGACGGTCCATCGGGTCCGATCACGACATCACTAGCCAATACCGGCTCGAACGGGAAGTCGAACATCAACAATGCCCCCTTTGCCGCGCTGACTAATCGTTCCGCTTCATACTGGGCCTCTACGAATTATCAGGCGACCAATGCGGACCAGAGTTCGGACTACCCATTCTGCTGCTATCAAATGGACTATGCGGCCACCGGCTTCCTGTGGTTTGCCACTGGCGACAGTACTGATTTGTCCGTAGCCCAATGGGGGATCGATCATGTAGAGCAGTCGCTATGGCCAACGGGTAACTTTTATTGTGCGGGAGACCAATGCGGAAACAACACGGTCACCAACTACGTTTCCGGCATGAATGCACTTTTTCAAGTATATTCAATGATCCGCAGTCACTTGTCCAGTACGGAGATACAGAATTTTAAAGACAAAATCCTGAATGATTCGGCTTACCTGAACAACGGTCTCGGCGTCAGCGAAAACTCCGCCAATCCATTGACCACCTCTTGCACAAATTCGAACTGGTCTACATGGGTTGACTCGGCCAACTACTGCGGCTTGTTATTTGATTCCAGGTATCTGACCTTCTCGCCGAACATCGCACCCGGGCAGGAGGGGCATTATGTCAGCGATTACGTCGCGCTGAATCCAACGTCATCCGGCCCCGGATTATCCGATCAATGGCCGCACACCGATAATCTGGGCCTGTCAAAACTAGCGAATTACATCATAATCGGCTTAGCGCTCGCCGACGACGACGTACGGGCTCAAGTTCTTCTGACGCAAGCGTACACATATTATCACCGTTGGTATTGGGCCTACGCCACTTCGACTTGGACGGCTCGGAACTCAGGCTCCCGGTACACCTCGTTCAACGTCGGCACGCTCCCGGCTCAAGTAGCCGCCGCGGTCAAACAGTCCGGTGGACCGGACATCACGTCCGGCACATATCTCGCGAATCTGATGCCATTGACGATCTACCAGTCTCTTCCAGGTTGGCCCGCATCTTACAACTATACGGACCAGTGGGGTGATGTGTACACTCCGGACAACGACGAGATCGACTGGGCCAACGTCCTGGCGGTTCCGCTGTGGCTTTATAACAGCTCCTCCACGTTTGCACCTTACGCAAACTACTTCATGAACAATGTGATGTCATACACAGCTGGTGAGTTTGGTGGAGAATCGTTTCAGGTAGCCTTCTTGCCTTATCTGTACGTCGATCCCACATTCGCTCAGACGAATGTCAGCGGGCTTCCGACGCAATTTTTGTTTCGAGATACGGATTATTCGAATTGCGTCGCAACATTCGGCAGCACGCCTGCGAGTGGAAATACACAGAACCAGGGCGGAAACGCGGGCTGTTACCCGGATTCCGCGTACAGCGGTGCGATTAGCAAGAGCGACTGGACATCGACGGCTACGCAGATTGACATTCAGGCATCCTACAATCAAGACAATTTCGACCACTCCGGCTGCGGATTGTGGGGATCGTACCACATTTACCGAAAGGATTATCTGTTGGCTGGGGATGGAACGCCGACTTCCACAGCTCCCAACGGCGCAGCACATTCCGATTGCACGGGCGCCATCAGCACGGACATACTAATCGAGCTTGGCGGCGCGGATAACTGGAATACATCATCCGGTACCGTCACGGCCGGAGGCACCGGGTGGGCCTATGCGACAATTCCGCGATGGGCGTCGACGGACCCCACCGGGGATTCATCCAGTCGGTATATGTACATGCTGGCCGACATAACACCCTCCTACACATCGTCAGCGAACGCTTCCAGAGTTCAGCGATCGCTTGTGCACTTTAAGAAGGCGAGTACGCAGGACTACGTCGTATCCTACGATGACGTAGCTTTAACGTCCGGCACCCAGGTTCAAGACTGGATGATGTATTGGAACTCGCCGGCCTCCGGCACGCAGTCCATCAATGCTGCGGCCTCATCGAGAACGGTGGTTAGCAAGAACACCGCCGTTGGAAATTTCCTGGCGTCTTCTTTCTTACCCGTGGCGGGTTCAAATACCATCGCCATGATTGCAACTGGTGTAACTGGGGTCACCAACAGAAATTACTTATGCCCGTCCACCACGGGGGCAACTTGCAATAACAGCGCGACCTCCTTTGAAGTGGCTGTGGTGCATAAGCCGTCGACGAACCCCAGCGACTCGATGCCGACCGTTTCCCAGCCGACCTGCACAGGGACCGGCGGAAATTGCACGGTGGTGGATATTCAGGACAGCAGCTATCCGAAGGTCGCGGTATTCGCCCGGCAGGGCGCGCTGCTGACGGCCGCGAGTTTTGCGAGCACGCACGCCGGCACGGCGCAGTATCTAATTGCCGGCCTGGAGCCAAGCTTCAGTTACGCAGTGACGCTCAACGGCGCGACCATCGCCGGCTCGCCGTTCACCGTGGCGGCCGGAGACGACACTTTGTACTTCGAAGGCAGTAGCGGCGCCTATGTCATTACCCAGTACGGCGGTACGGGCACCCAGGCGCCGGCGATTGCGAGTTTTTCCGCGACGCCCGCCGCGATCATCGCGGGGCAGCCATCCTTACTGGCATGGTCGGTGACCGGCAACCCGAAGCCGGCACTCTCAATCAGTCCCGGGGTAGGAACAGTGACAGGGTCCTCGGTATCGGTTTCGCCGCAGACCACCACGACTTACACGCTGACGGCGACCAACAGCGCCGGTTCTGCCACCGCAACCGTAAAGATTACGGTGACCCCGGACACCACGCCGCCATCAGTTCCTGGTAACTTGACTGCCAAGGCCGTTTCATCGTCCCAGATCAATTTATCCTGGACCGCTTCAACGGACAACGTCGGTGTTGTCGGTTACCGTGTCTACCGGAATGGCACTCAGGTTGGCACGACCTCCCAGACTTCGTACTCCGACACGGGGCTTGCGGCGTCGACCACCTACATCTACACTGTTGCAGCGTATGATGCCGCTGGAAACGTGTCCGCGCAGTCCGCGCCGGTGTCCGCTACTACCTTGGCGGCGGGCCAGGCGCCAGCCATTGTTTCGTTTACGGCCACGCCGGCATCCATCGCGGTTGGCCAGTCATCGACTCTGTCGTGGTCCGTTACCGGAAGTCCGGCGCCGGCACTGTCGATTAATCAGGGCGTCGGAACGGTAACCGGCGCGACGTCGATCTCGGTGTCTCCAACCACTACCACGACCTACACGCTGACAGCTACCAATGGCGCTGGTTCTGCCTCCGCAAATTCTACTGTTACGGTTGGTACGGATCCTCCACCGGCGCCCACGAATCCGGCTGCCACGGCTACTTCGGCGACGACCGTCAATTTCTCGTGGAGCGCCAGCAACAGTGCTGTCGGTTACAAGATCTATAGAGGCGGTATGCAGGTTGGGACGACCACCGGAGAGTATTATTCGGATACGGGTCTCACGCCTTCCACAACCTATACCTATACCGTTATGGCCTACAATACCGGTGGAGGTGTCTCGCCCCCATCCCCGCCCGCTTCCGCGGCAACGCCCGCGGGGCCGAGTCTGGGGGGCTGCCCGGTTTTTCCGGCCAATGACGTTTGGAATACGCCTATCAACAACCTGCCGGTCGATCCAAACTCCGCCGCGTATATCAATACGATTGGCAGCAGCACTCCACTGCATGCCGACTTCTCTTCAACGGGTGGTGGGATACCCTACGATGTTGTCCCTGCGAGC